>Ga0163150_10006050_pt1 | contig 15062 bp, 11 predicted proteins | sample OliLakLV19P2IB_FD_148628 | JGI IMG/M metagenome (GOLD analysis project Ga0163150, IMG submission 148628) | Freshwater microbial mat bacterial communities from Lake Vanda, McMurdo Dry Valleys, Antarctica - Oligotrophic Lake LV.19.P2.IB | ecosystem: Environmental > Aquatic > Freshwater > Lake >...
CTCATTACGATGCCGAAGTCGAGGCCATGCCTGGACTCGAAGAATCGGTGCGGCACGGCGTGACGACCATCGTCATGGGCAACTGCTCGCTCTCGACGGCGCTCGGCAGCAAAAAGGACATTCTCGATTTGTTTTCACGCGTCGAAAGCCTGCCGCGCGACGTGCTGTCGAAGTGGCTGGGCGATGACATTTCCTGGAAGGGAGTCCGCGAATACTACGCGCACCTCGACCAGTTGCCGCTCGGACCCAATGTGGCCAGCTTGATCGGACACTCCGACTTGCGGGCACACGTGATGGGGATGGAGCGCAGCCTGTCCGTCGCCAAGGCCGAGCCCGAAGAAATCCGGAAGATGCAAAGCCTCGTCGACGAAGCGCTCGACGAGGGTTATCTCGGATTGTCGATCGACATGCTGCCGTGGCACCGGCTCGACGGCGAGCCATTTCGGGGCATTTCGGTGCCATCGCAACATGCCCCGGCGAGCGAATATCGCAGCCTCGCCCAGGTGGTTCGCCGCCGCGATCGCATTTTGCAAGCCACGCCCAACGCGCTGACGAAGAGCACGGTGGCCGTTTTGGGAATGCTCAGCACCGGTGTCGGTCGCAAGTCGCTGCGTACGACGATCGTGGCCGCCATGGACATGAAAACCGATCGCAAGGTCTATCGCATTGCCACGTCGATCGGCACCGTGCTCAACAAGCTATTTCGCGCCAACATCCGCTGGCAAGCCCTGGCCGAGCCGTTTCTGAACTATTGCGACGGCGTGCATACGCCGTTGTTCGAGGAGTTTGCCACCGGCGTGCAAGCCATTAGCGCCACGCCGAGTGAACGGCGGATCATGTTCGCCGATCCAACGTTTCGCAAAGCCTTCCGGCAAGATTGGGAGAGCAGGGCGGCCCGAGTGTTCCATCGCAATCTGGCCGACATGTGGGTCGTGTCGTCGCCAATCGAAGGACAGGCTGGCAAGTCTCTCGCTGAGTTGGCGCAGGCGGCCGATCGCGATCCGCTCGATTACTTTCTCGACCTGCTGGCCGAACACGACTCGGCCATCCGCTGGAAAACGGTCGTCACCAACGATCGCGACGCCCAGCGTCACTTCCTGTTTGCCCACGATACGACCTTGCCCGGATTTAACGACTCGGGCGCCCACGCTCGCAACATGGCGTTTCAAGACGGCGGCCTGCAAATGCTGCAGCAGGTGCTACTGCACCCACAACTGATGAGCATCGAAAAGGCGATTCACAAGCTCACCGGCCAATCGGCGACGTGGCTCGGACTCGACGCTGGGTTCCTACGGTCAGGCGCTCGGGCCGACGTGGCGGTGATCGATCCGCAGCAACTCCGCACTGGGTTAGGGCCGCCGGTCGAGAACCACGACGAGAGGCTCCACGGCGCGATGCGCATGGTCAAGCGATCGGATGGTGTCGTGCGGCAAGTCCTGATCGGCGGGCGGCTGGCGTTCGAGAACGCGCAATTCGTGCCCGAGTTCGGCCACGAGCGATTTGGACGCCTGCTACGAGCTCAACGATAGCCAAAAGCTGCCAACAGCCTACTTAGCCGTGAACTCCGCGGCAAATGCCTTGGCGTTCAATTCCTCGCCGGTCGCGTGCTTGGTCAGGGCGTTCCAGCTCAGCAGGGCACCCGGCGCGAACACGCGGCTCTTCATGAACTCGCCGACTTGCTTGTTGTCGGTATAGATCGCCTGCGGCGGGTCCGACGAGTGCAGCACTTCGCGGGCGATCGTCGCGTGAACCTGGCAGGCAAACAATTGGCCCATCATGTAATTGTGGTAATAGGCCGGGGCCGAAACGACGTGGATCTTGCTGCCATAGTCGGGCTCGTTGCGCCCGGCCGGCTTTTTGAGCAACTGATATTTCTCGACCGTTGACCACCACAGCGCATTCAGATCCTGACCGGGGTTTTCGTACATCGCTTTCTCGAACCGCAGCATCACCTGGCACCAGCGCGAAAAAATCAATAGTTGATTGCGCCGCATCTTCATGCCGGTTTCGGTGTATTTTTTGGGGTCCGGCACCGACGCGCCCATTTTGTCGAGCCACTCGCCACTTTTTGAAAACCGCTCGAACATCATCGCCACGCCCTCGGTGGTGAGGATATGCGAAGCGGTTCGCGCCGCGTAAGGCACCGTGGGTGGAATGTTCTTGCTGCTATAGACCGAGTGGCCCAGCTCGTGGAGCATCGTGCCCATCCAATATTCACTAGGCACGATATTGGCCAAGACGCGCACGTCGCCGACCCGATCGATATCGGTGCAAAATGCATGCGGGCTCTTGCCCGGCTTTTCATAGAGATCGCTGCGCGCGATCACGTCGTCGATCGGCAACCCGATGCCGGTATAGAACTTTCGGCAAAGCGCCAGAATGTCGTTGTTGGCAAACACCTGGTCGAGTTGCGAGTCGAAGATCGAGGGCGACTCCTGGAAAAACGGATCGTGATAGTGCCAGGGTTGCAACTCGTCGACGTCGATTGCATAGTTGGCCGCCAATTTGACGTCGATTTCGCGCTTGGCCGCGGCAAACGGACCGCGCGTGAGCTCATCCAATTCGTCGAACAATTTCACAACCTGCTCTTGATCTTGCTCGTTCAAGTAGAGCTGCATGGCGTGGTAGTTCTTAAAGCCAAGCTTGCGAGCCGCTTCGTTGCGCAGAAACACCAGCTCCTTCAGATCGGCGGCAACCGTCTTGCCCACGCCCTTGCTCGATTCCCAAACTGCTTGCCGTTCCTTCGAGTCTTTCGATTCCTTGAGAATCCGCCGGACTTCGCTGTCGGCAATCTCCTTGCCCGCCACCTTGGCGCGATAGACGTTAAACGCCTTTTCGATTTCGTTGGCCTTGGCCGTAATGCGTTTCAGTAATTCAGGGTCGACCTGCTTCTCCAGGTAAGCGCGATAAAGCATGTCGATCTGTCGGGCCACGGTTTTGTCGCTAAGTTTGCCCTCGTGAATCGCCTTGAGCTCGGCAAATCGCTTGCGATCAGCCAGTTTCTCGTCGTACTTGTTCTGCGCCTCGACCTTGGCCGCAAAGTCCTCATCCTTGCCGCTGGTGTTCGCTTTCCACCAGGCCAGGTTTACGGCGATCTCGAGCGGCCGCACTTCGGCCTCGTAGGCGGCAAGGAATTGGCCGGCTGCTTTGTCGGAGTCGGCGGCGCCGGGTTTGTCGGCCGCAAGGCTCGACTGAACCAACACGACCGCGACTGCTGTCAATAAAACGACCAAGATGATCGGCAAGCGACGATGGCTGCACATGATTGCGGTTTCCAGATCGAGTGGGCACGGAGAAACGCTAGGCGGCATCTAACTTCGGACATTGAGGCGGCCGCGTCAAGTGCGAAGGCGTGTTGCGCCGCGGGCACACCAGTTGCCGCGGGGAAATTGAAGCACTAGCGCAATCGCCCATAGGCTTTGACGTCCAGCATTTTCCCATCCTTGACCAGATGCTTCTGCAGGAATCCTTCCTGATGGAACCCGCACTTTTCCAGCACTCGGCATGAAGCATCGTTGCCGTCAAACACTTGGGCCGTGATCTTCTCGAGGCCAAAAGTATCGAAGGCGTAGCGGCAAACCGCGCGCACCGCGGAGGTTGCGATACCGCGGCCCCAGAATGGCTCGGCAAGCCAATAGCCGATTTCCGCGCGGTGCGATTGGTCAGCCGACAGCCCTTCGAGCCCGACCCCGCCAATCAGGTTCCGCGCGGGCCCTCGTATCGCCCAGTGAACGGGTTGGCCGAACTGTTTTGTCGACTCGGCCACGAACGCGAACCATTTTTCGGCGTCGGCAGCGGTATACGGATAGGGCAGGCGCAACGTGCGACGATGGATTTCCCGGTTCGATAAATGCTCGACCAGAGCATCCCTGTCTGAACTGCGAAACTCGGTGAGCTGAAATCCATTTTCAAGGTCAAGCATCATCAATGTCGATTCGCGTATTTTAATGCGAGGGTGGCCATACTTTATGGCTTTGGTTTGCGGTTCAGACAATAGAGCCCGCAACTCGGTTCGGCTCAAGAGAAGGAAAAAACGATGCCGTTGGCACAAGCTACGAACCGAGGCACAATATTGAGGGTCTAGCTTTGGGTGTGAGCCGCGGTGGAGCCTCGCCAGACCGGTCGAAAGGGATACTCTATGGCACTTGCAATCCGAACCGAAACACCCGACGATGTGGCGGGCATTCGAGTCGTCAATTCGCTGGCCTTTGAGCGCGACGACGAGGCCAACCTGGTCGACGCCCTGCGCAGCGAAGGCTGCGTCCGTTTGTCGCTGGTCGCCGTGGCCGGCAAGCAGGTGATCGGGCACATCCTGTTCAGCAAGCTGAAGATCGTCCGGCCCGACGCAACCGTCGAAGCCCTGGCTTTGGCGCCGCTGGCCGTCTTGCCCGAGTTTCAAAGGCAGGGAATTGGTTCGGCGCTGATGCGGCAAGCGCTCGAGCAATGCGCCAGCGCGGGGAACCAAATCGTGCTCGTGCTCGGCTGGCCAGATTATTACGCGCGGTTTGGATTCTCGGCAGCCCTGGCACGCCCGCTGACAAGTCCTTACGCGGGCGATCACTTCATGGCCTTGGAGCTTGCCAGCGGCGCGCTGGCTGGGGTCACCGGCGAAGTCGTTTATGCTCGGCCGTTTTCCGACTTGTAGCACCAAGTCGCTCCCGAACGACTACTGACCATCTTTCGATTTTGGCGCCAGCTTCTGTTCGAGCAGCCAGGAATAAACTTCGGGGTTTTCGTAGGTCGCCGTCCAGGAGTCGTGTTGCGCTTCGGGATAGACCGTGAACTTCACGTTGCCGCCGCTCGCTTTCAACGCGTTGACCAGATCCTCGGAGCGCTTGAGCGGAACCACAAGGTCTTTGGCGCCGTGAAACGCCCATACCGGCACCTTCGACAATCGCCGCGCGGAAATCGTTTCGCCGCCGCCGCAAATCGGAATGATGGCCGCGAACCGCTCGGGAGTGGCCGCCGCCAGCGCCCAAGTGCCAAACCCTCCCATGCTCAGCCCTGTCACATAGATGCGATCGCGATCAACCTTGTATTTGGCAACGATTTCATCGACCAACGCCGTCAGCTCCATCGGCTGCCAGGTCCGGTCTTTCGGACACTGAGGGCTGACCACAATGAACGGAAACGACTTTCCCTTTTCGATCAGCTTGGGCGGGCCATGTTTCTTGACCAGCTCCAAATCACTTCCGCGCTCGCCGGCGCCATGCAAAAATAGCACGAGCGGCCACGCGTCTTTCTTCTGATACTCGGCCGGCAAATACAACAGGTAGTCGAGGGCGACGTGGATTTGCGCATCCAATTTGGCAGCCGTTTGCTTGGGCGGGTCCGCGCCGAAGGCGCTTGCGGCCAGGCCCACAATCAGAAACGAGAACATGGGATAAGCGGTTTTTCGCATTGTTGAGCCTCGTTGAAGATGAGAGTTCACGCACGTTTTCCAGTAGGTGTGGTCCGGCCAACTGCCACAAGGCTATCCTGGCGCCGTCTGCTCGACAACGTTTGCCCGGGCTTCGATCAGCAATTTAATCCACTCGCCGACATAATGTCCGTGATCGTGATAGGTCCTGCCGCTCACCAGGTTCCCATCTACCACGCACGGCGCATCGACAAAAATCCCGCCGCAGACTTCCAAGTCGAATTTGCACTTCGCAACGGTGGCCATCCGCCGACCTTTGACGCAGCCGGCTCGGGCGGGAATTTCGACGCCATGGCAGACACTGGCGATCGGTTTGCCGGAGACAAAAAAGTGTCGCGTGACGCGCAACAGGTCCTCGTTCTCGCGGATGTATTCGGGCGCGCGGCCGCCGCTGAAGAAGATGCCCAGATAGTCGTGGGGATCGAGCTCGGCAAACGTCACGTCGGCTTCGATCGTGTAGCCTTCCCATTCCTTGGTGATGGTCCAGCCCGGTTTGACTTCGTGCAGAACCATTTGATAACGGCGCTTCTCGGGCGCCGCGACGACCGGCACAAAGCCGTCTTCCTGCAAACGGTAAAACGGATAAAGCGTGTCCACGGTTTCCGAAGCGTCGCCGACGATAATTAAAACTTTGTTCATGGCAGTCAGGTGAGTAGCCCGGTCCGGGTGAATGTTGTCAGTTTGCCTTTTTCTGGTCCAAGGTGGTCAGCCACTGTTGATAGGCCGCGGCCGGATCCACGGTCCCGCTATAGGCCAGCAGGCCGAATCGCAAACGCAGAGTCTCCCCCTTGGCAACAACGATCTTGCTCTTGGGTCCCTTGGTAAAAGCATTGGCTCCAAAGGGATTCGCCACCAGTAGACCGTAATCGCGGGCATGGAACCAACTGCGACGAAAATTCTGTGGGTCGGGCATCAACAGCAGGCCCGCGATCTGACCACCGATGGATCCGCTGTACAGGCACCAATCGGCTTGCTGACCCCAAACTTGCTTTTCGCCCTCGAGGCCGCCGCTATTGACGAGCTCGCCCCCTTTTTTGACCGCCATTGGCGACGCAACGCGAATGCCCAGGCCCATTTCCTCCTGGTCGCCGAAATAGAAATCCTCGGGGCCGCTGAAAGTCGACTCCCATGTCATTAGCTGACCGACGGGCAAAGCAGCAATTTTGATGCGGCAGATTTCTTCGCAGATCACTTCGTCGACGGCGTTATAGCGATTTCTTACAGCAAAGCTTGCCGCATCGCCCTTGGACGTGGGCGGCTCGATGAATTCAACGTGGCTGACGGTGCCCTTATTGCGCCAAAAGTCCGTGCCGGAAATGTCGCCAAAGGCGAGCCACAGGCCAGGATGCATCTCGGCATGATCCGTGGGGTCCTGGCCTTCGATCGGCGGCAAGTTGCGCGTCAGTCGAGCGCCGTTGGGGGCGTGTAGATGTGCAAAATAGGGCCGGAAGATATCGCGGTCCTTCCAGACATACGTCGCTACCGGCTTGCCATCGACCAGGATCTTTAGACTGCCGTCTTGCTGATCGAACGTCACCGGAGCGCCGCCTCGGCTAACCTCAGTAACGCTCACGGCCAGCACCAACAAAAACAGCGGCAGCAAAAGTTTCATTTGCATCGAGCGTCTCGTATGGTGGCCAGGAAAACTGCGGTCGCCAAGCGAAGCGCCGGCGTGGTGCGGCTCCATGATAGACTGATGAGCGGCCGGAAAACAACCGGTACGGTGATCAGTTGGGGACTTAACTTTTTGCCCAACAAGCGACTGATTCCGCGCGGGCAAAGCTTCACCGTAGCCGCTAGATCTCTTCTGGCTGAACAACAATTCGCGGCTTGACACCACCGAAGTTGGGCTCGTTCTCTTTCACCTTTTCCATCAGCCGCGCATGATGGACCCACCATGCCGAGCCAATGCCCGCCGCGAGAATCAAAAGAATCAGCTCTCGAATTGAGAACTGGGACCAGCGGCGTTTAGGGGCGAATGGCACTGGCTGAGGGGCGCGGGGGACTATGGATTTGGGTCTGATGCTTCGGAACGGTTCATCAGTGGATCGATGCTCAATGACAACACGAGCCTTTAACCGCCAGCTTCTTTGCCGACGGCGGCACGTCGTTCGCCGGATTCATCGCGAAGAATCCGTTCGGCTTGAGCATGAAGCCAATGTAGGCGGTTGGCATCACCGGGTAATCTTCGGGCCGGGGCAGGTGCGTGTGGCCGAACGTGTACCAGAAGACGACGTCGGTCGCTTCGATCGGGCGGTCTTGCGCGGTCCATTTGATCAGCCCGTCGCCGCCCGAGCTTTGGTTGGGATAGTCGCCGGCGCCGTATTTTTCGTCGTCGCGATAGGGGGTGACCCAAACGTGCGAGTTAACGAAGCCCGCGCGCTTGCGCCACCAGGCGTTGGGCGAAGCCATCGGAAAGGAATTGTCGCCGGGCAGGAATTTATATCCCACCGGCTCGCCGACGTGATTGCGCTTGTCGGTGCTGATGATCTTCCAGGTGCGGGCCGTTTCCAGATTCAGGTGGGCGCGGGCCTGCTGCTCGGTTTTGAGCGTAGTCGCGCGAGCCTGAAAGGCGTTCTCATAGGGATTCGCCTCGCTCGGCTCGTCTGCGACCACGTCGATCTGCTGCACCGAATTCGAAGCGCCGTCGAGGTCGAAATCCAACCGGACGTTGAAAAAGTGCTGGTGATTCGGCGCGTAGAGCTGCGGAGCGACGATGCTGCCATATTTGGCCTTTTCGCCGGGCATCAGGGCGCCCATCGACAAGATGCCGGTCAACTTGATCTCGAATTGAATGCTGCCGTCCTGATAGAGATACCAGAAGAAGCCGTATTCATAGTTTTCGACCGTTGAGACCGAAGACACGACGAGCCGCCTCGAACGGCGCACTTCCGGCGTGTTCAGCCGTCGATCGGTGTGCTTCCAGAGGATGCCAAAATCCTCCTCGTGCATGCAGATCGCATTCTTAATCGTCAGCGGCTCGCCCCGGCTGTCGACCATCTGCGCGTCGAAGTACTTAATCAGTCCCAAACAGTCGCAACCGAGCTCCAGCGAATTGGCACACATCCCCATGCCATACTCGCCCACGTCAAAAGCGTTCTTACGCCGCTGCGTGGGCCCAGGATCGCCATAGGGGACCACCATTTCGGTGAGCGAGGCTCGATACAAAATCGGGCGGTCCCGGCCGTCATCGCGGTAGCGCAAATCGTGCAGCGTCAGCCCTTCGCGAGCATTAAAGCCGACGACAAAACTCCAGTTCTGCCAGCCGACCCGATAGCCATCGACTTCGAAGCTTGGCCCCTCCGGCTGGACGATTTCCAGCGGCTTGATGTCCTTGCGCACGTCGGTCGCGCGATCGGCCGCATAGTTGCACTCGCCGGGCGGCAAAGGCCAGTGGCTGAATTCCTCGACGCGAATGACTCGCATCGTATTCAGATCGACTACGGGGCGGATGCCCTCGATCGGCCGCACATAGCCGTTGTCGGTCGGATCGCGCCGCAGGAAGCAGAGCGGGCGCGCCAACCGCATCGTGCGATCTTCCTCCGAGCCATAGTTGCCGGCGCTCCAAATATCGACCATCACCAGGCTGGTGTCGTCGATGCCATACTGTTTTTTTAGCGCCGCCTTGAACTCGGGGCTGGCAAGCACGGCCTGCTCGCACTCGATCTGCTCGTCGACCGTCATCGTCGGCTGCACGCCGGAAAGTGTGCGATGCGAGAGCAACTCGGAGGTAGTCAGCGACACGACGGCTTCGGCACAAGTGTTCGTCGCGTTGTCGAACAACACGGCAAAGGCCTCGCGCGCGATGGTTTGTTCGCCAGTAAACGCATGTACCAGATCCTTGCGCGGCTCTTTCAAGCTGATCGAGACGAAGCGCGTGGTGGGCGTGACTTTGCCGAAACCGCGCAGCAGCGCAACCGCTTGCTGGACTTCATGGGCGCTGAGTGGTTCGAGAGGGTGGCGGGTCGCGATAGCAAGGGCCATGGTCGTTAACTCCTGGAGTCGACACAAGGAAGCCCGAGAGGCCAGTGGCAGACCAAAAACAGTCCGCCTGAGCCTCTCGCCGAGCAGAGTCTCCCGCCTGAGTTCCTGCTGCACTCGTTTGTACAACGCCTCCGGCGCCGTGTCCAGCATGCGACTCGGCCCTCGCCAGGGGCGCTATCCGACATCGCGGCCCGCTTGCCTTTATTTTGTTGACGCTCGATTCGCTGGTAGTACAGTAATGGGGCTCTTAGTTCTTGTGACAACGGAGGTGGACCGTGTCGACATGGAATCAGTGCTTGTGTCGCGCCCTTCGCATCGGGCGATTGGTGGTAGCCTGTAGCCTGCTGTTGCTTACGGGTTGGCACGATGTGCTAGCCGCCGATGCCGCGGAGCCAGCACCCGCTAAAGTTGTTGATTTGTCACTGCTGGTTGCGCCAGATTATCCCGGATCGTGGCCAGCGGCCGGCTTTCCGCCGTTTCATATCAATCACTATCTAAAGATTGGTCCACTCAGCGCCTACAACAGCGACATCCTGACGCTCGACGGGAATACTGGCACACAACTCGACGTGCCGCCGCACTCGATTCCCCACCCCGATACCGGGCTGCCCAATGCAGGTCCTTATGGCCGCATGTTCACCGACAAAGTCCCGGCCTGGCAATTTGGCGGCGAAGCGTGCGTGATCGACTGCCGCGACTTGCGCGATGGCAAGTCCAACGGCCGCAGCGAGCTGGTCACGTTAGACCGCATCATCGCTTGGGAGAAGCAGCATCGGCCGCTGGGACCCGGCGACGTGGTGTTGTTCTACAGCGGTTATAGCAATAAATATTTTCAGCCGCTGCCCGCCGGGCGGCGTTTTCTGAATGAGCCGGTCGGAGGTTCGTCGCCGGCCTGGCCCGATCCGGATCCGGATTGCATGGAATACCTGGCCAGACGCAAGGTCATGACGCTCGGCACGGATAGCGCGAGCATGGGTCCGCTGCCCGACCTGGCCGAGCCGACGCATCTGGCCGGACTCAAGTATGGAATGATCTGGACCGAATCGGCCACCGGGCTGGACCAACTGCCCCCCACCGGCGCGTTCTATTGCATGCTCGGGCCAAAGCACGCCGACTGTCCCTATAGCGAAGGGCGGGCCTTCGCGATTCTGGGCGATCCGCTGGCGAAGCAACTGATCGATTCCGCTCGCAAAAAGCAGGTGGTCGACTTGTCGGTCGTACTCTCCACGGATCTACCGGTCTGGTGGCCAGGTCGCGGAGCCGGCAATCATCGCCAGAGCTACTTGAAAGTACCGCTGTTTTTTGCAGCGAACCTGGGAATTTATCACACCACGCACATGCTCGACTCCCATACGGGCACGCACCTGGTTCCGCCGGCCTACGCGCTGCCGCCGGCAGGCTTCGACAATCGCACGTATGCCCCTGAGGTACAAACGTGGCTGGCCGAGTATGAACAAAAGTACGGACCGCGCGGCACCAGCGACGTGACGGCTGAGAAAGTTCCGTTGGAACAAACGTGTGGGAGGGCGCGCGTGATTGACGTGAAGCATCGCATCGGCACCACCAGCCAAAGCACATGGCCACAATCTCCGGAAATCACGGTGGCGGACATCCAACAGCACGAAAAACAAAACGGGGCGCTGAAGCCCGGCGAGATCGTGATTTTTTCAAGCGGGTATGTCGACACATACTTCAAGCCGCTGCCGCGCGGCCTGGCTTGCATGTCGGATCCGCTGGAAGGCAAACGCGAAGGATGGCCGGCGCCCGGACCCGAAGCTATCCGCTACCTGGCGACGAAAGGCATTCGTTGCGTTGCGACGGATGGGCCGACGTTGGGAGGCGCCGAGCCGAAGCGAGCGCTGGCGACCTATTGGGCGTTGGGCACCAGCGGCATGGTCGGAGTTGAGTTCCTTGCCGGGGTCGGCAAGCTGCCGAAGCAGGCTTACTTTATTTTCGCCGCGGTGAAGGTGCGCGATTGCCACGGCGGACCGGGCCGCGCGATCGCGCTGTATTGAGTCGGTTACTGGCTGACCGTGGCGGGTTCCACGTTTTGGTGGCCGGTGTCATCGGGTGTCACCAGCTTCAGACCCACGATTCCGGCCACGATCAGCCCGATGCAAACCATTCGGGGCGCGCTCGCCGATTCGCCGAATAGCGCCACGCCCAAAAGCACGGTGCCAACCGCGCCAATTCCGGTCCAAACGGCGTAGGCGGTTCCCAGCGGCAGACTGCGCAGGGTGACACCCAGCAATCCCAAACTGATGGTCATCGAAACGATCGTTGCCACCGAAGGCCAGAAGCGCGACAGTCCCTCGCTATATTTGAGGCCCACGGCCCAGCCAACTTCAAACAGTCCCGCCAGAACCAGAATTGCCCAAGCCATCGTGCGCCTCCGTAGAGTGAATCGGCGCAGTCGCCCGCGGCGCCTGCCGAAAATGTACCGCACCGCTTAAAGACTAACAATGTTGCAAGCTCGCAATCGCCTCGTCGAGCAACGGCTTGCGTTTGCGGGGCAGGGTGCGGTTTGTCTACACTCAAGTCAGGCGCATCACCGCGCGGCTATTTCTCCTTTCGTTCACCTTTCGTTCACCTATCGCGGCTTTCGCATGGCGATTGTCATTTCGTGCCCGCATTGCCAAAGGACGCTGCATCTTCCGGAAGGCTGCGACGGCCTGGCGGCAAAATGCCCCAGTTGCGGGTCTGACTTCATCGTGCCGGGCAACAAACCCGCGACGGTCACGGCCGCGGTTTGTCCGGTGCTCGCGCCCGTCGTCGGCGCGGTCACGATCTCCGACGTCGAACGGGCTCGAATGGCCAGCGAGCGGACGGCGCTAGCCGACTTGGAACTGCACATCCGGCTTACGGAAGCCAGGCGGCGACGACAGCGGCAAGCAACCAGGCTTTCGACGCTCCAACTGTTTCGCTCGGGCCGCACCGCGCTCGACCACACGGTCGGCCGCGTCGGCGGTTTTTTTCTGGCGCTAACCATCGGAGCATCGCTGCTGGTACTGCTCGTCAGCCTGTTTTCACCGTCGGCATTCGGATACTTTGCCACGATCACCATCGGACTGATCCTAAGCGGCCTGGCATACGTCCCCTTTTCATTCTTCCCTGAGGACAATGCGCTCGGGCCCATGATCGCCCAACAGTCCGCGAAGCTTGCCTCCGCGTCGGTTGTCTACGAGCAGCTCACCGCCGAGGCAGCCGACATGCACGAGAAACTCACGGCGGCCCAAGACGAATATCAACGGTTGAAGACCGCCTTCGAAAGCCGCTTGCAGTGGCTGCGCACTTGCCAGTGGGAAGGCATGACCGGCGCCAACTTCGAGAACTTCCTGATCAAAGTCTTCGAGGAACGCGGATACTTCGTCGAGCGCACCGGCCGCGTGGGCGATCAGGGGGTCGATCTGATCGTCGACCGCGAGGGTTCGCGCGTAGCGATTCAAGCCAAGGGCTATCCGGGCACACAGGTTGGCAACGCCGCCGTGCAGCAAGTTCACGCCGGCATGTCCTTCTATCGCTGCCAGGCCACGGCCGTCATCACCAACTCACAATTCACTCCCTCGGCTCGGGCCCTGGCTGAAAGCACCGGCTGCAAGCTGATCGACAAGAGTCAGATACTCGACCTGATCGAAGGGCGGATAGTCGTCTAGCGATCGAATCATCGTGCGACCAAACGGCCGCCTTTCAACAACCGTCCGCCGCTAGCTACAATGGCCCGCGCCCCGATCCTTCTTTCGACTTATCGCCGGCTGGAGTCAACGCTTGACCACCCCCACAAGTTCCCAGACCGGTGCCGACGCGGACGATTCTCTACCTGTCGTCGTACCCTACACGCTCGCCGAGTTGTCGCTCTATTTTCTGAAGCTCGGTGCGTTGGGATTTGGCGGGCCGGTGGCTTTGGTGGGATACATGCACCGCGATCTCGTCGAGGAGCGGCGATGGATCTCGGAGGCGGATTACAAGGAAGGCATCGCCCTGGCTCAGTTGGCGCCCGGGCCACTAGCGGCACAACTGGCCATCTATATTGGCTACGTCCACTATCGCATTCTTGGAGCGACGGCGGCCGGCGTGGCGTTCGTCATTCCATCGTTCGTAATGGTGGTCGCGCTCGGCTGGGCCTATCAGCACTACGGCGGGTTGAGTTGGATGCAGGCCGTGTTCTACGGCGTGGGCTCCTGCGTGATCGGAATCATCACGTATGGTGCTTACAAACTCACCAAGCGCACCATTGGCCGCGATTGGCTGTTGTGGCCCATTTTCCTGGCGAGCGCCCTGTGTACGATCGTCACCGAGACGGAATATGTCGCCATGTTTCTGCTCGCTGGAGCATTGGTGTGGTTCATCCGAAGCCCGCCTCGTTTCGGCCGCGGATCACCAAAGACCGCGGCGGGGTTTCTGCTGCCGCTGGCGATCTGGCCGGCACTGGAACTGGGCAAGGAAGCGCAGACACGCTTAGATATAGTGCTGTTCTTCACCAAAGCCGGCGCGTTTGTCTTTGGTAGCGGTTTGGCCATCGTGCCGTTTCTCTATAGCGGAGTCGTTCACGAGTTTCACTGGCTCGACAAAAATACCTTTCTCGATGCGGTCGCGGTGGCGATGATCACACCCGGCCCAGTCGTGATCACGGTCGGCTTCATTGGCTACCTGGTCGATGGATTCACGGGCGCAACACTGGCGGCGGTCGCCACGTTTCTACCCTGCTATTTGTTCACGATCATTCCCGCGCCCTATTTCAAGAAATACGGCCATCGCCCGGGCATCGTGAATTTTGTTGAAGGAGTGACGGCGGCCGCGATTGGCGCGATTGGTGGTTCGGTGGTCGTGCTCGCACGCCGCAGCATCTTCGACGACTTCGGATACCCGCACTGGCCCAAGGTCGTGATCTTGCTGGCAACGCTAGGGCTGTTGACTAGCGGAAGGAAAATTCCCGAGCCGCTCGTCGTGCTGGCGGCGGCGCTGGTGGGATTGCTAATTTTCCCGTACGTTGGGCACTAGCGGAAGCAAGCGATTGCGACGCTGCACTTGCACGAGATCTAGATCAGCTCGCGGATCGGTTCGCCGTCGGAGAGGATCTGCACCGGGCGGCCGGTGAAATCGGCAATCGAGCCTCGATAATCAATCCCCAAATGGCGATAGATCGTGGCCATCAGATCCTGAGGCGCCAACGGTCGTTCCACAGGGTACTCGGCTTTCGACGTCGTAGCGCCGATCACCTGGCCCATGCGAAGTCCGCCGCCCGAGACCATTGCCGATTGCGCGCTCGGCCAGTGGTCGCGACCCAAAACGCCCTGAGGATTCGCCAATCGGGGCGTGCGGCCGAACTCGCCCACGGCAACAACCATTACCTTTTGATCCAGGCCGCGCGCGTAGATGTCCTCGATTAGCGCCGACAGTCCCTGGTCCATGAACGGAGCTCGCCAGCGCATCGCTCCTTCCAGGTTCCAGCCGGTCGCCGGATTCGAGTGGTCATCCCAACTGAAATAGATTGGGTTGGTTGGCACCGGCGATAGCGCATCGATCGTGATCACGCTGGCGCCGCTTTCGGCCAGGCGCCGCGCCAACAGACAGCTTTGGCCCCACAGATGCCGCCCATAGCGGTCGCGCGTTTCGGGCCGTTCCTGGTCGATCGCAAACGCATCGGCCACTGCGGAACTGG
>Ga0163150_10006052_pt1 | contig 15057 bp, 10 predicted proteins | sample OliLakLV19P2IB_FD_148628 | JGI IMG/M metagenome (GOLD analysis project Ga0163150, IMG submission 148628) | Freshwater microbial mat bacterial communities from Lake Vanda, McMurdo Dry Valleys, Antarctica - Oligotrophic Lake LV.19.P2.IB | ecosystem: Environmental > Aquatic > Freshwater > Lake >...
GCGGACGTTCGTTCAGTTTTGCGATCGGACTCATGCTGCTAGGCGGTTACTACCTCATGCGTCTTCTGCTTGAGGTAGGTTCCGTCCATTCGCTCGAAGAATATATCGTCCGGGGTATTGTCCCCAACGCCGTTTTATGCCTGATCGGCCTCTACGCGTTGTGGCGCGTGGACCGGGTGTAGATTTGTCGAAGTGCTCGGCGCGCATTTCGAACCGGTGAGGCCGCGCACACGTTCCAGCGCGAGTTCTAGCAGCCGGTCGTTAAACAGTTTTTCTTTGCGCTCGGCATGCTCTGCACCCGCGGGCCAGTTCCGAATTCCGCTGCGAATTCCTTGCAAGGTTGGCGCCACTCCTTCCCGTTCAATTAACCAGTCGACTGTTGCCAGCGCTTCCAGGCCCAAAGGAGATTGAAACCCATCTATCAACTCATCAGTTACTTCGAGTGCGGGGAGATAGGCTTTTGCCTCGCTTCTCAGATACAAGTTGAGTTTCTCACGCTTGGAATCTTCAAACCAGATAGTGTCGAATGGGCTGGCGTCCGCAAGGCGCTTATCGCAATGGAGATAACTGCCATCCAATCCATTTAGTAAATGCGTTAGATTATTCGCATACGGCCCATATCGATTTGCTATGAATTGCAGATTCATTGGGTCTTCTAAACCCACGCGCTTGATAGTGCGCTCCAGAAACCATGCCAGCTTCTGCGTTTCCAACAGCGTGCATTCGATTCCGAGCACCCAATATCTGCGCACCATTTCGGCGATGAGGGCGCGCGCAGAGGTGAGTTTCTCGACGCCCTGCTTCCTGGCGACATTCTGATATTTCGCCGTCGGTTCGTAAACTACGACCTCGACATTCTCCAGATCACCCAGCGCAGACTCGATCATCGGACGAACATCATGCCAGTCGAGGCCGCCATTGCCGCAGCCGAGTGGGGGAAGTGCGATGGAATGAATGTCTTTCTCCCGAACCATTTCTTTCAGCGCTGCCAATCCGTCGCGGACCCATTCCAATTTTGTGGGCTGTCGCCAATGGTTCTTCGTGGGAAAGTTGATGATCCAGCGCGGTCCTTCCAACTCGACACTTTGGGTAACGAACATTTTGCCGACCTGGACTTCGCCCGCTTTGCACGCTGCCGCGTACGCCTTGTAGTTCTCGGGAAACCGTTCTTCGAACATCAAGGCAATGCCTTTACCCATCACGCCGACCGTGTTGACCGTATTCACTACGGCATCCACGTCCGCATCCAATAGATTGCCTTCGGTAAATCGCACCATGTCAGAAATACCAGCCCGGTGTGATTTCGACGCGTAGTTTTGCGCCGCACTTGTCCAGTTGTGCCATTAGGTCACGTCCTACGATTTGATTGTAACACCCGACACCTAGAAGTGCATCCAGCGGCACATGCCGATGGACCAATGCTTCCGCTTGATAACGCTGCTGCTTCCCGGGGTCGGCATCGTTCGTTTTGAAATCTCGTCGTTGCAAGATGTCCCAATCGACACGATCCAAGTCAGCAACGTCCGAGTAGAAATTAGTGTCCACGGGGTATGCGTGCTGATTGGTGAAAACGAACTGTAATCCAAGGTCGTTCAACCTATGAACTGACGAAACGAAGATCACGATGTCTTTGTACTCTCGCTTAGTTATTCCGCCATACCCCGTGTGGATGTTATACATCATTATTGAAAACGGCGTAAAATAAAATGGTACGTAGTCTGCCAAGGTTCCGCCGGGAGGGATTGGAACCTTTCGGTGAAATCGCCTCTCAATCAGGTCGGTATTCCCAATGTTCACATAGGCGGGATCCTGCTCCTCGGAATTTCGGCAATATAATCCGGCTTTGTCCAGAATCCAAGGGATATTGGTCACATGCACGATGCGAAAGATGAGCGCCCTTTCGAGATTCAGGTTGGAGTTCATGCGACAGAGTTTACCCGAAAAAGTCTAATGCACCTGCGACTTATTTAGCGCTTCCAAGACGGCGAGGGCAACATCAACATGCTCTCGTCGTGCGCCCTCAATTTGAACTATTAAGTAATGCTTAATAGTTGACGCTTTGGAGAGTTTCCCTTCTACGGCATTGGATGCGGGTGCGACCGTCCTCGGTTTGGAAAATGATCACGCTCGACTGAGGCATGCCGTCGTTAGGCATGCACGATTCCCCCAGAGCTCGAAGCGCGGTTCAAGGGGGTTTGGCGTGGTCGAGGGTTTCGGGGAGTGTTACGTCGAGGCGGAGGTTTGCGAAGAAGGTGGAAAGTTGGTCGTAGGTGGCGGTGTCGTGTTTGGCGAGGACTTCATCGATAAGGAGGGAGGCGGCGAGGTCTAGGTTCATGCGGCGTTGTTCGCCGGCTTCACTTGCTGCGGTTTCCGGGCGGAACACGCGAATGAACCGGTTGCGCACACGGTCGTAAGCGGTCATCACTACAACGAAAACAAGCAGCAGCGTGGCGACAACAAAGATATTTAACCACACGAGCCAAGTCGCCACGATACGCACACTCCCATCGTCAATCGACCAAAGCTGAACACAGTCAATCGCCCAAAGCTGAACACATGGTGAAATTCCTCGTCCAATCCCCTGCGGCAGTTTTTCCGGCGGGTGGATGTTAGTGTATAGTACCCGGACGGCAAGGCGGACTATGTCGGGTGAGTATTTCGATGTCCGCCAACACATGAATCGAGGCTAACACATTATGTGGGAACGATTTACTGAGCGAGCCAAGCATGTCGTGAGCGCAGCGCGTGAGGAAGCGACCCGCTTGGGTAGTGAATATGTGCGCACCGAGCATATTTTGCTTGGATTGTGCCGCGAGCCGGATGGAATCGCGGCGCGGGCGTTGGAGAATCTTGGTGTGAATCTCGATGAATTGGCAATTGAGATCGAGCATCAGATTCAGCGCGGGAACGCGGTGGTGTCGAACGACGAGATCGCGTTCACGCCGCGCGCGAAGAAGGTGCTCGAATTGGCGGTCGAAGAGGCGCGCCGGTTCAATCACAACTACATTGGCACCGAGCATATTTTGCTGGGATTGGTGAAAGAAGGCGAAGGCATCGCCGCAAAAGTTCTTCAGGACATGAAAATCGATCTGGAGAAAATTCAGGCCGAGGTTATTCGCCTGCTGGGCGATTCGAGCAAGCCGAGCCCGCAAGCGAGCACGAGCAAGAAAAGCCAGACGCCCGCGCTGGATACGTTTGGCCGCGACCTTACCGCGCTTGCGATGGAAGATAAGCTGGATCCGGTGATCGGTCGCGAAAGCGAGATCGAGCGGGTGATTCAGATATTGAGCCGCAGGACGAAGAACAATCCCGTGCTGATTGGCGAAGCAGGCGTGGGCAAGACGGCGATAGTCGAAGGGCTCGCACAGGCGATCATTGCGGGGGACGTGCCAGACCTGTTGCGCAACCGCCGAGTACTAACATTGGATCTTGCCGGCGTGGTTGCGGGCACGAAATACCGCGGGCAGTTTGAAGAACGGTTGAAGTCGGTGATGAAAGAAATCCGCCGCGCGGACAACATCATCTTGTTTATTGACGAACTGCACACGATAGTCGGCGCGGGCGCGGCAGAAGGCGCGGTGGACGCCGCGAACATGCTGAAACCGTCGTTGGCCCGCGGCGAACTCCAGTGCATCGGCGCTACGACGATGGACGAGTACCGCAAACACATCGAGAAAGACGCGGCATTGGCGCGCCGTTTCCAGACGATCATTGTCGAAGCGCCATCGGTCGATCAGACCATCGAGATCATGAAGGGGCTTCGCGACAAGTACGAAGCGCACCATCGCGTGAAGTTTTCCGACGAGGCCATCGTCGCGGCAGCGAAAATGTCGAACCAATACATTACGGATCGTTTCCTGCCGGACAAGGCGGTCGACGTTATCGACGAAGCGGGCAGCCGCGCGCGGTTGCAGATCACGACGCGTCCGAGTTCGATCAAGGAACTCGAACTCGAGATCGACAAGGTCACGCACGAGAAAGAAGCCGCCATCCGCCGCCAGGAATACGAGCGCGCGGCGAGCCTGCGCGACAAAGAGCGCAACCTGATCTCGGACCGCGAAGAGCGCGTTCGGGAGTGGGAAAAGAAGCGTGATTCCGCGGAGATGATCGTTACCGAAGAAGATATTGCATACATCGTGTCCAAGTGGACCGGCATCCCGCTTACGAAGCTGGAGGAGAGCGAATCGTTCCGGTTGTTGAAAATGCGCGACGAATTGCACAAGGCCGTTATCGGACAGGATATGGCGATTGACGCGGTTACCCGCGCGATTCAGCGGTCCCGCGCAGGTCTGCGCAACACGCGGCGTCCGGTCGGATCGTTTCTGTTCCTCGGCCCGACGGGCGTGGGCAAGACTTTGCTTGCAAAGACCTTGGCATCATTCCTGTTCGGGAATGAAGACGCACTGATTACTATCGATATGAGCGAGTACATGGAGAAATTTGCGGTCTCGAGGTTGGCGGGAGCGCCCCCTGGCTACGTGGGGTACAACGAAGGCGGACAACTCACCGAGCAGGTCCGCCGCCGGCCATATTCCGTTGTGCTGTTCGACGAGATCGAGAAGGCCCACCCGGACGTCTTTAATATCCTGCTGCAAGTGCTCGAGGACGGCCATATGACCGATTCGACGGGCCGCAAGGTGGATTTCCGGAACACGGTTATTGTCATGACCAGCAACGCCGGCGCGCGCCGCATTGGGCGCTCGACCCAGGTCGGTTTCCACCGTGGACTGGCGGCGGACGAGTACAAGGAAATGCAGTCGCGGGTAATGGAAGAAGTCAAGAAAATATTCAACCCTGAGTTCCTGAATCGGGTCGATGAACTGGTCGTTTTCCACCGCTTGACGCAGGACGATCTGCTAAGGATTGTTGACATCCACGTCGCAGAAGTGATAGAACGAGTCGGGGAGAAGGGTTACGACCTATCCCTAAGCGACGAAGCGAAGGACTTCGTCGTGCGGGTCGGCAGCGATGATCAGTACGGAGCGCGTCCATTGCGCCGCGCCGTACAGCAATACGTAGAAGACCCGCTTTCCGAAGCGCTATTGAAGGGGGCCTTTGCACCGGGAATGCGCATCGAAGTGCGCCCCTCGGAGCAGGAAGACAGTCTCGTGTTCGAGCCGGCTGTACCCATAGCGGAAGGTATCACCAATTAAACACATTGCATTGCTTCCGGGTGGGGGTGGTGCTGTGCAAGGAAGACGATGCGGCGGGGCATATCGTATCTAATTGCTGTTCTCTTCGTGGGCGCCGTTCCGGCGGTGGCCCAGAATTACGAAGGGAAGACTATTCAGGAAGTCCGAATTGACGGGCTCGAGCGCGTCAGCGAACAACTCATTCGCAGTCAGCTCGAAGTGCAGGCGGGCCAGGTATTCAGCCAGCTTGCCATATCCCGCGATATCCGGCGCCTGTACGACACAACCTTTTTCAGCACGATTCAGGCTGACGTGACCGAAAGCGGCGCCGGCCTTACCATCACCTACCAGGTTCAGGAAAAGCGCGTCATTTCCGAGATCAAAATCATCGGCAACGACAAGCTGCGCGCGCGAGCGATTCGCGCGGTCCTTTCGTGGAAAGAAGGCGACACCTTCGTCGAGCAGGGCTACGAAGAAGAGCGGCAGGCGGTGTTAAAGCTGTACCAGTCGAAGGGCATGCCGAACGCGGCCGTCGATATTGTAGTCGAGGAAGTCGGGCCTTCGCGCGTCCGCATTACGTACATGATCAGCGAGGGGAAGAAAGCCAAAATTCGGACGCTGGAATTTGAAGGCAATGAACGCCTCAGCGATCGCCAGCTCAAGCGCGGTCTTGAAACGAAACGCAGGTGGTGGTTCCTGGGCGGGAAATACGACGAATCTAAGCTCGAATCCGACTTGTCGAAAGTCATAGACAAATACGGCGACGTGGGCCGGCTCGAGGCAGAAGTCGCCGGCGCGGAAATGGTTTACTCGGAAAACGGCAAATCCGTTGACGTGAAAATCAACGTTCAGGAAGGCCCCGAATACACCGTCGCAACCGTCGAACCCGCCGAAAATATTGTGTACGACGACGACGAAGTCATGGACATCATTGACACGAAACCCGGGGACGTCCACAACAAGAGCCAGGTCACGGGTGACGCCGCGACGATTCAAAAAGGGTATTCCGACAGCGGTTATATCGACGTAAACGTGCAGCCGCAAGTCACGCTCGATCGCGACGCGAAGACCACGCATGTCGTGCAGCAGGTCCAGGAAGGCGACCTGAAATACCTGGGCGAAGTTAAGATTACGGGTAATGACGTTACGCGCGACGAAGTCGTGCGCAGGGACATTTTCCTGAATCCCGGTGAACGATTTGACGGCAGCCTGCTCGAAGCCAGCCGCCGCCGCCTGGAAAGCTCCGAATACTACGACGCAATCCGGTTCTCGACCGAAGACGTGAGCGACGACAACCTGTATTCGAATCTTTTGCTCGATGTGGATGAGGGCAAGACGGGGTTCTTCAACTTTGGCGCGGGCTACAGCACGGATGAAGGCGTTGGCGGCTACACCGAGTTGCGGTTCAACAATTTCGACATCAGCCACTGGCCCACGTTCCAGGGTGGCGGCCAGCAATTGCGCCTGCGCCTCGCGTTGGGCGAGCGCCGCAACGAATACAGCCTGAGCTTCTCCGATCCGGAGATTTTCGGATATCCGTTGCTCTTCGGGTTCGATATTTATGACGAGTCATTCAAGTACGAAGGCGGCACGGAGTACACCGAAGAATCACGCGGCGCGCGCATCCGGTTCGGAAAGGTGTTGTCGCCCTACGTGACTGCGCGGGCCGCGCTGAGCTATCGGAACCTCAACTACAGCGACATGCCCTATGGCCGGTTCAGCCCGTACTACGACTACATTGGCGGCGACACGACGGTCAGCACGATTTGGGGAATTAACCGCACGACGACAGACTCGAACCGCGATCCCTCAACCGGGTCGCGTCATGACCTGCAAGTAGAATTTGCGTTCGCGGGCGACAACGAATTCTGGAAGCTCGACCATGATTCGTCCTGGTACTGGGCGTTGGACGAAGAGAAGAAGTGGGTGTTCTCGGTTCGATCGCGCCAAGGCATCGGCGCGTCGCTCGGCGGGTCAGATGTTATTCCACTGGCGGACCGCTATTTCGTGGGCGGTTCGAGCACGGTGCGCGGATATGATTCCCGCGACATCGGGCCGAAGGAAAAAGAATTCCTCGGGCTGTTTGGCGAGGATGTTTCGATTGGCGGCGAGTTGCGACTGATTAACAACCTCGAAATAAAATACAAGGCCAGCAAATGGTTCCGGCTCTATGGCTTCATCGATACGGGCGGCGCCTGGAAGGAATTCAGCGACTTTGGCTTTGGCGACATCCAGTATAGCGTCGGTGTCGGTGTCGGGTTTGATGTGCCGATGATGGGTCCGATTCGTCTGGATTACGGGTTCCCACTGAACCCCGACGACGACCAGGGTTCTGGCAAACTGCACCTTCAGGGCGGGTTCCGGTTCTAAGCTCATCCCCCGCCTGTGTTGCGGCATTCATACAACGATTGGTATACTGTGCGCTTATTCCACGGGCTTTCCGGCGTCGCGAATCGGCATCAAATGCGACTCTGCCGCCGCGAACGGAACCGGTAACAGGGGAATCCACGAGTGAATCGGTTGGGTAAGTTTAAGTATATATGGTCAAGCGCGGTCGTTTGCGGCATTGCCGGGGCCGTGCTTTCGGTTCAGGGGGTCTCCGCCCAGGACGATTCCGGCCCCGTGCGCATTGGGGTTGTCAACCGGAAAACCGTCTTTGACGATTACAGTGCCCGCAAAGCCGAATGGGGCGCGCTCGAGGACGAAAAAACAAAGCTCCAGACGGACATCGACAAGTTGCGCGAGAGCGTCAATACGGCGGCCAATAAACTGCGCGAAGACACCACCATGACCGCCGAACAGCGCCAAGAGGTCGCGGATAAGCTTGATTCGGACAGGCGGACCTATGAGGACCGCTGGCGCCGCGCGCAAGGGGACATTGACAGCAAAGCGGACAAATTTTTCGACCGCATTCTAGGCAATATCGATCAAGGTGTCCGCGATGTCGGAGCGTTGGAAAGTTTCACCATTGTCCTTGAAGCCGATCCGAAAGCCGGTTCGCCAGTCCTGTATTTCGATCCATCGCTGGACTTGACGGCGAAAGTGGTCACGCATCTCAACGCTAAATAATCCATCGCGGGGAGTCCCCCGCGAAAACGTGCAGGAAACTTTGAAACCATGAACACTTCTCTTAAATACGTCCTCGCAGCCGCGGCGGTCGCAATTGCCGCCGTCGTTTCCGGCCCGGTCGCGAACACGGTTTTCGCACAGAATGAGGCCGCTACCACGACATACAAGATCGGCGTGGTCGACATGGACAAGGTCCTTGAGGGCTATATAAAACTCAAGGCCGAAGCGGACGCGCTCGAAGCGGAACGCGACAAGCGGCAGACGGAGCTGGACACGAAAACGAAAGCCCTGCAAGTCAAGATGGAAGGGGTCAAGGAAGCGCCGGAAGCCGAGCGAGACCGCCGCCGCGAAGAAATCGAGACCGAGTTGCGAAACCTTCGGGCAGACATGCAGCGCATGCAGGGCGAGCTCGATAGCAAGGGCCAAAAGCTCAGTACGCGCACGCGAGAGGACATTATTTCGGCCATTCAACTGGTGGGCGCGGCAGAGAATTACCACCTTATTCTCGAGGGCGACGCGGATGGCCGCTCGACGGTTATTTATTTCACGAATACCATCAATATCACCTCGAAAGTGGTCGCTAAGCTGAATGGCGGGCCCACCGCCGCGGCGCCGAAGGCAAGTGCATCGGCGGATACGGCGCGCAAGTCCAACTAGTGTCATGGATCCCAAATCCTTGGCAAAAGTCACACGCATAATCCGATCTTCAAAGTCCCCCTGTGAAGGGGATTTCATAATCTGATCTTCAAAGTCCCCCTTTGAAGGGGGATTTAGGGGTAAGGTCTGATTTCCAAACTTAGTATTGAACAAATCTCAAACTCAGGACACTAGGCACATGGCCGTACCAGCGGCTTTGTCTTGCGCACCGAAGAGGAAGCTGTCCCGGAAATGAAAATGACCGTGGGAGAGATCGCCGCGCTGGTGGGGGGCACTGTCGTTGGCGACCCTCAGACGCCGGTTGCCGGGGTCAGCGGTATCCGAGAAGCGCGGCGGGGAGACCTGACGTTTCTCGCCGATCCCCGCTATCAACCTTTTCTAGCGACGACGAAGGCTTCCGCTGTTTTCGTACCGCTGACCGTTCACGAGGCCGTGGCCGCGCTCATCCAGGTCGCCGAACCTCGGACGGCGTTATTCACGCTCCTGAAAAAAATTCAGGCCGAGCAGGCGTGGCGGCCAAATGGCATTCATCCGACTGCCATCATCGGACAGGACGTCACGCTCGGAAATGATGTCGTTATTGACGCGTACGCGTGTATTGGGGAAGGCAGCACGATTGGAGATGGCGCGACCATTCACGCGCAGGTTTATATTGGCCGGCAATGCCATGTTGGCGCGCAAACTGTTCTGTGTCCACAGGTTACGATACGCGATTATGTATCTGTCGGTGCGCGCTGTATACTCCATCCCGGGGTAGTGCTCGGCAGCGATGGCTTCGGATACGCTGAACTCGGCGGCGTTCACGTAAAGATTCCCCAGGTCGGCACGGTGGTGCTGGGCGACGACATCGAGGTCGGCGCTAATTCCTGCATAGACCGGGCAACCTTGGGCGCGACCGTCGTCGGAGACGGGACCAAGATTGACAACCTTGTCCAGATAGGCCACAATGTACAGCTAGGCAGAAACTGTATTCTCTGCGGAAATGTGGGTATCGCAGGCAGCGCACTGATTCATGACAACGTCGTGTTCGGAGGCGCGGCTTCTGTCATCGGCCATGTCGAGATAGGCGCTGGGGCCAGGATGGCCGCGCTGTCAGGGGCGACGAAAGATATCAAGCCAGGACAGACCGTTTCGGGGTTTCCTGCAACCGAGGTGGGGCGGTTCCGCAGAAAAGAAGTTGCGCTCCGGCAACTCCCCGACGCCCTTAGCCGCATCAAGATTCTTGAGCAGCGCCTCGCCCAACTAGAAGGTAATTTGCATGGAACGCCAAAAGACGATAGCTAGAGATGCATCTTTCTCCGGCATCGGCTTGCATACGGGCAATCTGACGACCATCACGTTCAAGCCCGCCCCTCCGAATAGCGGCATTACATTTTTCCGGGCCGATTTACCGGACCGGCCAGCAATTAAGGCCGAGGTCGATAACGTCGTGGACGTCTCCTATGGAACGACCATTGGTGTCAACGGGGTAAAAGTCCATACCGTCGAGCACGTGCTCGCGGCCATCGCCGGTCTTTGCATTGACAACCTGAATATCGACGTGGACGCAAGCGAAACGCCGGTCGGTGACGGCAGCAGCGTGCCGTTTATGACGACGCTGCAAAAGGCGGGCCTCGTCGAGCAGGACGCCGAACGCCAGTACATCACGATCAAGCAACCGGTATACTACCGGAACGAAGACGTTGCGCTGAGCGTGCTTCCGTCCGACGATCTGCGGGTGACGATGACGATTTCCTTCGATCACGTTGCGATAGGCACGCAATACGCCTCATACATCATCACGCCCGAGTTGTTCGCAAAAGAGATCGCGCCCGCGCGTACTTTCGGGTTTCTGCGCGACGCGAAAATGCTTCAGGAGCAGGGACTGATCCGCGGCGTAAGCCTCGAGAACGCGGTTGCCATCGGCGATGAATCGATCCTTAACGAAGAGTTGCGCTTTCCCGACGAATTCGTGCGGCACAAGATTCTGGATCTGCTTGGGGACATGTATCTCCTCGGACGGCCCGTGCGCGGGCATGTCATCGGCGTCAAGTCCGGTCATGCGTCGCACGTGAAGTTTTCGCAGGAAGTGAAGAAGAGTCTGTTGAATGGCCGTTCGAAAAAAGATTCCCGCGTGCCGGTCACGAAACAACCCACCCTGCTCGACGTAAACATGATTATGAAAGTGCTTCCGCACCGGTTCCCGTTCTTGCTGGTGGACCGTATCCTGTCGTTTGTGCCGTTCGAACGCGTGGTCGGGATCAAAAACGTTTCGGTCAACGAGCCGTATTTTCAAGGACACTGGCCGTCCATGCCGGTGATGCCCGGCGTACTGATTATCGAATGCATGGCCCAGGTGAGTTCCGTGCTGATTTTTCACGAAAGCGGCGTGGACCCCGGCAAGGTGGCCATTTTCCTCGGCATAGACCGCGCGAAATTCCGCCGCACTGTCGTGCCCGGCGACCAATTGGTCATCGAAGCCGAAATGCTGCAAATCCGGCGCAACGCCTGCCGCGTTAGCGCGGTCGCGAGGTGCGATGGCCACATCGTCGCCGAAGCGGAAATGATGTTCGGCCTGATGGATTCGCCAAAGACGGATATTTCCACGCGGTGATACCCGCCCTAACATCCCCCTAAATCCCCCTTCAAAGGGGGACTTTAGAACGCGCAACGACGTCCAAAATGACAAAGACGAGGAACTTCCGGCCCCTGCGAGGATTTCTCTTTAAGTCCCCTTTTGAAGTTCAAGGGGACTTTAGAACGCGCACCGAGGTCCATAGCAACAAAGGCGAGGAAAACTTCCGGCCCCGGCGAGGGTTTCTCTTTAAGTTCCCCTTTGAAGTTCAAGGGGACTTTAGAACACGCACCGAGGTCCATAGCAACAAAGGCGAGGAACTTCCGGCCCCTGCGAGGGTTTCTCTTTAATTCCCCCTTTGAAGGGGGATTTAGGGGGATGTGTTATTTCCGCACCGCCGGTTGCGTCCAGGCCATTTCCACGTCGCCTTCCTTAAACGGATCAACTTTCAGCTTCGACGAAACCACTTTCGCGCGCACGTACAACTCGTCTCCAGTGAAGCTGTATACGGCGGGGTTTACTTTTGTTTCGAGCAACACCGCGCCAAGCTGATCGCTATACTGCCGCGCTACGTTTGGAACTTCCATGCCACTCGCGTCCAGTGTTGGCGTGCTCGAAACGTCTGCGCCCCTTTTTGTGCCGTAGAAAATGGTCGTGTACGTCACATCAGGCTCCGCCGCAATGTCCACGCGAAATGTTTTGTCGTCCCACTCAACAGCGTTTAACATCACACCCGCGCTGGCGTAGAAATCACCGTCAATGAATGCGCGCGTGATCGCGTCGGCCTCGAGCGATTCCGACAACACCATGCACCAGCCCCGTCCAGGAATTGAATTGCCCGGACCTCGCACGAAATAGTCATGGGCATCGTCCGTGCCGAGCGCGTAGAGGATGTTTTCCGGGTTTGCGGCCAGCCGCACCGACAATACGATGTCCCAATAGCGATCCATGGGGACGCGGAAAAGGGCAGCATCGCCCCAGTTGTTCACCCCGCCGTGCCCGTTGTAGACCTCGAAGAAACGGCTCGTATCCACGGCGATGAGGTCCTCGGGCGGCACGCCGAGTTTACCCCAGTTTGGATGGTTCAGATGCGCAATCATCGGCTTTTTATGCGTGTGGCTTTGGTGATCGACCGCCGCGAAATCCTCGCGGATGACTTCGCGGGTGGCCTCGGCTATGGATGGCGCAATCTTTTCGAGAATGTTGATGCCATTGACATGCGCATTCGAGGTGATCTCTTCACCTTCCACGAGAATGAATTTGCCGGGTTCCTCGAAGCGGGCGCGAAGTTCCTCATAAGTTTTGAGGCGCATGACGAGTTCTCCGCCCGCCTCCGCGGTCTCGACCCAGTCCGCGCCGAACCGTTCCTTTAACTCCGCGAGGCGCGCGTTGGTGAGCCGCTCCTTGTCGTTGACGATGAACCACTTTTCGCCGCGCAGCATCGTGTTGTGATCAGTCACGGACAGAAAATCGTAGCCGTGGTCCTTGTACCAAGCGACAGCGAGTTCCGGCGCGGCGTCGCCGTCGCTCCAGAGCGTGTGCGTGTGGGTTTGCCCTTTGAACCAGTGTTTGCCATCTGCTTCCTTGAGCGATTTGAATTGTGCGGCCGCACTAATTCCCAAGCCGTAACATGCGCCCAGTAGCAGTGCGCTCCGCAGAAATGTTTTCACGGCGAAAAACCTCCGTTATTACGCTTTTGCCTTCGTAAGTTCTTCCAACTCGTCATCAATGCTTTGCGTCACGGGAAAGCGAAATCCCGTTTTAGGATCAAGATCGAGATCGAGCACTTTCATCGTGACGGGCAACTGTTCACGTTTCCATTGGTTGTACGCGAACAATTTTCCGAAGCGCGCGGTCCATTCGCGAAGTTGTGCCGGCGAGTGGTCCGTGTGCCGATGTACGAGCATGCGCCAGCAATCGGCAAGCGCCAGGCGTTTTCGCGCAAACAGAAACAGAAGGTCGTCGAGAATGGCGTAGGGCATCAGGTCCGCTTCGTCCAACTGGTCCGGCGCGAGTTCGGCGCTGGGCGGTATATCGAGAACTTTCTGCAACGACTTGAGCCCATCGCGCTGGGCAATGTGCCCGACCAATCGTGTCACGAGTGTCTTCGGAACATTCGCAATCGGAGAATAGCCGCCCTGGTTGTCGCCACCCGTGGTGGTGTAGCCAACTGCTGCTTCGCTGAGGTTTGACGTTACCAGCAGTAGCGCGTTCGCGCTATTCGCCCAGTTCAGCATCATGTTCCCGCGCACGCGCGCCTGAAGGTTTTGCCGCGCGAGAGGAGTCACTTTTTTGTCGTTGCCCATCAACTCGATGGCCTTCTTCAGCGCTATGTCGCACTCGTCGGAAATCGACACGACTTGAAACGGCACTCCCAACTCCGCCGCCATAGCGCGCGCGGCGTTCTCGGTCGCTTTGGTGCTGAACGCCTTGTTGGGTAAATACACGGTTGCAACGCGGTCCGCGTATTTCTTTGCGTCTTTGCCCTCGCGCATGGCCTTCGCCGCATACACCGCGAGCAGCAGGCACAACGCAGAATCGCGTCCGCCGGACAAAGCCACGAGGTACCGTTCGAATGCGCCGACCTTCTCGAAATAGTCGCGCAGCCCCAGCACGAGCGCGTCGAACAATTCATCGAGATACTTCGTGGCGTCGTTGACGATCCACGATGTGCGCGGCATAAAAAAACTTGTGGGTAATTGTGCGGCATAGTCTTTCATGGGCGCCGGCGTGAACTTTCCGTCGCGCGCATCGACGATCGAGATGCCTTCAGGATTGCCAAGACGCGTTGCACTTTGACGCCAAGTCGTGTTTTCGCCGCGCAACCGGGCGATGTCATCGAGATCGACGATTCCTGTCGCAAGGGTCCAATACTGTTTGGAAAGCAGCGGACCTTCCGTCACCACGCCGTCGGGCGTTGCGATGATGCCCCCGCCATCAAACACGAGGCGGCTGTTGTCGAGGCCGAGGATATTTGCGTAGGCGTAAACGCAGGCCATGCTGTTGGACGCGCCGAGGATGAGTTTGCGGCGATGTTCGTTCTTCAATGGGGTGAATGGCGAGCCGCTGGGATTGCAGATGATTTCCGCGCCCGCGCGCGCCCGCGCGTCCGCCGGGGATTCAGAAGACCAGAGGTCTTCGCAGATTTCCGCGCTGACGTTGCCGAACGGCAGTTCAAATACCAGCTCGCCCGCGGGAACTCCGTTGACTTCGGTGACTCCGCCCAGCCACGACGTGTAATTGCGCCCTTCATAGAAAATGCTATAGGTCGGTAGATGGCGCTTGAGGATGAGTCCACGTATGGAACCGTCATGGACGAGGGCGGCGGCGTTGTAGACCATTGATTCGATGCGGACAGGGAGGCCGAAAAACGCGGTGATGCCCTTGCACGATTTCGCGAGGGACTCGAGCGATTTCCAGCTTCGCCGCGTGATGTCCTGCCACCACACGCGGTCTTCGAGGCTGTAGCCCGATATGCACAGCTCCGGAGTCACCAAAAGGTGGACCTTCTGGCGTTTGGCGTCCGCAATGATTGCTTTGAGGCGCGCCGCATTGCCGGCGAAATCGCCAACTTTCACGGATACCGCGGCAACGCCAATGCGTACCAGGCGCAAGACCAAGTCTCCTAAAATGGATATACCGAAG
>Ga0163150_10006053_pt1 | contig 15056 bp, 12 predicted proteins | sample OliLakLV19P2IB_FD_148628 | JGI IMG/M metagenome (GOLD analysis project Ga0163150, IMG submission 148628) | Freshwater microbial mat bacterial communities from Lake Vanda, McMurdo Dry Valleys, Antarctica - Oligotrophic Lake LV.19.P2.IB | ecosystem: Environmental > Aquatic > Freshwater > Lake >...
ATGCCAAGGGGTGGAGTGCCGAAGCCGCCGATGTGTCGGAGTCGCTCGAGTCGTTCTCGGAGCGTGCGCGTGCGATTGATCTGAAGCCCGCCTACGGCAAGGTTCCGAAACTGCCTGGCGTGTATTTCTTCTTCAGCCGGCCGTCGAGTGGTGGCGCGTGCAAGCGCTTGAATTTGTTTCTGCGCTGGATGGTGCGGAAGGACGGCGTGGATCCGGGCGGGTGGAAGACGCCGCTGCCCGGCCAGCTCGTTATTCCGCTCGACACGCACACGATTCGAGCGGGCAAGTGCCTTCGCCTCACCAAACGCGCCTCGCCGGGCTGGAAGATGGCCGCCGATATCACCGCGTCACTTCGCGCGATCGATCCCGCTGATCCGGTCCGCTACGATTTCTCTCTGTGCCACCTGTCCATGATGGGCGCGTGCGGGTACAAGACGAAGCAACGCGATTCGCAGTGTCCGCTCAAGGGCGTCTGCAAGCCGTCTGGGACGAAATAAAGACGTCGGGTGTCTTTATTTCGTCCCAGGGAGGCGGGCGGCGAGGCGACTGCGGTACACGGCCAGCGTCCCTTCGACCATGCGCTCCACGCTGAAGGCGGATTCGACGTGGACACGTCCGGCGGCGCCGAGGCGCGCGCGCAAGGCGGGGTCTTTCAGCAGGCGCACAATGGCGGCCGCGAGTTCGTCCGGATGATGCGGCTTCACGAGCAGCCCGGTGCGCCCGTGTTCGATCGCCTCAGGAATGCCGCCGGCGCGTGTGCCCACCACCGGCGTGCCACACGCCAGCGCATCGAGCATCGCGGATCCGAGTCCTTCGGTGATCGAGCTCATCACAAAAATATCGAACGACTTCTGCAGCGAGAGCGCGTCGGGCCGGAAGCCGGCCAGGAACACATGCCGATCGAGCCCGAGTGACTTCACCTGCTGCTCAAGCACGGGCCGCAACTCCCCCTCACCGAGGATCACAAAGCGCGCATCGGGCACCGCGCGCACGACTTTGGCTGCGGCGGCAATCAGATCCTTCTGGCCCTTGTGCGGCACAAGCGCCGCCACGTTGCCGATGATCGGCGCGCCGTGCGGCAGCCACAGCTCCTTGCGCACATCCGATGCGAGCGTCTTGTCGATGGTGCCAATCGGCACGCCGTCGTGGACGACCTCGATACGGTCGGCGGGGATGCCGTCCTCGCTGAGCATGCCGGCGATGACGTTGGACACGGCAATAAACACATCAATGTGCCGGTACTTCCAGCGGGAGAACGCGTTCTTCTTGAGATGGAAATCGACACGCCGTGACGCAACCACCAGCGGTCGCGGGCGCAACTGCGGCTGAAACTTCAGCGCCATCGCCATCAGCGCCACGCCCATCGGATCGTGCACATGCACGACTTCCGGATTGATCGACCGGAGAATGCGGTGCAGCTGCCACCCGGCATGCAGGTCAAACTCGCCGCTGGGATCAAGCGCGACCGTGCGCAATCCCTCCTGTGCTCGACGACTCAGTTCACCGCTGCTGTGGGCCACCAGCACAGCCGGGTGCCCGAGCTCACACAGGCCCGTGACCGTGAGCTGGACCTGATGTTGTCCACCCCGCCACGTTCGCGCCGTGTCGAGATGGACCGACGTCATCGCATCGCCCACAACTTCGCAAACTTGAGAAATACGTAATGCGCGTTCATCGCGGAGATGATCAGCCCCGGCGCGCCGTCCATGAAGCCGCGCTTGAGCACGTAGTTGCGCAGGAACGCCGCCGGCGGATGCAGGAGGAGCGCAAACACCGACGCCTTGCGCCCCTCTTCCTTCATTTGTTGCGCCGCCAACGTCGTGTATCGCTGCATCGTCTCGTGATGATGCGCGAGGTCGCGGTAGGCGTAGTGCTGCAGGTCGTGGGTGAGCTGCCCGACCAGACCACGCGCGGTCACCGATTCGTGGACGCGCCGCTGTTTCCACTCGGCGTGGCGACGGTCGTACACGCGCAGCTGATAGTCGGGATACCAGTCAGTCGTGCGAATCCAGCGACCCAAATGAAACGTCATGCGTGGCACCCGGAAGCCGACGTGGGTGCCCGGCTGCGCCACCACCGTGCGAATCTCAGCCGCCAGTTCAGGGGTGATGCGTTCGTCGGCGTCCACCGACACGATCCAGTCATGGGACGCCTGGGTCGCGGCGAAGTCCTTCTGGGTCGCGTATCCGGGCCATTCCCGCTCGATGACCCGCGCCCCGGCCGCCCGTGCCAGGTCCACTGTCCCATCCGTGCTGCCGCTATCAACGACGATGACTTCGTCAGCCCAGGCGAGCGACGCCACGCAGGCCTGAATATGGGTGGCTTCGTTCAGGGTGATGACGGTCGCCGTGACGGGCACGGGCCAATTCTATCCCCCGATTATCGAACGGGCGTCCTCTGGATTGCCTCGAATTCAATCAGCGACCGGTTGTAGGCGATCGTCGCGTTGAGCTCGCCGGTGCGGGCGTTGGCGAGGTCGCGCTGGCGCTGCTGCAGCTGGAACGTATCGGACAGACCCACCTGGAAGCGCTTTTCTTCGGCTTCCAGCTGGAGCACCGCTCTCTGCCGGGCGACCTGTGTGACCTGTACCCGCTTGAAATTGGTCTGGAGGTCCCGGGCCGACGCACGGACGGCGGTCGTGACCTGCAGTTCGCGATCCTTCAGCGAAATTTCCTGCTGCTGTCGCTGGAGGCGCTGGCGCACGAGTGCCGCTTCCGTGCTGCTCTTGCCCAGCGGGTACGCCACGTTCAGACTGAGCGACCAGGTGGGCAGGTTGTTCCGGAACACATCGCCGAACACCGGGGCGATGCCACGCGACGTCTGACCCACCACGTTCCGGTCGGGCGTCTGGTCGTATTCAAAAATCGTCCCGCCGGCACCCGACGCGCTGTACCGCGCCGTGAGGTCCACACTCGGGCGCGTGTCATCCTGCGTCAGGCGGATACCCAGGTCCGTGTTGTCGAGTTGCAGGCGCTGCGAGGCGAGATCGGTGCGGTTCGCGAGCGCTTCCCGGACCGCCGCGTCAATGTCAATCGCGCGCTCCTGGAGTGTGGGGGTGTCGGTCGGTTCGAGGCGGATCGTCCAGTAGTCGGGCCGCGCGGGATCGAGAATCAACGCGCGCAACGCATCCTCCGCTGAAGAAATGCTCGCCTCCGCCACAATGACGGATTCCTCACTGCGGGCCACTTCGGCTTCTGCCTCGATGATCGTGATGGGCGCCATGGTGCCGACCTCGACTCGCGATCGGTTGTCCCGCAACTGTCTGTTGGTCAGGTCCAGATTCTGCTGGGCCACGCTGCGCTGCGCGATGGCGGCCACCAACGAGAGATACGCGTTCTGGATGCGGAAACGAGTGACCGCGATCCGCTCGTCCAACTGCTGATCGGCAATCGTCCGGTTCCGCCGCTGCTGCTCAACGGCCGCACGCGCACCGTCAATGCGCAGCCCTTGCCACAACGGCTGCACGTATTGCAGCGTCATGGACGAGGACAGGTTGGGATTCTGAAAGGGAAACGCGCGGGTGGTTTCACTGCGACTCGCGTTCCAGTTGGCCGACACCTGACCGCCGTACCACGGCACCAACTGACTCACCGAGGTGCCGCCGGAAATACTGCTCGCGGTAATGGTTGATCCGCCTTCAATCGCGGACCCGGCTGAACTCTGGGATGAATTGCGTGAAAACGACGCGTTCAGATTGGGCTTGTAGGCCGCCAGTGCACCGGCGAGGTTTTCGTTCGCCACAGCCGGGCTGAGCCGGTCCGATTTGAGCTGCAGGTTGAATTCCAGCCCCATCGACTCCGCTTCCGCCATCGTCAACGGCAGCGCAGGTCCCGTTGGGGCAGGCATCGCCGTCGTGGGCTGTTGGGCGAAGGCCGGGGCCGCGCTCAAACCGATGTGTGCGAGTACGGCCAGGGCCACGAGAGCCCGGCGGGGCGAGAGGTTCAGGCTGCGAGTCATCATCATCTCCAAGATCGTGTCCGCTAGTAGGACGCATCCGCGCCCGGCTGGGTTCGCAAACGTTCTATACTACGCCGCGACATGCGCTGTTCCCGCTTCCGGGACGGCTTCGTCCCGGTTCGTGGAGATCCCGAACCAAATACACAGGATTTCCGACGTTTCCTGAAGAGAATGCAAACCATGCGCCGACTTCCCAGTCTTCTTGTCCTCGGTCTCCTCGTGTGCGCCTCTGCGGTCATCGCCGACCAGCAGACCACCGCCCCCACCGCCAAACCGGCCGTCATGGCCATGACCATCGATTCGATCATGCGCGGTCCCGCGCTGGTTGGAGCCTCGCCGTCCAACATTCGATGGTCGAAGGACTCGACGAAAATCTACTTTTCCTGGCAGAAGGCCGGAGCCGAGAACGCGGCGACCTTTGTGGTCAATCGCGACGGGACGGGCCTCAAGGAACTCACCACGGCCGAAGCGGCCGCTCTCGACACGCCGCAAACCGGTCGCCCCGACCGCGCGCGTCGTCGTCTCCTGACGACCGAGGCGGGCGACATCGTGATTTACGAGACGGCCACCGGCACGCGCCGCCAGGTCACGCGGACCTCGGCCGCCGAGACCAACCCGCGCTGGATGCGCAACGACACGGCGGTCACCTTTCAGCGTGATGGCAACCTGCATCTGCTGTCACTGGACCCGACCGTCAGTCCCAATACGGTCACTCCCAATCTTGTTCAACTGACCGACATCGTCTCGGCTGACGCCGCGCCCACTGGTGGCGGTGGTCCGGGCGGACGTGCGGGTGCGGCTGGTGCGCGTGGCGGCGCTGCAGGCCGCGCCGGTGGCCAGGGGACAGAGACCGAAGCCCAGCGGCTGTTGCGTGAGGAAGAATCCAAATTGATCGCGTTCATCCGTGGACGAGAGGGCCGCGCCGGTGGCGCGGCTGGCGGCGGTGGTCGTGGAGGCCGCGCTGGTGGCGGCGGCGCAGGCGCGGGTGCCCCGCAAGCTCCGATCGCGCGATTCCAGCTGGCCGCGCGTCAGTCGATTGCCGACCTGCAGCTCTCGGGCGATGAAAACTTCGTGTGGATCGGTGTCAACGAACAGCCGGAAGTCTCCGCGCGTGGGCAGGACACCCCGAACTACGTCACGACCTCGGCGTATCCCGAAATGATTCCCGGTCGCCCGAAGGTCGGCGACAACCTCTCCGTGCGCAAGCTCGCGGTGCTGAACCTGCGTGAGAACACACACGTGTGGGCGGACGCATCGAGTTTTGCCGGCACCGACTACACCGCGATCGCTGATGCCAAACCGACGCCCCGCACCGTCAACTGGGGCGCGCCCGACATGTCGGAAGACGGTGTCCACACCGTCATGTCGCTCACCTCGCAGGACAACAAAAACCGCTGGTTCGTCCGCGTCGATCCGGCGACCGGCACCGCCACGCCCGTTGATACTCTGCGCGACGATGCGTGGGTGCGTGGCATGGGGATCGGCGGAGGGTTTGGTGGCGCCGGTATCGCGTGGCTGCCCGACAACAAACGCTTTCTCTTCCTCTCCGAGAAGTCCGGGTACATGCACCTGTACTCACTCGACATGAGCGCCGCGCCGCCCCAGGCCGTGGCGCTGACGACGGGCGACTGGGAAGTCACCAGCGTGCAACTCTCGAACGACCGATCGAAGCTGTTCCTGACGACCAACGAAGTGCACCCCGGCGAGCGTCACTTCTACACGATGTCGGTGGATGGCGGCGCCGGCACCAAGGTCACCACGATGACCGGCGACAACGCGGTGACGCTGTCGCCCGACCAACAGCACATCGCCCTCGTGCATTCCTACAGCACCAAACCACCCGAGTTGCACGTGATGCCGATGACCGCCGGCGCGCCGGCCACGCAGGTCACGACCACCCCGAGCGACGAGTGGCGCGCGTTCAAATGGATCGACCCGAAAGTGATCACCTACAAGGCGCGTGATGGCAAGGACGTCTACGCGCGTCTCTACACGCCCGAGATGATGGGCGCCAAGCGCGATCCCCGCAAGCCCGCCGTGGTCTTCGTGCATGGCGCCGGGTACCTGCAGAACGCGCACAAGTACTGGTCGACCTATTACCGCGAGATGATGTTCCACAACATCCTCGCGTCGAAGGGTTACGTCGTGCTCGACCCCGACTTCCGCGCCAGCTCCGGCTACGGTCGCGACTGGCGCACGGGGATCTACCGTCACATGGGCGGCAAGGATCTCGAGGACGTCGTTGACGGCGCGCAGTTCCTGGTCAAGACCGAGAAGGTGGACCCGAAACGCATCGGCGTCTACGGCGGCAGTTATGGCGGCTTCATCACGTTGATGGCGATGTTCACGACCCCGGATGTGTTTGCGGCCGGCGCGGCGCTGCGGCCCGTCACCGACTGGGCGCACTACAACCACGGCTACACCTCGAACATTCTGAACACGCCTGCGAATGACCCCGAGGCGTATCGCAAAAGCTCGCCGATTTATTTTGCCGACGGACTCAAGGGCCGGCTGGTCATGTTGCACGGCATGGTGGACACCAACGTGTTCTTCCAGGACTCGGTGCGTCTGGCGCAGCGACTGATCGAACTCCGCAAAGAGAACTGGGATCTGGTCGGATATCCGGTCGAGAACCATGGTTTCACCGAGGAGACGAGCTGGGCCGATGAGTACAAACGCATCCTCAAGTTGTTCGAGGAAACGTTGCGAGGTGTGCGCTGATGGCTGCCGGCAACGACGCGCTCGATCTCTTTCGTGAATCCGGTGCGCTGCATGAGGGCCACTTCCGGCTCTCGTCCGGACTGCACAGCTCGGGCTATTTGCAGTGCGCGCTGGTGCTGCAGCATCCGACGCACGCTGAAGTGCTCGGCCGCGCGCTGGGCGAGGCCCTGCGCGACCTGAGCCCCACCGTGGTGCTGTCGCCGGCGTTGGGCGGGCTCATCATCGGCCATGAGGTCGGGCGTGCGCTCGGCCTCCGGGCGATGTTCGCCGAACGGCAGGAGAACATCCTGACGCTCCGTCGTGGCTTCACGTTGTCGGCGGAGGACCGTGTGGTCATCATCGAAGACGTCGTGACCACCGGGGGTTCCACGCGCGAAACGATGGTCGTTGCGAGGGCTGCCGGGGCCACCGTGGTCGGAGCCGGGTCCATCATCGATCGCAGCGGCGGCGCCTCGGCGCTCGACGTGCCCTTCCGGGCGCTGGTGCAGCTCGCGCTGCCCACCTACGAGCCCGACGCCTGTCCGATGTGCAAGGCGGGGGAGTCCGTGACCAAACCCGGGTCACGGAAATAGTGGCGGAGGGTCGCCCGTGCGCACCCTGAGACTGCTCATCGCCTACGACGGCACCGCGTATTCGGGTTGGCAGCGCCAACTGAACGGTCCGACCATCCAGGCGGCGATCGAGGACGCCTTTGTGCCCCTGCATGGGGAGGCCCCCACGGTGACCGGTGCCGGTCGCACAGACACGGGGGTTCACGCGCTGGGCCAGGTCGCGTCCGTGCGCGTGACGACGGCGCTCGCGGTGGAGTCGATTCGCCGGGCGCTGAACGTCCGCCTGGCGCCCGACATCAGAATTCTCGCGGTCACGGATGCCCATCCTGACTTTCACGCCCGGTTTGCCGCCGTGGGCAAGACCTATCGCTACCGCATTGTGACGAACGAGGTGGCGTTCCCGTTTGACCGCTGGTTCGTCTGGCACCTGCCCGCACGCCTCCACCTCGACGCCATGCGCGCGGCGGCGGCGCACCTGTGTGGACGCCACGACTTCGCGTCGTTTCAATCGGCACACTCGTCGGTGGTCGGCACCGTTCGCACCCTCACGCGCCTCGACCTGCACCTGTCCTCAGACGGGGTCATCATCGAGGTCCATGGTGACGGCTTCCTCAGGCACATGGTGCGGGCCATGGTGGGGACGCTGGTGGACGTGGGCGCGGGCCGCCGGACGCCGGAATCGATGCCGGCGCTGATTCGTGCATGCAGCCGCGATGCGGCCGGGGATACCGCGCCGGCCTCCGGCCTGACGCTGGTGTCGGTGGACTATCCGACCGAGGTAGACTCTCCCGATGGCACTCGCTGAGGTGCTGGCCGCGCTGCCGCCGGGCTCGGCCGACGAAGCACTCGCCAGAACAATCGATTTTGAACGCCTCCCCAGGCACGTCGCCGTCATCATGGACGGCAATGGCAGGTGGGCGGCCTCAAGGCATCTCCCCAGGGTTGAGGGGCATCGTGCGGGCATCGAAGCCGTGCGCGACACCGTTGAAACCTCCGCGCGTCTGGGACTGGACGTGCTGACGCTGTACGCATTTTCGGTCGAAAACTGGAAACGTCCCGTCCCCGAGATCACAGCGCTGATGGGGCTGCTCCGGCACTACCTCCGCGCCGAACTCAATTCACTGCTGCGCAACAACATCCGCTTTCACGTCATCGGCCAGCTCGATCGACTCAGCGCTGAAGTGCGTGAGGAACTCCAGGCGGCGGAGGTTCGGACGTCCTCCAACACCGGCATGATCTTCAACATCGCGTTGTCCTACGGGGGGCGTGCCGAAATCGTCGACGCCGCTCGCGAGGCGTTGCGCCAGGGATTGACGCCTGACCAGCTCGACGAAGACCTGTTTTCCTCCTTGCTGTACACCGCCGGTCAACCCGATCCGGATTTGTTGATCCGCACCAGCGGCGAGATGCGCGTCAGCAATTTCCTGCTGTGGCAGATTGCCTACGCTGAGATCTGGGTCACCGACACGTTGTGGCCGGACTTCCGCGCGAAACATCTGCTGGAGGGCATCACCGAATATCAGAAGCGTGACCGCCGGTATGGCGCCGTCTCCTCCGATCCGGTGGGAGCGCTGAAATAATCCGTGACCCGTGTCCTTAGCTCAGTGATCCTGATCGCCATTGTGGGGGCCGTGGTGTTTCTTGCGCCATGGTGGGCGACGGTGGCCGTCACGGCCGTCGTCGCCGCGCTGGCCGCGTCGGAGGTGGCAGGCCTCGCGGAGGCTGTCGGCGCGTCCATTTCCAGGCCTGTGGTGATGACCGCTGCGGCCGTGTTGTGTGCCGCCACCGCGTTCACCAGCGATCTGATTTCGGGTGGACCGCTCGTGCCCGTGTTGCTCGCCCTGGTCGTCGGGGCGGGCTTGGTCACGTTGGGCAGCGGTGCGCCGTCGCCGGTCGTCGTCACTCGCGCCGCGATGCTCGTGATGGCCCCCATCTACGTCGGCGTCCCGCTTGGCGCCCTCGCGTGGGTCCACATCGGGTACGGGCCGTGGACCATGGTGTTTTTGTTGACGGTGGTGGCGCTGAGTGACTCGACGCAATATTTTGCGGGACGGGCGTTTGGGCGCCGCAAACTTGCGCCGTCGATCAGCCCCGCCAAAACCATCGAAGGCGCCCTGGGCGGCGTCGTCGCGGCGGCCGTCGCCGGAGCGCTGCTGGCGCCCATGTGGGTGATCGGCACCACATGGGTCGACGGTCTGCTGCTGGGACTGCTCTTGTGCGCGGCCGGCATCGCCGGCGATCTCTTCGAGTCGATGCTCAAACGCAGCGCCGGGGTCAAAGACAGCTCGTCGTTGATTCCCGGCCATGGCGGCGTGCTCGACCGCATTGACGCCCATCTGTTTGCGGCCCCGGTGTTTGTGTTGTTTCTCAGGTACGTCGCCTGATGCCCATTCGTATCGCGATCCTCGGGTCCACCGGATCCATCGGTCAAAGTGCGCTGTCGGTCGTGGACACGCATGCGGATCGGGTGCAGGTGGTGGCGCTGGCCGCGGGCAACAACGTCGAACGGCTTGCCGACCAGGTGGCACGGTACCGCCCCTCGCTGGTCAGTGTGGCCAGCGACGATGGACTGGCCGCGCTGAAACACCGGCTCCCCATCGGCGATCATCCGCGGGACGTGATGTCCGGTGCGGAAGGCCTGCTCGCGGCGGCGACTCACCCGGACGTGGATCTGGTCCTGTGTGCCTCGTCAGGTGCGGCCGGACTGGAGGCGGCACTGGCGGCCATCGATCACCGCAAAACCGTGGCCCTCGCCAACAAGGAAGTGCTGGTGATGGCCGGTGCATTGATGGTCGAAGCTGCCGCCCGTCACGGCGTGGCGTTGTTGCCCGTGGATTCGGAACACAACGCGATCCATCAGTGCCTGCACCGGCGCAGCGCCTCTGAAGTGCGCCGGCTCGTGCTCACGGCGTCCGGGGGGCCGTTCCGGCAGTGGGACGCGGAGCGTTTGTCGAACGTCACGCCGGCCGATGCCTTGCGCCACCCGACGTGGCAGATGGGTCGAAAAATCACGATCGACTCGGCCACACTCATGAACAAGGGGCTGGAAGTGATTGAAGCGCGGTGGCTCTTTGATGTGCCCGCCGATCGCATCGACGTGGTGGTGCATCCCCAGTCCATCGTGCATTCGATGGTGGAACTGACCGACGGCTCGGTGATCGCCCAGTTGGGCGTGACCGACATGCGGCTGCCGATTCAATATGCGTTTTCGTATCCAGAGCGGTGGACCGCGCCGGTACCGCACCTCGATCTGGCCAGGATGGGCACGCTGGAGTTTGGGCCGCCCGATACCGACCGCTTTCCGTGTCTGCGCCTGGCCTATGCGGCCCTCGAGCATGGTGGGGCCTGGCCAGTGGTGCTCAATGCCGCCAATGAGGTCGCGGTCGAGGCGTTTCTCGACGGTCGCCTCCGGTTTGTGGATATTCCCGTGGTGATTGAGCGGGCGCTCGACGCGGCCGGGCGGGACACCTCGGTGCCGGGCAACCTGGCCGACGTCAGGGCCACAGACGAGTGGGCCCGGCGCGTCGCGGCCGAAACCATGCGTACGCTAACATCGTCGCAGTAGTTATGGACGCCATCCTCGGATTTCTGCAGACCATCGGCCCGTTCCTGTTTGTGCTGGGCGTGCTCATCTTTGTCCACGAGCTGGGCCACTTCCTGGTGGCCCGCTGGTATGGCGTGAAGGTGCTGGCGTTTTCGCTGGGGTTCGGGCCCAAGTTGTTCAAGGTGACGCGCGGCGACACCGAGTACTGCATCAGCGCGATTCCGCTCGGGGGCTACGTCAAGCTCGCCGGTGAGAACGCCGAGGACAAACCGTCGGGGGACCCGACGGAGTTTCTCTCCAAGAGCAAGTGGATCCGGTTCCAGGTGTACCTCGCCGGACCGGTGATGAATATTGCGCTCGCCCTCATCCTGACCACGGTGGTCCTCACCCAGGGGGCCGATGAGCCGCTCTATCGCACGGCGCCGCCGGTGATTGGCACCGTGGCCGAAAACAGCGTGGCCCAGCGCGCGGGCATTCAGGTGGACGACCGCGTCATTCGCGTGAACGAAACGCAGGTCGACACCTGGGACCAGTTCGACTTTGCCGTGATGACCAAGGCCAATCGCGAGGTCACGATGGTGGTCGAGCGCGGCGGGTCGTACGTCGACCTCCGCGTGACGCCCGAGGCGGAAGGCCGTTTCGAGATCGGGACCCTTGGTGTGTTGCCGGCCATTCGTCCGCAGGTGTTGCTCGTCAATCCCGGCACGCCAGCCGAAAAGGCGGGATTCCAGCGCGGTGACATCCTCCTTGGATTCAACGGCGAACGTGGCCTCACGCGCGAGGCGCTGATCGCCCGCATCCAGAAGTCTCCCGACACGCCGGTCACGATCGCGATCGAACGCGCCGGCGCCGCGCAGGACATCACGGTCACCCCGATGCTCAGCGGCGACATCGGTATCGTCGGCATGCAGATTGGTCCGTACGAAACCCGGCGCATTGATCCGGGCCTGATCGAGGCCGCGCGCATGAGCGTGGACCAGACCTGGGAAAGCAGCAAGCAAATCGGCACGACGCTGGCGGGACTCTTCACCCGTGAGACGCCGGTCAATCAACTCATGGGCCCGGTCGCCATCGCCGAAATTTCAGGCGCCACCGCACAGCTCGGCTGGGTTGCGCTCTTGAGCCTGATGGCGATGATCAGTCTCAACCTCGGCCTGCTGAACCTGATGCCCATCCCTGTCCTGGACGGCGGTCACATCGCGATTCTCGCCTTGGAAGGCCTCGCCCGTCGCGACTTCAGCGTCAAGCTCAAGGAACGCGTCCTGATGGTCGGCCTCGTCGCCATCCTCATGCTGATGGTCACGGTCATCTTCAACGACGTGGCTCGACTGCTGCGCTGAAGAGAAATGGGCCATTGCCCCATTGCCAGAGTCAGCGCCTCGCGGCCACCTCCGCCTCGGCGGCTAAATAGCCAAATGACGGCCAGTCGGTGCCCTCGAGGATGGACGCCCAGAGCGCGGAGGCTTCCCTGCGCTGGTTGTTGATCAGGTACCACGCGCTCACGCCGTAGCGCGCTGCGGAGCCGCCTGAGCCTTCACCGGCGGCCTTGAGCACGTCCTCAGGCGTCCGCTCGCCCTTGTACATGAGCAGCAGCTGGTGATAGCTGCCGTTTTCAATGACCTCGAGCTCCGAGGTGATGGGCGCCAGCACCGCAGCCGCCTCCGCCGTGCGCCCAGCCCGGCGCAGCGAGAGGTAAATCCAGTGGCTTGTCGCCACCAGGTTGTCGGCGTTGCGGACGACGTCGCGGGCTTTCATCCAGGTGTCGGCCGCCCGGCTGAAGTCGCCTTTGAGGTAATACCCGAGCGCGAGGTGGTAGTAGATGTTCGAATGCAGCGTGCTGGTCGGTACGTTGCGGGCGTTGGGCTGTCCATCGGGCTCGACCTGATCGGGCTGGCCGACGATGAGTGACGCGGCCTTCTCGAAGTCCCCGATGGCGCGGTCGATCTCGCGGACGGTCAGATACCGGTGACCACGGTGTCTGAACATGCGCGCATCTGTCGGATGCCGGACGATTCCGTCAGTGAAAATTTTGAGCGCCTCACGATATTGTCCGAGGTAGGCGGTGCGTCGACCGACCCAGATCAGCGCATCGGCGTTGTCGCGATCCTTCTCCCATGCCGCGCGCGCGGTCTCCAACTGCGCCTCCATGCGCGATTTGGCCTCTGGTGCCATGGCCGGGGGAGTAAGCGGTCGTCCCAGCAGCGACGTAATCCCGGGGGGCTGCGTCTCTGAGCGCGTGGCCGCGGTGATAGGCACCAGAAGCATCAGTGCGGATAGGACCAGAAAAATTGTGCGCATGGACGCGATCCTATCGCAGGATGACATCAAGCTCTGTTATGTTCAAAAACCATGGGTGACGCAGGCGAAGGCCTTATTGACGCAGACGCGAGAATTCAGGAACTGGCCGACGAGCGGGAAGCCGCCCGACGGGAGCGCCGATCTCCGAAGCCGCACATCGACCCCGTCAGAAACGCGGAAATCACGTCCCTGTCGCTGGGGCTGTCCGAACTCCGCCGTCAGTTCGACGCCACCCAACATCCGGTGCGCCGCAAGCAACTGCAGGCGGCCATCACCGACGTCGAAAAACGCCTCGCGAAGCTGGTCTAGCGCCGGAGTGGCGGACCTGAAGGTCACGCCCTAGGTACTACTGTTTCCGCAGGATCGGATACACCGTCACGCCCTCGCCGAGCATCTCGTCGAGGAAATTCCACGTGGTGACGCCGTCGTCGCTGTTGGGTTCGAGGAGATAAAACGCGAGTCTGGCGAGGGGCTGGTTCATGGGCACGAGCCATGCGCCGGCAGGCGCGGCCGTGGTGCCAGCGGCCCAGGTGCCGGTCAGCGTGCGGAGCGCGTGACCGTTGATGTCGATACCCGCGCGCGGGGCCGCCTGCACGTTGGTCGCAATCGTGAACTGCTGCAGTCCGGTCACCGGGGCCGTGGTCTGCTTCATCATGATGCCCTGGTGGCGCAGCAGGTCCAGCGCCTTGGTGGCGGAGGCCGGCACGTAGTATTCGGTGGGCGCGGTCTCGGTCGCCGTCGGGGCAAACCAGAGGCGGTCGATCATCTGCTCTTTGTTGATGACGTCCGTGCGGCGGTTCATGACGCCACCGTCGATGGGGTTTTTTTCGTCCTCGACCTCACCCATCAGGATCTCGATCATGCCCCCGGCCTTGATCGCCGCGCGGGTCGCAAACGTCTTGCCTGAAATGGCCTCACGTTCGGCATCTTCGACGGCCTTGGTGATGCGTGCGGCGTTCTTGTGCGCGAAGTTCATGGACTCTTCGATGAAATAGTTGGTGGCCTTGATGCGATCCTCAAACGTCGCGTACGCGTAGGCCTCACTCAGCAATGCAAAGCGATTGCGCATGCCGACGTAGTTGTTGTGGAAGCGCGGCACATGTTCAAACGTGCCCCACGCGCGCGGGCCTGCCGGCGCTGCCGGAGCGGGCGGCTGTGCGGGAGGTGGCGTGGCCGCGCCCGCATCACCGCCACGGCCACCACGACCCGCACCACCGCGGCCTCCGGGGTTGCTGACGTTGCCGTAATAAAAGGTTTCCCACTTGTGTTTGGCGCGAATCTGCTCGGTCACAAACGGGAACCACTCGTTCTTCATCATGGTCATGATGAAGTCGCTCGTGTTCGGGTTGAGCGGCGGCGAGTAGGTGAGGTGATAACCGTGCGTGGACCCGTCCGATGTATGCAGGTCCATGCCCACGTACGGGTTGTAGTTGTTCCAGAGTGTGACGAACGCGCGACCTTCCGGCGTTTCCAGCTTCATGAAGTCGCGGTTGATATTGATGTTCTGGCCGTTGGCGCGGGTGCCCATGCCGTTGATGGGGCCGTTCTGGCGCGGACGGTTCCGCAGGCCGTAGCGTTCGTTGCCGTCGGCGTTGAAGATCGGCGTGATCAGGAACACCATCGACTCGAGCCACTCGGCGTGCCGGCCCTGCGCAAACTCGCGCAACAGGATGAGCGTGGATTCTTTGCCTTCGACCTCGCCGGCGTGGATGTTGCCCTGGATGTGGACCCGCAACTTGCCGCTCGCCAGCACCGACGCCGCCGACGCGTCTTTGAGCCCCGTCCCGACCACCGCCATCGGCATGGACCGCCCTTCCGACGTGGTGCCGTAGCTGGTCATGTGGATCAGCGGCGACGCCTTGTCCACCGTCTCCATGAACGCCACGACCTCGGCATACGTGGACGTGGACTTGAAGTCCGACGCCTCCGCTGTGGTCTTGAGGGTGGCCAGGTTGACCCCTTGCTGGGCCTGAACGGCAAACACC
>Ga0163150_10006055_pt1 | contig 15052 bp, 10 predicted proteins | sample OliLakLV19P2IB_FD_148628 | JGI IMG/M metagenome (GOLD analysis project Ga0163150, IMG submission 148628) | Freshwater microbial mat bacterial communities from Lake Vanda, McMurdo Dry Valleys, Antarctica - Oligotrophic Lake LV.19.P2.IB | ecosystem: Environmental > Aquatic > Freshwater > Lake >...
CTGCCCGGCGCTGGATCGCGGCCGACCTTGCCATCCAGGCCGCGGGCGCGGTCTCGGTGCCGCGCGGCACCGACACGCCTGCCGAGGAGATGGCAGAGCTCTTCCGCCATGCCGACGTGCGGCTCGTCCTGGCGCACGGCGCCAAGGCCGCCGCGGCCCTCGAAGCGCAGCGCGCCCGCCATCCCGGGCTGGGCGAGATCATCTGCCTCGATCCTGCCGGGGCGCCGGGGCGCACCTTCGACGACCTGGTGGGGGCCGGAGCGGGTGGGCCCACCTTCGCGCAGCGCGCCGCGCGCGTCCTGCCGACCGACGTGGCCACGATCATCTACACCTCGGGCACCACGGGGCGCCCCAAGGGCGTGGTGCTCGCGCACTCGAACTTCGGCCATCAGCTGCGCGTGCTGCCTGAGGCGCTTTCCATCGGCCGCAACGAGGTGTTCCTGTCGTTGCTCCCGCCCTGGCACATCTTCGAGCGCATCGTCGAGTACGTGGCGCTCACGAACGGCTGCCGGCTCGTCTACACCGACCAGCGCCGCTTCCGCGACGACCTCGCCGCCGTCGAGCCCACCTTCGTGCCCAGCGTGCCGCGCATCTGGGAGATGGTGCACCAGCGCGTGTTGAAGGCGCTCGAGGAGGGTGGGGCGGTGCGCCGCGGCGTGTTCCGCGCCGCCCACGCCGTCGCGCACGCGCGCGCCTTCGCCTGGGACCGCGCGCGCGGTCACGTGATCGCCTCGCGCCGGCCTGCGGGCTTCGCGGCGCTGGCGGAGGGCGCCGTGCGCGTCGGCGCGCTGCTCGTGGCGGGCTTGGCCTACTTGCCCGACCGCCTGGCGCACGTGCTCTTCTTCCGCCGGCTGCGGCGGCTGGTCGGCGGGCGTCTCAAGGGCGCGATCTCCGGCGGCGGCTTGATGCCGGCGCACATCGACCGCTTCTTCCGTGCCATCGAGCTGCCCGTGCTGATCGGCTACGGGCTGACCGAGACGAGCCCCGTGCTCACGGTGCGCCGCCAGCGGCGCAACGTGATCGGCACGATCGGCACCGCGCTGCCCGAGGTCGAGCTCGAGATCCGCGACCTGGAGAGCGGCGCGCGTCTGCCCCCCGGACGCACCGGCGTGGTCTTCACGCGCGGTCCGCAGGTGATGCGCGGCTACCACAAGGATCCCGAGCTCACGCGGCGCGCCATCGATCCGCAAGGCTGGTTCGACACCGGCGATCTGGCCGCGCTCACGCCCGCGGGCGACCTGTGCTTCCGTGGGCGTGCCAAGGAGACCATCGTGCTTTCGGGCGGCGAGAACGTCGAACCGGGCCGGGTGGAGGAGGCGCTGCTGGCCTCGCCCCTGATCGAGCAGGTCGTGGTGGTGGGCCAGGACCGCAAGAACCTGGCGGCGCTGGTGCTGCCGCAGGCCGACGCGCTCGCCAAGGCCCTTGGCTGGCCGGCCGCGGCCGACCCCGCCGAGGCCGCGCTGCGCCCGGAGGCGCGCGAGCTGCTGCAGCGCGAGGTGGTGCGGCGCACGGCTGCCCTCATGCCCTTCGAGCGCGTGAGTCGTGTGACCCTGCTGCCCGCGGCCTTCGACGTGGCGGGCGGCTGCCTCACGGGCACCCTCAAGCTGCGCCGGCACGTGATCGTCGAGCGCTACAAGACGTTGATCGAGGAGGCCTACGCCAAGTGAAACTCCTCCGTACCGAGCCAGGCTCAGAATCGAGAAGTTTCGATCCTGCTCGTGCGCTTGGCAGCAGGCAGGCGCAGGCCGTCCGTGACCGAAAACCTCTCGGTTCCCAGCCTGGCTCAGTATTTTTGCTCGCGCTCTGGCTGCTGCTCGGCGTGCTGGCGTGGACGCTGCCCGGACTCCTGCCCTCGGTAGAGGCCGAGCCGCCCGCGGGGGAGGGCGTCGGCGCGCGCACCATCGCCTACGAGATCCAGGCGAGCCTCGATCCCGTCACGCACACGGTCCGGGGGCGCGGCACGCTGCGTTGGCGCAACCCCACTCAGGTGTCGGCGCCCGACTTCCACCTGCATCTCTACCTCAATGCCTTCCGCGACGAGCACAGCACCTTCCTGCGCGAATCGCTCGGAGCCCATCGCGGCGCGAAGTTCGACAGCGCGCACCCCGGCTCGATCGACGTCACTTCGTTTCGCACGGCCGGCGGCCAGGAGCTGGCGGGCAAGGGGGCGTTCTCCGCCTGCGACGACGCCAACCCGGACGATCGCACGGTGTGGAGCGTGGCGCTGCCCGAGGCGATCGCGCCCGGCGCCGAGGCGGTCTTCCAGCTGGAGTGGACCAGCCTCCTGCCCAAGGCGTTCGCCCGCACCGGCTTCGGCGGCGACTACCACATGGTGGCGCAGTGGTTCCCCAAGCCGGGCGTGTTCGAGCAGCTGGTGGAGGATGGCGCGTTCGTCGGACGCTGGAACTGCCATCAGTTCCACGGCACCAGCGAGTTCTTCGCCGATTACGGCAGCTACGACGTCTCCCTCACCCTGCCCAAGGCGTACGAGAACCGCGTCGGGGCCACGGGGCAGCGCGTGGCGGCGCACACGGACGATGCCGCCGGGACCGTGACGTACCGCTACCAGGCCCACGACGTGCACGACTTCGCCTGGGTCTGCGACACCGATTTCGTCGTCGTGCCGTTCAAGTTTCCCGAGCGCTACGAGCTGCCCGAGGCCGAGCGCACGCGCGTGGCCGCGCTCCTGGGTCGGCCCGTCGAGGGGCTGCATCTGCCGCGCGTGGAGGTGACGCTGCTGCTGCAGCCCGAGCATGCCGATCAGGAGGAGCGCCACGCGCGCGCGGTGAGCCATGCCCTGGCCTACATGAGCCTGTGGTTCGGCGCCTACCCCTACCCCACGCTCACCGTGGTGGACCCCGACCACCGCGCGTCGGATACCGGGGGCATGGAGTACCCCACGCTGATCACGGCCGGCACCGACTTCGTCGTCCCTGAGCGCGGCTGGGATCCCGAGTTCGTGATCGTCCACGAGTTCGGCCACCAGTTCTTCTACGGTCTGGTGGGCACCAACGAGTTCGAGCACGCCTGGATGGACGAAGGCCTCAACACCTTCGCCACGGCCAAGGTGCTGCAGGCGGCCTACCCCCCCGCGCCCCCCGTGACCTGGTACGGGGCCTGGCCCCTCTACGGCGAGAAGCCACTGCCCTTCACAGGCATGCTCGCGGGCCTGCGCAGCGCGCTGCCGTTCTTGCCCGAGGCGTTGACCAAGGAGCTGCGCATCCCCTTCGGCAAGCTGGGCGTGGTGCGCACGGCCGGCGAGGCCCTGGGTCTCCAACCGCCCGACGACCTGCCGTTGCTGCCCGAGACGCCTGACACGGGCGTCCTCGCCTTCCTGCGCGAGGCGCCTTTCCTCACGCTGCTGCCCATCCTGCCCATCACGGTCGCGGAGTCCGAGCGCACCTCGGTGGCACGCCGTCCCCTGGTGGACACCATCGTCGGCGTGAAGGCCTGGGAGTACATGGACAGCCGCTCCTACGGCGTGAACAGCTACGCGCGCACGGCGGCCTCGCTGCGCACCTTGGAGGGGCTGGCCGGCGAGGGCACGTTGCTGCGCGGGCTCAACGCCTACGTCGAGCGCTATCGCTACGGGCACCCGGAGCCCGAGCAGCTGTTCGCAGCCCTGAGCCAAGCCGCGCAGGATTCCCCGGACACGCGCTCACGTACGCGCGACATGGGCTCCTGGATCGAGACGCTCTTTCGCACGACGGGTGCCGTGGACTACGGCGTCGCAGGGATCAGCATCTGGGAGCCTTCCGAGAAGGAGGGTTCCGACGCCGAGCATGGCGCCACCTCCGGCGGAAAGCCCGGCGCCGCGCCCACCGACGGCGTGGCCGCACGTGTGCCCGAGAGCAGCGTGCTGCTGCGCCGACACGGCGAGGCGCAGCTGCCGGTGGAGGTGCTGGTGCGCTTCGACGACGGCAGCGAGCGCCGCCTGCGCTGGGAGCTCGACGGCCGCGTGCTGGCGACCGACGGGGGTCTGCCCCCACTGCAGCCGGTCGCGCCCGCCGGCCAGCAGGGGCGCTGGACGCGCATCCGCTTCGCCTCGCCGGCCAAGATCCTCTCGGCCGAGACGGATCCCAGGCACCTGCTCGCCGTGGAGCGCGACCGGACCAACGACGGTCTGGTGCGCGAGCCCAAGGGCCCTGGCGCGGCGCTGTCGCTGAGCGTGCGCCTGCTGGGCTGGGTCCAGCAGCTGACCAGCTTCTACGGGGGTCTGTGATGGCGGGTCTGGAGGCAGCGAGCGAGGGGGGCGCGGGGGGCAGCGAGGGCGACGCCGCCGCGCTGCCGCCGCCCGGTCCGCCGCCGCCGGGTCCGCCGCCGAGCAGACTGCCGTCCGCCGAGGACGTTCCGTTCTTCGACCCCGGGATGGACACCCCGCTCACGGCTCTGCCGGCGCCCACGGCTCCTGAGGTCTCCTTGCCGCCGACGCCCCCCGGCTCCCTGGCGTTCGCGCGAGCGGGAATGCGCCACGCGCTCCGGTGCATGCGTCCGCTCGTGGCCGTGCTGATCGTGCAGCTGCTGCTGGCGCTCACGGTCGTGCTGCCCTTCCATGCCGCGGTCGCCAACAAGCTCGACGCCCACCCCCACGCGGCCGCGCTCGCCGGTGCCCCCACGGCCGCCGACCGCGCGCTGGGCTGGGAGGCCGGCATGGACGCGGGTCTGTGGCGCGACACGAAGCGCGAGCTGGGCACGTCCTACGACGGACTGCCCGTGCAGCTGGTCTGGACCCTGCTTCTCGCCTGGCTGTTCGGGGCCGTGGCGGCTGCGGGCTTCCTGGGCCTGGCCGTGGAGCCTGGGCCCTGCTCCACCACGCGCTTCTTTGCGCTCGGCGGCAAAGGCTTCTTCCGCATGCTGCGGGTGGGCCTGGTCTTCGCCTGCGCCTTCGTGTTGGTCGGCCGCCTCGTCTACGAAGGCTGGGGCGCCGCCCTGGCCGACCGCGAGGCCGCCGCCGCCAGCGAGAGCACGAAGTGGTGGGGCGAGCGGGCGCGCGAGGTGACGCTGTTCGTGCTCTTCCTCGTGCTGCGCGTCGCGGCCGACCTGGCGCGCGCCGACCTGATCGCGGGAGGCCGCAGGAGCGCGCTGCTCGCCTTCCTGCGTCGGCTCGGCACGCTGGTCGCTCGGCCCCTCACGACCCTCGGCGTGGCAGTGCTCCTGGGAGCGCCCGCCTTCGGTGCGCTCTGGCTGCTCTCGCGGCTCGCGACCGTACTGCCCCAAGGCGGCTGGCAGGGGCCCTTGGCCCTGTTCCTGCTGCTGCAGGTCGCGGTGCTGCTGCGCTGGGCCTCGCGCGCCGCGCTGCTGGGCGCCTTCGCGGCGCGGGTCTTGCCAGGCGCGCGGACCCGCGTCTAGGCGGGCGCTGGGCGTGAAGAGTCAGGTGGGGGGCTGGTGCCCCGTAGTGGGTCCATTTGACCTGCCAGCCTCCGTACGGCGCGCCGGAGCGGGCGCGGCGCTTCGCCGCCTCCATCCTCATGGGGGAAGACCCCACGTCGTCGTCGGCGGCTTTGCGGCGCGCTCCGCCCGGCGTGCCGGTGTGCCTGCGTGCGTCCCGACCTCGCAGCCTCGGTCTGCCGCGAACCGCCGGTCTGCGGCCGAAGTGACCCACTACCTGGTGCCCGGCCCCCGCCTGGGTATCCTCTACGATGTGCTTGATCGTCGCACACTGGTCCTGAACCGGTCGTGGTTGCCTATCTCCACGACCACCGTACGCCGCGCCGTCTTGCTCATGGCGCGCGGGGCGGCCGGAGCCGTGCATCCGGAGACCTACGAGGTCGCCTTGTGGGAGGCCTGGGTGGAGCGCGGCCCAACCAGCGCGGAAGCCCTGGAGGGCCAGGGCTTCCGCCTGCCCATCCCCGAGGTGATCGTGCTCACCGCGTACAACGGCGTGCCCGATCGGCCGGTGGCCTTCACGCGGCGCAACGTCTACCGGCGTGACGGCTATCGCTGCCAGTACTGCAACGTCCGCCCCGGCCCCGATCACCTGACCATCGACCACGTCGTCCCCAGGTCGCGCGGCGGGACCACCACGTGGGAGAACTGCGTGGCGGCCTGCTTCCGCTGCAACGCACGCAAGGCCAACCGGGCCGCCCGCGACGCGGGCTTGGCGCTGCGCTGCGTGCCCAGCATCCCGAAGTGGCCCGGCGGCCTCGATCCGGCCGCGCTCGATCAGCGTCCCGTCTGGCGTCGCTTCTTCTCGCATGGCGACCGTACCGAGGTCCGCGCCGTCGAGTCGGCATGAGCTGGCACGTCGCCGAGGAGCCCGAGGAGGGCCCAGAGGCCGACCGCGATGACGACAGCAGCGACGACAGCAGCGACGACGGCATGCCCGACGAGGAGGTCGAGGGGCCGTCGGTCGGCGCTGCGGACGACGACGACGACGACGACGTAGAGCCGCTCACGCACCTTTCCGACCGTGACTACGACGCCTTCGTGACGAGCGAGCTCACGCCCGAGGGGGCGGTGAAGGGCGATCCGCCGGTGGCGGCGATCCTGATCGGCCTCACGCTGCTCATCGTCTTGCTGTGGCTGTGGTTGGCGTGAGCGGGCGCGGCGACGAGCGCTTGGAGGCGGCACTGCGCGCGCGCCTCGCGAGCGGGCCCGCGGACGTGCTCGATCTCCTCCGGGCCGAACGGTCAGCTCTGGGGCCGACGCTGGTGGGCCACGAAGGCGCCGTCCACGCGCTGCTCCAGCGCTTGCTGCGCAGGGGAGCGCTGCACGTCGCCGGTAGCTCGACACGCGACATCGCTCTCTACCGCGACGCGGGGCCGGCGCCAGCAGACACAGTGCCCCGGCCAGCGCCAGGCCACGACCCTGATCCCCGGGCGGTCTGGGCTGCACGCCCGATCCGCGCGCAGGCCGACCGTCTGCGCGTCGAGGCCGACCTGAGCGCACATCTGGCCGAGCTGCGCGCCGGGGGAGCCGAGTCACACCTGGGTGGGCTGCGCAGCCTGCGCGGGCTCTTGAAGCGCGCCGATCGGGGGCACCTCGCCGTCTTCCTGCCCCAGGGGGTCGGGGGGCAGGCGCGGCGCTTTCTGCTGCACGAGGGGCCGTGGATCGCGGCAGCCGTGGTCCTCTACCTGATCCTGCACATCTTCTTCATCAAGGTCTTCGTGATCCCCTCGGCGAGCATGCTGCCCACGCTGCAGCTGGGCGACCGAGTGCTGGTGCGCAAGACCCGCTCCGGCTGGAAGCCCGAGCGCTGGCAGGTCGTGACCTACGCGCGTCCCGGGCAGGACGGCCCGCGCACCACCTACGTCAAGCGCGTCGTGGGGCTCCCGGGCGAAGAGCTCGCTCTGTGGCGCGGCGACGCCTACATCAATCGTCGGCTCGTGGCGAAGCCGGAGGCCCTGAACGAGGTCGTGCGCGCGCGCGTTCGCGCCTGGGCCTTCGACAGCGCGGCGCCGCCCGAAGGCTGGTCGTCGGCACGCCTCGAGGCCGGCGTCGATGTGTGGAACTGGCGCGGCGAGCGCTTCTGGGCCGGCCCGTACGACGCAGCGCGGCGCTTCGAGCTGCAAGACGTCTACCTCGAGCTCGACGTGGACCTGGGCAAGACGGGCGGCGCAGAGCTCAATCTCTCGCGCGGTCGTGAGGGGACGGAGCGCACCGCCTTCGCGCTCACGGTCCACCCGCACGCCGGGCTCATGGTGCAGCGGCGCGAGCCGAGTGCGAGCGTGCCGCTGGCGAGCTCGCCTCGTCGTCTGACTGGCCGCGTGACCCTCAAGCTGGCGCTCGTGGACGGCGTCCTGCGCGCGAGCGTGGGCGACTTCGCCTGGCGCGGGTCGGTCGCGGTGCCGGAGGAGCCCGCGGGCTGCCACTTCAGCGTGCAGGAAGGCGCGCGCCCGCTCGCCCTGCGTTTGGACAAGGACCTGCACTATGGCGTCCACGGCGCGCTCGGCGTGCCCAAGGACGGCCGCGCCCAAGGGTGTCTCGACTGTCTGCACAAGGTCGGCGCCGAGGCGATCTTCTGCCTCGGCGACAACACCGACGACAGTCGCGACAGCCGCTTCCAGGACGTGGGCGACATCCCGTTGGGCCAGCTGATCGGGCCGGTCATCGGGCGGCTCTGGCCGCCCGCGAGGATCGGCGGGGTGCGGTAGGGCCGCACTTTGGATGTTATAGACCGTTCGGTCTATTATTGCGGTTCCTTGCCCCTCCACAGTTCGGCGCGAGGCTTGAAGCGTCCCGTGGAACGCTACGTGGGACCGTCGGACGGGGTTGAACCCCCTGGAACGCCCATGCCTATCGCCGATGTCGACCAGGAGCTGATGCGGCGCTTCCAGGAAGGAGACGATTCCGCCTTCGAGGTGCTGGTGCACAAGTACCAGGGCCTCGTGCTTGCGCTCGTGCGCCGCTATCTCGGCAGCCGCTACGCCGGGGTAGACGACGTGGGCCAGCAGGTCTTCGTCCGGATCTTCCGGGCCAAGCACACCTACCAGCCGCGGGCGCAGGTGAAGACGTGGATCTACAGCATCACGGTGAACACCTGCCTCAACGAGATCCGCATGCTGCGCAGCGACAAGCACCGCCGCGTGAGCTCGTTCACCGCCGTCTTCGGAGCAGCCGGTGAGGAGGGCGAGGAGCGGGCCCGCGGCGGCGAGGTCGCCGACGGCGCCGCGCCGACGCCCGACGCGCCCCTGAGCCACGAGGAAGTAGCCCAACGCGTCCGCGCCGCCGTGGACCGGCTGCCGGAGCAGCAGCGCCTGGCGCTGGTGCTCTCGCGCTTCCACGGCTGCTCGCACGACGAAGTGGCGGCCACGCTGGATACCAGCGTGGCGGCCGTCAAGTCCCTGCTCACACGCGCACGCGAGCACCTGCGCCGGGCCTTGGCCGACCTCGTCCTGGCCGGTGAGGTCCCGAGCGACGGCAGCACTGCGTTCGACAGCGTTTCCCTGAAAGACAGCGCTGCGGCCCGAAGGGATCCCAAGAGAGCGCACTGAGCGCTCACCTGTTCTCTCCAGCGACCTTCCCCTAGAGGCACACGCTTCTACCCCCGAGACAAACATGGACCTCGACCTCCTCTCCCCCCGCGAGCGCCTTGAGCTGCTCACCGCCTATCTCGACGGCGAGCTGACCGATCTGCTGGCGCGTGACGTCACGGCCTGGCTCGATCGCCATCCCGAGGCGCTGCGCGAGATCGAGCACCAGCGTCGCTTGTGGGACCTGCTCGGCCGCTACGAGGACGAGCACGTCCCCGCCGACTTCGTGCAGCGCGTGCTCGACCTGACCGGCGCCGCACGTGCGCGCGTCGAGCCGCAGACGTCGGCGGCTGGGCGCCTCACGCCGCGCCGCTGGGCCCTGGCGGCCGCGGCGGCGGCGCTCCTGGCCGTGGGCGTCGGCGTGCTCGCGTGGCGCGCGGGCCCGCGCCCCGACCGTGCCGATTCCGACCTGCCCGGCGGCGAGCCGCTGGCGTTGGCCGGCATCGACGTGGACTACGTGCAGCACGCCTCCGTCGACGACCTCCTCTCCCTCTCCGATGCGCAGTTCGAGGCACTGCTGACCGAGGATCCCGACGAGCTGGCCGACGCGAGCCTGGGAGGCTGATCTCGTGCACGGACGCGCTCTCCCTCTCTGTTTCCCGCTGTGTGGTTCCGGCTGGACGCGACGCGTGGCGGCGCGCCTGGGGCGCCGTGTCGCGGTGCTTGTGCTCTGCGCCTGGGTGGCCGTGCCCAGCGCACGCGCCGACGAGCCCGAGCCGGTCCAGCCGCTCACGCGGCTCTCGGCCGGGGAGCGTGCCGCCCTCGAGCGACGCATCCCGGGCCTCACGGGCCTGCCGCGCGAGAGGCAGGACCTGATCGTGCGCAACGTCGAGCGCCTGCGCGGTCTCGATCCCGAGCAGCGCCGGCTGGTCGAACGGCGCTTCAAGGCCGCACGCGAGGCGGGTCTGGGAGGGCAGGACCTCGCCGAACGCGGGCATGCCTGGTTGCACATGCCCGGCGGCCAGCAGACCCTGGCCGAGTGGCAGGGCAAGGCCATGAAGGCGCTGGCGTGGCGCGCGTGGCGTGAGCTCCCGGCTGAGCTGCGCGAACACCCCGCCATGGCGCCGCTGCTCTATCGCCAGTGGCCCGCCGTGTTCCACCAGCGCTACCTGTCCAGGGCCGTGGCTGCGCTCGACGTCGAGACGGCCAAGGCCTGGCAGCCGCCTCTGACCCTGCCCCAGACCTTCCGCGACCGCTTCTTCAAGGAGCGCACCAAGCTGCTCGAGAGCCTCAACAGCCCCGGCCTGAACAGCACCGGCCCCGCGAGCGCGCGCGCGCTGCAGCAGCTCAAGAGGCTGGTGCTCCAGGGACGGGCCCTGGAGGTCGTGCGCGAGGCGTTCAGTGTGCCGGTGACCGGGCCCGACACGCCCGCTCTACGCCTCGCGCTGCTGGGCGAGCGCCTCGGCGCCTTGACGGGCCAGGCCTTCGCCGAGACCGTGGCCGAGTTCAGCGCGCAGGCCGCGCGCGTGGGCCCCGAGGCCTTCGCCGCGCAGGTGAAGAAGCTGCCTGAGCCGGTCAAGCTCCCGCCCGAGCTGCAGCGCAAGCTCGAGGCCTATCAGGTGGTCCTGGCGCTGGAGGCCTGGCGCTCCCGGATCGCCGCGCATCCCGCCCTCGTGCCGCAGGCTGACGCTCTCTTGCGGGCCGCGCTGGTGGACGACCTGGGCATGGCGCCGACGACCTTCGACCAGCTGCCCGCGCGCGACGCGCCGGGCGAGGCGCGCGTCACGGCGCTGCGCGCGTGGGCCGACGAGACGCTGCCCCGTGAGCTGCGCAAACTCGCCTTCACCCCCCGTGGCGGCCCGGACCGCGGACCCGGCGGACGGGGCGAGCGTGGTCCGTGGGGCGGTCATCGTCCCGAGAAGGACAAGTAGTCCGGGGCACGGCTCCAAGGGCAGAGTGGAGGAGAATCGAGCGCAACCCGATTCCCGCGCTCCAATGAATCCGTGGCTGGCGCATCCGTGGCTGGGAGGCGGCGGAAACTGCTCAGGGCTGCTCCTGTCGGTCTTGCTCCGGGTGCGGCGCTCCGTAGGCTTCTCCGCATGGCTCTCGTCGCCGCCCTCCAGACCGCTCCCGTCTTCGGCGCCCGCGAGCACAACTTCGAGGCGGTGCGCTCGGCCGTGGGCGACCTGCGCTGCGAGCTGCTGGTGCTGCCCGAGCTGTTCGCGACGGGCTACGCCTTCCGCGACGCGGCCGAGGCGCGTGAGCTGGCCGAGCCGTTCCCTCACGGGCCCACCACGCGCTTCCTCGTCGAGCTCAGCGCGCGCACCGGCGGCATGCTGGTGGGGGGCTTCGTCGAGCGCGACGGAGCGCGGCTCTTCAACGCCGCGGCGGTCGCCTGCGCAGGGCGTGCGTGCCTCTCCTACCGCAAGGTGCACCTCTTCGGCTTCGAGCGCGAAGTCTTCGAACCCGGAGACGGGCCCTTCCCCGTGCTCGAGCATGCGGGCCTCAAGGTGGGCGTGATGATCTGCTTCGACTGGCGCTTCCCCGAGGCGGCGCGAACGCTGGCCCTGGCGGGGGCCGACGTGCTGGCGCACCCGAGCAATCTGGTGCTGCCCCACTGCCAGAGCGCGATGGTGACGCGCTGCCTCGAGAACGTGGTCTACGCCGTCACGGCCAACCGCGTGGGCACCGAGGAGCGCCCCCCCCGCCCCCCGCTCACCTTCACCGGTGCCAGCGTGATCGTCTCGCCGCGCGGCGAGACGCTGGCGCGCGCGCCCATCGAGCGGCAGGCTCTGCTGAGCGCGACGATCGATCCGTTGCTGGCGCGCGACAAGCGCCTCAGCTCCGGCAATGACGTCTTCCGCGAGCGGCGGCCGGACACCTATCGACTGTAGGGGCGACCCTCGTGGTCGCCCGCGGAGTCCGTAGGGATCGGCGCAGGGCGCGGGATTCTCCAGCGCGGGCAGGTGACCTGCGGCGGGACGGTCGACGCCGTTCCCTCTCGGTCCCCGTGCGGACGGTGGCCGACCTTGAGGCCCCACGTGGCACTACCACGCGGCGGAACCCGAGTGCCTTTGGAGACCTCAACGGCCTCCCCGGGCGACCACGAGGGTCGCCCCTACGCGGCCCCTGCGGGTGATCTGCTAGGGCTTTCGTCGTCTGGCGGCTGTCGCGGCGCGCTCCATCGACCGGAGCGCGGGGGCAATGGAGGGAAATCTAGCGAGCGGGTGGCCGCACTCTGGTGCTGGGGTACGGTTGCCCTGCGCCACGGCGGATCGCAGGACTGCTGTGGGGCGCGCGAGACCGCAAGGCCTCGTGGCTCTTTTCCTTCAGCGCGGATGAACGGGCAAACCCCGCGTAAGCGGGCGACGCAAAGCTACAGGGCCTCCGGGGCGACTCGGAGGCAGCCAGCTGCCAAGCCGTGCGATCTGGTTCGTGGTGCCTCCCTTGGAAGGGGGTGGCGCTCCCGACCCGTCGCGCACATCCGACATGAGGACGTGACGAGGTTACGCCGGCCCGTCGGGCCGGCGTGTGGTGGTGACCCCGGCCTGGTGGGCCGGCGTGAGATGGGAGCGACCATGAAGAAGATTAGGGATGCAGACGTCAAGCACCTCTGGGACGAGTTCATCGAGACTCGTGCCCCGGCGGTGAAGTCGAAGCTGGCCGAGGCCTACTTCCCCCTGGTGAAGTACCTCGCCGAACGCCTCGTCAGCACGCTGCCCGCCAGCGTGGACGTGGACGACCTCGTGAGCATGGGCACCTTCGGGCTGATCGAGGCCATCGACCGCTTCGACCCCTCGCGAGGCTTCCAGTTCAAGACCTACTGCACGAGCCGTATCCGCGGCGCCATCCTCGACAAGCTGCGGACCAACGACTGGGTGCCGCGGCTGGTGCGCTTGCGCACGACGCTGGTGGACAGGACCCTGCGCAGGCTCTACGGCACCTTCGGGCGCGAGCCCACCGCGCCGGAGATGGCCGAGGCGCTGGGCATGACGGTGGTGGCCTTCGAGGCGCTTCGCAAGGAAGCCTCGCCCACGGCGGTGCTCTCGCTCACGGACGAGAACGGCGAGGACTCCGAGGGCGTCGGCAACCGGATGATCGACCTGATCAGCGACGAGAAGGGTGAGGATCCGCGGGCGGAGCAGCAGCGCCGCGACGTGCGCGACCTGCTCTTCAAGCACCTCAGCGACAAGGAGCGGATCGTCATCCGCTACTACTACTACGAAGGCCTGAGCATGCGCGAGATCGCGACCATGCTCAAGCTCACCGAGAGCCGGGTCTGCCAGATCCACAGCAAGGTCATCAAGCGCCTGCGCGAGCTGCACGAGGCGCACAAGACCGAGCTGTTCGTCGCCTGAGGCCGCGCCCCGGGGGGGGCGTCCGAAGCGCGCGATGCGGTCACCCGCCCGCATCGCGCGCCGTGGCGTGTCCTGGCTGGACCTTCCAGCGCTCGGTCGGCGCGCTGGGCTGGGGGCGCTCAGGGGCGGCGCCTCGCTTGCGAGGCGCACCAGCAACACGCGTCGTCCTCATGGCCGCAGAGGCCACGTCGTCCTCCTCAAGGCCCTTCCGCTCCCCATCCAGCGCCCCGGGGTGCCTAAGTCCGATCTCCGCAACCCCACCTAGGACGCTGTCCACGGCCTGTCGCCGGTGACCCCCTGGATGCGTGGGGCCTACCTCGCGATGTACTGCCCGCCGTTGGCGGCCGCCAGCTCGCGCAGCAGCTTGGGGTTGTGCCTCTCGCCCACGCCGATGACATGGATCGTGAGCTTGCGCGTCTCGTTGAGCTTCTTGACCTCCGCGACGATCAGGTCGTCGTCGATGAACTTGCCTCGGTTGGCGTGGCCGTCGGTCATGAGGAAGATCGTGTCGGCGCCGCGCTTCAAGTTCTTGGCGTCGCTCGTGGCGCTGATGATGTTGAAGGCCTGTTCGACGGCGTCGAAGATGTTCGTCGCGCCGTCGGCGACGACCTTCTCGTCCACCCACTTGAGCGCCTCGTCCTTGGCGCCCTTCGAGGCATCGATCATCTTGCCCGGCTTGTAGACCTCGACGCCGGTGGAGAAGATGACGATGTTGAAGTTCGCTTCGCCGCGCTCGTCGCCCTCCTTCGAGGTCAGGCTCATGAGCGCTTTCTTGAGCTCCTCGCGGGCGATCATGATGCGCGTCTTGGCGTCGGGCGGCGGATTCTCCTGGTCGGGGTTCTTGGAATCCACGCTCATGGAGCCCGAGACGTCCACCACGAAGATGACGTGCTTGCTGGTGGTCGTGATGCCGTAGAAGGACGACGAGCCCTGGTTGGTCTCCACCAGGATGTCTTGCGGGTCCTCCTCGATCGGCAGCCCGTTGCCTTCGCGCTCGGAGACCTTCTTGCAGAACTCCTCGCGGTTGGCCAACCACCATGACTCCCAGGCCTCCACCGTGCCAGGGATCGACTCCTGCACGATCCTGGCCAAGCCCACGAAGAAGTTGCGCTGGAGGACGCCGTCCTCCTTCTTGGCGCGCGTGATCAGCGCGTCCATGACCTTGCCCACCACGGCGCCGTTGCGATAGAAGGAGAGGCCCGTGATGGCCGAGGCGCGCACCTGCCAGCGTGCGTCGTCGAGCTTGGCGATGAGGATGTCGGCGCCACGCTCGCTGTTCTGCCGCCCGATGGCCTCCAGGGCGATCTGCACCAGGTCGAGGTTCGTGTCGTTGGTCATCGCCTCGAGGAACAGCAGGACCTTGGCGCCCTTGGCGTAGCCGAGGCCGCGCACGTAGTTGAGCTTGCGCTGGTCCTTGCCCGCCGCCGCGGCGGCGGCCACCTTGGCGGCGGCCTTGTCGAACTCCTCGCCTTCGAGCGTGTTGAGAACGCGCGCCATGCCGCGCACGATGCCTTCGACGAGCTTCTCCTCTTCGAGCACGACCCGGTACTTCTGGGCCAGCTGCTTCTTGGCCTCGTGCATCTTGCCTTCCCGGTTGTTCGAGCCCAGCCACTCGGCCTCCTCGTTGTTGAGGGAGACCGAGTCCTCGCCGCGCTCCTTGGCCTGCTTGCGCTTGGCCTCGACGAGCTTCTCCAGCCGCTCGGTCTTCTCCTTCCAGGCCGCCTCACCCTCCTCCCACTCCTTGCGCAGCTTGCCGGCGTACTTGCCTTGCTCGTCCACCAC
>Ga0163150_10006056_pt1 | contig 15052 bp, 10 predicted proteins | sample OliLakLV19P2IB_FD_148628 | JGI IMG/M metagenome (GOLD analysis project Ga0163150, IMG submission 148628) | Freshwater microbial mat bacterial communities from Lake Vanda, McMurdo Dry Valleys, Antarctica - Oligotrophic Lake LV.19.P2.IB | ecosystem: Environmental > Aquatic > Freshwater > Lake >...
TCGTGGCTGTTGCTGAACTGCCGACGCTCCTGGCTGGGACGGCCCAAGCCCGGATCGTAACTACGACGGTCGACGAACGACTGCACTGGGGATGCGGTGGACATGAACGCTCCTGGAGGGCAAATTCGCTGACGTTGGCTCGCTCAACACGACGTCAGCACAATCGGATGGGTGCCACCCAAGGGTCCTCCCGCGGGTGCGCACTGGCGAACACACAACTCTAGGTCGTCGAACGGGCAGCGGCAAACACCCCTGGTGCCCGAGGGAGGTCTTGGCGGCCGCCGAATGTTTCGCCAGGAAGATTATGCCGGTGGTGCGGCTTGTAGGGGCTTCGCCCGAGCGAGACTGCCCGCAAAAGCTACCGCGTGATGGTCTGGCGAGGGGGCGCCATGGCCATCCGTTCGGACAGTGCACGGCTGTCTCGATGGTTGGGGTCCAGCGCCAATGCTTGTTGCACGGTGACCTGGGCATTCGAGAAACGGCCTGCCAGCAATTCTGCCTCGGCCTGATGGCAGAGGATTTCGGGCGTCGGCTGGTCGCGCCGCGCGGCCTGCGAGAACATTTGCGTGGCATCCTCGTAGCGCCCGAGCGCCGTCAGCGCCAAGCCTTGCAAATACATCACGCGCTGCGGTTCCTCGCCGCGCGAAAAACTATCGGTAATGGACTGCAGCGTTAACAGAGCATGTTCCGGTTCATTGAGCTGCCGATAGGTTTCGGCCACGAGAATCGCCACGTCCTGATTGCCGGGCGCGTAGCCGAGCGATCGTTGATAGTCGGCCAGTGCTTGTCGTGGTTGCCCTTCGGCAATCGCCACTCGGCCCCGTAGTGCCCAGGCAAGTGCGAATTTTGGATCCATGCGCAACGACTCGTCGACCATTCGGCGTGCTTGGCTGACTTGTCCGAGCGTCAGATAGAGCTCGCCTGTGCGAACCGCGAGTGCCGGGTCTTCGCTGGCCAGCCCGCGTGCCCCTTCCAACTGAGCAAGCGCTTCACGCGTGGCTCCGCGATGCCAAAGTGCCTCGGCGTAATTGCGCTTGGCGTCGACGTCGACGGTGCAAGTCTGCACGGCGCGCCCCAGCAGTGACTCGGCTCGTTTCCAATCTCCGCGGTCCATGGCGTTGATTCCCTGCTGAGTCAACTGCCGGCAGGTCGCCACCGATTGGGACATCGGCCCTTTTTGCGAAAGTGTTCGACAGCCCAAGCGGCGCAACTAGCGACCAACACCCAGAGAACGAACGGGCTGCGCCCGGCGTCGCGGGCGCGGCCAGAAGCCGGCGTCATGCTGCGGCCGATGATGGGCATACGAATAGCGCGATCCTTTCGCGCGCCAACAGAGAGGCCAGCAAGGACGAGTTCGCAAACCAAGCGTGCTCAAATCTTTAGGGCGGGAACTGTAGCAAACTGGGCCGTTTGTCACAATCTCGGGATTGAGTGCGTAACGGACTGATCGACTGGCTCTGATCGGGGTCAGGCCCTAATATGACGCTAGCAGACTGAAACCAATCCGGAGTTGCGCGCGATGCCTGCGGTTTACGACAAGATGGGGATTCGCTTCCTCTATCCCGAAAATTGGACCTTGGATGAGGACGAAGCCCTCCACGGCGATCAAACGGTAACGGTCTATAGTCCGGGCGGCTCGTTTTGGTCGGTTGCCTTGCATGCCCCCAGCGTCGATCCGCGCGACCTGGCCGCTGCTGCTCTGAAAACATTGAAGGAGGAGTATCGAGACTCCGAAGCGGTGCCAGTCACCGAACAAATCGGCCAACAATCGCTGAGCGGATACGACCTGAGTTTCTTCTATCTCGATTTCACCAACACGGCTTTGATTCGCGGCTTTCGCACGCACTCCGCTACTCTTCTGGTGCTTTGCCAGGCCGAAGATCGCGAATACGCGACCATGGCCCCGGTGTTCCGTGCGATTACGACCAGCCTGCTGACTCCACCCGTTTGAGTCAAATTTGAGCCTCGCCGTGCAAGCAGTTCAAAGGCGTTTGCAATTCTTACACGGGTCTGACGCTCGATTGCATTGCGTGCGATGAGCAACCCCGCGAGCGTATCTTCCGATGCTGTATTCCTTTACAAAAAGCATCCCAGAATTCTTGGCCGCTGAGGCAAAGTTCGGCACGCGAGGTGCTTTAGTCGGTGTTGCTCATGTTCGACCCAGTTTGGCCCGGGGACGTCGGACCCGCATTCGCCCCTCGGCCAAAAGCATGCACCAACGATCATGACGCACCGTGAATCTTAGAAGTCTGTCGCCGGGGTATGGCGACCTTAGCCCGTTACGGGAGGCACCAGTTTTTCACGGTTCAAGGGCCCGGCTGGCCGCGCAATAGTCGCCAGCCGGGCCCTTTTTTTGCGCGCCTATGGCGCCAAACGCCCCGCCGCGCTGCTTTTTCATAAGCTAGGGTTTTCTTACGTCCGCGCTCGCGCGCTCGAGGCTCTTGAGCGATTGCGGGCAGCAGGGCTATACTGCCGCAAGCATTGGTGGCGGAAGGTTCCGAATCCACTGGGTGTTCGATGAGGAGCAAGCAAAGATGGTCACGGCTCATCATTCCAGCGTGGACCAAATCGGCGACACTGCCGGCCTGATTTGGCACAATCTCAACGAGCAAGGTCCGCGCTCTCTCAGCCAGCTCACCAAAGATGTTGACGCACCGCGTGACGTCGTGCTGCAAGCCGTCGGCTGGCTGGCCCGCGAGGGCAAGATTTCGATCGAAGAAGAGGCTCGCGGCAAGAAAGTCGTGTGCCTGCGAGCGTAAGCTCTGCGGACTTAAGAACCTATCCGAAAACTGTCTCGGAGAGGGGGGCAGTCCCATTTTGCTCCCCGACCATCCTTCGGATGGTGCCCGACCGCAAAATCGGGACAGACCCCGACAGTTTTCGGATAGGCTATAAGCTACTTCGCCACCGATTCGTAGATTGGCAGGTGGCGGTAGACGACTTCCAGCGATAGCAGGTTGAGCGTCGTCACATAGATCCGCCCGCCCTGCGGACCCCATCGATCGGGAACTGGTCGCACTGGGTCCCAACTGCCGGCCAGCGCGCCCGATTGAATCTGTCCGCCCAACAGCATCGGCTCCAACCGCTCGCTCCACTGGCGCCAGTACTTGCCCCGCATGTGAAACATGACTTGGGTGGCATAGTACCAATAGTAGGTATCGCGCGCGGGTCGGTTCACGGTGCCTTCGGCCGGCAATCGTTCGAGCAAGTGCTCCGCGCCTTCAACCATCTGCGCGTCGCCTCGGTTCCAACCCGTATGCATCCGCATCAACAGCCCCACGGCCGTCATAGCCGCCGTCGGGCGCCGGCCGTGGCCTTGCTCAGGAGTGTTTGGGGCCAGCGGATTGTAGACAAACTGCGATCCCTCGACCTGGGCCGAATCGAGCCAGTGCCGAAGTTTTTCGTAAGCGCCCGCGGGCACGTTGAGCCCAGCCAATTCGCCGCTCTTGAGCGCCATCAGTTGCCAGCCGCTGACTGAAGTATCGGAACCCGAGCCGGGCACATACCGCCAGGCTCCGCGCTTAGGCTCTTGCGAGGCGACAATAAAATTGATGGCCCGCTGGGCCGGATCGGCAAGCGCCGGGTCGCCGGTCATGCCGTAGGCCTCGCACAGGGCGATCGAGGCGATGCCGTGGCTATAGAACCAGGCGCTGCGATTTGATTGGGCGTCTTGCGGCTGATACAGATCTCCGTTGGGTTTCTGATTGGCCAGCAAGTGGTCGAGCGCCTTCTGCACCGTCGCGCTATGCCGACCACCATAGTGGTCATAACCCGCACCGAGAAACGATAGCAGAGCCAGGCCCGTCGCCGCCGAATCGGAGCGGAACGCAGAGCGCTCGGGCCGCGCTCCGGCTTCCTTCGATACGAACTCCAAACTCCAGCGACCGTCGTTGGCCTGGTAACGCGCAAGAAAATCCAGGCCAAGCTCGATCGCGATATCGGTCTGCTGTGTGGCTTGCGGCTCCCCATCTTTCTTATGTTCACGTTGGCTGCCGCGCCGCGAAAAGGCCGCGGCCGGCTCGCGCGTGCGACCATCGATCGCCAGCGGACCTTTGGTCTTGCGCCGCATGGTGAGGCCGTTGTCGATCCGAGCAACTTGCCGGTCGTCGGGAACACGTCGACTCAAGGGCGCAATTGGCGCGGCTGAGGGCGCGGCCGGTTCGGCGGCGACTGACGCGCGCGGCGGCAGACTTGTCGCCACTCGATTGCGCGAACCGGTCGCTTCGCCCGAGACTTCCGTCGATGGCGGCGCTTGCGAAGTCGCGACGTCTCGGGTCTGCGCGGCATTTTCTTCCGCATCGGCTGCGGGCGCCACTGAGCCTTGAGCAATGCGCGCCGCGGCTGTTTTGCGAGGCATGCTCGATGCTTTGGCGCCAGCAACGCTCGACGAGGACTCTCGCTTGGTGGACGTGGGAGCCACAGCGGGACTCGCCGGCGCGGTAAGGTCGCCTTCGCCGCTTGGCACGCTCGCGACGGGAGCGGGAGGATCCAGCCGGCCTGGAATATTTGGCTTCGGCCGATTCGACGGCGCTATTTGCGCGGGCGCCGGCGAAGATGGCGGCGCAGCTTCGGTCGTTGGTGGAGCAGACTCGTCGCTGGGAACGAGTATCGGCACCACCGGCACGACCGCCGCGGTAGCTTGTGGGGCTAGCGTCGATGGTCCGCGCGGAACCCCTGGCGCTGGCAGGTTGGCTTCGCTTCGACTCGGAATTGTGGTGGTCACTTCGCCCGCCAAGGCTGGCTGATGGTCGATCTCCGTTCGTCGTAGCTCTGGCGCGGATGACTGGCGAGAAGCAGGAAGCGCGACGGGACTCAGGGGTGCCGGTTCTTGCTCCGCCACCTCAGGCGTCATTGGCGCGACGGTTGGCTCGGCCGGCTGAAGCTCGCGCGGCGCGCGCTTGGCCACAAGCAGGGCTTCTTCGGGCAACTGCGGCATCGCTTCCTCGCGCTGCGGCTCGAGGGCGATCTTCGACGGCGTTTCGTCATTCGCATCGACCACGGGATACGATTCCCGCTCCAGCGGCAAGGCCTCGCCCTGCCGAGCATCCGGTCGAGAGTCTTGACGAGCCATTTCCGGTGCGTCGGGCCGTGGCGCTCGTGCCTCAATCGGCTGGCCATGGTCCGCGGTCAATGGTTCCGAACGCTGAAACTGATATTCAGGATCGACGAGCACCTTGAGCGGCTTGGGTGGCAGTTCGACCGGCGGGCGGTACTCGGCCAAGAGTGTCAGATGCTGGCTCTGCAGAACGACGACCATCAGCAGATGTAAAATGAAACTCATGAGCGCAGCCAGTTGCAGGCCGCGCCGATAGTGGCGAACGTCCAATTGGCTCGCCGCCCAGATCAACAAGCCCGTGACAACGGCTAGAATTCCCAGTTGCGTGCCGCCATTGAATATTGGGCGCGGGTCGTCGAATCGCGAGAGAGTCAAAATCGCGCCAACGCAGAAGCTCGCCAGAATCAATATGGCGACGATGATCGGCCAAAGCTGATCGTCGAACGCCACGACTCGCGGCTGCTGACTTTCGGAGAATTCACGGTTCGTCATCTTCATACACAACCAACCGTCGTAACGTACGCGAGAGGTTCGCTCGCTAGAAATCGAGAGCGTGGGAAACTAATTGCCGAGAGCTTGCAAACGGGCCTTGGCCTGCGTCGATTTATCACTGTGAGGATATTTGTCCACGACTTCGCGGTAGGATTTCTTGGCCTGGTCGATGGCGCGCAACATTTCGAACGACCGACCCGCTTCGAACGCGGCATTGGCCTGCCAGGTGCGAATCGCGTCGCTCGATTCCGGATAGCCGTAGCCGTAAGCCACCTTGAAATAGTGCCGCACCGCTTCTTTGTATTGCTGCTGTTCGAAAAGTATCTCGCCGATCATGAACTGCGCTCGGGCCGAGACTTCGCGATCGGTCGCGGCCACTGCTTTTTCATAGCGCTCGATCGCATCTTCGCGTTTGCCAAGATTCTGCTGAGCCCAGCCCGACTCGAAGAGCAACTCGGGCAGATACGCGGACTCGGGAAACTGCTTGATCGCGGTTTCCAACAGGCTCAACGATTCCGCCCACTGCTTGCTCTGCGATCGCGATTGAGCGGCGTGCAGATGCAACAGTGACTGAGATTCCGGCTTGGCTGGCGGCAGCTCGAGCGCTAGCGCGTAGGCGGCTTGAGCAGCTTCATATTTCTTCTCGCTGAATAGCGATTCGCCGAGCATGAACCGCCCTTCGGCCGCCAGCTCGCCCTGCGGAAATCCGGCCAACTGCGCTTGAAACGCTTGCTGCGCCAGTTCGAACTGCCCTTGCTGATACAACGACCAGCCCAGCCGATGCGCCGCACGCTCGGCGACGTCTGTCTTGCCCGCACGATTCACGGCCGCGGTATAACTGGCCGCCGCTTCGGCATATTTCTGTTCGCGAAACAGGTGCTCGCCGATCGCGTACGAGCATTCGGCTGCCAAAGGACTGTCGGCATGGTCGCGGGCTAAGGTTTGAAACACTTCGAGGGACTCGGCCGGCTTATCGGCACCCTTAAGCGCCCAGGCCAATTCGAACAACACTTTATCGGCGCTCGCAAATTTTGGATCGGCTGTCAGGATCGAACGAAACAGCTCGGCGGCGCGATCGAACTGGTTAACTCCGGCCGCGCAAAGTCCCTGCAAGTACACGGCATCGAACCGCTCTCGCCCGGCGGGATTCGTCGCCAGGAAGGCCACCAGGTCGGCCTCGGCGCCGGAATAATCCTTTAACTGTTCGCGCGCCGTCGCACGCGCATAGCGGGCCTTGGCAGCCAGTGCATGCTCGGCGTGTTTTTCGATCAACCCGTCGAGCGTCTTCGCCGCGCTCGCTGGATCTTTCTGAGCCAGTTGCGTCCAAGCTAGCGCGTACTGCGCGTGAGGCGCGAGCGCGCTGTTCGGCCAGGTGGCCAGAACGAGTTGATATTCGCTCGCCGCGGCCGTCAAATCGCCGGCGGTCGAGTTGTATTCCCCCAAGTAAAAATGTGCCCGATCGAGCAGCTTGCTTTGCGGAATCTCGCTCACCAGTTTTCGCAGCGTGCCAATCGCGGCCGGCACTTGATCTAATTGGCGCTGCACCGCGGCCAGACTCAACAGCGCCTCGTCGGCATGCTTGCCCTTGGGCTGTGCGGCCAGTGAAGCCTCGAATGCGTGCAACGCGGGCTCGTATTGCTTTAAGTCGCTTTGAGAGGTGCCCAACATATATTGAGCTTCCGCTACCAGCTGGGGCGTCTTGAGCTCACTGGCCAGCGGCCCAATCACGCCCACGACGTCGGAATGTTTCTTTTGCAAAGACAGCGTCAATCCGAGCCGGACTTTCCAAAGTTGAATATCCGCATGCTGCGGATGCATTTCGACCAACTGGCGATAGAGTTTTTCGGCTTGCGGCAGATCTTTCAATTGCAAAGCGCTCTCGGCAGCGACATAGCGCATCTCGGCGGCAAGCGCCTGATCGGGATAGGCCTTGAAGAACTCGTCGCAAAACGCCTGCGCCGTTTGATAGTCGACCTGCGCCAGCGCGGCAAACGCGGCCATGTAGAGCGCCTGCGGCGCCAGCTCATGCTTTGGATTGTCCTTGGCCAGTGCCGCATAGACTGGAATCGACTCGGCGCGCCGGCCTTCCAAATCGTACAGGGCATCAGCCTGATCCAACCGCAAGGCGACGGCAAACGCAGTCGTTTGCGAAGCGGGCAAGGCCTGCTCGACGATCTTCAAAGCTTCGGCAGGCTTTTTTTGCTTCAGCGCCACCCGTGCTAACCAGTGCGAAGCTTCCGCGCCGATCTCTCCGCCGGAAGGCAGCGCGGCCGTGAGCCACTTTTCGGCCGACGCAAAATCGCCCAGCACGAAATAACAATTACCGGCGGCCAATAGTGCTGCGGCACGCGACTCGGACTTGGGGAACTTTTCGGGTATCGAAACATACACCGTGGCCGCTTCGGCATACTTCTGCTGCGCAAACAGGCTCGCCCCTTGCCGCAGCGTCGATAAATCGGCCAGTTGAAAATCGGGCACCGCGGCCGCCTTGCCAAATTCTTGCTCGGCCTGGGCGAATTCGCGCTCGTTGAAGTGCGTCTCGGCATGCCTCATCAGCACTTCGGCGTACAGCGCGTGCTTGGGATACTCTTTAATAAACTTCGCAAACGCCGCGGCCGCTTCGGCTTCGCTGCCCAGTTCCTGCCGCGTGACACCCAAGGCATAGAGCGCGTCGGGACGCAGCGGACTGGCGGGCTGCTGGTCGATGAGCTGCACGTAGACTTCGATGGCCTCTTTCTTTTTGTCGCGCGCATACAGCGACTCGCCCAGATAGTAACGCGCGTCGCCCAACTGCTTCGATTGCGGAAACTTCGCGATCATTTGCCTGAACGTCGCGATCGCTTCGTCGAAGGCTTCGCTCTTCCCCTCTTGAGCAATGCTGTATTGCGTCAGGCCGAGATTCAAATAGCTCGCGTCGACCAGGTCCGACTTGGGATACTTTTCGATCGACGTTTTGAGCGCCACCGCTGCCGCGTCGTATTGCTTCAGCAACAGCCGGCACAATCCCAAGTAGTGCTGCGCTTTCGCGGCTAGCGGATCTTGGGGGAAACGGTCAAGAAACTTTTGCCACTCGTCGGCGGCCAGATCGTAGACGCCCCGGTCTTGAAACGCGACGCACTCACGAAACTGTCGCACGGCCGCCGCCGGAGATTTGGCCGCCGCACCAGCTTTGTCGGGCTGCGCTTTGGCCGCGGGAGCTTTCTTGTCCGCCGGTCCTTGTTGCGCAACCGCGAACCGCGGCGCACCAGCCAGCAACGACGCCGTGGCCATGAGAATCACGAGCGCACACAGATAAAGCCCCCGACGCGCCGGGGTGGAGCGGTTCATACGAAACTCATCGATCTGGTGCGCAGCGTGCTCGTGAAAAGGCTCATTATTCCAGTTGGAAGCCTATTTTACAAGAAAATGCGCCTCGCTGCGCCTCGCCAAAGGGGGCATTGCTGACTCGCAAAACAACGACTTGCGTCGTTATTTTGTCATCGCATCCCCGCATTGGCGCAGCCTGTTGAATAAATCAACACCCTGCTATGATGACCGTAAGTCCCGCAACTAGCGGGAAGCCTTGGGCCGTTTTCTGTTTGGAAACAATCGCGGGTGTCACAGATTTTCTGCCAAGGCTGGCTTGCAACTCAACTGCTGGGGCAACTTGCGCCGCTCGAAGTCGCCGCCGGCGAACCGACCGTCTGGCATTGGCTGGCGTTCGGCGTGTTCGTTGTCGTGGTGCTGGTGCTCGACCTGTTGGTCTTTCATCGCAACTCCCACGAGCCCAGCCTGCGCGAAAGCGCCATCTGGACGGTCGTCTGGTGCTCGCTCGCTTTGGCGTTCAATGCGCTGGTGTGGGCCTGGCGCGGCCCGGACATCGCGATCCAGTTTCTGACCGGCTATCTGGTCGAATGGTCGCTGTCGATGGACAACGTCTTTGTGTTCGCCGTGGTGTTCTCGTTTTTCGGCGTGCCGCTCAAGTATCAATACCGCGTGCTCTTCTGGGGCATCATCGGCGCCGTCATCATGCGGCTCGCGTTCATCCTGGCCGGCACGGCGCTACTGCACCAGTTCGAATGGATCTTGTGGATCTTCGGTGTGTTCCTGATCTACACCGGCGTCAAGCTTTCGCTGCACGACGACAGCCAGGTCAATCCCGAAAACAATTTGCTGATGCGCATCGCCAAGCGCTGTTTTCCGGTCGCCAAGGAAAGTCACGAAGACCACTTCTTTGCCACCGAAAATGGCCGCCGCTGCATCACGCCGTTGTTCCTGGTGCTGCTGGTGATCGAAAGCACCGACGTGCTGTTCGCGGTCGATAGCGTGCCGGCGATTTTTGGCGTCACCAAAGATCCTTTTACGGTGTTCACGTCCAACATTTTCGCGATCCTGGGCTTGCGAGCGCTATATTTCCTGCTGGCGGGCGTCATGGATATGTTCCGCTACCTGAACTATGGCCTTTCGGCGGTGCTGATCTTTGTCGGCGGTAAGATGGTGGCCGAATTCTGGTTCGGCGGCGAGGACGGCCACCTGATCAACCCTGCCGTATCGCTGATCATCATCTTGTCGCTCTTGGCAATTTCGATCATCGCCTCTATTTTGGCCAAGCGCCGCGAGGACGATCCGCACCAAAATCTGGCGGCGGATGCTCCCAAAACGGCGGCAGATACGGATCTCGCCAAGAGAGATTGACCGAGACTCTTGACGGTTCTCTTGACAGCTCTCTTGACGGTGGCGCGACTGTGGAACACTGTGGACCTGGGGGCCGCTTGTCCCTTTTTCAGGAAAAATCGCGACTGTGAAACATGCGTTGATCACTGGCGGAGCGGGTTTTATCGGCAGCCATCTGGCCGAGGCGCTGATTGCGCGCGACTATCGCGTGACGGTGGTCGATGACGAGTCGACCGGCACGGCTGAAAACCTGGCGGCGATTCGCGATCATTTCAATTTCAGCTTCGTCCAAGGCACCGTAGCCGACAAGACGCTGGTCCGCCGGCTGGTGAGCGACGTCGACGAGGTCTATCACCTGGCCGCGGCGGTCGGCGTGCAACTCATCTCGACCGCGCCGATCCACACGATCGAAACCAATATCTACCCGACCGAGTTGATTCTGAGCGAGCTGTTGCGCCGCAAGAAGGAGGGCTACTCGGTCAAGTTGTTTCTGGCCAGTTCGAGTGAAGTCTATGGCAAGAACCCCAAGCCGCTGTGGTCGGAAGAAGACGACCTGGTGTTTGGCCCGACCACTCGGGCACGCTGGTCCTACGGCGCTTCGAAGGCCATCGACGAGTTTCTGGCCCTGGCCTATTGGCGGCAACATCGGCTGCCGGTGGTGATCGCCCGATTTTTTAATGTTGTCGGTCCGCGCCAGACCGGCCGCTATGGCATGGTGTTGCCACGGTTCATCGAGTCGGCGCTGGCTGGCCGACCGCTGGTGGTTCACGACGACGGCAACCAGGTCCGCTGCTTCGCGCACGTTAACGACGTGGTCCATTCGGTGATCGAGCTGATGGAAACCGACGCCGCCACCGCCGGCGTGTTCAATGTGGGTAGTGACCAGCCCGTGACGATCTTGCAGTTGGCCAAAAGCGTGATCGCGGCGATCAATCCGAAGCTCGAAGTTGCGTTTCAAACCTACGCTGAAGCCTATGACCAGGACTTCGAAGACGTTCGCTCGCGCATCCCCGATCTCACCCGACTGCGCCGCACGATCCGCTTCCGCCCCGAGTTCACGCTGGAAACGATCCTGCGCGACGTTGTCGAGCAGGCATTGGCCAGGGTAAAGCGGCCGTCGTAGTGGGAGGTTTTCGTATCCGCGTAAGCGGCGAAGGTATTTGGAAGCCGCGCGCTTCGGCGTAGGCATGTAGCCGTGGGCGATTAGCCCACGGTTGCGACGGCCCCCTTCCCCATTCCGTTTTAGCCGCGCGCTTCGGCGACGGTATGTAGCCGTGGGTGATAACCCACGGTTCCCACGCCGGACCAACCAATTTTTATTTGAGCCGCGCACGCGGCGTAGGCGAATCCCACCACGCGTCGCCCACCTTCGCCGCTCACGCGGCTTCCATTTCATTGGGGCCATTCCGTTTCGGCGGGCTTTCGCCCGCCGCTACACACCGTCGCCCCTGCCGGGGCTTGAATTCGCCCGCGGTTTTTTGAAGCCGCGCGCTTCGGCGAAGGCATGTAGCCGTGGGCGATTAGCCCACGGTTGCGACGGCCCCCTTCCCCATTCCGTTTCAGCCGCGCAGCGGCGACGGTACGTATAACCCACGGTTCCCGCGCCGCACCAACCATTTTTTATTTCGCTCGCGGCACCGCCCACCTTCGCCGCTCACGCGGCTCTCAATTTCATTGGGGCCATTCCGTTTCGGCGGGCTTTCGCCCGCCGCTACATGCCGTCGCCCCTGCCGGGGCTTACTATTCCGACTACGCGATCCTCCGTGGCCGAATGAACCCTAACGGCCGATCTGGCAATTCCTTGCGGGGTGGGGTAAAATGGGATTGTCGGTTGGGCATTTGGTGTGTTCGCGCCCTTCCCGCCCCTCGTTACCGCAGTGGGCAAGCTGCTTTCGGGGTCTTTCACCTTCTCTCTGCATCAGAGTTTGCCATGAATTCACACTTGCCGGCTGCCCACGGTATTTCCGCCAATCGCGCTCGATTGCTCACCCGCTCGCACCGTCCGCGCGGCTTTACGCTGATCGAGATGCTCGTATCGCTGGCGATCACGCTGATCATGATGGGCGCGGTGACGTCGCTGTTTGGCCTGATCACCGACAGCGTAGGCGGCAGCCGCGCCATCATCGAAATGTCCGAGCGCCTCAGGGCCTGCCGCAACCGCCTGCAAGCCGACCTGCAAGGCGTGACGGTAGGCACGATGCAGCCACCGCTGCGGCCCGAGAACGATGAGGGGTATTTTGAGTATATCGAGGGCGAGAACACTGATCGCGCGTTTGCGATCGTCACCATTCCATTACCGCTCGGGGACTGCGACGACGTGTTGATGTTCACCGTCCGCAGCAAGGGCGAGCCGTTTGTCGGGAAGCTAAACTCGACTTTCACCGTTGAGTCGCAAACGGCCGAAGTAATGTACTTTGCGGTTCCGAACGGACCGATCATCGACGCGACTACGACGCCAGTGACGCGGCTATACACCCTCTATCGTAGAATGCTGTTGGTTTTGCCGGGGGTCCGAAACAACGCGAACTTTGTTCCAGGTCTTGCAGCCAATTTCTATGACATCAACGATATATCCGTTCACGTTGAGTCGCCAACAGGCGGGGCGATCTTCGTGCCAAACACGCTTGGCGATCTGACGAAACCTGAGTGCCGCTTCGCACACTACGGCGGAGCGACAGACGTATTCCCATTCAATCTAAATGGGATTGTCAACACGACGGCGCCGTTGACCAACCGTCCGAACGGAAATAACGCCTTTCTGGTTCCGCTGGGATTGGTAAGTGGCGTCAATCGAATCGGTGACGATGTATTAATGACAAACGTGCTGGCTTTCGACGTTCAAGTGTATGATCTCAATGCTCCGGTGCAGGTTCTCACACCCGCTAACGTCGCAGTGACTCCGACGGATGTGACGCAACCGAGCACTGTAACCGCATCTGGTGCCTTCGTTGATCTCGGTTCGCCGTACACCGGCAGTACCACGGCGCTGTTTAATGGCACCGCGCAGCGAGCCGTAGTTTTGACGGGTTCAGCACCGCTGGCGCACACCCTGCCGATCAACAAATGGCAGGCCACTGTGACCGGCGCGGCCTTTAATCCTACGCCAACTCTGTCCACCGGTTTGTCGTCCACTTACGACACATGGTCTCTCCACTACGAGAACGATGGATTGCCGCAGCCGTCCACAAACGCGACGTTTGACTTAGGAACCAATGGGCTCGACGACAACTCTGACGGCATTGTCGATAATATCGCGGAATTAGATACTCAAGCGCCATTCCCGTCGCAAATTCGCGGCATTCGCATCATCGTTCGCGCTTACGAGCCGGGCAGCCAGCAGGTGCGTGAGATTACTGTGGTTCAGGATTTTCTTCCCGAGTGACGTCGAGGGATCGATTTGTTCTTTATGGTGATGCCTGAACCTCACGTCATTCGGTTGCGCGGTCCTTGGGAGTATGAGCCGCTGGAGCGGTTCGTGCGGCTGGTCGATGGGCCGTATTGTTCCGAGACCGAGGGGCTGCCGCCCGCGGGCAAGGTGCAGCTTCCCTGCGATTGGAGCGCGACCTTGGGCCACGATTTTCGCGGCCGCGTTCGCTTCACACGGCACTTCAACTGCCCGACCAATCTCGACGCGGAAGAGCGGGTCTGGCTGGCGTTCGATGGCGTCGACTATCAGGCCCAGGTGCTCTTGAACGATCATAAGCTCGGCTGGGTGCAAGGCTACGAGCGGCCGCGGCGCGTTGAGATCACGACCAAGCTGCAACCGCACAACCTGCTGTTGGTCGAAGTGTCGCTACCGGCGAGTGTCTTCCGCGACCCCGACGCCCGCCCCGGCCGCGCCGGCGCCGCCGGCGGCCTGATCGGCGAAGTCCGGCTCGAAATCGGCCGCGTGTAATGGCGCCCCTCGCCGCTGCCACACTAACCCGCTGTGCGAGCCCGGGTTCCCTGCATTTAGCCAGGGAGCTTTTTGCCACAGAGCACACCGAGGCCACAGAGTTTAAGGAAGGAACTATTTGAGGCATTTGAATTTTGTCTCTGTGGCCTCGGTGTGCTCTGTGGCTATCCTTCCAACAAACCGCCCAAGCGATTGAATGGCGCTCGCCGGCTGCTAAAATCGCTTGCCTGCTCGATCTCTTTACGCTCCACACCTTGACGAGGCTGCCATGAAATTTGCTCTGTCGTTGTTGCTTGCTGGGTTACTCGGTTGGTGCGCGGTTGGTTTGGCGGCCGGGCCCAACACGCTTACTTCCGAGGAGCTCGACGACGGTTGGATTTTGCTGTTCGATGGCGAGACCGACTATGGCTGGAAGGCGGGCAGCAAGGCGAATTGGAAAGTCGAGGGAGGCAAGATCTCGGTTAGCTCGGGCGACAAGGGCCTGTTGCACACGACCAGCGAGTTTGCCGATTTCGTGCTCAAGGTCGACTTTCTTTGCCCTCGCGGAACCAACAGCGGCATCTTCCTGCGCACTCCGGCGGTGCCCAAGAACCCGGCCGTCGATTGCTACGAGCTGAACATTGCCGACCTGACGGTCAGCCCGTTTCCGACCGGCAGCTTTGTCGAGCGGAAAAAGGCGGAGGGCAACCACGACACCAGCCAGTGGCGCACGTTCACCGTCAAAGCCGAGGGGGGCCACTTTACGGTCATGCTCGACGGCAAGCAGGTGCTGGACTATGTCGATCCCAAGCCGCTGGGCCGCGGCCTGATTGGGTTGCAATTCAACTCCGGGGCGGTCGAGTTCCGCAACATCAAGCTCAAGCCGTTGGGACTGGAAAGTATCTTCAACGGCCGCGACCTGACTGGCTGGAAGCCACACGCCGAGAACATCAGCAAGTTCTCGGTGACGCCCGAGG
>Ga0163150_10006057_pt1 | contig 15051 bp, 11 predicted proteins | sample OliLakLV19P2IB_FD_148628 | JGI IMG/M metagenome (GOLD analysis project Ga0163150, IMG submission 148628) | Freshwater microbial mat bacterial communities from Lake Vanda, McMurdo Dry Valleys, Antarctica - Oligotrophic Lake LV.19.P2.IB | ecosystem: Environmental > Aquatic > Freshwater > Lake >...
GTCGGAACACACCGCGGCCCGTCCGAACGACTCCACGCCCGTCGCGCCCGTGCGGTGCGACTGGATGCCCATCGGTGCCCGCTGCGAAATCGAGCGTCGAGAGAGCGGCGCGGAGAAGACGGTGTTCACGCGACTGCTGAACCCTCCCGCGGCCGATATGACGCGCGTGAGTTTCATCGGGTCGGTCTTGCCCGAAGGGGTCGTGATCCGCGTCACCAGCGCCGTCACTACCGAATCGGCGGAGATGGACGCGGCGGCGCTGAGCCGCTGGAACGGATACTCGCCGCTCTTCAACGGGGACAAGCTGCTTATCGAAGTAATCAGCCGTCCGCCGCACGCGGACGGTCTGGTCGTCCTCGCAACGGTCGCCTCGATATCCGATGGCCACACTCCGAACACGGGATTGCAACTGCGGGATTTGTGCGGCACCGACGATCGCATCCGTGACAACACCACTGCGGTTGCCAGGTTGAACACAGGGGGCGGGCGTTGCACGGCCTCGCTCATCATGACCGGCGAGCACATGGTCTCCGCGGGTCACTGCGGTCCGCTCGGCGCGACGGCGCTCGTTGAGTTCGATCCTCCCGATTCAACCTCCGGCGGCTTTACCGTCGCCGCGCCGCCGGAGCGGCAGTTTCCATTCGTCATCGGCTCCGAGTTGCGCGACAACGATTTCACCTACCGAACCTGCGGAATTAACCAATGCGTCGACAACTACGGCGACGACGCGTTGGTCTTCCGCGTTGCAGCCAATACTTCGGGACAACTTCCCGGCATTGCCCGCGCCGGATACATGCGCATCACGCGAGCCTCGCCATCCTTCATCGTCTTCCTGCGCAAGTGGGGGTGCGGAGTGAACATCCCTGAATCAGGCACCTCAAACCTTACGATGAAACGTATCGACGTAGGTGCGGTCACTCCGTCCAATCTCGACGGTGGACACTATTGGACGTACAGCCAGGACACGACCGGAGGGGACAGTGGCGGGCCGATGATCTGGACGAGCGTGAACGCCTCCATCGGCGTCACGTCCGTGTCAGCGTTTGGCGATTGTCCTTCGGCGTCCTACAGCTTCGAGTCCCCAAGCTTCACCGCCCTCGTGGAGTCTGCGGTTTCGGCCGCGACCACCCGGTTTGTTGATGGTGCCAGCATCAATGTTTCCGGGCTCGCGGCGGGAACCGTCTGGAACCCGCAGCAATCCTTTCGCCCGGCGTACGACGTCGTTCCAACGAGCGGGCGAGTTATCGTCGCGCCGGGGTCGTACCTCACCAACAACGGAGTTCTGTCTCGCCCTTGCACCGTGGCCGCGCCCTTTGGCGGCGTCACCCTGACCCGCTGATCGCCGCACCTGTGGAGATGACCCATGCGCGCCGCTTCCTTGATAAGCTTCCTAACCCTCTGCTCCGCCGCCCCCGCCCTCGCCCAATCCGGCGGCCCGTACACCCTCACCTGGTCCACCCTCGACGGCGGGGGCGCGACACAAGCCAGCATCGGCGGCCCATACACCGTCGCCGGAACCATCGGTCAGCCCGACGCCGGGCCGATCGAGCTCGGTCCGCCTTACGCCTGTGAGCCCGGCTTCTGGAACCACACCATCGCCGGCTGCCCCGCCGACTTCAACGGTTCAGGCGCGGTCAGCGTCCAGGACATCTTCGATTTCCTCGGCGCGTATTTCGCCAGCGATCCCCGTGCCGACTTCAACACGTCCGGCACGATCAGCGTCCAAGACATCTTCGACTTCCTCTCTGCATACTTCGCCGGCTGCTCGTGACCGGCTCCCGTCCAAGCAGTGCTACGCCCCCAGAGAGCACCCGTAGCGCTGCTCTGGCTCACGCAGCCTGGCCCGTGACCGCCTGCCCGTAAGCACTCTTCGCCTGCTCAAAGCGGCCAGCCACTTCCGCGGTGCAACACGCCTCGACGAAATACTTTGACCCCTGACAAACCGGGTGATCCCACATAGGGATAACCCCCACCCTTCCTCAACAGGTATATCTATACCGTGCGGCTCATCGATCTTGATGACATCGCCACGCTCGTCCCGCACCTCACCCTTGGCCTTGAGACTGGCAAAGTCCTCAAAATCGTCGTCACGAGGAGCGGGCTTGGCGTGGTTCGGATCGACCTTGACGAGCGGCACGGCGCGCAGTGTACCGAACGATTCGCCGATCCACCCGTTGGCAGCAGAACAAGCTCGCGTCAGAAAGTGCGTCAGAGCGGGGCGGTCGCATTCCCACCCCCAAAAATGAAAACGCCGTAAACCCTCTGGCTTACGGCGTTTGACGGGAAGTGGAGGCGAAGAGACTCGAACTCTCGACCTCTTCCATGCCATTGCTACCTGACATACCACTAATGGCGTTGTGGGGGGTGCCAGGCTGGTTTTGCGAGACTGGAATGGACCCATCGGGACTGAAAACGGGTCAGGCGGCGGGTCAGACTCTGCTTCCGCATTCGCTTGCCTTGGCTGGCGATGAGTTCCAAATCGGACAGTCCTTCCAGTTCTTCGGAAAAACCATGCTGACGAGCGGGATGGTCGGCGACGCTTCCACGATGGCGACGACGCGCTCCGCCCATTTACTCTACGCGACAAGGGACATGTGCTCACGTCCAGCAATAGGTACACTCGAAACGCCGTAGTACCCATCCTGAGAGGGCCACACCTTGAGACGGATTACTCACACACTGCTGACGATCGCCATTGGAACTCTCGCGATCGGCGGCTTCTGCACCACGCGCGCCGATAATCTCCGTTCCGACCAATGGCAACCGTTGCTATACGAGCCGCAGAACAAAGCACGACAAGCACTCTCCAGCATTGTCGTCACAAGACCGAACCCGGGGGACATTCACGAGGGAATGCCCGATCAGGACTTTGGTCCGCGCGATTTTGATGATGCGGCCGACTTCGGCGGCATGTCGTACATCACTAACCACCACAGTCAACTGGGCCCGAACGCGATCGTGATTCGCTTGGCTTCCGAAGCTTCGCAGTACTGGAGCCAGGAGCCCCCGCAGAGCATTCCTGATGGTTCAGTCTCCTCGGTCACATCGATCTCTTATACATTTCGACTCATGAAAGACGCGTACGTGCGCCTCGCGTCGCACTCCGAAACAGGCACTGAGAACGGCGGATCATCCGCTGCTTCCTTCCGCCTCTCTGGACCATTTGGTCAAATCCTTGCCTTTGATGGCACTCGGGCCGTGTCGGAGGTGTTCGCCACGCTCGTGGCGGGAAACTACACCCTCACCGCCTCGGCGACGTCCCACAATGGAGGTACTCCTTTTCCTAGCCTGATCAAGCACGCGTTTGCACAAGTGAACTTCGAGATGCGGCAATGGCCGGATCGGTCGCCAGTTGAGATACTCGACTTGTACCGCTCCCAATGGCTCACTGCCGACGATGCCGCTCGCCGTGTGTCTGTGCTCAATACCCCGATGTCACGTTTTTGGGCTGGCGGCGTGATCCCGCTCGGTGTCGCCGCAGACGGAGTAACACCTCTGCTGGTGAGATGGCGACCCGACACAATGTCAGAGTACGCGACAATGTCGGCATCATCGGGAACTCTCGTCACCATCGAGCATTTTAATGAAGGACCTCCGTTTGTTAGCGATTCGGTGTTTGAGCAGGTCGAAATCGAGGGCGTTAACGGCCGCGTTGATCTGCCGGGCTATCAGCACGCGAATCGGTACGCCTGCGCGGTGTATATTCCCACGGGCGAATACGCGCAGGGGGGATTCGGGGACTTTGGGCACGATCCGATCCGGATGGAGCGGGTGCTGGCGGAAAGCTTTCTTCGCGGCGTACCGGTGCAGCAAGAGCCACTCGATCTGCCGCTCTACCGCCCCGCGGTTGTATTGCTCCACGGCGTGGAAGACGAGGCTGCGAGCTGGAAATGGGACCTCATTCATGATGCTCGATTCGATGTCTACGTCGCACAGTACCGGGCAACCCATAGCGCGGCAGTCCTCACGAACGTATATCAGAACCGGGTTGTGCTTCGGAGCGTCGCCCTAGCCCGAATAAAGCTGTGGGAGCAAGGAATCGCCAACACGCAGGTCGACATCTTCGCCCACAGCATGGGGGGCCTTTTGGCCCGCGAATGGTCGGAGTCTGCGAACGTCTATTTGCGACTTGACAACGGATATCGTGGGGACTTTCACAAGCTAATTACTGTCTGCACGCCTCACCGCGGTAGCGAGTTGTCGTTTTTGGCGGTGAACCCGGACAACACGCGTACTCCGATGGGCAGCATCTGGGGCAGGGTGATGGACACCATCTACGGCAGGGACACCTTGGGAGGTGCGGCCAGAGACATGCGGCCAGACAGCGACTTCTTGTTTTCCCTGAACTCGCGGGGTCCGGCCGTCCCCATCCCGACTCACGCGTTGTACGGTGATGGAGGCTCGGACGTTGACCCCTGGGCATACTACGTTTGGCGGACCAACTTCCTGCTCGGTCAATGTTCCCCCCCTCTGAACATGAGCGTGTTCTTCGGCGGGGATAGCGACGCGGTTGTCAGTGTAAATAGCCAGCTTCACGGGTTAACCGGCCTCCGGACGTATTCGCTCCACGGTGCTAGCGGCCTGCACTTTCCGGTCATCAACGGCCCCACCGAGGACACACCCAATGAGCCCGCCAATGACAGGGCTGTTTTCCTGCTGAACGCCAATACTGACTCGGAAGTATTTGCTCCATCGTTCCCCTTGTTTCCGAGCCGGATTTCACCCAGCGCGGCGACAGTCGCCTGCGCGAACCAGACGCAAGGGATGCCGGATCTCACGTTTGCAACGCCCGTTGCCGGGTCGGTATTCGCTCCAAACGAGCTTGTCGTTGTTGAGATAGCTACCCCTCTGCCGGTGACAGCGATTCGTGTTTTCGCCCTGGGAGATGCGATCGTATTTGAAAGTGCCGATCCGCACCGATTCGTCGTTCGGCTTCCAAATAAGATTGGAACAGTTCAGATCTTGGCCCATGCGACGCTACAAGAGCCGTTCACCGGTCGCATCTCAGCAAAAACGTTTGTTAGAGTGAGTCCAAGCAGTCCGCCAAGTGTCATGAGAACCAGTCAAACGCAAATCTCGCTTGATCGATTTGCCCCCGTGACAGATGTCCTCGTAGAGGGTCTCTTTGACGACAATGGCTGGCTCGACATCACCAGCGAGGCGGGAACGATCTATCAGGTCTCAGACATGTCAGTTGCGACGGTTACGGAGGATGGACACATCGTGGCACGCCGTGTAGGCCACACAACTGTTAGCATGCGTAATGGGCCGACGCAACTACAGGTGCCAGTTGATGTGCTCCAAGCCCCCGGGGACTGGAACTCTGATGGCCTAATCGACGGTATTGATATCAGCGCATTCGCGCGAGCGTTCACTGGCCCGCGAGAATCCGCCTCTTTTCAACCGCCCGCAGCTTCCAACCAGTTCGTGTTCGATCTTGACGGCGACAACGATATTGACTGCGACGACTGGCGAAGCTTGCTGGCGCTGTGGTCGGGGCCGTTGCCCCTTCCCGAGTTTTCCTCGTGCCCGAGTTGTCGTGCCGACTTCAACGGCTTCGGTGGAGTCACAATTCAGGATCTCTTTGATTTCCTCGGCGCGTGGTTTGCTGGAGCACCGGCGGCCGATATCAACGGTCAAGGTGGTGTCAGTCTGCAAGATATTTTCGACTACCTTGGAGCTTGGTTCGCGGGATGTCCATAACGACACAGCTACCCCCCGCAGACTGACTCGTACACCTGCTCTCGTGCGCGTCCGTCACTTGAACAGCGGCACATGCGGAGAGCGATTTGCGAAAAAACGGGTCAGATGGCGGGTCAGGTTCGTTGCTGACACCCAGAGGCAACCGCTCTCTTTTCGACTCCGGCGTGTGCGACCTCTGCTGACCGAATCGGTAGACAAGCGGCTCAAGAAGTTGCCGATTCGATTCCGCCAGATGTGGGTGGCGGCCAGCACTCTGTTCATCGCCAAGGTCCGCCCGGCGGCCATCGAAGGGGCGATGCGGAAGGCTTTGTAGACCACTCGACCGGCTTGGCAAGAAACCTTATCAGCGACTCGACAACTTTGGCAAATTCTGGTGGAGCGTCCTTCAGTCTCAGCCGCTTCAGAAATGCCGACCACTGCGTCTGCTTGTCGGCGGCGAAGTCCGGCGTCAGCACGTCCGCGATGGATACGGGAAGGGGCCTGCCGCGTCGCTGGAATGTCGCGGCGATTGCCTCGACGAGGCCGCGGTCATCGAAGTCAAACTCCCTCGACAGGATGAGAATGTCGTAGAAGTCCTTCATCCGGCTGTTTACCGAGCCCAGTTCGACCATCGCGTGGAGTTTCTCCGCGATGACCGCCTCACGTGAATAGACCCGAATCACCGCCGCCGGAAACCCGAGGAGCGATGGATAGCTCGCCGTCACGTTCGGGCCGACGACGGCGTCGCCAAAGCCCACGTCCACCTGGAGGTCGATGCGGGCCTTGCCAAGCATTGCGCGGAAAGTGACTCGCACGCCGCCATAGGTCTGATCCTCTCGGATCGGACCCGCTTCGATAGACTCGCTGTCGAAGTGCAGGCCGTCGTCTTCAAAGGTCGTGGCGAGAATGTCCTTGATCCGCTCCGCGACTGACTCGGGCGAAGGGTCGCCGAAGCCGAGCAGGTCGAGATCGCGGGTGGGCCGGTGGGGCGTCGGCCTCCAGACGACAAAGAGCATGGCTCCCTTCAGGACCATCTGATCCGATAGGCTCGATTTGGAGAGCCTATACAGGAAACGCTCGATGGCGTACCGCACGAGCAGTGTGTTGAAGTCCTCGCCCTGAGCGCGTGCCAGATTGAGAAGTCTCTGCTTGACAGAAGCGGAGATGTCGTGGGGCGGACGGGTCAAACCAGACTTTCCAAATAGGGGCGCATCACCCGCTCCATGCGGAGCCTCTTCGCGTGCGTGGTGAGTTCATCGATGGTGACGGCCTTGTTCCGCCAAGCCTCTCGAAGTGCCTCAAGAGCTACGTCGAGGCCGATCTTATTGCGGTAGCGGAAACAGTCCACCACGGTCTTCGAGGGCGAGAACACCCGCACCGCGATGCCGTCGATGGTCCGCTTCTCGACTCCCGACGTGAACGCGGCTCCGGACATCCGGACAACCCGAAGCGGAGGGTACTTGCGGGTTGGTCGCCACTGATCGGGTCGAATGGCCAGCCAGACCTCGTGGGGATTCTGCGTCGTCAGGCCGTGCATCCGGAGTGCAGATAGCAGGCAGACGACTCCATGCGGAACGAGCTTTGATGCTTCCAGGAGAGTCTCATGCTCACTGACATCCTTGTCCGCGAGGGCGTACAGACCACGGCCTCGAAGTTCGAGGACGCCCGCTTTGGTCAGGCGAGCGAGGTACGACCGGGGAACTTCGATGGCGTCGAGATCCCGAGCCCGAATCAGGCGACGGCTGGTCGCCAGCCGGACGACTCGTTGTCGGAGTGAGATCGGCATGGGTGGTCCACATCCTCTGCTTCTGCACAGTATAGCAGAGGTTTAGTACCACCATCGTCTGTTCAAGTCAAAGGCTTTAGACGGCTTGCAAGGGGACCGTGGGCTATCGCCAAAGGCGTCCAAGACTAGCCTTTTTTTGGACAGATGTATGGCGAATGGCATAACTGACGCGTCCGGCCGAAACGCCTGAGCGTTGTGGTAGGATGAGTGCAGCCATGCCCCCAGCGGCACCCTTAATCACAAAGGCACTGTTCCTGAACGGAGCGACTTGTCGGGCTCTCGGGTGGTACTCCACTCGGGCCGATGCCATTCAGCAGCATCGTTCGGCCTACCGCCTCATCGAGATCAAGTCGGGCCTCTTCCACGAGGAAAGAGTGGATCCGGCGTACATCGACGACCTCGCCTACACGTCGATGGTTCTGCGCATGGCGGGCGTGAAGATTGCCAAGGCGGAACTCATGCTCTTGTCGAGGGACTGGCGGATCGGGATGCCGGACGACCGGCTCTTCGTCATTGCCGACTATACCGAGGCTATCGAGCAGCGTGCCGGAGATTTTGATGCTCTGTGGGAGTCGGTCAAACAGGCAATCTTCGGCAGCCGACGCCCCGCCGCAACGCTTCTCAAGGACTGCGGCAAGTGCGGGTACTTCGCGGGCCATTGCCTTGGAAAGGGCGTCAAGAATCCGATCTTCGATCTTCCCAGACTCAGTGACAAACGGTTCAACGAACTCGCCGAGATTGGTTCACGCTCGATTCACGACATTCCCGAGAGCATCACACTGACTCCACCGCAAGAGCGAGTCCGCCAAGCGGTCGTGAATGGGAAGCCCGTCGTCGATTCGGCATCTCTCCGGTCTCTGCTCAAAAAAGTCAAGTGGCCCGCGTTCTACCTCGACTTCGAGACCGTCAAGACGGCCATCCCGATTTGGAACCACATCGCGCCGCATGAGCAAGTGGTGACCCAGTATTCTGTGCATTGCTGCTCCGAGCCCGGACGGGTGACTCGCCATTCAGAGTTCCTCGCCGATTCCTGCCGAGACTGTCGCCAAGAACTCGCCGAGCGGTTGCTCGACGACACAGACGGAACGGGCAGCGTTGTTCACTACTCCAGTTTTGAGAAAACGACGATCAATGGCCTCGCCAAAAGGTTCCCGCAGTTGGCGAAGCGGTTGGAAAAACTTGCGGAGCGGCTTTTCGACCTTGAGCGAGTTTTCCGAGACGCCTACTGCCACCCCGAGTTTCGGGGTCGCACGTCTATCAAGGCCACGTTGCCCGTTCTCATCAAGGGAATGCGGTACGACAACCTCACCATCGGCGATGGGGGAAGCGCAATGGCAGCGTTTGCCAAGATGGCCCGCGGTCAATGCTCAGCCGACGAGGCGAAGCGACTGCGAGCGTCGCTGCTCGAATACTGCGGCCAGGACACGCTGGCAATGGTCAAACTGCATGAGGTCGTGGGGAAACTCGTGGGCTGACCTTGAGCGCGGTCGAGGCTTGCCAGCTAGTCTCGCTTTCGCGACGCCTTTAGGAAACCAACAGGATCGCCGATCCCCAACGCCTCGCACCAGTCAAGGAATTCGAGGGGGTCCATGCGCCTCTGACAACGAAGCGTTTTGTGAACCCGGGTGCTGGGAACCCCGAGTTTGACGGCAAGCGATCTGACGCTGAATCCCAGCTCCGATGCCCGAGCGTTGATCGCTCGGGCCAACGCCTTGTACTCGCCACGTTGCAGCGGTTGCTTGGCGCTGGGGGGTTTGGCTGCTTTTTTGGACCGCTTGCTCACCTACAAGGGGAGCAGCTATGCTGTGGTGTACCCAAAATGCGAACGATCGTTTGGCAACAAGCAGAAAGGCAGGTGGAGAATGGCCGTTTCCTATGTTCTTGGAACGTCGAACCGTTGCACGGGGCTACTGATCTGCGGCGCAGCCCTGAGCTTCCTCGGCCTCGCCTCTTCGGTCGCGGGTCAATGCCAGCCGACGTTCGCACCAACTACAAGCTACCCAGCGGGAGGAGGGACGGTCGTTGTCGCCACCGGTGACTTCAACCGAGACGGGCGGCCCGACGTGGCCGTCACCAACGGCACCGGAGTCTCGATCCTCATGGGAAACGGTGATGGCACCTTTCAGTCGCCAACTTCGTACATGTTCGGAACCTCGTCCCGCACCGTTCTGGTCCGAGACTTCAACAACGATGGCAAGCTCGATTTGGCTGTCGCTGATCACAACAGCAACAGCGTCTTTGTTCTGCTCGGCAACGGTGACGGCACGTTTCAGAGTGCGGTGAGCAACACGGTGGCGAGCCTCCCGCAAGTTATGGGGTCTGGCGACTTCAACAGCGACGGCAAGCCCGATCTCGTCACGGCGAACGAAGGGAGTGGCAACGTCTCCATTCTCCTGAGCAACGGCAACGGAACATTTCAAAGCGCCGTGAACTACGCTTGCGCCAACCAGCCATATGGAATCGCCATCGGAGACTTCAACGGCGACGGTAGGTTGGACTTGGCGGTCCCGAATGTCGCCAGCAGCAGTTTGTCCATCCTGATCGGCAACGGAAACGGAACGTTCCAAAACGCCGTCAATACGGCCGTCGGCAATCAGGCGAATGCCATCACATCGGGCGATTTCAATCGGGATGGCAAGCTCGACCTCGCATTGATCAATTCTGCGGGTGGTCTCTCTGTCCTGCTGGGCAACGGCAACGGGACGTTTCAGTCGCCGACTTTGGTTCCGGGTGTTGGACCTGGCGGCATCATCGTCGCTGACATCGACGGCGATGGAAAGCAGGATCTTGTGGTGACCATCGCAAGCGTTCTCCTCTTGGGCAACGGTGACGGAACCTTCAAGACTCCCCTGAGCTTGAGTCTGGGCGGCGGTGGCTCCGTCGTTGCGGGCGACTTCAACAGAGACGGAAAGACGGACCTCGCCTGCGATGGCGGAAGCGTGCATGTCTTGCTTCAGTCGGTAGCAAGCGACCCGGCGATCTCGCAACAGCCCTCGACGCAGAGCGTCCTGAGCGGAGCTAGCGCCGCCTTCTCCGTGACAGCGAACGGCTCGGGTCCATTGACCTTCCAGTGGCGTCGGAACGGCTCCCCGCTCGTCGATGGTGGCAATATTTCCGGCGCAACGACGATGACGCTCACCGTGAATCCGACAGCGATTTTCGACAATGCCTCGGCATTCGACTGCATTGTGTCGAACTCCTGCCGTTCAGCGCGATCCGACCCCGCAAGCCTCTCCGTCGCACCTCGGTGTCGAGCGGACTTCAACAACAACGGGTCGGTCAGTGTCCAAGACGTTTTCGACTTCTTGGCCGCCTACTTCGCCAACTGCCCTTGATGCCCTCACGCTTGAATTCCGGGGCCGTGACAGAAAGTCACGAAGGGAGACAAAGGCCAATTCACCCAAGAGCGTCACCGTGGCCTCGTACCAAGTCTGCAAGCCGCAATAAATAAGGAAACCCGAGGCAGCGGCGAAGCCGACAAGGAGTCCGACAAGCCAATCGGTTGACCATCGTTCCTTGCTCAAAAGACTAGTCTTTCCGCCGAGGCTTCAAGCTGCGCAGCCGTTCGTTGGGCGTAACGACGAGTTACGTTTATGCTAACGTGGCCCATCAGCGACGCCAAACCCACGAGGTCGTTGGCGTTCTGCGCCAGGAACTCATGGCCGAACACATGCCGGAGCAAGTGCGGATGAACGTGAACCCCGACGATGGCGCTGTACTTTTCGAAGAGGGCTCGGACACCCCGGGTCGTGAGCGGCCCCCGCTCGCCGACGAACACCTTCGTTTTTGTTGACGGCGGACGGCAGTCCAGATACGTCTGGATGGCTCTACGTGCTGCGAGGGGAACGGGGACTTGTCGCTGCTTGTTCCCCTTGGCATGTCGCAGCAAGGCCCAACCAGAGCGCTCTGAAAAGGTGAGGTCGGCGAGTTCGAGGCCGCAGAGTTCGCTGACTCGACAGCCGCAGTAGAGGAACAACGAGAAGATCGCGACGGCCCGAATGTCTTGACGAGCTTCCGCTTCCCGAAGCAGCTTTCGGATCTGCGAGCGGTCGAGAGTCTTCGGAGCCAATTCCTGTTTCCGGAGTTCCTTCACGCCGTCAATGGGGGACGAAGCGACGTGACCATTCTCCTTCAACCAGCGGAAGAACCGGCGCACAGAGACGAGACAGCGATTGACGGTGGCGACAGCCTGGTTACGTTCACGCCGCAGCGAGTCCCTGAAGTCGGCGCAATCCCTCGTGGTCACTCGCACCGGATCGAACCGCTCGCCGTTGGACTGGACGAACCAGCGACCGAACTTGAGCAGGTCACCCTTCACCGCTCTACGGCTGGACTCGGCATAGTCGGTCGTCTCGAAGAATCCTTCAACAAGGGGGAGGAGGGTCGCAGCGAGGGAAGTCTCGAAACCATTATCGCCCGAGTTCTGCATGGCTTGTGGCTCCAAAGTGGACAGAAATTGAACAGTTCCGAGGGCCAACTCGACCGAGAAGGGCTCTTATCGCCCGACATTACCGCCCGAGTTCTGGCGGGACAGATACCGAAACACAGCGAGCAGAACGTCTTGCTCGGAGGTGCCTTCGACGCCTTGGGGGAAGCAGGCGTGAAGAGCAGCGGCAACCTTGCTGTCAGTCAGGTCATCTAGACCAAGCTGACGGAGGCCATCGACGAGGTGATTGGTCTGCGACGCCTGTTTCATAGGGGGCTTGATCGTTTTCCTTTTTCGCGCAGAAGAAGTTTGGGCGCTCAAACTCTGACGCTTCGAGGGCGATGCCAGCGGTCGGTGACGGCAGTAGAACAAGATGGGTTGACCGTTGACGCCGCAGTTTCGACGGCGGACTTCCAGGCACGCTTGTTGGCCCTCAACGTCGTAGAACGGCCGCTGGGTGTCCGCATTCCGCTTCGGTACCGGAAACACTCCGGAAGTCACCAACTGATAGAACCGGCTGCGTGACAGGCCAAGCGTGCGGGCAAGTTCCGCAACGGTCACGATCGCCTTCTCAGGCTGGATGGGTTCAGGCATGACGAGCCTCCTGCGCCAAACGCTGTTGTCGAATATGCTCGATGCCCTTGGCGGTGAGAATGCGGCCTTGTTGTCCCCGTTCGATCAGGTCGCAGGCAACGAGCCGTTCCTCAATGACCTTGGCGACGGTTTGTGGCGCAACTCGCATCTTGGAGGCCAACACGCCCAGCCGCATTGGCGACTGAGCTTCCAGAAGGATTGACAGATAGCGAGCTTCATCCGGACCAAGTCCAAGCTCGTCGAGTTGTTCAAGGGCAAGCGTTCGTTCCAGATGCTCACACAGGATCGCGGGAGAACCCTCGGAGCGAGCAGTTCGATGTGCCGACTCTGCCAGTCGGAGTGCGAGGCGAGGGGTGCCAAAGCTCCGCTGAGCAATGGGAATCAGGCACGCTTCGTCGATCGTCCACGCAAGCTGGCGAATGCGCTGCCGAAGAATGGCGACGAGTTCTTCTACGGAGTACGGCTGCATCTCGCAGGTCACCCTGAATCGGTCTCGGAGCGGCGGCAGGAGTCGTTGCGGGTCCGTCGTCGCGGCGATCAGCGTGAAACGAACGGTGTTCAGTTTTGTGATCGAGTCGTTGCTGTGGCTGCGCAGGAACAAAAATCCCTCCTCCATCGCGCTGTAAAGAGAAGTCTGACAGAGTGGAGACAGTTCGTGAATTTCATCGATGAACAAGACGGCCTTGTCCTGAGCCGGCTTCAGGAGGAAGCCGTTCAAGGCGGCAGGCTTCGAGAGCGTCTGGCCGAGACCCTCGTGGAACTCCGCGGCAAGTTCGGTCGCGACGAGATTCGCCAACGTCGTCTTGCCCAGTCCTGGCGGCCCCAAGAGGAGGGTGTGCGGGAAGGGCTTGGAGTCGGCGAAGCTCGCCTCTAGAGCGACTTTGAGCTTTGCGACGACCTGGGCCTGACCAACCACATGGTTCAAGGTCGGCGGGGTACAAGGAGGAGGATTGGGCGGCTCGGGAAGGGGCATAGCAGGCTCCGTTCCTCCACGATTTGCCACAAAAAGGCTAGTCTTGGAAACCGGAGCCACACACACTCCCGCTCCGGTTCTCGGGGTCAAGCCGGAAGCAGCAAAAGCGTAGAAAGCGTCGAATTCTGGTCACCAGCGAGGATCCTGTCCTCGTTGTCGAGGAAGACACATCGATGCGGCACTTCCGCTGGCATTAGGGCACTTTCGGTTTGTGTGAAAGCGTCACGCTCGACGGTTTGGTACGAGCGAACGTTTTTCGTTTCGCGCACACGAAGATTCACTGCGAAGGCATGGGCGGCATGAAGTCGAAGCTGATGCCAGGCGGCTCGTCCGGCGACGGCGGGATTGCCCTCGATGCCAGCGAGCCATCAGCCCTCAAGTTGAGGTGCTTCCACCTCCTGAGCAGGAACCGTCCGGTCGCTCGGAGTTCAGGAGAGACCTTGGCGTAGACCCGAGAGTTCGGCTTCAGTCCCAGAGTGACCAGCATCCGCAACAAGCTCTCTTGGTCATTGGCCAGTTGAACCTTGGTGGCCTTGCAGGTGCGCTGGACCGAATGGTCGATCAGGCGGACGCAGAGGTTCCGCCAGTGTTTCGCCTTCTCGAAATCCAGAGTTCCCGCATGATGACGAAACTCGACCCTCGGCGCTGGCGAGAAGAGGTGGGTCAGGTTGACCGCCCAATACCGCTCAAGACCGGCTGCATTCAGCGCGTCCCGAAAGTCCTCAAGGCGATTGCAGTCGTGCAGCAAGCGGGAACGATCGGGCAACGGGAGACAGAAGCGGTTATTGCGCCTTGAAGGGCTGACCACTCCGAAGATGACGGGTTCAACTCGATGAGTGATATTGTACAAGCTCCGAATGACGGAGGGATCGTTCCGCACTTCAGTGACCTCGACGTGAATGTGGTGACCAGTTGAAGCATTAACCCGCGCCCCAAGATAGCGGCAGAGTTCAAGAAGTTTACCAACCACCCGGTCGTAGTCGTCAGTGCCGTTCAGAATCCGGGTCTTGACCTCGACGGGAACCCACTCGATGCCTTGGTACTGGCGCTCGCCGGTGATACTGGTGTCGCTCTCGACAACGAGGTCGTATCCGAACGGCACCGCTGCATGGCTGTAAGCCCGAGCCATCGCAGGCAGTCCATTGGCCGCGAAGATGTTCGCCATCGTCTGACGTAGTTCGCCTGCGCTCCCGCCGACCAAAGGCATCGTCATCTCAAACTCGACGCCAAGCCGTCTGGTTCGATTCAGTTCGGCAGTCAGCATTCGCTACAGACTTCTCGCCGAAAGCTAGTCTTGGATCAGCGGCGAGGTTGCTCTTTCACTCATCACGAATTGTTCCAACGGTGCAGGCCCCTCCTCCCCCCATGCCGTCAAATGAAAAAGATACCTACTTCTGCGGAGGTATCCTAGAGCATTCGCCGCTACGGTCTTTGACCGCTCAAGGGGCACGAAGTGGCAGATTTCAAGCTAAGAGCCTATCCCAGTAGAAGGTGATATGCCGATAAATCGGTCCAGCACGCGGAGCGTGCCAAGGAGGTTCATGGATGAGCCGCAAACCCAAGACCATGGTCCGGAAGGCCCCTAGGAAG
>Ga0163150_10006058_pt1 | contig 15045 bp, 2 predicted proteins | sample OliLakLV19P2IB_FD_148628 | JGI IMG/M metagenome (GOLD analysis project Ga0163150, IMG submission 148628) | Freshwater microbial mat bacterial communities from Lake Vanda, McMurdo Dry Valleys, Antarctica - Oligotrophic Lake LV.19.P2.IB | ecosystem: Environmental > Aquatic > Freshwater > Lake >...
GCCCGGGCCCAGATCATCAACAAAGGCACCTGGCGTTTCGATGGTAACGAAGATCCTTTTTATCATGATTCTGGCGCCACTCCCCTCTTTGACAATCAAGGGACATTCCTGCGGGGTTCAGGGACCGAACTCATGACATTTAACAGTGTAATTTTAACCAATAGTGGGACTGTCACCGCCGCAACCGGCACTCTTAAAATCGATGCTACAACTACGTTTGCGAGCGGCAGCATCTTTGACGGACCAAGTCAGATTTTTCTGAACGGGAACATCACCTTTGAAGGTACACCGGTCCTGAACACTTCGGTGGAGATTGCGGGAGGACAGGTTTTTGGCTCATTTAGTGTAAATGGGCCTCAGCCTTTAGGCTGGACTGGCGGCATTATCAACGGTCGTCTCACCATCAACCAGGGCGCTGCCCTCCAGATAAGTGGCAGTTCCAACAAGCAATTAAACTCAGGCAACGATGCCAATCCTGCTGTTATCACCAATCTTGGCCTGGTCACCTGGACCAACAGTTCACGAATCTATGTCCGGGCCCGGGCCCAGATCATCAACAAAGGCACCTGGCGTTTCGATGGTAACGAAGATCCTTTTTATCATGATTCTGGCGCCACTCCCCTCTTTGACAATCAAGGGACATTCCTGCGGGGTTCAGGGACCGCACTCATGACATTTGGCAGCATGATTTATTCGAACAAGGCCACTGTCACTATAGGGAGCGGCACCGTGCGTTTTGAGGGAACCCAATATTTTTTACCGGGCTCAATTCTCAATGGGCCAGGCACTGTTGCCTTTGGTGGAACCACCATTTTTGATGGCACGAGTCTCCTCAACACAACCGGTGAGATTGTTGCTGGAACGATGTTTGGCAATGCCCGCTTTGCCGGGGTGGGACCGCTTTGGTGGACCGGCGGAACTGTGGCGGGATCCCTCACCATCGCTCCTGAGAGCACCTTGAAATTGAGCGGCGGAACCAAGGTGCTGAATTCAGGAAATGACGCCAGCCCTGCCACTCTCACCAATTTTGGCCTCGTGACCTGGACCAACTCCGCCCTCTACGTTCGCGCCAGGGCCCGCCTCGTTAATCAGGGCAATTGGCGGCTGAAAGCCGACGGTTCTCCATTCTACCACGACTCGGGCGGTCTTCCGGAGTTCATCAACCGGGGTACCTTCACCAAGGCTTCTCTGCCCGGGGTGGCCACCATGGATGGCGTGGAATTTAAGAATGAAGGCAATCTGACAATCTCTCTTGGCCGCTTCAGTGTCCATCCTAGCGCCCAGCTTTCTCCCTCCTCCGTGATTCAAGTTCATATCGGCGGCACCAATGAGCTCACCAGCTACGGCCAGTTTGATTTCGTTGGCTCTGGCACGCTCAACGGAAGAATTTCGGCGACTTTGGTCAATGGCTTCGTTCCTTCGATCAGTGAGCGTTTTGTGGTGGCTACTGGGGATCCTTTGGCAGGGACATTCGGACCCTTTGTCGGCCCGCCCGCTTCGCCCGGCCTTACCTGGAGCGTGGAGCAGAATCGCTCTTCCGTGGTTTTACGTCTCGAAAATGACGCATCCTGCACCACCCGGCCTGACGGCACCACTCTGTGGATCCCAGCCAATGGATCGGTCCGTGATGTCATCGGCGGCCATACTGTTGAAACCAACAACGGCGCCTCGTTTGGATTTGGCCGGGCCGGACAGGGATTCCTTTTCGACGGTGTGAATGACTATGTCAGCGTCCTCGACGCTCCAGATCTGCGGTTTACCAACCTCACTATCGAAGGCTGGTTCAAATTTAACAGAGTGAATGAATTCCAAACCCTCGTGGGGAAAACTTATGTAGGGAACGCCAACTCGTTTCAATTGTATGCGACCGAGGGCCGCTTTGGAGGCACGATTACAGATACTCCCATTCACGTGGGCGGAAGCGAGTTATTCACGGCCCCTTTCCTCGCAGTGGACACCTGGTACCACCTGGCCCTCACTTTCAACGATGAAAATAACACCCTTTCACTTTTTACCAATGGGGTTTTAGCGGCTACTAAAACAGAAAATCGAACCATCAAATACGATCGACATCCGATCCTGTTGGGGGTCGATGTAGACAATGAAAACTTTATCGGATTTTTCCAGGGGTCGATCGATGAAGTGACCCTTTATAATCGCGCGCTCAGTGGGAATGAGCTTGCCGCCATTCACGCCAGTGGCCTGGCCGGGAAATGCACCAATAATCTCCCCATCCTTCCCCCACCCCCCACCTTTACCTGCACCAACGCACCCGAAGGCTTAATGGTTTGGCTGCGGGGCGAGGGAAACGCTTTAGATGACGCCGGCAACCACAACGGAACCGTGATCGGGAACATGGGTTACACCCAGGGAATGGTCGGCCGCGGTTTTAATCTCGATGGTGGCGACGACCAGGTAGATCTGGGACCGTGGTTCACGAATCAGTTCTTCTCGTTCTCGCTCTGGGTCAAACCGGGGTTTGGACAACGAACCTACGCAGATATTTTCGACAATAATCACACCGGCTCGCGCAGTTTCACCCTGCAGTATAACAATTCCCAGGCCAGTTATTCGTTCGGCGGTGGTTTTAGTGGAGTTGTCATGGACCTGTTGCCAGGCATCTGGCAGCACCTGGTCATCACTCGCGAACCTGGTTTTATTCTGCGCGCGTACCTCAACGGGCAGCTCTTTTCATCCATCACCAATGCTGGTGCCATTCCTTACGATGGTTCCGAATTTCTGCGCCTCGGCAATTGGGGACAAGGCGGTCGCAATTGGAAGGGTGTTCTGGATGAATTTCAGATTTATAACCGTGGCCTGACAGCAGGTGAAGTCGCTGGCTTGTATAGCGCAGGCTCCGCGGGAGTTTGCGGCGGGAGCAGGTGCATACCAGTTCCATCGGGAGCCCTATCCTGGTGGCCTGGTGAAAACAGCGGGTTGGACCGTGGCAGCAGCAATCACTTTACGTTTTCAAATGGGGTTTCCTTTGCCGAAGGTTATATAGGCACTGCCTTCCGTTTCAGTGGCGCCAGGGATAGCGCCATCAGCACCTCCCCTTCTCTGACCAACGCTTACGACAATTTCACCATGGAATTCTGGGCCTATCCGAGCGCCAGCCGCACCGCCACTGCTGAAAATAATTCCGGAATTCAAGGCATCGGCGGCCAGCGCTACGCCATTTATCCTGAGATTATTTTCGGCAGCTTGAATGCTGGGGTCGGCGTCTCGGTTGGAACTGACGGCGTCAGCGTTTTCGAACATGGAGAAAACTATCTCCCATCGTTGCTGGTTTACAACACACCCATCTCAAGCTGGACCCACATCGCTGTCGTTTATGTTAATAAACAGCCGTCGCTTTACATCAACGGCAATTTTGTGAGGACTGGACTGACCTCGCAACGCGCGCGGGTCTTTCCGTCGAAAAATCTGGGCGACTCAGGCACCTACGGTTCCTATGCCGGATTGCTGGATGAAGTGCGCATTTACGACCGTTCCCTTTCTTCCCACGAAATCGCCTCTCTGGCGGCGATTGATTCCAGCAATTCTTGTGATGCCACCTCCACCAACTTACCTGACCTGACAATCACCTCACTGAAGGCCCCAGCCAGCGGCGTCATGAATCAAACCATTCAGCTCGTTTACACTCTTCAAAACAACGGCTCCGCAATCGCGCTTGGCCCATGGAATAATCAGGTCCTCATTGGACAAAATTCTTCGGGTAGCGGAGCTCAGACCGTTGGTTTCCTCAACTTCCCAGGCGAACTTGGAGCTGGCAATTCGATCACCCTTACGCAATCGGTGATATTGCCAGCGGGCGTTTCCGGCGCACAGTTTCTCGGCTTGGTTGCTGACTCGGAAAAAACGGTTTTCGAATCCAATGAATCCAACAACACCGCATTCGCCAGCGCCTCCATTGCCATCAATGCCGCTGATCTAATCACCGCAAACCTCAACTCCCCCCTCACGGCACAGTTCGGGCAGACTTTTAACCTGGCCTTTGGCGTCACTAACCGGGGTTCTGCCAGCGCCATCTCTGCATGGAGCGACCAGATCTATCTCAGCCCCAGCTCCAACTCCCTCAACGGCTCCACCTTTCTCGGAAGTGTCACTAACTCTCCTCTGAATGCCGGTTCTGGTTATGGCCGCAACAAGTCTGTCACCCTGCCTTTGATCGCCGGGTTGCAGCCAGGAACTTATTATCTGATCGTGGTCACGGACGCCGAAGACGCGCAGACTGAATCTGACGAGGAAAACAACTTCAGCTTCAGAGCCATCAGCGTCAGCTACCCAAACCTCGCCGATCTCGCGGTTCATAGTGTCATCGCTCCCGGATTTACGCTGCCCGGCTTTAGCGCCAGCGTTTCATGGACCATTACCAACTCCGGAACGGCTGTTGCCATCGGTTCCTGGAGCGAAGTTGTCGCGGTGACCAATGCCACCACGGGTGGCTTCGTTCCGCTGGCGGAATTTCGGTTCACCAACGCTCTCAATTCCGGCGGTTCCCTGCCGCGAACCCTGAGTGTTCCGGTTCCCTTTTCCCTGCTGCCAGGCAACTGGCGCTTTGTGGTAACGGTGGATTCACGACTGGAAATTTTTGAGCAAAGCGAGGTCAATAATAGCAAATCCGCTACCGTTGGAACAATAGTGCCCTCTCAATTGCTTTTATCCCTGGATCATTCCGAAGTTTCTGAAGGTGATACAACATTCGCCACCGTCACTCGAAACGGTGATCGATCCCAGCCCCTGGCCATCGTTGTCACCAATCTTGATCCAGCTCAAATACAGGTAACAAACAGTATCGTGATTCCAGCCGGAGCCAGCTCCACCGCATTTCCCATTCGGGCCCTGGCCGACGGCATCGTGGACGGAAGATACTTCGCTGAAATCGGCGTCAGAGCACCCGGCTACCAGCCTGCCACTGCTGGACTGGACATCATTGATCTCGATGTCCCGACACTTACGCTCACGCTCGGCAGCGCAACCGTGGCCGAAGGCCTGACAGTCTCCGGAACCGTCTCCCGGACCCACGCCACCAACCGCGACCTTGTGGTTATTCTGAATGCGGCCAATCCGCCACAACTTGCGATACCTTCGGCGATTACAATTCCTTCGAATCAACTCTCGTTTACCTTCACCATCCTGGCGGTGGACGACGTTGTCCTCGAGCCGCGCCAGACAAATTTTATCACCGCAAGCACGCCAGGCTTCCGCGACGCCTCGGCCATCCTGGTGATCACCGATAATGATTTGCCAGTGGTCACTCTATCGCTGGCCTCTCGCAGCATTAGTGAAGGAGCAGGTCCGCAAGCCACCGTGGCCACGATCACACGCACCCCGGTCAGCGTCCGCAACCTGGTAGTGGAAATCGAGAACAGCGCGCCAGGGTCCGTCCTGCTGCCCGCCACCGCCACCATCCCGGGCGGCCAAGCTTCCGTTTCCATTCCTGTAGGAGCCAATGACAACACCGTGGTGGACGGGCCTCGCACCGCCAGCTTCCGCGTTTTTGTCCGCGACAATCAGGGCGGCGTGGTGGCCGAAGGAACTGGCGATAGTTTGACCGTGCAGGATGACGATGGTCCCACTTTGAAATTGCTGATTGCCAACGATCTGGCGCCCGAAGGTAAAAACCCCGCTTCCTCCGCGACCATTACTCGCAATACCGCCACCGCCAGTTCACTCACGGTAAATCTCAACTGCAGCGACACCACGGAAATAACAGTTCCCGCCACGGTGGTGATTCCCGCGGGCGCCAACAGCACCACCTTCAATCTCACTTCACTGCTCGATGGCACCACCGATGGAAATCAATCAGTCGTCGTGACCGCTACAGCGGCCGGTTTTACCGCCGCATCGGACGTCATCGTGGTTTCCGACATCGACCTCCCCGACTTGCTCATCACCTCGGTGACCACTCCCACCAATGGTTTGACCGACGCCAATTTTACATTGAAATGGCGGGTCGAAAACCGTGGCATCGCCGACAGCCGCTCGAATTTCACCACGCGCATTTATCTGAGCCAGGACAGCTTGCCTGGGGACGACACTTTGCTGACTGACTCGCCATTTACCGAGATCCTGCCAGTTGGTCTGTTCATAGAACAAACCGCACAGTTCCGTCTCCCCACAAAACCGGGGCGTTATTGGATCATCATTGTGGCCGATGCCGATCAACGGGTTCCTGAAGTGTTGGAAAACAACAATACTTTCATCGCCGCACTTCCGATCGAAGTCAGCCCGGCTTACTCCGCCACGGTTCAGACAGCGGTCACCACCGGCCTGGCTGGAACTCCTGTTCCCATGAGTGGCACGGCCACACGGACAGCCTCGGCATTCAAGGCCGTGAATGAACCTGTAAACGTCCATGTCATGCTGCGCGGAACAACGCGCATCTTGAGCACCCGCACCGATGCCAATGGAAATTTCACCCTCAGCTTCACACCGCTTCCTGGCGAAGCTGGAAATTATCAAATCGGGGCCACGCATCCGGGCGTTGAAACCGCACCAGTGCAGGACTCTTTCACTCTGCTTGGTTTGAAACTCGAACCGCGCGCCACTCAGCTCTCAGTGATTGCTGGAAATAATGTCACGGGCGCACTTTCCGTTGTGAATCTTGGCGAGACAGCTTTGAGCGGGCTCTCAGCTTCGGTAGTCAGCAAACCGCCCAATCTGGATGTGAGCGTGACCCTCGCGACCACCTCTGTCGGAGCTCTTTCCTCGAATCAATTGAGTTTCGTCATCACTGCCAATGATTCCTCAGTTCAATTTGGCGAAGTGCGTATTCGTGTCACCGGCCCCACGGGCGTCACCGCGGACGCCCTTTTGGGTGTTGGCATTTCAACTCTCTCCGCGAAGCTGATCTCTATCCCAGAAAAGTTGGATGCAGCGATGCTCAAGGGAGGCCAGAGTTTTGTGGAGTTCCTGGTGGCTAATGTGGGTGGAGTCGCCACCGGGCCGCTCACTGTTTCGCTCCCGAACGCACCGTGGTTGCGAGTGGGCAGCACCAATCCATTGCCGCCGCTGGCCGCCGGACAGACCAACCGCATCACCCTTATTTTGACGCCCGGCTTTGATCTGCCGATCGCGCCCTACGTTGGCAATCTGGTGGTTCACGATGACGCCGATATCGGTTTGAGTCTTCCGTTTGAATTCCGTGCGGTATCAGAAGCAAAAGGTCACCTGCGCGTTTCTGTGGTGGACGAATTTACCTACTACGCCGCTGGTGCCCCCAAGGTGGCCAATGCCAAGGTGCGTGTGCTTGTTCCCGGCAGTCACGATCTGGTGACCAATGGAGTCACGGACGCCCAGGGTGAGATCATTTTCCGCGATTTAACGGAAGCCTATTACGATGTCGAAGTTGAAGCGGACTCCCATTCGAGTTTCGCGGGCACTGCGTTTGTAAGCGGTGGACTGACCAACGAGTTTGAAGTATTCCTGGCGCGCCAAATGGTTCAATACCGCTGGAAAGTCGAACCGACCAGCGTTGTCGATCACACCACCATCACCGTTGAAACAGTGTTTGAAACATTTGTTCCAGCCCCGGTCATCACCATCACTCCGCCATTGATCGATCTCCAGGATTTCACCGGGTCGCGAACCCAGATCAACCTCACCATCCGCAACCATGGATTGATCGCCGCCCAGGAATTTATCCTGGAAACTCCGACGCACCCGGAATTCACCTTCACGCTTCTGGTTACGGACCTGGGAACACTGGCCGCCAATAGCGAGGTCGTCGTTCCTTTGGTGATTGAGCGCATCGCTGACCGCAACCTCCTGCGCTCCGCTTCCAGCGGCGGCTGTTCGGTGGGGCTCACCGCCAACTGGAGCCTTCCGTGCGGCAAACGCAAAAACAAATATTCCAACACCGTCACCATCGCCAATGTGGGACGGCCTTGCATCCCGCTGACGATCCCGACCGTTCACGGAACCGAACAACCCGTCACCGATCCAGTGCCTTACCTTTGGACCTGGGTTCCGCCGCCAAATGGTGGACGTCCCTATTCCGATCCAGTTTTTGGCAACGGAGGCGGCCCCAGCCTGTCGCTGCCACCCTTGTGCGATTGCGACCCGGCTGATTTTGATGAGATATGCAAAGAATTCCCCATCGCCGCCACGCCACTGAATTCCGCCATGGAAGCCCTTAAAACCGCGCTCAACAAGGTGCCTTTGCTCACTATTGAAACCTCCACCGCGGAAGCGAAAATCCAGGTTTGTGTCTGTTGCTCCGATAACACACCTGGGTTGAAACTTTCCGGCGGTGCCACCGTGGCGCTCAAAGGCAATTTCACCTTCCCGATCGGACCAGGATTCAAGCTGCCATCGCGCAAGTTTAAAGCCGGTCCTTACGACGTGGAGATCATACCGGAGCTGGGATGCTCGTTTAAACCCGCTCTCGATCTCAACATCAGCCTCAACGGAAAAACTGAATGCAAATTCAAGAACGCGGAATATTGCGCCAAACTATCCGCTGATCAGGCTAATACCATCGGGTGCGCCGTTGATGTCTCGGTGATCATCACTCGTGCTGGTGAAACAAACTTCGAAGGCAAGGTAAACATCGGCGCGCAATTGGCCTACGGCCTGAGCGGCAATGTGGAATATTGCTATAAGGACGGCATGGGCAGCACCAGCGGAGAAATCTGCGGCAAAGGTTTGAAGATGGAACTTCCTTTCAAACTCGAGGCCCTCGGCACCAACTTCGACAAATCTTTTGAATACGTCATCGTAGAAGATAACTGCGCGCAGTTCGCCACCGGAACCCCTGGAGCACTGGCCATGGCCATGGCCGGCGAAAAAGCCCGGAAACAAGGTGAAGACGAAGCTCTCAAAGCTTTTGGTCTGCCTGCCAAGTATAACACCGGCGAACAAGTCAAATCCGCGGCAGCGGCCGCCTCCGACGACGGAGTCTGTGCCCGGGTCCGCCTTCGCATTGAACAGGACTTCGTGATGGCGCGCCAGGGTTTCAAAGCCACGCTGGAACTCGACAACAATTCCCCTGCCTCCTCATTGAACAACGTATCGGTCTCCCTCTATGTAATAGACGCACTGGGCCGTCCAGTGGATGAACGGTTTGGTATCCGTCCTCCAGAACTGGTGGGAATTTCAAATGTCACCGGCACCGGCCTCATTGGAGCCAATGGGAAATCCATCGTATCATGGATTCTCATTCCAACATCCGAAGCCGCGCCGTTAGGCCCGGTTCGTTATGGAGTGGGTGGAACCTTGAGTTACACGCTGGACGGAAATGTAGTAACCATTCCCCTGTTCCCTGCCCCGATCACCGTTTTCCCAGATCCACGTCTCACGGTGAAATATTTCCATCAGCGCGATGTTTATGCGGATGATCCGTTCACCCGCGACATCATTGAACCGACCGTTCCCTTCAACCTGGCGGTCATGGTCGCTAATAAAGGCCAGGGCGAAGCGCGGAATGTCCGCATCGTTTCCGGCCAGCCCCAAATCATTGAAAACGAAAAAGGATTGCTGATTGATTTCCGCATCATTGGTTCCCAGATTGAGGACAAAGCACAATCGCCTTCGCTGACCGCGGAGTTTGGCCTGATTCGACCGAATACCAATGCCATCGCCCGCTGGCTCCTGACCAGCACACTCCAGGGATTGTTTGTGAATTACACAGCCACCTTTGAACACAAGGATTCCCTTGGAAAAACCAATCTATCGCTGATTGATCAAGTGACCATTCACGAAATGATTCACCTGGTTCAAGCGCCGGGCGCTCTCGACGATGGCCGCGCTGATTTCCTGGTGAACGATATCAAGGATGGCGAAGATCTCCCCGATACCATCCACCTGAGCAATGGTTCCACCAATCCAGTGGAAGTGGTCCGAGTAGCCACTCATGACGGCTCGCCCACAGCCGGCGACCTCGTAGTGCAGCTCACCGCGGCCATGCCGCAGGGTTGGGCCTACCTGCGAATCCCGGATCCAGCCAACGGCCAGTTCAAGCTGGCTCGCGTGGTGCGCTCAGACGGTGTTGAAATCTATTTAAACACCAACGTTTGGACCACCGATCGAACGTTCATCGGCAATGGCCAACGGCCACGTTACGAGAACACATTGCACTTGTTGGATCGTGACAGCACCGGCGGTTACACACTCACTTACCAGATCCCGGCTCCCGCAGACACTGCCCCACCTCAAAGTTCGGTGGTGGAAATAGTCGCCTCCAGCTACTCCGAATTCATGGTCAACTGGACAGGCAGCGACACCAACGGCAGTGGCATTGCCAGCTTCGATATATTTGTCAGCGACAATGGCGGACCATTCACGCCTTGGCTCCAGGGAACCACACTGCGAAGCGCTCTTTACCAGGGCCAGGCCGGTCATGCTTACAGCTTCTACAGTTTGGCCACCGACCACGCCGGCAATCGTGAAACCAGCCCGGCTGCGCCCGATGCCATGACCACCGTCAGCCTTGCCAATCGCGCTCCGGCAATGATCTTCCCGCCTTCAGTTTTTGTTCTTGAAGGGGAAACGCTCACGTTGACTCCTCTCGTTACAGATCCCGATGCTGGTCAGATATTGACCTTCACGCTGGACGCTGGCGCTCCCGCCGGCATCGTTTTGAATCCGGCCACAGGCCAGATCGTGTGGTCCACTGGGGAGGGCAACGGCCCGAGCACAAACAGAATTCGTGTCACCGCCAGTGACAACGGCACTCCTGCTTTGAGCACCTCATCCGTCATCGATGTTATTGTCCAGGAAGTGAACAGCGCTCCAGTCCTGGCGCCGCTTCCTGATCGAACCATCAACGAACTGCAAACCCTGACCTTCACGGCCCAGGCAACCGACTCCGATCTGCCAGCCGGAAAGTTGAGTTTCAGCCTCGTATCTCCAGCCCCCGTGGGCGCCGGAATCAGCTCCAACGGTGTCTTCACCTGGACCCCGACCCAAAATCAAGGGCCGCTGACTAATAACATCAGCATTATTGTGAAAGACAACGGAACACCGAGCTTGAGCGCCACCCAGACCTTCGTCGTGGTTGTCCGCGATTCGCGCCCGGATTTTGTGATCAGTTTTGGAAACACCAATCTTTACGCAGGCCAAAGCGGCCAGGTCCCGTTGAACATTCAATCCGGGCTCGATCTGACCAACATCACTCTGATCCTGGACCTTGGATCCATTGCGCTGACAGACTTGACCCTGTCTCCAGCGGTCTTCTCCGTAGGTTCAGCTTCGTTGTCCCCGGCCGGTCCGCAGCGTTATCAAGTGCGTCTGGTATCCGCAGCTGGTGAAGTCCTGCAAGGCGACGGAACTTTCGCCCAGCTTTCCTTCAACACCAGCACCAACAACTCTTCCGCGCTGGTCAGGCTGCAACCTGAGCAAGTGGTCGGAATACGTTCCACCGGCGCGCTCGTTCCAAACGGCGGCGGAGAAGAAGGCCGGGTCATCGTCGTCAATCGCGAACCAGTGCTGGTGGCCGATGAGCGCAACCCGCGAATCCTGGAAATCTATGCCCAACCAGGAATGATCTATACGCTCCAATCCAGCGCCGTGGTAACAGGGCCGTGGGTGCGCTTGAAAACTCTCATCCACGGTTCAACAATCATGTCGCCAGTGATCATCGAGATGATCGATGGCACGGTGTTTTACAGACTGGTAACGCCGTAAATTCGGCCGGCAGAGGTCCGGGCGGAGCAGCAACTCCGCCCCACCTTTATCTGGAAAAAAATGAAAACAACAGTGTTTCAGCAATTCTCATTTTGCCCCGGAGCGCGGCTGTGTCGTCTCGACCAGCCGCAGTACGTCGGCTCAAATACGGGCTTTTGGTGTGTTCGCACGCTGCGGCTGGTGCTTTGTGCAAACTTGCGGGGGAAGGATTCAAGAGGACGTGGCCACCGTTAATCTGAATGTAACGGTTCGGGTCCCCGCTTTCCTTGGGATGGGGTGTCTGACAATGTTCCGTCAGAGATGAAAACGACTTTGCGCAAATTCCAACGAGAGTTCGCCTCCATTCGTGCCCAGGCCGATGCGGGTGAAACGGTCGAAATCGAAGCGGACGGCGCTCCGCGATACATGTATTTGCCGTGCGTGTAGTTCGTCTCGAAGGCGTCCCAGAGGAATTCAATATATTCCTGCTCCTTCGGCGTCTTGAAGGAGAGCGGCAGGTAGTTGGATAGTTCGACGGCTTCTTCCATGGTCGGTCTCCCCGTATTTTAGTGGACGCTTGTTGATCGTGGTGACCCAATTATCTAGCGCATCAATGTCGGCCTTGAGTTCCGCTGGTCCGGGAACGGGGGCACGGGCTGCCGCAGCTTGGTCATGGCCGGTCAGCCACTTTGAGCATTTCGTCATCGCAGTCTCAACGGCCTTGCAATCTTCAGGGGTAATGTCGGCGAGCTGGGTAACATGCTGTGTCTGGATGTTCGTCCGGTAGCGTTCGACCAAACCACCGAGAAGCACTTCCTCAAGAGCGCGCTCCCAAGCTTCGCGCAGTAGGCCGTAAAGATGCTTGGCGTCCTTCTCGTAGGCATCCTGATGTCCATCGCGAAAAAGTTTATCCGTGTTCTGCCAACCGCTCTTTAAATGTCCGATCTTCTTTTTGATCGGCATTGCGACCCATGGCAGCTCTTGAGTGCAGACCCCTGCTCCCTTGGAAAGGAAACGGACATGCTGATCCATCTGCTCAATCTCCAACTCATCTGCGAATTGCCTAAGAAGTAGCAAGAAGACGACATCGTGCGTGAAGACGACGACCTGCCGTGTCTTGGCTTCTTGAACCAAACGCCGTGCCACAGCCTGACGCCATTGGTAGTCGAGTGAGGAAACCGGATCGTCAAAGACGATGCCCGATAGATCATCCGCCGTGCTGAGTTCTGCAAAGAATGCCGCGATGGAAAGGCAACGCTGCTCGCCCTCGCTGACGACCTTGGGTAGATCAACGCCGGGGGCGCGTTTAAAGGCGAGCTTGTGGTAGAACACACCGTCTGCACCGCCGAGTTCCTTCAACTCAACTTCGATGTGGTTGAAGGACAGGTTGACCAGCTCATCGCTGAAGCTCTGCTTCAGTCGTTGCGACACGACGATTTTCGTTACGGAAGAGCTTTTCTGTGTGATCGCCTGCGTCTTGGTCTCCTCGATGCATACTCCGTAAGCGGCGAATTTCTTTCTTCTCTCGATATCATCAAGAACAGCCTGCTTATGCGTTGCCAGAAGCTTTCGAGCGCGCAGTTCCTGTGCCTCGGCAGTCATGCGTTTTCGCGTCTCGGAAGTGTTACTGGTCCGAAGCGTTATGATTCGAGCCTCGACCTCAACGAGCAGCGCTACGCTTTCGCCGGCTACGGACACGGGAACTGGGCTATCGGCGGCAAGGTCTTTATCATCCGCAAGTGCCGCAACGACTGCCTTCCGGCGGACCTCGTTGGCAGCCAGAGCGTTGGCAATCGCGTCAGCGAAGCGCTCATGATCGATGCGGATCTCCTTGAGCGCTTCCTCAACGGCTTCGGTCGTCGGTTTGAGTTCGAGGAATCCCTTCCGCAATCGGGCAAAGTTCTCTCTCATCCGCCGGAGTTCGCGTTCCGTCGTTGAAGCCACGAACGCTTCAAATTGTTTTAGCCGATGGGCAGCCGCGTGCTCGAGCTCGCTAAAAATTTCGCGACGTTCGTTCCTTCCTGGATATGCGGTTGAATAGATGCAAGATTGCTTCCGGCCAGTGCCCGCTGCTCGCCGTCTAGTTTTGCACGGACAGCTTTGCAGCCTTGGGCCAGCTTATCGAACAGGTCCAAGCCAAAGGGTCTGAAGGCGACATCGGTCCTTTCGTTAAGATAGACGGCGCACTGCGTATCGAAGACGCTCACGCGCGAAACGAATTCATCGCCATCGTCGCCTGCCCATTCTCTGGGTTCTGCCTCGGTCCCGACTTTGTATTTGATCGCCACGACTGGGGCGAGTGGAGATGAGCCGGAAACAACATTGCCCAGAATGTCCTCTTGGCCGCGCGCCCGACACGCACTCTTAAGAATGCGAATGTATCCCGTCTTCCCCGCTCCATTGTCCCCATAGACGACGGTTAAACGGGGCGAAAAGTTAAGGGACTGATCTTCGGCGAGTGCGTTCACACCCCGGTGGTGAAATATGGACACCAGGGAGACCGGGTCGGCACCTGCCGACGCATCCGGGATGTGGGCAAGGGTGAGTGGACTTGCTTCCTGCGGTTCCACGAGCCCTTGGGTGCCCTTGCAGATTTCCGTCAAAGAGTTGATGTCCTCGGCGGAAAGATCCCCGTTTAGAACGAGACGGCGCAGGGCATCTCGCTGCCACAGCGGACGGCTCGATGCCCACGTGAATATTTCCTTGAGAACATTCATGGCGATTCAACCGGTTCGGGAGTTACCGGGCTCTCGCCCCAGATGCGGGCGAGGGTGGCTTGGATCTTTTGCTCGAAGCGGGTGATCAGTTCCCGGTTCGCGGCCACGAGGGCTTGCTCGGCTTCGATCTCCGCCACGATCGCGCGCTGCGTGGCGAGGGGTGGGAGGTAGATTTGGAGCGAGGATAGTATTCCTTGGTTTAAATTCATCATCGTGACCCCAACCGCCTGCTCTTCGAGATAGGCCTTCACCTTCGGGGATGCGATTTGGAAAAACGCGAAGCGTGCCTGGCAAGTAGGCTCCAGCCGAATCACAAAACATCCCGTTCCACAAAGCCAATCGTTCATGTCTGACGTGACGACGGCACAGCGTCCCATTTCGCCGCGCCTACCGATCACAATGTCATCCTTTCGAACGGTAAACTCTTTGAGCCGGTCACGGGTGGCTGTTGAAACCATCTTTACGCCATCAATGTTGATTGAACCTTCGCCTATGTTCTTCGGATTGATGACGGGGATACCTGCATCGACGTAGTCGCTTTGGTGAAGGGCAGTTCCGAAGGGACCGGTCATGATCGCTTCACACACTGCTCCCAACTCCACCATCGGCCAGTCGGGGTGGATGGGGATGTGGGGGCGGTAGTGGTCGAGGACGGCGCGGGCGCCGTTGATGACTTTCTGGTAGCCCTCGATCTCCGCCACGATCTCCTTCTGCACCT
>Ga0163150_10006062_pt1 | contig 15042 bp, 17 predicted proteins | sample OliLakLV19P2IB_FD_148628 | JGI IMG/M metagenome (GOLD analysis project Ga0163150, IMG submission 148628) | Freshwater microbial mat bacterial communities from Lake Vanda, McMurdo Dry Valleys, Antarctica - Oligotrophic Lake LV.19.P2.IB | ecosystem: Environmental > Aquatic > Freshwater > Lake >...
GGGCTGCCTTCGCCTTCTCTTGCCCATCAACTGCCAGGCCAGAAGCAAGCAGAATGAAAACACTCAATGCTCTTATGGCCGTCGTGAATCTCAGTCTAAGAGCGTGTCAAAAAAGCCTAGAACAAAAAGTTGAACTTTTGTTTCGGCGTGCGGTATTGAGAAGGGATGGAAAGACGAGCTTCTTATCCCACGGATGTGACCGATGAGCAATGGAGTCGGCTGGAACCATTGATACCCGCACCCAAGCCGGGTGGGAGACCGCCCACCTATGGGCGGCGGGAGATCGTCAATGCGGTTCTCTACCAACTGCGAGGCGGCGCCGCTTGGCGCATGATGCCGCACGACCTGCCCCCGTGGGGCATTACCTACCATATCAACGACAATTACTTTTTGACTCTTTGTGGGCGTGGAGCGCCCACCGCCGCAGGGAGGGCGAAGCCCGCACGCGCGGCCCGGGGTTTTCTTCGTTTCGAGATAAGAGAATCGTCGCCGGAGCTGTGGAAATGTGGGAATCTTGCCTGCTCTTGGCGAGATTTCCAAGGGGCTCGTGGAAAGGGTGGGAAGCCTGCTGTTGGCATTCCAGGCTTTCCACAGCCCCGGCATTTCCACAACGCGCACGTTGTCGCCGAGCGGGAGTTTTAATTGTCGTCATCCGGGAGTTCTAATTGTCGCTGGACAACACCGCGCCTCACGCTTACCGTACTGCAACCGTCACACCGGGTTGTGTCGAAATTTTTCCGAAGGTCAAAATGAGGGGCGATGAACTGCTTCCGCCAACACCCTGGGGAATCTGTACGTTAACCTGAAGCACTCCGGCGACGAGGCCAGGAACTCCGCCCGCATACAATACCGGAGCACTTAAGCCGCCGACTGTAGCGGTAACAGGCTGGCTGATCGGCTGGGGCGCGGGGGAGTCGGCAGGTTTACCGTTTTCCCCGCCAGGGCTTGTCTGCCCCTCGCCCGTCGCGTAGAGGAAAACAATTGAGCCAGCAGGAGCAGGGTTGCTGGCCGAGTTGAGCGTACCATCCTGGTTCACGATTGCGCCCTGTCCGCGCCCCGAAGAGTCGGCGGTGAAGATTCCCGGAGCAACTTCCACTACCGGAACTGTCACTGTGTTCGAGATCTGTCCTCCAAAGGATACGTGTACTTGCGTCGAGGCCTTTCCGCTAAGCTCATATGGCACTATTCCGCTAACTTGGTCGTTTCTAGCGTAAATTAGCGGAGCCGGAACTCCATCGAACAACAGCTGCGTGCCGCCGAGTGAAGTCGACACGTACCCCCTTCCGTCGAGTTGAAGGCTAACGAGATCGACCGGACCGAGCCCGCTCCCGAAAACAGTCACTACCTCGCCCGGCGCAACGGCCCCTCCCATATAGCTCGCCGCGTTGATGATTCCGCCCGAGGTTATCGTCATCGCCGGGGCGATCGCAAGGCTGAATTGTCTGGTGGCAACGGCTCCGGCGGTATCGGTTACCTGAACGGCAAACGAGTACGTTCCCGAGGTGGTGGGAACTCCATTTAAGAGGCCCGTTAAGAATCCCCCGGGAGAACTGAGGCCGATGCCGGGCGGAAGGGGCTGACTGCCCGGCGCAATCGCCCATCCCCTAAACGGGGTCACGCCACCTGTCGCGCTAAGGGCCAGTGAATATGGAACGCCAACCTTTCCAGGTGGCAGAGTCGAGGCTGTGATAATCAGCAGCGCCCCTGCTGGGTTTGTAGTGATCACGAACGGGATTGGGTTTGAGATCGCGCCGCCTGGATTGGTGACTGTTACAGCAGCACTTCCCGAAGCCCTGAGGAGTTCGCCCGATACTATTGCGGTTAAGCGAGTCGCATCGACAAATGTTGTTGGGATCGCCATTCCATTCCACTGCACACTGGATCCCGTTAGGAATCCCGAGCCGTTCACCGTCAACGTAAAAGCAGGCCCTCCGGCGATCGCTGCATTTGGGCTGAGCGCCGTCGTAACGGGACGGATCGTTACCGTCAGCGCCACTCCAATCTGCACGGGCACCCCGTTAATGGGCGTCATCTGAATGTTCCCGTTGTAGCTTCCTGCGGGCAGTCCAACAGGATTCACCGAAACCGTCAGGCTAAAGGGAGTAGTTGCGTTTGACGGCGTCACCGTCAGCCAATTTCCACCAGAACTGGTGCTTCCGCTCGTAGTGAAATTCACAGCCGGACTACTAGCCCCGACAAAAAGCACCTGACTGGAAGGCACACTTCCGCCAGCTAGGAAGGCAAACCCCAAGCTTGCGGGACTCACAAACAGTTGAGGAGGAGCCGATCCTGTGTTAGGGCTTAGAGTGTAGTTGGCAGTATAAATCTTGTCGCCGGTATTCTGTCCGTTGTTGTTGGCGGCGTTGCCGGCCACGTAGAAACGGATGTTGCCGGCGTTGGCGACGGCTGGAGGCGTCCAGTCGATTTCGATCGTATTCGTGGTGCTGGGGCGGCTGTGTTCGATGAATTCGAGCGGTGTAGAGCCAGCGCAAGAACTTGAGACGGAGCGTTCGCGGCCATCCTGGCAAAGAATCAGTTGGCCGGCGCCAATGACATCCAATCTTCCGGCTTGGCCATTGGTTTCGTTGCTGGCGAGCCTGGCGGAAACCTGGAAGCCATAAGTACGGGCAGTGGAATCCGTGATGACGATCCTGATCCGCTGTTTCTGCCCGGGGATGTACACCAATCCATTCGGAAACTGAAGTTCCACCCTTCCGCCGCCAGCGTTGACAGCGGTGCCGACATGGCAACCGGACTGGGCGCATGCCGCTGCCGGGCCGCCTGGACCGCCTTCGGAACGAGGATCCGGCCCGGAGTTGAATGCCCAAACAAGCATCGGCAGCATCAAAATAATCGTGACTGCGCGTGCTCTGCCGTTGTTGCGAAGTGGCTGAATTATCATGGCAGGCGTTACACGAATGGGGATCTCATTCCCTTACTTCGGGCGAACTAATTGGCACCAGCCTATTCTACGCTTTGTAAGGGAGCTAATTTTCGAATCATGAGTACCCAACTTAAACTGCTTCTGGGAACAGCTGAGGAACCCGGTTCAGTAGTTTACGAGTAATGTCACGACGCGCAGGAAGCCCTCACGCCATGAACCGAGCCGACTCTCTGCGGCGCATGAACGCGGTTGCCGTCGATCGGGAGGCGGCCGAGGCGAAGATGGCCTTGCCGGAGCGTCATCAACCGCGACGGGAGAGGCCGGCGCCGATTGTGGCGGTAATCGATGAGAAACTCTTGTCCGTCAAAGGGACGGTGTTGCCGAAGAGCAAGCTGGGCGGGGCGATCGATTACACGCTGGGACAGTGGCCGCGGATGATTGCTTTCCTGGCGCATGCCGAAACTGAGGTGTCCAATAATCTGGCGGAGAATTCTATGCTGCTCGCGGCCCTGGGCCGAAAAAACTGGATTCACATAGGCAGTGTGGATGCTGGGCCGCGCGCGGCGGCGATTCTTTCGGTCGTTGAAACCTGTCGCCGGCTGGAGATTCCGGTGTGGCATTACTTGGCGGATGTGCTGCCGGGCTTGTCGGATCGAAAGGCTTCCGAAGTGCCCGCTCTTACTCCCATGGCGTGGAAACGCCATTGCCAAGGCTAACCCCCTATCAGCCTACCTCGCAAGGCTGGGGATGCCCGACCGCTTACTTTGCGGCGCCGCCGACTAAGCCCAAGATTGGCGGCAATTGTGGCGAATCCCGAGAGCTCGGCTGCATACGTGAGTTCACGGTAGTAGTGAGCGGTGAGCCAGTCATGCGATCCTCGTTTCTGGAACTGCCGAGGTGAAGCAGAAGAAACGGGGTGCGCGATGACGAGCACGAAGCGAAGCTACGAAGTCGATGAGTTGCTGGACGAGATCCTCACAGACGCCAAGGGCGATGAGGAGCAACTTTGGGCGCTGCGGCAGGCCCTCGAAGACAATGTGGCCGTTCCCTGCGACGCCACTCTCGCCGGCGACCCGGTGAAGGTGACAAAGTTCGACTATTGGCGGGTCTGGCGGAAGGACGGTACCTGGGAGCGCGCCCACGATACGTTGCGCGCCGAGGTGCGGCAGGCAATGGGGAAAAATGCGCAACCCAGCGCGGGGATTGTGGACAGTCAATCGGTGAAAACGACGGACCGCGGCGGCGTGCATGGCTATGACGCCGGCAAGAAAATCAACGGCCGCAAGCGCCATGTGCTGGTCGACACGTTGGGCTTGGTCTGGTTGGTGGTCGTCACCGCGGCCAGTACACAAGATCGCGATGGGGCCAGAACCCTGCTGGCGGTGCTGGCCACGCGTATGCGCCGTCTGCGGCTAATCTGGGCCGATGGCGGGTATGCGGGAGCGTTAGTGGGCTGGGTGGCGTCGTTGCGGAAATGGGGCAAAGTGCGGTTGGAGTTGGTCGCCCGTAACCCGCAAGGCAAGGGCTTCCAGCGACTCCCCCACCGCTGGATCGTGGAACGAACATTTGGATGGCTCAATCGCTGGCGACGACTCAGCAAAGACTATGAACACCTCACCGATACCAGCGAATGCACCATTCGGGTCGCGATGATCTATCTGATGGTCCGCCGTCTTGCACCCCCGAAAAAACGCCCGCGGGAGCGCCGATCACAAACACGGAGGCTTATTTGACACGCTCTAATCACGGCTACCTCCACTCGGGCACTATACTATGTGTGGTCATCGGGGTCGTTTCCCTATCAGGATGATGCCCATGTGGATGGGCGGCGAGGCATCTGGTTCGCCACCCACAGTTCTTTTGGCAGCGGTTCGGGGCGCCTGAGGAGGCGCTAGCTTCGGTTCTAGTTTGTATATACGATAATCGTATATACTAAATGCGATGGATAGACTCGATGGCTTCGATTGGGACGCCGCCAACGTGGGGCACATCCTGCGCCACGCAGTCACGCCCTTCGAGGTCGAGGAAGTCGTGGGGCCGGCCGCACGTGACCATTGCCGCGAAGACTATCGATGGCGAAAAAAGGTGGAAGCTTTTCGGGAAAACAGCCAGCCGCTACCTGGTCGTAGTGTTCACGATTCGGCGGAGGCTGTTCCGCACGGTGACGGCCTATGAAATGAATGCTACAGAGAGGAGCAAGTATGCCACACAAATCGACAACCGATCCTAAGCTCAAATCCGATATGGAAGAGGCCGTCTGGTACGCAACCCCGCAGGGCCGCCGACAGACGCAGCGCGAATTCGCCCGCGCGCTGCGGGCAGGGACCTCCACCCGATCAATCGGGCTCAAGGTCACGAAGACCGATCCCAAGGTCTTGGAACAACTCATGGAGCAGGCCAAGGAGAGCGCAACTCGCGCCATTTCCATTCGCATCCCAATCACGGATCTTGAGCGTGCCAAGCGGGTCGCGGATGAGACTGGCGTTGGCTACCAGACCGTGCTAAAGCAAGCGATCCGCGAAGGTCTGAAGGGGGCCGGGTGATAACCGGCGGTCCAGTCGCGACCGCTCACAAAGCACCGTAGCGAGCAGCCTCACCGTAGGCCCGAGTGCCGGAGTCCAAGTAGGACTCCAATGATTACATATTTGGTGGGTTAAGGCCCAGTAAGTGTATGAAATGTTTCGTGGACCTGAAGGGATTCAAACCCTTGACCTCTTCCATGCCATTTAAGAAATATCAATCACTTACAGGCAGGAACACCAGAAACACAAGACTTAGCGTATCACGCCGTGGACGCCGGTGGACGCCACGGGGCGGCTTTTTTGGGGTCTGGACTCCACACGGATTCCAGGACTCCCCACCTGGTTGGCACATGGCGTGCGCTCGCACGCGCGCGGTTGCAGGCTGATGTGATTGTTGTCTGCTGGAGGAGACGACATTTGCGTCCCTTATAGGGCGGAGGCTGCCCGCATGGCCGGCCGGAGGGTACCGGACGTGCCGGTTCCGGGCACTACACGTCAGCCTGCGCGCCAACATCACAGCGGTCTATCTTAAAATCTTCCGGCAGCACATCAACGGTCCGTAGCGTAAGGTACGCTCCCATACTGTGGGCAACCACATAGAGTTTCGTTGCCGAAGCCCGAACCAATTTGAAAAACTTTTCACTTGGAGCGATCGAATCGTCTGTTGAGCTGCGGTCGGCGATATATGAATAGGGATCGCCTCGCGAAGGCCAGCTAAACATCGCTAGAGAACCTTTGAACTTAAGGTCCACCGCCAATTGTGCTGTGCTTAGCAGAGCAAAATTGAAATCGTTGGCGAACCCATGAACAAATAGTAGGGTGCCCATCGCCGTAGATTTTGATTCCCGCAGCGATTTGAAAAAGGATGTTTTTTCAGGGAGAGGAGAAATTTAGATACTGCAAACCCTTCTCTGATAGAAGCTCCAACAAAACGAAATGAGTCTCCCGGAATCTCAATTACTCCAATGGCGTGCCTAACCGGGATTTTCACCTCGGCTAGTCCAAAATGCAGAGTATTTTGGAGATCGCGCACATTCCCAAAAAGATTGGATGCATTCTTCTCAGCGGGACTAGAGTGTATTCATATTCGGTTGCTTCCTACATGAATACCCACCGAGCCAGGCGGGCCAATAGAAGCATGGGGCCAAACTTGGCACTGCGCGACATCAATGCTTGCCAATACCGAAAGGACGGCGAGGAGACGAATGAATGCAGTTGTCAATGTATTTCTAGAATACAGCTTACTTGATTGTCCAGTAAGCGTTAGTTCGTGTCCTACATGTCCTAACTCTGCTGCTGAGCCCGCCGCCGTGGCACTTCGGTGCAACCCCGGTGGTTGATCTCACGCGGCTGACCTCGACTTCTGGGACGAGGTTTGGGAGGGCGTTTGCAAGCGTCGAAGGTAACGCGGCGAAACAAGTCACCAAACCATGAATTGATGCTGAAAACACTTGTTCCCACAGTCCAGCAGAAGAGCATGCTTCCGGAAAACGTGCCCGAATAATGGGCCATAAGGTCAATGGTGACGTTACTACACGGGCGAGGAACTTGGCGGGCCAAGGCCCGTAACTGCTTGAGGAACTTGGTGGACCTGATCGGGTTCGAACCGATGACCTCTTCCATGCCATGGAAGCGCGCTCCCAACTGCGCCACAGGCCCACATCAGCGACTGAACACAGAATAGCATATTTCATCGAAACCCAGTGAAAATGGTATATCGTCACCATCGTGCATCCGCAAAAAAATGTGCTAGCGGGTCGAGCCGTCGATACAGTAATGAAAACTGGAGGTCACGTTATGCGATTGCTAATCATGCTGGAACAAACGGACGCCGGATTCGCGGTCCAGGTGCCCGATTTGGCGATCGTCACATTCGGAGAGGACATCGAAGCGTCCAAGCGCGCCGCCTGTGAAGCATTCCGCATCAACCTCGAAGCATAAAGGCATGCCGGTCTAACAGTGCCCGACAGACAAGAATTATCGGCGAATTTGGACAATCCCGAATTTCGAGATCTCCTATTCGCCTGCGTCGCCCTGGGCGTAGCCAATTAGACTCACCCCAACGCCTTCTTCCCCGCCGCAATTACCTGCAAAATCGCATCCACATCATAAACCGCCCCGCCCCACGACCCCCCGCTCACATCGACCAGCGCCGCCCACAACCGCGTGTCATCGGGCAACAACGGGTCCGGCCGCAAATCCGCCCGCAATGAACGCGACGCCAGCAACCGCTCCCCATCCACCAAATTGATCGTCCCCTCCATCGTGTTGCGGTTCACCTCAATCTCAATCACATCCCCATCCAGCACTTTCCCAATCGGCCCGCCCGCCAACGCCTCCGGCGACACATGCCCAATACAAGCCCCCGTCGACACCCCGCTGAACCGCGCATCCGTTATCAACGCCACATGCTTCCCAAACGGCAAATGCTTCAGCGCCGAAGTCACCTGGTAAGTCTCCTCCATCCCCGATCCCAACGGTCCCCGCGAGCACAACACCATCACATCCCCCGCCTGAATCCGGTTCTCTTTTATCGCCGCAATCGCCGCCGTCTCCGAAACAAACACCCGCGCCGGCCCCCGCTTCCGGTACACCCCATCGGCATCGACGACTGAAGAATCGATCGCCGTCGCTTTAATAACGGAACCCTCCGGAGCCAGATTCCCGACCGGAAAGCACACCGTCGAAGCCATCGCGTTGTCCATTGACCGCACCACCCGCGACGGATCGATCCCCTCCCGCTCCGCCAACTGCTTTCGTAAGGAGAACCGCCGCTCGCTCCCCTCCCACCAATCCAAAACTTCGTTCAAAGTGCAAGTCGACGCCGTCTTCACCGACCCATCCAGCAGCCCCGCCTTTCGCAAATGCAGCATCGTCTCCGGTACCCCGCCGGCCATAAAGACGACCACCGTCGGAAAATTCTCCGGCCCGTTCGGCAGCGCATCCACCAATCGCGGAACGGCCTTATTCACGCGCTCCCAATCCGCCGCCACCGGCCGCCGCAGCCCCGCCTGATGCGCCACCGCGGGCAGATGCAAAATTAAGTTCGTCGACCCGCCAAACGCCGCATGAAGCACCATCGCATTCTCAAAGGAAGCTGGCGTCAAAATGTCCGCCATCGTCCACCCGAGCTTTTCCAACTCCAGCACCGCCCGCCCGCTCCGTCGGCCCATGTCCAACCACAACGGATGACCCGATGGCGCCAGCGCCGCGTGTGGCAGCGTCATCCCCAATGCCTCCGCCACCACCTGCGCCGTCGCCGCCGTCCCCAAAAACTGGCACCCGCCTCCCGGCGATCCGCAGGCCCGGCACCCCATGTCCGCCGCATACTCCAGCGTGATTTGACCATGCGCGAATCGCGCCCCGATCGTCTGCACCTTCCCCGCGTCTTCTCCGTCGGAAGGCATCAGCGTCACGCCGCCCGGGACAAGCACGCACGCCGTGTCCCGCTGCGCCGCCAGCGTCATCATCATCGCCGGCAGGCCCTTGTCGCATGTCGCCACACCGATCACTCCGCGCCGCGTCGGCAGTGACCGTATCAAACGCCGCATCACCATCGACGCATCGTTGCGGAAGGGCAGGGAATCGAACATTCCCGTCGTCCCTTGCGTCCGCCCGTCGCAAGGATCCGTACACGCCCCGGCGAACGGCACCGCGCCCAGTCTCTTCAACTCCTCGGCCGCCGCTTCCACCAGCAACCCAACTTCCCAGTGCCCCGTATGATACCCCAGCGCCACCGGCGTCCCGTCCGGCCGCCGCACGCCGCCGTGCGTCGAAAGAATCAGGATCTCTTTGCCCCGCAACAGCCGCGGATCCCACCCCATTCCCGCATTCTGCGTCAAGCCGAATATATCGCCCGAAGGCCGCTTTAAAAGGTCTTCCGCTGTAATCGGCAATGACCCCGCGGGTCCTTTGTGCGCCGGATGCAGTGGGAAAAGAGAGGGATCCTGTTCTTCAAATACGTGCGCCATGGAGCATATCGAAGTATAGCAGCCGTGTCCGGGATGCAAAGTGATAAAATCCCTGCGAGCCTTATGCCAACCCGCCGCCATTTCTGTCTCGCCGCCGCCACCGCCCTCGGAGCCACCCGCGTCTACGGAGCCAACGACCGTATACAGGTCGGCTTCATCGGCTACGGTCTCATCGGAGCCCAGCACGTCTTCGATTTCAAGAATCAAAAAGACGTCGACATGGCTGCCCTTTCCGAGACCTATCAGCCCCGCCTGGAAGAAGGCGTCCGAGCCATGGGCGGCACGCCCAAGCCCTACTCGGACTTTCGCAAACTCCTCGACAACAAAGACCTCCAAGCCGTCGTCGTCTCCACCCCCGATCACTGGCACGCCCTCATGTCCATCATGGCCTGCGCCGCCGGTAAGGACGTCTACGTCGAAAAGCCCATGACGCTTTTCCACGCCGAGGGCCAGTGGATGACGAAGGCCGCCCGCAAGTACAACCGCATCGTTCAAGTGGGCACCCAGCAGCGTTCCGGCCTCCACTACGGCAAAGCAAAAAAGCTGCTGGCCGATGGCGCCATCGGCAAAATTCACTCCGTCCGTTCGCAATCGGCGCGCAACATCATGCCCGGTTTTGGCTCTCCGCCCCCTGGCGCCGCGCCCAAGGATTTCGACTACGACATGTGGCTCGGCCCCGCCCCGGCGCGGCCATATTCTCCCCACCGCGGCATCTATCATTTTCGCTGGTTCTGGGACTTTTCCGGCGGCCAAATGACCAACCTCGCCGCCCACTCGCTCGACATCGTCTACTGGGCTCTCAACGTGAAAGGCCCCAAGTCTGTGGTCTCAATCGGCGGCCGCTATGCGCTGGAGGACGACGGCGAAACGCCCGACACCCAGGATGCCCTCTACGACTTCGGCACCTGGTCCGCCTCCTGGTCCCACCGCGAAGCCAGCTGCGGCACGCCCCGCGCCGCTTCGCTCGAATTCTTCGGCACCAAGGGCAGTATGACCATTGATCGAGGCGGCTTCGAGATCGTCCCCGATATGAAAATCGACCCCAACGCCGCCATCCCCCGCTTCCAGGGCCAACCCGGCGGCGGCCCCAGAGTGTCGGCTGCAAAACCCGAACCCTGGACACCGGCCATGAAGGAGAAAGGCTCCAGCCCCGAACAGTTCGACCTTCATGTCCGAAACTTCCTTGACTGCATCAAGGCCCGCCAGCAACCTATCGCCGGCGTTGAAGACGGCCACCGCGTAGCCACCGCTTGCCACCTCGCCAATATCTCCTTAAGAACCGGCCGCAAGCTGCAATGGGATGCCGAAAAAGAAACGATTGTCGGTGACAACGAAGCTGCCCGGATGCTCGTCCGCCCTTACCGTAAACCGTGGAACGGCGTTCTCGATAGCTTTAAGCTCGGGTAACCCGGCGGTCAGGGCATATCCAGACATTCTGTCGGGGGGCCCCAAGCTGCGATTGTTCGCACCACTAACCGACCACGGGATACACGGAAATCATTGCAACTTGCACCCTCAGCAGCGCTGCCAATCCAAAAATCGGAACGCACAGATCCGAGCTTCCGTCCGTTGGAACCGTCCTTTCCCGCGCTCACCCAACGGACCTGTCTCGCTGCACCCTTCGTCACAGTCGTCCGATAAGTGCTGCCTCAGCCGTGGCCCTTAGCTGATAATAAAAGACACAAAGGAAGACCATGGATCCCGTCAACATGCCCGCAAGTGAACTTGGCGCTTGGCTACTTCAAATGCGAAGCGATCGCGGTTGGCGCCAAGCCGAACTAGCCCGGCGCGTCGGTGTTTCGCAGGCCACAATCTCAGTTTGGGAGCGCGATAAGGGCCGGCCGGACGATGTGCAGATGGAAGTTATCCGAGAAGCATTCGAGACGGGAGTGACAAAGCGTGAAATCGCGCGCGGGCTCGAATATCTCGAGGGAGATGATTCGACATCAGAGGCTGGATGGGGAGGACAGTACCCCCTCGACGCCGTTTTCGTCCGCACAGACCAACGAACTGTCGGCGACGTTGTTCGCCGCATCAATAACAATCGCTACGATCTAAATCCTGAGTTCCAGCGAGACTTTGTTTGGCCTAACGATAAACAATCGCGGCTGATCGAATCCTGCTTGATGCGGATCCCGTTACCGGTTCTATACGGCGCTGAAGCACCTGATGGCAGGATAATTGTAATAACCGGGCCAGATCTGCTTGGGCAGATTTTCAGCGTGAGCGATTCATAATCAAGTAGTTTGGCCGGTTATTTTTGGCATAACTGGCTCCAATCTGTGCATGCACCCTTAACTTCACGATTCCGCTCAACTTACCTAAGCGCGGGCATCACGATTGCCAGTTATGCCGACCATACGGGAGTAGCCGACCGTCAAAAGCCATGGCCACTCACGCCCTAATCAGCGATAGTGGCCTTAGTTCCCGCGTGTTTTTTTGCACCTGCAGCGCGGGCAGGAGGAACTAGCCTGCAGCAAATGTGCGCGAGTGGTGGCCGTGCAAACCACCCCGGCGGACGAAGGGAGCCATCAAGCTGCACCTGCTGCTGGACCATGATGGCTACCTGCCGTCATTCGCGGTGGTAACGGAGGGCAAGACGAGTGAGATCAAGGTGGCGCGTACGCTGCGTTTCGAACCCGGAACGATCTTGGCCGTTGACCGCGGGTACATCGATTACGAGTGGTTTCAGGAATTGACGCAGGCGGAAGTGTACTTCGTGACGCGGATGAAGGAGAAGGCTGTCTAGGAAGTGAAGGAGGAGTTGGAGGTACCGCAAAACCGGAACGTGACACGTGACCAGATCATCTGTTTTCCCCGGTCCGGTACGCTGGAAATGTAGTTGTTACCCAGGCGGGCCGCCACAATAGCGGCCATCTTTAAGGACCGGTGGAAGGTGGAATTGTTTTTTAAGGCGCTGAAGCAAACGTTGAAGATCAAGACATTTGTGGGGACCAGCGCCAACGCGGTCCGGATCCAGGTATGGACGGCATTGATCGCCATGCTGGTGCTGAAGTATCTGCAACTGAAGTCCACCTACAACTGGTCGTTGTCGAATCTGGCTGCGCTGCTGCGTCAACAGTTGTTCTTCTACCGCGATCTCTGGGCGTGGTTGGACGACCCATTTCAGTCCCCGCCGGCGCTGCTTAACCATCATGACGACGCGCAGCAACTCGCCATTACGTGGTGAACGGAACTTGGACAGCAGAAAACGGACGAAACGCACGACAACTTGATTTCCTTAGGTATCTGCCCAATCTGATTTCGTAATTCGGACAGCAGCCTGAAACCACACGGACGACGATTTACTCCGGCATCGGCTGGCCGGGGAAACTGCGCCCACCCTCAGAATGCGTCGGGACCAATGTTTTCATGGTTTGGAGATTGGTAAAGCTGCTAATTTGAACGGGAGTGACCAAAACTAGGTTCTCATCCGCATAAACAGGGCCTTCGGCGCACATTTCGATAACTCGATTGCGCCGGACCTGAGTAAAAGATAATCTCGATCTTGTGCGCTGTCGCGGTTGTTGCGCCGGCCGGTCTCAGTTTAGTTTTCATCCTCGGAGATAGTGCCCTATCGGGGACTGGTCTTTGCATAGCGAATGAGCCGCCAATTGGAAGAGCGTCCCGGCTCTGCTTGTGGTGCGTCGCGCACCTTTCCACAGAACCTTCCCCCCGCTGATATCGTTGTAAGGGCACAACCCCAGCCAGGAAACGAAATGGGCTGCCGTGGTCCGGCGAGACATCTCACGCCCCACTTCGCTGAACAGCATGAAGACCGGCGTCATCAAGCCAGGGATCTGGGTCACTTCCACACCGAATAGCTTGTAGGCCTCCGTGGGCATGTCGAAATTCGGATTGCCGCTCTTTCACTTGCGCCGGTTCATTCGCTTCCGATCCTCCGGCAACGGCTTTTCTTTCGGGTCCGTTTTCGGCTCCGTAGAGCGCGGTGGCTGCAAATTCTCTGAATCCATGTATCGACACTAGGCATCCGCTCTTTTGTGTTGAAATATTTGGCGCTTTGTAGCGTTATCTCGTTTTCTCTTTTCGGCCAGGACACTACGGGCGTGGGTTCTATCAGCGGATCAGTAACCAATGAGGGTGGTATAGGAGTACAGGAAATCCGTGTGTGTGTGCAGGGCACCACGAAATGCGCGGTTAGTGATGACAAGGGTGGCTTTCATCTGCGTGAATTACGCTCGGGCCTGTACGTTCTTGAAATCACGGCGCCCGGCCGGAAGGCGCTTGCCAGTAACCCGATCGACGTGCGGGCCGGGTTGGATGGCCGCGTGGACATCACGATGCCCAGGGTTGAAGCCGTCGCCCAATCGGTTACAGTGAACGAATCAGTATTCGTTACACCTGAAGAGATTAAGAATTCGAACTATTTGATTCAGGCGCGAGAGATCGGAAAATCGGCAGGCGCGTTGCAGGATATCTCGCGATATGTGCTGACGCTGCCTGGAGTGGCGGTCGGGTCCAATGACTTCCGCAATGACATCATTGTGCGCGGCGGGAGTCCGCTTGAGAATCTGTTCGTAGTCGACAATGTTGAAATCCCGAACATCAACAACTTCGCGAATTTCGCGTCGGCGGGAGGTACGGTGAGCATTTTGGATTCGGAACTGATTCGCGACGTGAATTTTCTTACAGGCGGGCAGCCGGCACCCTATATCAACAGGCTCTCGGGAGTATTGCAGGTGGCCCAGCGCGAGGGTAACCGGGAGAGGTTCGCCGGGCGGGCTACTGTTGGCTTCGCGGGCGCGGGAGCAATCCTGGAAGGACCAATCAAAAAGGAGAAGGGCTCCTGGATCCTATCGGCGCGGCGGAGTTTTTTGGATTTGTTCACAAACGACATTGGGCTCGGCGGCGTGCCGGTGAACTACAGTTTCAACACGAAGGCGCTGTATGATTTGACGGCGAAAGACCGGATCTGGGTGGTGAACTTTACCGGGCTGGACAACATCCGGTTGGGCCCTACAGAGGGTAAGAAGGCGGAAAATAGCGAGTTGGAGACGATCGACATCCGGTATGACGGTTGGCGAAGCGCGACGGGATTCAATTGGCAGCGGCTGATGGGTGACCGGACGGTGGGGCTCCTGGGAGTTACACATTCGGAGGCGAAAGTCGGGTCGCAGGTGAAAGACCTCATTCGATTTGGAACGACCGGGTCGAACGTTGACGACCTGATCGCGCGGGCGCCGGTCGTCTATCGGGAACAGAACCGCGAAGGCGAGAGCACGATCAAGTACGACCTGACGACATACGTGCCGATGTTGGACAAAATCCAGGCAGGCGGGAGCTTCAAGAACTTTCGTATCAACTACGACGCTTCGCAGCCGTTGGGCAATAGCAATCCCTATTCGGTGGCCCCGGATGTGAATGCCTTCGCGATTCGCCAGACCTACAACGCGCGTCAAGCGAGCGCCTATGTGCAGTCGGCGAAGAACATTGGTTCCCGGCTGAATCTGACATGGGGCGGCCGAATTGACAATTACCAATACATCGCCGCGACCCGATTCAGTCCGCGGGCTGGGGTGAGCTTCCGGGTTACTGACAAGTTAAGCTGGAAGACGAGTTACGGTACGTACTATCAACAACCTTTCTTCCTGTTTCTTTCCGCGTTCCCGGTGAACCGCGGATTGTCCCCGATCCGTTCGGATCA
>Ga0163150_10006063_pt1 | contig 15040 bp, 10 predicted proteins | sample OliLakLV19P2IB_FD_148628 | JGI IMG/M metagenome (GOLD analysis project Ga0163150, IMG submission 148628) | Freshwater microbial mat bacterial communities from Lake Vanda, McMurdo Dry Valleys, Antarctica - Oligotrophic Lake LV.19.P2.IB | ecosystem: Environmental > Aquatic > Freshwater > Lake >...
CCCAATATAGCTAAAATCGGCAATAACTATATGCCCATGTCTACGACTCCCTGAGTATCTCCGCCGGGTCCACACGCATCGCCGACCGTGCGGGCACCCATGAGGCCACCGTCGCCACCACGACGACGGTGAATGTCACCAGTGACCAGGTGACTGGATCGAGGAATGTCACGCCGTACTGCGTGGACGCGATCCAGCGCGCGAGTCCCCATCCCGCGCCGAGACCAACACCCAAACCGGCCAGCGTTACGAAAAGACCGTCACGTAGCACCAGGCGGCGAAGATCCGAGGGGTGTGCGCCAAGAGCCGCGCGGATTCCAAACTCACGCCGCCGTCGGCTGACTGCGTAGGCCAGGACGCCATAGAGTCCCGCTGCAGTTGCGAGAAGGGCGAGGCCGGAGAAGGCGGTCGCTACGACGGCCGCGGTGCGCGGCCGGGCGAGTTGTTCGCTGAAGTCGTCCGAGAGTGGGCGAATCGAGGTGATGCCGATTCCGGCGCTGACCGAGGTGATCGCCTCGCGAATGCTCTCGTGGGACGCACACGCGGGTGCACAGCGGATGCCCAGACGGATTGTCGTCGCCGTCGCTGTAGGCGCCCAGAATTGATAGAACTCCGGATGGTCCTCCCGCGGTTCGGTCATCGAGTTTCGGATCTCGGTGGCCACGCCGACGATGTGCTGGGTCGTCTTCCAGAGTGGGAGCGTGCGACCAACCGGCGAAACATCTCCATACAACTGACGGGCGAGTTTCTCGCTGAGCACGACCGTGTGCTCGGTGTCGGTGGGCTCAAAACTGCGGCCGTCGACGATCTGGATCCCGAACGTTTCAAAAAAGCCTGTGCCCACGGAGTAGCTGCGCATCAACTCGACTGGCACAGGTGCGCTGTCCGGCACGTCGGTCCGTATTTCGAAGCCGAAATGCATGGAGCCGTTTTCCGGCGGGACATCTGAGGTGCGGTTCACGCGCTCGATGCCGGGCAGGGCCGCGAGGCGCGCTTCGATGTCGCGCGCGAGTACGGACGTCGACACGCCGGACTGGCCGGCAGCGGCAGGCGTCGTGAGGGTGGCCACCAGCACGCGGTCCGCCTCGAGCCCTCGATCGGCATTGGTCAGGTTGACAAATGATCGGACGTGCAACCCCGCCGAGGCAAGCACCGCGACGGCCATCGCGACTTCGACGACGAGGAGCCCCTTTGTGAGGCGACGCGAACTCACTGAGTCCGTGCCGCCACGGGACCCAGCGATCGCCTGGTTGACATCGGTGCGTGTGCCCAACCACGCAGCCGGCAGGCCCGCCAGCAACACGGCCAGGAACCCAATCGCGGACGTGGCCGCGACGGCGCGCAGGTCGATGTCGAGGTGATTCAGCGTGCGCCAGATCAGATCGGCAGGCAGGGTTTCTCTCGCGAGTGCAATCAGGCCGTACGCGAGGCCGAGCCCGAGCAGGGTCGCCACAATACCGATGGCGACGTTTTCAAGGAGCACTTGTCGCAGGAGCCTCAGCCTGGATGCGCCCAGTGCGGTGCAGACGCCGAACTCGCTGCGGCGGGCTGACGTGCGCGCGAGGATCAGGTTGGTGACGTTGGCGCACAACAACACAAACACGAGCCCCACGCCGATGGCGAGCGAGACAATCGATTCACGCGAGTAGTCGTCAATGCTGCTGCCGACTGGCTTCGTCACGGCCTTCGCCGCGCTGCCCTGGTGCTGCACCGCAATGTCGGTCGCGACTCGTTCGGCTTCCGAGGGCGGCATGCCCGCGGGGCGTCGCACAAACACGAGCAGTTGATTGGAGGCCGACCCGGCCGGCGGACGGTCGATGTCCAGAGGTCGCCAGATCCCTTTGCCCTGGATCGGGAACCGGAGGCCGCTGGGCATCACGCCCACAACAACTGTAGGCCTGCCCGATACCTCGACGACTTTGCCGACGATGAGCGGGTCGGCGAAGAAGGTTTCCCGCCACGCCTCTTCAGACAGCAACACGTAGTCGTCGTTGCCGTCGGCCCCTTCGCCCTTGACGAATTCTCGGCCCAGCAACGGGCTCACACCCAAATCGGCGAACGTCCCCGGCGTGACGCGTGATCCTCGGCGGGTGATCAGACCGTTGGGACTCTTGAACTCTCCGACCGCATTGATGACAACCGGCAAGACGGATTCGAAGGCGCCACTATCGCGCCAGGCGCGCACCAGGGCAAAATCCGGGCGGGCTCGAGCACCCTGAAGCCAGATGCTGGACAGGGCGCCAGCGTCCCGGTACGGAGCCGGGCGCACGATGAAGGCATCCACGATGGTGAACATCGCGGACGTGACACCAATTGCAAGCGTGAGGAGTGCAATGGCGCCGACCGCTGCGCGGGGCTGGCGCGCCAGTCGGCGCCATCCTCCAAGAACATCGTCAACAAGCTGCTGCATGGGGAAACCGGCCTTGTGTGGAGGGCGAGGAGGTTGACCGCCCGTGATTGGTGTCGTGTGGCCAAGACGGGCCCGGACGGCGGTCGCGGTCAGATCGGTCAACTCGGCCAGCACGATCCACACGAAGCCGAGGCGGCCGTGACGATGGCGAGCGTCGGCGCAGACGTCGCGAAATGTGGCGGCGGCATCCGGGTGCCAAGCGCGGCCAAGAAAGCGTCGCATGACTACACGCCTGACGTATCGCTGAGGACGTGTTTGCGACGCGCCACGCCAATCAGGGCTTCGAGTCGTTGGGCCTCCGATCGCAGGACCGCGTCACCCAGCGGGGTGAGGCTGTAATACCGGCGGCGGCTGTCTTCCGGCTTGTCCGCGGCTGCCGAGGGAGCCTCGACCTCGCTGATCAACTGCTCGTCCAGCAGGCGCTGGAGGAGTGTGTACAACGTCCCGGTGCGGAGGGTCACCTGTCCGCCGGACCGCTCTTCGACCTCCTTGATGATGGCGTAGCCATGCCGATCGTCGTCAGCCAGAGCCAAGAGCACCTGGAATGCAAAGGGCGTAAGTGGAAGAAACGAAAGGGGATTTGTGGATTTTGGCGGCATAGTTTCGCGTCTCAGTTTACTACGTAGACAATAAATACACTGATTGACAGTGCATATGACGGAGATTGTCGCACAACAGTTTGCCAGACCGCCTCTTGTGTTACTCCGTCCAACGGTATAACGTCCACCGGAAATGCCGACGACAACGATGACACCGCAGGTTTTCCAGATCCTCTTGTCGCTCGCTGACGCACCGCGCCACGGCTACGCGATCATCACCGACGTCCGCGACCGCACCGGGGGGCAGATGGACCTGACCCCCAGCACGCTCTACGACGCGCTCGCGCGACTCTCGGACCAGGGACTGATCGCCGAGACCGCGGCCCCGCCGGACGCGCCAACCACTGACTCGCGGCGGCGCTACTACGCACTGACCAAGGCCGGCCGCGCTGCCGCCGAAGACGAGGCTACCCGACTCGCGCGCCTGCTCGACATGGCCCGCGCCAAGAAGTTCTACGTGTAGCCCATGTATCGCCTTCTCCTTCTTCTGCTCCCCCGCCATCGCCGGCTGTCCTACGGCGACGAGATGCGCGACGTCTTCAACGCGGCGATGCTCGCGTCGAGCGCGAGGGGGGGACGCTGGGCGGCGATGCGACTGTGGATTCGGGAGGTGGCTGGCATGATGAAGTTCGCATTGAGGGATCGATTCGCTCCGCGTCCTGGTCGCGGGTGGTACGCGGGGTCTGAACTTCGGTGGGCAGTCCGCTCGTTGCGAAGCCGCGGGTGGGCTGGCGTCTTTGCCGTTGGACTCTTGGCGGTCGCCCTCGCCGCCAACGGCATCGTTTTCGCCGCGGTTGATGCCTTGGCGATCAACAGGACGCCGTATCCCGATGTTGATCGGGTCGTGTCTTTTATCAATGCCCGGGAGGCCACCCCGTCATCGTCTCTGCCACGAAATGACGCGCGTGAACTTCTTCAACATGCACCGCTGTTTAAGCAAATCGCAGCGTTCGGACGCACGACGTTGTTTCTCCAAGGTAACGGTGTCTCTGAACGTGTGTCGGTGGTCAACGCGACTCCCGGCTTGTTTCAGGTGCTGGGTGTTACGCCGGGATGGGGCCGCACGTTCTCTGCAGAGGATGTTCGTGTCCACGATTCTGATGTCGTCGTGATCTCGGAAGTGCTGGCCCGCACGCGATTTGGATCACCGGAAGCGGCTGTTGATCAGACCCTCGACACCACGGACGTGCCGCTACGGATCGTCGGAGTCATGGTCGCCTCGTTCAGATTTCCGGACGGCGGTGTGGATGTGTGGCGGGGGCTGGACTTCGACGGCCCGTTGGCGACGGTCCAATACGCACTGAACGTCATTGCGAGACTGCACGACGGCCAGGCGCTTCTGGTTGCCAACGGCGCATTGGGTGCACGCTACGATCCTGCGTCGAAGATTCAGCCGATGGCGGAACCGTTTGCAAAAGACAAACAGGATCGCACGCGATACTTCGCGTTGCTCGGTGCCGCGCTGTGTCTGTTGCTGACCGCGTGCACAAACGCCGCGAGTCTGGAACTTGTGGCGGCATTCGGGCGAATGCGGGGTTACGCCATTCAGCGGGCGTTGGGCGCATCTCGGTCGATGCTCGCTCGGGTGGTGCTCGCGGAAGGGGTGATGCTCATCGGGCTCGCTCTTCTTGCGGGCTGGGCACTGGCCGCGCTCGGACTGGACGCGCTCGTCGCTGAACTGCCACGTTCGTACGGCGTCATTCCTGCAAACCCCATCGACTTGGACACCCGCGCCCTGTGGTTCATGGCGGCGGCCGCCGCTGTCACCTGGCTCGTGATCGCAGTTCCTGTGCTGGTGTTCGCCACCGGGGTGAACGTCCTTGACGTCCTCAAACACGGCGGACGCTTTCAGTCAGGATCCAGGCTGGCGTTGTTGTTCCGTCAGGGATTGACGGCCGTCCAGGTCGCGCTCGCCGTCATCCTTCTGGTGGGCGGCCTGCTGTACGCGCGGACGTACGCCGCCAGAATTTCGGTGGACAAAGGGTTTGACGGCATCAACCTGGCGTCTCTGTCGCTGATCCTGCCGCCGCAGGACATTCCCAAGTTGGCTGCCATCCGCTCGTCAGTGCTTGCGCAGCTCGCCGCGTATCAGGGCGTGGAGGCGGTGACAGCGGACTCACCGCCGCCATCGGGCGATTCGCCGATGGCCGGGGGGCCCATTGAGATTGACGGTGCGGCCATCGCGTCGCCGGACGTGAGTGTGGGTCGCCGCGCCGTTTCTCCGGGCTACCTGGAAATGGTTGGCGCGCGTCTTCGTTCCGGTCGCTTTCTCGATCAGGATGACCCCGCCTCGCACGTGGTAATCAGCGAGCCTTTTGCTCGTCGATTCTGGCCTGAGGGCGCCGTCGGTCACACATTCAGACTCGGGCCCCAGATGCCTGTCAACATGGTTGTGGGTGTGGTCGCGCACATGCGTGCGAATGAGGACAGATACGAGCACGACCGGGGACTCACATACACCTACTACGTGCGGCCGACACCTCGGCCATCTCCAACCTCTCAGCCGGCATCACCAGCGCGTGCAGCCCCGACCGGGCGGCGCATCGTCAACGCCGCCTCCGCGTTCATCTCAATGACCATGAAGCTTGATTCACCGGCGCGGTTGCCTGAGATCATCGCGATGGTCAGACGCGATGTCCCGCAATTTGCGGTGAGTGGCGCGATGGTCAGTGACACCTACCGAGGATGGGAGGCTGAGACCAGGCTCCAGACCACAGTCATCACTGCGTTCGGGTTCCTGTCGTTTGTTACCGCGCTCATCGGTGTGTATGGCGTGATGATGTTTCTGGTTGCGGGCCGGACGCGCGAGCTTGGCGTGCGCATTGCCCTTGGCGCGACGCGACGGGATGTGATTGCGCTCGTGCTGGTTTCAGCGTCACGATTGTCAATCGGCGGTGCGGTCGCGGGGCTCTTCGGTGCGGTCGCATTGTCACGCTTCGTCGAAGGGCAGTTGTTTGGAGTGTCTGTTGTAGACACCTCAACGTACTTAGTCGTCACCATAGTCGTCATCGGATGCGCTACGGTCGCGACATGGTTCCCCGCGCGCCGCGCGGCGCGCGTGGATCCGGCGATCACCCTGCGATCGGAGTGACTGGTGCCATGCCAGACTGCTGCAGGCTTTCGGACGTCAATGGAGAGGTTATGAAAAATTCGGCGTTCAGTCTGGTTCTTGCGGCATGTGTGACTCTTGGGCTCGGCTTTGTTGAGGCCGCCTCGAACGGGCAGGGACGCGAAGCACGTCCTGTTGCCAATCCGACCCTGTGTAGCGATGAAGCCGGTCGTCAATATTCCAGGAACGCAATGCGCAAGGTGAACGGTCAGATCCAGCGCTGCGACGGTGGGAATCGCTGGCTCGCCTCGTCGACCGACGGCACTCGAGACGAGAAGACGGCGAACGCAGCCCAGGGAAAGAAGGATTGCATCGGCAAACACGCCGAAGCCTATGAATCCGGGTTGTTTCGGCAGGTCGAGGCACAATTTGAACGCTGCGAAGACGGAAAGTGGCTGCCGGCCCAAAGGTAGATTCAGATGCGTAGTCACCTGACCGCTGCCTGGCGCAGCGCTCGACGCAGCGCGACGTGGTGGATCGCCCTCGTCCTCATGGCGTTGTCCGCCGCGGCCGTCGTAACTGTGCTGTTTGTCTACGATTCGGTCGTCAGGCGTCCAGTGCCCGGAACCCGTGCGAACGAAGTTCTGGCGCTTGGCGGGCTGGCGTACGGCATGACCGACCCGGCCGGATGGTGGGGTCAGGCTCCGGGGGTTCAACACATTTCGTTTTACCGCACGGGCGATGCAGAGGTCGCGTGCCCAGGACTCTCGCGATGGATGCGAGTGGCGGAAGTTGCTGGGTCGTTCTTTCCCATTTTCGACGGCGTGATCACGCAGGGCCGCGCAATTGGCCGAGACGATGAGCGTGATGATCTTGCGGCCATCGTGGTGAGCGCAGATGTCTGGCGTCAGCTTGATCGCGGCGAGGGCCTTGGCCAGACGACGTGCCGAATCGGGTCAACATCGGCCACGATCGTCGGTGTCGTCAGTCCCGCACTGCAGTTTCCCTCTGGTGCGCAGGTGTGGATTCCACGCGCAGTCAACGAAGCGATTCGTCCGACGTTGGTGACCGGCGCGCCTGGACTTCCGCCGGTTCGCAACGGCACCGGCTGGGTCGCGCTGCCGAAGCTCGGTGTCGGCGTCACACAGGTCAGAGACGAAATGCTGGCGCTGCTCTCACAAGCCAATTCGGAGTTGTCGAAGACAACCGGGCTTCGGTACGGCGACATGGTGTCGGTCCGCGAGTTGGTGCCAGCGATGACAAGCGCCATTCGCCCCGGACTGCTGGCTCTGATTGTCTCTGCGGCAATCGCGTTCCTGTTGTGCCTCGGCACCGTGCTGGTCCACGCGATGTCGAGGCTGCAAGGACGCCGACGGGAACTCGCGATTCAGATGTGCCTGGGCGCACCGAATTGCCATGGCACCAAGGCCGTGTTGGCCGAGGCCGGCCTTGATCGCGCTGCTGTCTTCCGGGCTGATCCTGCTGACGACCGCTGGCCTGCTTCAATCGGCGCGGGTCTACCTCGGCGGATTCCGTACGTATCTCGCACTTGATTCGACCTTGTGGCTGCCCGTGATCGCCGCAACGGTGATGGCAACGCTGCTTGCCGCGCTGGCAGCGACGGTTGGCGGATTCATCGCACAGCGTTATATCTCGCCCGTCGAAGCCGCTCGGGGTGCCGCCGGAATGCAGCTGGTCAGCGGTGGCGTCCGGACTGTGAGGCGGGTCTTTATCGGACTGTCGGCCGGCGTGGCCACGGCGCTGATCGCGGGCGCGATTGTGGCAAACACGGCACTGATCCAACTCCTGAATCTGGAGCTCGGCTACACCCCCGCAGGCGTGGCCACCGTCAGTCTCGGGCTCCAGCGATCAACGATCAATGGAGCAGCCTTTGCCGCACGGCGGGCCGAGATTGCCTCGCTTGCGGAAGCCAGAGGCATGACGGGTGTGGGGTTTACCACCCGACTGCCAGTCCGCGCTGAGGATCGTGGATTTCTCTCTGTCGGTACAGAATCCCGGAAGATCATGGCCGCCATCTCGCAGGTGGATGCCGCGTACTTCCAGACGCTCGCCATACCGGTGAGAGGCCCGGGGCTGTCAGGCGCCCCCCATGAAATCGTGTTGAACGAATCCGCCGCAGACCGGCTGGGCGCCGGACGAGAGATGCTCGGAAGCACCGTGCGTTTTGATGGTAGTGATGTGCCGTATCGAGTAGCTGGCATTGTCGGCGATACCAGGACGGTGAGGAGGTCGATGGCACCTGGATGCCGTTAAGCAGCGTGGTCGTTGAACTGTTGGCTGGATGTGTCCGTGCCTGCCGAAGCGCGATCGACAGTTTCATCGCAGATCTACAGAACGTGCCCGGCACAACGGTCATCCGTGCTGAAGAGCTTCCGGCCGTCATCCGCGCAGCGCGTGGCAATGCCACGGTCGCGGCCAGACTGTGGACACTCTATGGCCTGTTGGCGACAGGCATCGCCGTCTTCGCCGTCGTCTCCATGGTGCATCAGAATGCGAACCGCAGACGACGGGAGATCGGGATTCGATTGGCGCTTGGCGCCACACGCCACCGGGTACTCGGCGTGGTGGCTGGTGAAGTGTTGTTCGCTGCAAGCGTGGGCGCCGCGCTGGGTGCCGCGACTGCGTCATTCTCGGCTGCGGTCCTTCAGCGATACGTTGAAGGCATCGTCTTGCCTGGTGCGATTAGCCTGGGACTGGCGTTGGCCCTGATCGTGTTGTTGGCCCTGTTGGCGGCGTCCACCCAGGTCATGGTCGTGATGAGGCTCACGCCGACTCAACTTCTGAGAGTCCGGGACGCGGATTAAACTTACTCGCGGACGCGGGTGGCGGCCGATGTGCCACAATCGGCCCCGGACATGATGCAGACCGACGGGTACAAGAACATCTCGAAGCTCGAAGACACGCTGTGGGAGGCCGCCGACAGTCTCCGGGCAAACTCCAAGCTGACCTCCAGCGACTACTTCATGCCCGTGCTCGGGGTGATCTTCCTGCGGCACGCGGCCAACCGGTTCGACGCGGCGCATCGCCAGATCGAGGCAGACCAAGCTTCTGGAAAGATGCCGAAGCGCACGATTCGGCCGGCTGATTACGTGTCCCGTCGTTCGCTGTTCCTCCCGGAACTGGCTCGATTCGACTGGCTGATGGACCGAGCGACCGCTGATCCGGCCGGACTGCCGGCCCTGGTCACTGCGGCCATGCAGGCCGTCGAAGACGACTTTGAACCGCTGAAGGGCGTGTTGCCGAAGGACTATGGGATCTTCGAGCCGGCAGTCCTTGAACACCTGATGCGCCTGTTCAACAGCGAGCAAATCAAGCAGGCCACCGGCGACGTCTTCGGCCGCATCTATGAGTACTTCCTCGCGAAGTTCTCGATGCAGAAGGCCCACGACAACGGTGAATTCTTCACACCGTCCTCGCTCGTGCAGATGCTCGTCAACGTCATCGAACCGGGCCATGGCACGCCCTCCGACCCGACACTCGGCCAGGTGGTGTTCGATCCTGCGTGCGGGTCCGGCGGCATGTTCGTCCAGTCGAGCCACTTCATCGAGGAGGATGGTGAAGACACGGCCAGGAAGGTCACCTTCTACGGGCAGGAAAAGAACGGCGACACCATCCGGATTGCCAAGATGAATCTGGCTGTCCATGGCCTGGAGGGCACAATCGCCGATGCCATTACTTATTACGAAGACCGGTACACGCTGACCGGCAAGTGCGACTTCGTGATGGCGAATCCGCCGTTCAACGTCGACCTGGTCGACGGCGAGAGAATCCTGGGTGACATACGGCTGCCCTTCGGGCTGCCTGGCGTCAACAAACAGAAAAAGGTCAGCAACGGCAACTACCTGTGGATCTCGTACTTCTGGAGTTATCTCAGTCCGATCGGCCGCGCCGGATTCGTGATGTCGTCCCAGGCATCCAGCGCCGGCAAGAGCGAGATGGGAGTCCGGCGGAAGATCGTCGAGACGGGCGACGTCGACGTGATGGTCGCGATCAGGTCGAACTTCTTCTATACACGTGCCGTGCCGTGTGAGCTGTGGCACTTCGACCGATCGAAGCCGGCCGAACGGCGTGGCCACGTGCTGATGCTCGACGCCCGTAGCGTTTTTCGTAAGGTCACCCGCACTATTTGTGATTTCTCCCCAGAACAGCTCAGGAATCTAACCGCGATTGTCTGGCTGTATCGCGGCCAGCAAGACAGGTTCCTGGCACTGGTCGCCGACTATGTGTCACGCATCTGCACCGAAGGCGCGAAGGTGGCGGACGCTCTGACCACGTTCGATGGTCTTCTGGCTGATGTTCATACGCGGGTAGGGGTGCTCGCGACTGCGGTCGTGACGCTCGAAGCGCTCGACGCCGCCAACAAGCAGCCGCTTCTCGAAGGTGCAGCAGAACTTACTGGCGCACGGGCACTTTATGAGGCTGATGCCGTGTCAGTTAGATCAGGCCTGACCGCGTTTGCCGCCGCCTGTTCCGCAGGCGCTCCTGCAACGAACACAGAACAACATGCCGCGCGCCAAGCGTTTGATCCGCACGCCGAAGCGATCCGGGGCCTCATCAAACAAGTGGACTTGCTGTACAAACTCGCGGCCCGAACGGCGGACGCCGCAGCGGCGATTGCGGGCCATGAGGCTGTCGACACCGACCACGACCGGCGCGCCGTCGCGCGGCTCGTCAGGCAGCTCGACGAGGCTCGCAGGGTTGCGGTGGAACAACTGCGCCACACGGTCTACTTCCATCGACAAGTCGTTTGGCTTCAGGACCGCTTCCCGAAGGCTGAATTGGAGCACGTCCCTGGTCTCGTGAAACTGGTGACCGTGAAGGACATCGAAGCCGCAGACTGGAGCCTGACACCGGGCCGCTACGTCGGTGTAGCCCCGCCTGATGTCGACGACGATTTCGACTTCGAACAGACCCTTCGCGACATTCACGTCGAATTGGCCGACCTGAATCGTGAGGCAACGACACTGGCAAGCCAGATACAAGACGCACTAGAGGCTCTCGCTGTATGAAGCTGGCGACGGTTGAGCTTGGCGCTGTTCTCACGCTCAAGCGTGGCCACGACCTTCCAGATCAAGTTAGGATGCCTGGGCCGATCCCAGTGGTTTCCTCGTCGGGCGTAACAGGGTGGCACTCAGAAGCCAAGGCGACGGCGCCAGGAGTGGTGACCGGCCGGTACGGAACTCTCGGCCAAGTGTTTTACATCGATCAAGATTATTGGCCTCACAACACCGCGCTGTACGTCACCGACTTCAAGGGTAATGTCCCCCGCTTCGTCGCGTACCTGCTGGAGAACACTCTGGCCACATATCAGAGCGATAAGGCAGCGGTCCCCGGGGTCAACCGAAATGTGCTCCACCGTCTGCCGGTGCGTTGCCCTGACCACAACTCCCAATCTCGGATCGCGGACATCCTCTCGGCCTACGACGATTCGATCGACAACAACCGTCGGCGCATGGTGTTGCTGGAGGATTCGGCGCGGCATCTATTTCATGAATGGTTCATCCGGCTCCGATTTCCTGGGCACGAACACACGGCCGTCGTCGATGGCGTGCCCGAGGGGTGGCGTCGAACCGTTGTCCCAGAAGTGATCGAGGTCAACCCCACGACTCGTTTGGCCGATTCCGCTGAGCACTGGTGGGTCGAAATGGCTGATCTGCCTGTCGACAGCATGGTCATTCACCAGGCGATCCTGCGAGAAGGCCGCTCGGGAAGCAAGTTCCGCAATGGGGACACCCTCATGGCAAGGATTACCCCCTGCTTGGAGAACGGCAAGACAGCGTTCGTCGACTTCCTTGACGAGGGCGAAGTCGGTCGAGGCTCAACGGAGTTCATCGTGTTGCGCGGGAAGTTGGTCGAGCCCGAGTTTGTCTACTGTCTTGCCCGAACCCACGACTTTCGCGGCAACGCCATCAAGAGCATGGTCGGTTCCTCGGGGAGGCAGCGTGTTCAGGAGCGTTGCTTCGATGCCTTTCCGGTCCTGCTTCCTCCGGGATCATTGCAGCAGTTGTTCGGTGAGTTCGTCAGGCCGGTCTTTCGCCAAGTCAGAACGCTGCATCTCCAGAATCGTCGGCTCCGCGCCGCCCGCGACCTTCTGCTACCGCGCCTCATGAGCGGCGAAGTTCGGGTATAACGCTGTCGTGGCACTGGAAGATCAACACGTCGAACGCAAGTCGTTGCGCGCCGTCATAGGACGAAATGCGGATTGGGACGATATCGCGCGCACCTGCGTGTGTTTTGCCAACGGCGCGGGCGGGCAACTGCTCATTGGCATCGAGAATGATGAAACCGAGCCACCAGCCTCACAGACCATCCCGCCCGATTTGCTCGACCGGGTGCGAAAGCGGGTGCAGGAACTGACCGTCAACGTCCAAGCCCTGCCGAGCCTCCAGCGATCCGCAAACGGTGGAGAGTTCGTCGAAGTGGTCATCCAGCGCTCGCAGAGCGTCGCGTCAACGGCCGATGGCCGCTTCTTTCTGCGGGTCGCGGACTCTTGCCTCCCCGTGGGCGGCGACGATGTGCTGCGGTTGGCGAACGAACGGCCGGGTCACCCGTGGGAAACGATGGAGAGCGGCGTCCCCCGCGCTGACGTGGATTCGGCGGCAGTTGACCGCTTCGTCGGCGCATTGCGCGGATCGACCCGGATCAAAGACTCAGTGCGCGAGAAGAACGCTGACGAACTGCTCACTCACTACGACATGGCCCACGGAGAAACGCTGACGCACCTCGGGGTTCTCCTCGTCGGTACGGCTGCCGACCGCAGAGCGCTCGGCACGGCGCCCATCGTCCAGGCCATCAAGTTCGACGAGCACGGCGCGAAGGTCAACAAGTGGGTGTGGGACGATGGGACGCTGTCGCCCGTGGACCTGGTGGATGCGGTCTGGCGGGAAGTCCCGGACTTCCGGGAGAGTTACGAACTGCCGGAGGGGTTGTACCGGCGACAAGTGCCCGCCTACGACGAAAAGGTCATCCGAGAGCTGGTGGTCAACGCACTGGTGCACCGGCCCTACACGCAGCGCGGCGACATCTTCATCAACCTGCACCCGGACCGTATGGAGATCGTCAATCCTGGCAGGCTGCCGCTGGGCGTCACCCCGAGAAACATCCTGCATGCCAGCCGGCGCCGCAACGAAGGACTCGCGCGGGTGTTCCACGATCTCGGCCTGATGGAACGTGAGGGCAGCGGCTACGACATGATCTACGACCGGCTGTTGTCTCAGGGCCGCCCGGTCCCGGCAGCGTCGGAAGGCCCGGACTCGGTCCACGTCGTCATCCAACGGCGGATTCTGAAGCCCGAGGTCATCCGGCTCATGACCGACGCCGACGCTCGGTTCCAGTTGGGCCAGCGGGAGCGGATCGCGCTTGGCGTGCTTGCCCAGTCCGAAGGCATGACCGCTCGGGAGTTGTCAGAAGTCCTCGACACCGGAAGCGTTGATGCACTCGGCACCTGGCTGGGCCGCCTGCCGGCATTGGGACTTGTGGCCACGGCCGGTCGCACAAAAGGTACTCGGTACTTTGTCCCGCCGGCCCTGCTCCAGACGGCGGGCATTACGCTTCCGACGTCGCTGCGACGGATCGAACCGCACCGCCTGTCGGAACTCGTGCGGGAAGACCTGCGGCGGTACCCCCGATCAAAGATGGGCGACATCAGCGCCCGAATCGGCCCAGAAGTCCCACGGCGCCAACTTCGCCGAATTGTCGCTCAGCTGGTCCGAACCGGAGCGGTCGTCATGGAGGGGCGGAAGAACGGGGCGCGCTACGCCCTGCGGGAGCCCTCGTGACCAGCGCGCTTTGGATCAATATCCGCGGCAATTGTTGTCAAGAAGTCCAAACGGACGGACGGCGGGCGGGAACCGCTAGGCCTAACTTGTTGCCCGTGAATGGTTTATGCTCCAGTTCACGTACGGCAAATGATCCAAATGTGGTCCAAATATTCGAGCCAAAGACCCGATGGCGCTGACCGGCATTAACTCAGAGGACCGACTCGTCCAGCCCGCCTTTGCGGACCACCTCCGGGACGTGCTCGGTTGGGACTCCGTGTACGCGTTCAACTCCGAGACGTTGGGTCCGAACGGCACGCTGGGCCGCGCAACTGAGCGTGACGCAGTGCTCATCCGAGACCTGCGAGCCGCCGTCACACGCCTGAACCCGACGCTTCCCCCCGACGTTCAGGAGCAGGCCGTCCAGAAGCTGATTCACGTGGACCATTCGCGGTCGCTCGTTCAGCACAATCGGGAGTTCTACAGCTTCATCCGCAACGGCATACCGGTGCAGTGGCAGGACTCCGGTGGTATCACATGCCACGCGCGCGCGCGAGTTATCGACTTCAAGGATCACTCACAGAATCGCTTCCTGGCGGTGCGGGAACTCAAGCTGCAGGGCCTGCGCGTCCCTCACTACAACCGGCGCGCCGATTTGGTTTGTTTCGTCAACGGACTGCCCCTGGTGTTCATCGAACTCAAGGGCGTCTCTCGCAACATGCGGGCGGCCTTCGACAACAACCTGTCCGACTATCTCTCCGAACACAGTATCGCCCACGCCTTCCATCACAACGTCTTCCTCATCGTCAGCAATGGAATTGAGGCGCGGTACGGATCGATCACCAGCCGGTGGGAACACTTCGTCGAGTGGAAGCGAAACGACGAGAACGACGTGGCCAATGTCCAGGCGCTCGCGCTGCTCAACGGCATGCTGGCGAAAGACCGGCTGCTCGACCTCGTGGAGAACTTTGTGCTGTTCGACGACAGTCGGGTCGGCGGCGCCCGAAAGGTGGTGGCCAGAAACCATCAGGTCCTTGGCGTCAACCGGGCGGTGGCATCGGTCGTGCGGCAGGAAGAGCTCAAACGGCAGTTTCCCGTTGACGCACGCATGGTGTCGTATCCGCCGCTGGGAACAGATATCGCGATGGCGGCTGAACGGCCACCGGGTGCGCCTGAAGACGATGATGCAGCGTTGCCGTTGGTG
>Ga0163150_10006064_pt1 | contig 15039 bp, 13 predicted proteins | sample OliLakLV19P2IB_FD_148628 | JGI IMG/M metagenome (GOLD analysis project Ga0163150, IMG submission 148628) | Freshwater microbial mat bacterial communities from Lake Vanda, McMurdo Dry Valleys, Antarctica - Oligotrophic Lake LV.19.P2.IB | ecosystem: Environmental > Aquatic > Freshwater > Lake >...
AATCATTGACTCGAATTCAAACCGTCGATCGATGGGTGGCTACCGGTGCGCGCAAATTCAAGCCAGCCACGGGCAACCTCGATCAAATGATGCTATTCTTAGCCCGGCCCGACTTGTGATCGACGCCTAAAGTGCCGGGAACGGTTTCCCTTCGATCGCCAAGTCGAGCAGTTTAAGAATTTCTGCACCGCCCTGCTCCCAGATTTCGTTGGCAAGCGAAGTCAGAATCTCGCGACGAATGTAGGCGTGGTTCGCCTTCATAATTCTTTTCATATCGCCAGCATCGTACGATTTTTTTTCATCGTCTCGATGTGGTGATACCAAAGCCGCATACTTTGAAACAATGGCTGCCTCGACGGTCGGAATGCGATGGCCGGATTTCGCGTCGATGAGGACGTGATCCTTCAAAATCGTTTCTTGAAATTTGCTCCACGGCAACATGATATCGATCACCGGCTTGGGCTTCCCATCGTCAAAGGTATCGGCGGGATCCATAAAACGGACGACTTGTGACAAGTCAACTTGAACTAGCATGGGCCATTGGGCTGCAACGGCTTTCGATGCCCGTTCTTTCTGGCTGTACGGGACCATGACGTCGACATCTTGCGTTGCCCGAGGCATCGGCAGATAGCCAACATACCCGTGCAATCCCATCAAGACCCAGTTCTTCACATTTGCGGTGACGAGGCACTCGATGACTTCATCCGGTGTAACGTCCACGGCATTCTTCCTATGGGTTTTGCGATAGTATGAAGTAAGTCGCGTACTGACGCCGATCCCATAGGCGTGGCCAGATGGTTCTTTGGGATCGAGCGCATCATGCGCAATCCAAAAGGTATCTTTCCCCATCGCCGCATTGATGGCTGCGATGCGGGCAGGATCATTGACATCGATAATTGGATCCATAATTGACCGTCCCGTGATTCGAAGCTCGAATCTACAATTATAACAAGATAGCGCTCATTCCGCGATGAAGATCCTATTTATCAGCCCGGTTGGTTTTATCGGTGGTGCCGAACGCGTCCTCTTGGAATGTGTTCGCCAAGTGCGATTGCTGCGTCCTGATTGGGACGTGACGGTCGTGATGTTTGCCGACGGGGAGTTGCGCGAGGCGGTTACGAAACTGGGTGCTTCGGTTGAAGTGGTCGCGTTGCCGGAGGAGTTGGCAGCGGCTGGGGATTCGAGATTTGTTGCGCGGCGCGGGGAGAGCGCGGATAATGCCGGAGGTTCACGGGACGAAGAAACCGCGGCTAACGCCGGTGGCTCACTGGGAGACGGAAATTCGGAAATTCGATATGGGCGGATTCGGAGGTTCTTTGTTACGAATTTTACGGCCATTGGATTCTTTTGGAAGTTTCGTAGAGCACTAAAACGGATCCAACCGGATTTGATTCATTCCAATGGCCTGAAAAGTCACCTCTGCCTTTCAGCAGTTCAATATCGACGCTGCCCAATTCTCTGGCATATTCACGACTACTTTTCGCATCGCCCTAAGATCCAGCGGATGGTCCGTCTTGCTAGCCGACGTGCGCGCGGTTGCTTTTGTATTTCGTCCTCGATTCAAAACGATATTCAAAACGTTGCTCCCAATTTAAAAGCTCATCTGCTTGAGAACTGCGTTGATACCGATCACTTTTCGCCGGGTGATGGCGATATAGAGAAGCTTGATCGATTGGCCGGTTTTGCGGAACCGACGTCGATGTTGCGAGTCGGTTTGGTCGCGACGTATGCTAATTGGAAAGGGCACGAATTGTTCCTACAAGCTATCGCGAAGTTGCCGAATACTCGAGCCTACATCGTCGGCGGTCCACTTTATACAACTTCGGGATCGCAATGGAGTGAAACCGACTTGCGAGGGATCGCCAACAAGCTTGGCATCCAAGATCGCGTCGGATTTGTCCCGTTTCAAACAGACCCGCGATCGATCTATCGAAGTCTTGATATCGTCGTTCATGCCAGCACGCGACCGGAACCATTTGGACTGACGATTGCTGAAGCGATGGCATGTGGGCGACCGGTCGTCGTGGCCAATGCAGGCGGTGCTCGCGATTTATTCACCGACCAAAAGGACGCCGTCGGTCATGAGCCAGGGAACATTGAATCGCTCAAGCAAGCGATCGAGCAATTGGCTAGTAACCCGGAGTTGCGAGAGAAGATCGGTCGTCAAGCGCGCGCGACGGCAGCCCAGCGTTTCACAACATCTCGATTCGGAAGTCAACTGATCGAAGTCTATGAATCGCTTCGTCGTTCGTAGCTCCGCCTTCAGGCGGCTGGATGAAAATGTGTGCGGCTCGGCGTTAGCCTAGATTATTCATTAGCCGTAGTGCGTTAGCAGCGGTTCGCTCGAATTGCGGGTAAACCGGAGGCTAGCGCGTTTCGGCTGATTTTGCAAACTACTTTTTGAAGCTAGCTAAGGCGCAACCGCGCACCGTCGAAATTCGCACGACTACGGCGTCGTAGTTTCGCGGAGTTTGAGAAGTTGTCGCAGGTAGCTTCGCGGCTCGATGTCGTCGAGCCTCAATAGTGCCGCAACCTCTTGAATGCTCTTTTGAACGTTGGGCAACTGAGCAATATCGTTGACGATCGACTCGATCTCGACAAATTTCCCTAAGTCGTTCACATCATCGAGCGCGATGGTGATCGAAGCCAATGAATATTGGATCTGAAATGAACGACGGGTTTTAACGACCTGGGCTATCTCGCGAAAGCCGAGTAACAGCCAAATCTGGTTCCAATCGAGTTCTGTTTCTTTGACGAGCGGAACTTCGATTTCTTTCCGCGTTTTGATCGGTCCGGCATGCCGAGTTCCTTTATAGGTAACGACGGTAGAATCGTTGACCGAACGCATCCGCAAAGCCTCGCCCGTTACGGCAAAGTCGCGGCAGGGGTGTTGCAAATACGTATCACAGTGTCGTTCCGGCGGCAATTCATGCGCGTCGAGTTCGGATAATCGCGAGAGCAGTGCTTCGTGTGAAAGTACCCGATATTTTTGTTCGACTTCGAGTTGAGCATTGAGTTCGGACGTTTGGTTATGCGATAGTTGGTCGGTGTTTTGGTTCATGCGACTATTCGAAGGCGAAGCGTTGGCATAGATTAGGACGAACTAGATTTCGTCTATTAGAACGTCGAGCGTGCAATCATGTCTATCGAGAATCGCCCTTCAAAAATAAAATCGTTGTTGCCATTGGTCTGGGCTGGTCTATTTATGCTCGTAGGCATCTTGATCCTCATCTACCTTGGGCGTGATAAGGCGAGACTTATGCATGCCCAGTTGGATGATATCGAGCTGATTCCGCTGTTGAACACAGAGGAGACGCCGACCATCGAATCGCTGACGGGCAAGATTGTGGTGTTTCATTTTTGGGGCACATGGAGCGAAGACTCTCGCGAAGGATTCCCGCGATTCGTCGACATCTATCGGCGTTTTTCGAGCAATCCGCAAATCGAGTTTCTCAGCGTCTGTTGCTCGCCTGGTACCGAGAGCGACATTGAAAATCTGAAACAAGATGCGTCTGCCTATCTTGGTTCACTCGATCTTACGATGCCGACCTACGCCGATCCAGCCATGTATACTCGTGGAAAGATCACGCGTATGCTCGCTTCGGGCGGTTTTGGCTATCCGTTTACGATGGTCGCTGATCGTCACGGAATGGTCGTCGAGTATTGGTTGGATGCCAAGCCAGGTTCGATGAAAGAGTTTGAGAAGGTCGTCGAGCGGCTTGTTGAAAAAGAGAGTTTGGACATTTCTCGCTGAACACCACCAACTGGTTCCGAGGCCCTGCTCGCCGATCATGGCGCTGGTGTATAGCCTTTAGGCGACTCTTTCGCCTCGATCCGGCGATATGCATTGTTGCGGCTGAAGCCTGTACACCAACGCGACGCAATGACAATGATGCAAATAGGTTGCTAAAGCCGCCGCTTTTTTCGATTGCTTGAATGCCTTAGCCCTGGAAATTCCGAAGCATGAGCCGTTGGAGAAAGTTGCGGAGAATCATTTTCTTTAGAAGGCTCGGCAGCCGCAGTGAGATTTTCATGAAACTCCGCTACTTCGTCCGAAATAGCGGACTCGATGGTTCGTGACGCGGCATTGCTTGGAATACTCTGCGGAGCAAGAGTACGGTGCTTGGTAGCTGGTTCGCTGTCGGCGATATTTGGCAGCGTATCAGAAAGTTGCTGGATCAGCATGTCGAGCTGGCACTCACGCGTTTCGAGTCTTTGCTCGCGTTCAGCCAAGTTGAGTTCCCGTCGCTGCAAATCGGCGAGCGTACTTTGAATATCTCGCAGCAGACCGTCGACGCCGTGCAAGAGCGAACCGCCATCTTCAAGGAAGGCAGTCGAGGCAGATCGTAACTTCTTTAACGATTTTGCAGATGGCATAAGCTGGGCGATTCTGGATCAAAACAATGCTCCGAATGAACCTTAGGTTAGAAATGCTCGATCGTCGAGTTTTTTAAAGAATTTTGACAAAAAAATGGTGACTTGGAAGCGGACGCCTATCGAGCTAGAATTGAGGTTTGCGAAGCGATCCCTCCTCGAACGACCAACTTCTATGCTCCCATTGGATATTCATAACGCCGACAATCGTGTGGATATCGATTTTAGCGTTCCATTTCGACATCGCCTGCGATTTACTCGCGATTGCTTTGGAAAGGACTGGCCAGAAATCGAGGAGCTCTTCGAATCGAGCGACATTCCAGCACGGCTTCAGGTGTGGCTCGATCGAGGTCTCACCGATGCGGATCCTGGGCTGATCGATCGCGTCGTAGCCTGTATCGACGGATCGAAAAAACTTGAGCTGACAAGTATTCCTAAAACGCTTGGCGGCGGCGAACAGATTAAAACGTCCGGGTCAACAGTCGAAGAGTTGTTGTGTGCCATCCACGACGACCGACTCGATCGTCGCAATTACATTCTGGTTATCGGAGGCGGTGCGATACTTGACGCGGTGGGTTATGCCGCCGCCGTCGCGCATCGAGGAATTCGCTTGGTTCGTTTTCCGACCACGACATTGGCGCAAGCCGATAGCGGTGTGGGGGTTAAAAATGCGGTTAATGCATTCGGCAAAAAGAATTGGAAAGGGACATTTGCGGTTCCGTGGGCGGTGGTCAACGATCAAAAGCTATTGGCAAACTTGAGCGATCGAGATTTCAAATCGGGGTTTGCTGAAGCGGTGAAAGTTTCGCTGTTAAAGAGCCCGGTGGCCTTCGAGAATCTATGTCGAGATGCCGAACGAATTGCCGATCGCAACATGCCAGCCGCGTTGCAAGCCATCCGAGCTTCGGTGCTGATGCACATCCATCACATTACTTATGGAGGCGACCCATTCGAGGCAACGGAAGCTCGACCATTGGACTTTGGCCATTGGTCTGCACACAAACTTGAGTCGCTCTGTAATTACCAACTTCGTCATGGCGAAGCGGTTTCCATTGGCGTGGCTCTGGATGTTGTCTATTCGTCCTTGGTCCATCAGCTTCCACAAGCGATTGTCGAACGTACCCTACAAGTCCTACGGGAGCTTGGATTGCCGATCTACCATCAGCAGCTTCACAATCCAGCGATCTTCGACGGACTCGAAGAGTTTCGACAGCATTTGGGCGGACGACTTACGCTGACCATGATTCAAGACCTAGGTAAAATGCTTCAAGTGCATCACGTCGATGTAAGCTTGATGAAAAAGGCGATCGACTATCTCGCAATCGAGTCGGGTATTGGCCCATTTTCAATGGTAGAGCCAGCAGTATGACGTATCGAAACGGACGCATCCTTGGCGTTATGACTTTGATTTGCATCGTCTGTGCAGTACAGGCTCGACACCATCGCAACTTGGGTGATCTCGGCTTTGCCATGGATGAAATTGAGCAAAGTTACGTGGAGACGGTGGACCGACAAAAGCTTTACCGGGCGGCCATGAACGGAATGCTTGATTCACTCGACGAGCATAGTGGATACATTCCACCGGACGATTTCCGATCGTTTCGATCTCAGTTGGATCAGGAGTTTGGCGGACTCGGAATCATGATTGAGCCTCGACCCGATAACGATCCTATCCGAATTTTTACGGTTTTATTCGATTCGCCTGCTTTCAAAGCAGGTGTGCTGGCTGGCGATGTGATCGAGAAAATCGATAATCACAATGCGATTGGCATGCCGACCGATAGAGCAACGCGGCTTCTTCGAGGTGCTCCGGGTACCGAAGTGACGCTGACGGTTCGACGGGATGATTCTGATGAGTTGATTAAAATCAAGATTCGGCGGGCCATCATTGAAACGGAATCGGTGACCGGTGATCGGCGACTCCCGGACGGTCGATGGGAGTTCATGATGCAAGCGAATCCGAAGTTAGCTTACTTGCGAATAGAAATCTTTGGCGAGAAAACAACGGCTGAGCTACGTTCAGCCTTGGCAACGATTCGAAAACAAGCCGAAGGAGTTATCATTGACCTGCGTGACAATGCTGGCGGACTGTTGCCGACGGCGACTGATATTTGCGATATGTTTCTCGAGGACGGAGTGATTGTTTCGACGGCAGGTCGCAATGGAAACTTCGAGTCGACACGCACTGCAACGCCGGGCGTCGATTTGCCTGATTCGATTCCTATGGTGGTGATCGTCAACGGCCTGTCGGCCAGTGCCAGTGAAGTTACGGCCGCATGCTTACAAGATCGACATCGGGCAACCATTATCGGTGAGCGAACATTCGGCAAGGGATCGGTGCAAAATGTGATCGAATTAGAAGGCGGGAACGCCGCGTTGCGATTGACCTCGGCACATTACTATCCGCCCAGTGGAAAGAATATTCATAAGCGAGCCAAAGCGAAAGACAGCGACGAATGGGGTGTTACGCCTGATGAGAATCTAGTCGTGTCGTTGGATGATGAACAGAAGAAAGCCGTTTACGAACGACTGCGAGACCGAGGAAATCCGCGTTCAAAACGAGATCGCGATCAACCCGTCGAATCCTCAAACGCCGACGCAAATTCTCAGTCGCTATTCGATCGCGATCCGTCGCTCGTAAACGATCCGCAGCTTGTTCGAGCAATCGAGTTTCTCATGGATAGCAAGTGACGATTTTTGTTCGTAGTCTCTTAGGCGGGACTTCCAACGTGGAATGAGGCGTTACTGAATGCGTTCTTGGCGAAGGAAATCTTGAACAGTCGCCGGTTTGTCGTCTTTCTTGGATCCACCAAACCAGCTTGATGATTTCGTAGTCGACGATGAACTACTGTTAGGTTGGGGATTGTTTGGATAGGGATCGAGAACTTCTTTGGTTTTTTTCCAGGTTTTCTTGGTGGTTCGCACCGTGCTATTCCAAGCCTTGGATGTCGCGGACGTCACGGAGTTCGTCGTTCTTTTCATCGAACCGACGACGTCGGGCGTTTTCCAATGAGGCGTCCAACTGCTCGGCTGTGTGGTTTGCGGACCGAGAGTGGATTTCGTCGTCGTAGAAGCAAAAGGTCCCCAAGACCATCCCGTCGTTTCTGCCTGAACAACAGACCCCATAAAACTAGCAAAGATCCAAAGAATCGATGTAAGCGACTTCTTCAACATAACGCACCTTCTCTGCAACAAAACGATAGTTCCACCGTCGAAATAGCCAAGTATAAGGTGTTTTCTTTAGAAGAACCGCCATGAAAGGTCTAGACGGGTTTTTGTTTTTTCTCGATCAGGACTCAGTATGCAGGCGAATCTTCGTTGACGTACAACGTCGTTTCCCTTTACACTCGGCTTTATGAGGGTTGTGAGAGAAGGCGAAACAATAGACGAGCAACACGACAATTTGGGATCGGCCCAAAGTGGCTGGTTGAGCAATCTTTTTCCGAATCTTCGCGATGCAGCGATCCGGTGGAGCGAAGACGACGCTGGCTCATTAGCCGCTTCGGTCGCTTATTATTTGGCCTTGTCCTTGTTTCCAATGCTGTTGCTGCTGACCACAGGCATCGGACTTTTCTTGCAATTCACAACACTTGGTCAAGACGCACAGCAGCAGTTGCTCGACACGGTCGCCCAACACGGATCACCAGTCATCGAAGAACAAGTAAGTCAGGTTCTTCAGCAGATCAAAAAAAAATCGGTCGTCGGTGGCCCCGTCGGGACGCTAACGGCGATCCTGGCAGCCATCGGCGTCTTTGCCCAGCTCGATCGAGGTTTCGACAGAGTGTGGCGGATTCCAAGTCGAAAAGGGCAATCGCTCCAACGAACGATTATTTCTGTCTTGCATCATCGCATGTTAGCTTTTTGCATGTTGCTTTGTTTAGGAGGCATGGTCGTTACGCTGTTTGTAGCTCAGATGGCTCTGACGCATATTCGATCGATGGCTAGTACAAGCGTTCCCGTCCTTTCTAACATTTTCCAAGCACTTCAGTTTTCATTCATCGTTGCGGCAAATGCATTGCTGTTCGGGATGGTCTACAAATGGCTTCCCAAGAAAGAAGTTGGTTGGACCGAAGCTTTGAGAGGCGGAATGCTGGCGGCCGTCATCTGGGAACTCGGACGTGTGGTGCTCGGTATGTTTTTAATCGGTATGCAATACACAAGTGCGTATGGTGTGATCGGTTCATTCATCGCGATTTTGCTTTGGTGCTACTACGGGATGTCGATCGTTTTTTTTGGCGCGGAATACGTTCAAGTGCTCCAGCGACGAAAGCAAGATCGATTGGAGGCTTTAGTCACTCTCGCATTGCCTGAGTCATCTTCGAACAGCGAGTCGATTCCCGCGCTGACTGAAAGCGAATCAAAGCCTGTTCGCATTCGCCCACGAAATCGCCGAGTTTAATGCTCTATTTTCGGGTTTCTAATGCAAGATGGTGTGGCCAGAGGCTCTGATCAAATCCTTCGTCGAGCAGCTCCAGTGATTCGTTGACGTTCAGCGTTCCCTTGACGATTCTCGCGGAATTGAGCAGATACAAACCGGGTTGGCTAAGCACTACGTCAGGGCGACTTACCGAGAAATGCAGCGTTGGAAGAGCCATGACGTGCTTGGCGCGGGCCGTTTGAATCGCTGCTACTTGATTTCGATTGAACTCTGGATACATTTTTTCAAGCGTCGATAAACAACGTTCGTGAACGATCGCATCCGATTGCTCGAACCGTGGATCGTTCGACAGCATATACTGAGGCAAATAGACTAAATAATGGCCACCCAGCTTCTCGGGCGGGAGGATCGATCCCATTTCGATGATCCCAGTCAACGGCACCCAGCGATCGAGGATGTTCGTTACGTAATAATTCCCCAACGGTCGATCGAGCAAAAGCGACGTGCAAGTAACACCTAGGTACTCGGTGGCTTGCAGGCGTTCGATTTCGTCATTCGCGAGTCCTTGGCAGGCTGAGGCGATATGAGAATAAGGAGACGTCATTACAACGCGGTCGAAACTCTCTGTTTGTGTAGCATGGTCGTTGCCGAAGGTAACTGAAAAAACGCCACTGTCACTATCTTCTCGACAGACGTTTCGAACAGGCGCATCGCATCGAATCTCGACGCCTTTGTCGAGGAGTTTTTTGGAGAGGGCTTTAAGGATGCACTTGTAGCCACCGGGTACATACCCAAACATTTCTCGCTTCATTCCACTCCTTCGGGCTTTGTACATTCGGTCGATATACGCCCAAATGAATGCCGCCGACGTTCGAGTGTAGGCTTCGCCCAGTTTACATTTGAGAAGAGGCAGCCAAACGCGTTCGAAAGTCGAGCGACCGCTCCATCGCTTCAACCAGTCCTCGACAAGCATTCCTTCCATCGATCGCCAATTGCGGATCTTCGACCCCAAAAAGATGGTGCCTCCAAGTCGAAACTTTTGGTAGAGATTGAGCGGCGGAAACCGCAGGAAATCCAGCGAACTTGAAAGCGAGTATAGCTTGCCTTCGGAGTAGAAGCCTGAGCGTGTCTGCACCCATTCGATTTGGGAATCCAGATCGAATTCTGCAAGCAAACTACGAAGCCGTGAATCGCTTAGCGTGATAACATGATAAAATTTGTCCCACTCGACGTCGCCAAGCTTCCATGACGAAGCTAATCCTCCAATCGATGGACTGGCTTCTAGCAGCACGACCTGTTGGTCGAGATTGGCAAGTCTTAAGGCGGTTGCAAGCCCCATCATACCGCCACCGACAACCGCCCAGCGCGCACTCGATGCTTCTTCTTTTTTGTAAATCAATTATTCGCTTCCTCAATCGGCCAATGCAATCGCGTTTTGCATTGCATTCCAACTCTCGCGTAGAATCGCCTCGGGGCCTGGCGAATAATCGAATACTTCGACGGATATCCAATCGCGATAGCCGATATCGCGCAGCGCTTTGAAAATCGGTTTTTGATCGATGTCACCCATCCCTGGTCCCAATCGATTGGGGTCGTTAGCATGAAAATGAATCATCAGGTCGGCATGGTCGCGAATAATTTTATCGATTGGTTCACTCTCGCTACTCATCGCCTTGGTATCCAAATGTAACTGCACTTGTGGAGAACCAATCATCTCGATCAGCTCACGAGCTTGCGTAGCTCGATTGAGAAAATTGCCTTCCTGCGGTCCAAGTGGTTCAAGGGCAATACGAATACTTCGTGATTCCAATTCCGGCACGACAACGCGAAGCAACTCTGCCGCGTTGGCCATTGCTTGATCGTGTGTCATCGTCGCCGGAAAATTTCGCTGCAATGGCGAACCAAGGACCATCAGATTGCCGCCAAGATCTGAACAGAGTTCGACTAATTTTTTCATGTATTCCGCCGTCCGCCTTCGAACGCCAAGATCATCTGTCGTCAGATGAAAACCTTCCGTTTTCGCTAACAGCCAATGAAGACCGATTATTTCCATCCCATGATCGAGAACGGCTTGTTGGTATTCTTTCCTTAGTGAAGGCGAGATATCGTCGGCATAAAGGCCCAAGGTAAACGGGGCAACTTCGATCCCTGTGTACCCGATTGATCTAGCCAACGACAAGCCTTGTGACCAAGGCCAATCACCGAACGTCTCATTGCAAATCGCGAATTTCATATTTTAGCTTTGAAGGATTCTGAACGGGGAACGGATCTATTGTAGTAACAATTGACGTGAGTACTTAATCCATCGAAAGAATTCGATTGGCAGCGATGGCATAGCGACTAGCTTGCGTTGCTTTACCAAGTACAAGCTTCGGCAAGCTGGAAGCGTACCCCGCTTAGCGAGTCGTATCTGAGTTGGCTTGACGCAAGTCGTGATAACGAATAATGGATTCTATCCAGCGATTGACCTCGTCGCACAGGACAAGATTGATATGGCTTTTTCCGTGAATCAAAATGGTCGCACCGTCGAGGCTAGGGACTCGAAAAATGCGGTCGCTTCGTCCGTGTATTTGATGAATCGGGAAATTCAGTGTATTGAAGTCAGACTTTTACCGGTTCCAATTCAATAACGCATTGGCCTGCCATCGGAAGAGCGTCCAATCCAGATCGTTGACCATTTCCTGAAGTAGTCGAACGAAACATGATCGCAAGATCATAACATTGTTCCGTGCCGCATGGGAATCCAAACTCTCGATGAGTAGGGCAATCGAGAATCCTAAACGCGGTTCTTCGATACTTTTCTGCGAGAACGATACCCGACAAGACTGCAGGCTCCGGCGCATAGCAGGACAGCCGTCGATGGTTCGGGGACGGCCGTAATTCTATAAAAGATACCAGCCGTTCCATTCGGTGGCCCGTTGGTAACACCTACGTAAAGTTCGCCTTGGTAATCCTGACCGAATCCATAGACGGTAAGTCCGTTCGGTAAAATTCCGCCGTTGAACTGTGGCAACAGGAACTCGTTGATTTCACCGGTTTCCAAATCGGCATAGAAAAGACGTCCATTGGCTCGATTTGCACCAGGCACCAAGGCCAAGTCGCCAAAGATGTACTTGCCGTATAAATCGGTAATTCCGTTACCGCGATAGACGAAACCGCCAGTGATTGAGATGCCGTCTTGGTGGTCGTACTCCAACGTACGAAGAAGTCCCGTACCGGGATCAATCTGATTTCCTCGTATCGGGTCGATCAACAGACTATTGGATGGCTCTATCGTGCGAATCCCAACAACGCCGGTCAATCGATCATAGGAAAAATCGCCCTCTTTCAGCGCCCAACCGTAATTGCCTCCCTTGACGATCAAATTGATTTCTTCGATGTTGCCTTGTCCAACGTCTGCCGCAATCAGTTTTCCATCGAGCCTATCAAAGGCCATACGATAAACGTTGCGAAGCCCATACGCATAGATTTCGGGAACCGCTTGTGCCGTACTTAAAAAAGGGTTGTCTGAAGGAATGCGGTATTGCCCGTTGCTGCTTTGCGGATCAATGCTCGTTGGAGTCAAGGCAGGCGATAGTGGATCGATTCTCAGAATCTTTCCAAGTGGCGTCGTCAAATTTTGGCCGTTTCCACCTGGTTCGATATGACTGGGTCCGACATCTCTTGAGTTTCCGCCATCCCCAATAGACAAATACAAATAGCCGTCAGGACCGAACTCAATCGCACCACCGTTATGATTGTTGGCGTTTTTACCAAGGGTGAAAACTTCCCGACGTGATAAAGGATCGATCACGTTAGGATCCGTTGCACTCACTTTCCATTCGTTAACCGCCATTGCGAAAGTGTTGGTGGCAGCGTTTGGCACAACGAATGTCGGCGACTGACCCGTCGGAATCAGTTGGCTCGAATAGGTATAAAGTGTCTGATAGCCAACGCTGCTAGAATTGTTATAGCCGGGATGAAAGGCGATTCCTAATAGCCCACGTTCATCGTTTCGACTTGTTTGGACGTGCGCACCGGCGATTAAACTTTGAAGATCCAAAGCGGGCGTTGGAAGCACAACGTTGTTCTGAACGACTAGGACTTGCCCTTTTTGTTCCAGTAGAAACAATCGGCTCGGATCGTCTGGTGCATTCGTCGCGAAAAGAGGAGCTCCCAATCCAGACGCGACTGTGTTGAGCCGTATCCCAATATCGCCTTTGGGAATCGACGGTAAAAGGTTGGCCGCCTGTCCAAAAACGATTGAGCTAAACACAAACAATAGTAGATTGGCTACGGATAGACTGACTACGGAATAGATTTTTTGTGTGAACAAGATCTACATTCTTTATGAAAAGACAACTCTACGGATGAGCCAACTTAGTCTAACGCTTGAGGGACTGATGAAACCGATTTGACTCCAGCAAAGATCGAAAAAGCCGACAAGTTTCGTTTCTGCTTACTAAACGCGTCGTCGGATTATTGCAAACAGTGCTAAGGTGACTGATCTTCATGCTAACCTAAACGCACTCTGAAATCGAGAAATTCCGAGGCGACTTAGTGTGTTTTTGGGGGAAACGACAACTTTTCGGCTAGTTCATGAATTTGAGGATATGATCGTACCTGCCAGTACGCTTAGCGGAGTGACTTGGCGAGAAGAATTGGGCCATCAAGCGAATCACCATGCGAAATAAACCGTCGGTACAAACGGCACTGTTGGGCGCTCTTTTGTTGCATCTTCGAAGCCAGCGGGCAAATTCTCGAAGTTCGTTGTCGGCGGTGACGGGCCTTTCTCCGTCGACTGTTGGACTGTATGTCGACATATTGCTTTCCGGTGGTTACATTGCCGAATCGGGACTAGAAAAAGGGATGTTAGGCCGTCCCAAAAGGACCCTTGGCCTGCTTGCCAATGCTGGATGGTTTGCCGGGATCGAGTTCAATGCCGAACGACTTCGAGCGGTCGGCATCGATTTTGCCGGAGTCCAGCAGCAAGAACTCGTCTCGCATTTTCTGCCCAAAGTCGACAAAGCGAGCGTCATTGCCGAAATCAAAAAAGCGGTCAGCACACTGGCTAAAAATGCCGATGGCCCTCTCTGCTCGATCGGCATTGGAGCACCGGGGATCGTCGATCCGATGAAAGGTAACGCCATCCATTATGCGTTCATTCCCGATTGGAAGAATGTTTCCTTAGTCGCGACTATCGAGCGTAGATTTCGAGTGCCGGTCATACTCGAAAATAATCTTCGGGCCATTGCATTGGCCGAACGCTGGTTCGGAGGTGGTCGCGAATTAGACGAGTATGTGGTACTCGGTCCGCGAAGCGGCTTTGGAATGGCAATTGTCAAGGATGGTCGCTTAATGAGTGGCGTTCACCATGCGGCGGGAGAAATCGGCAATTGGCATTGGCCAGTGGATGGAAAACAAGGTGAATTGCACAATGCGTTAGCTTCACCGGCGGTCTGGCGTCGTCTCAATGGGCTTTCGGCGAAGGGGCGATTGCCGCCAGATCTTTACGTTGCATTGTCTAAATTCGCAAATGAGTCAGGCCCAGTTTGGCGCGCTATAGTCGACGAGTATGCGACACTCTTGAGTCATTTGCAATTGGTGCTCGATAGCCATACCTATTTCCTGCATGGGCCTTTAACGGCACTCGGAGCTCGGTTTTGTCAAGCAATCGTCGATCGCATCGCGGTAGTGACGCCACTGCTCCAGCAATCGCCGCTGAAATTGGTTCCGTCGACTTTAGGCGATGATGCTGGAGCGTTAGGCGCGGCGAGCCTAGCCATGGAGGCTTGGTTGCCGCGACGATGAATCGCCGACCGAAAATAATTACTTCGCAACCGTAACCAGCATGTCTTCAGGATTCTCGGTTAATACAAGTCCTCGGAAGTGTACTTCTTGAGCCACTTTAGTCGAATGAAGTTGAAGACCGATCGGGCCAGCTTCGCATAACTCTGGTTTAGGATCCGACCAATCCGCAACCGCTTGCCCGTTGATCGCATGACGAATTCGATGGCCGATTGCTAGAATCTCCATCTGGTTCCATTCATGCTGATGGCCAGCCGCTTTCGCGATACCCTTTTCATCTTTGTAGATACTGTTCCTGCGATACAAATCATAGTACCCATATCCAGATGGGAACATGACCAGATGTCCCATGTAACTAAAAGGGTCCGATTCCTTTTCGACGGTTTTTCCCCACAGCGATATCCCTGAATGCATTTCGCTGGTAACCAATTTCGCTTCAAAAACTAGTCGAAAATTCTTGAAGGGCTTCTCGGTGATCAAGTAGGTACTTGCCTTAGGAG
>Ga0163150_10006065_pt1 | contig 15031 bp, 13 predicted proteins | sample OliLakLV19P2IB_FD_148628 | JGI IMG/M metagenome (GOLD analysis project Ga0163150, IMG submission 148628) | Freshwater microbial mat bacterial communities from Lake Vanda, McMurdo Dry Valleys, Antarctica - Oligotrophic Lake LV.19.P2.IB | ecosystem: Environmental > Aquatic > Freshwater > Lake >...
GGGAGCGACTTTGCTTTTCGCGTACGCTGCGAGCATCCAGCCGACCATGAAGGTGGTGTAGATGGTCATTACGGTCCCGATGATCCAGCTGATCGGATTCGAGTCGAGGATGTTCCGCAAGGGCAGGAGGATGATTGGCGGGATGAAGAGGTCGGGGAGCGCGTAGACAATCGATTTGACCAGAAAGGTCGGTTTGAACTCAGCCGCCCACCAGGCGAACACGACGAACGTGATGTAGATCGCCCCGATCCCCAGGATGTTGGTGGGTCCCAGTGCCATGTGGAGCATCAGGGAGCCGTACACAAGGGCGGCGGCGATGACGACTCGCGCCGGCACGTTGTTGAGGATGGCGTTCATGTGGTGAGAAGGTCCTTCCAGTCGATGGCGTCGTTACCCAGGTGGGCTGCATTGTGGCACGACCGGGGCCTTGCCGGTCGCGACAGGTTTGCGATACTCCCGATCATGCGCGCGTCACTCGTCCTACTTGTCATCATCCTGTCGCTGACTGCCTGCACCCCCGGCGGCGGCAAGGCAGCGCCATCCCCTCCTAAAGCGGCTGTCCCGGAGCCGAAGAAGCAGGCAGCGATCCCCCAGCCGGTCCAGGATCCCGTCATCGGGACCGCACTGCGCGAGCTCTTTCCCCACGATCCGGCGACCAATGTTTTCGCCGAAGTGACGCCCCGCGATTCAAAAATGCCGGCGGCGGGCTTTCTGCTGGATTTCGATGGCGGGGTCGAGCGGGTCACAGCGGTCTTGCAGGCGCCGCTCGACCCGTCGCTGGTCGTGATGGTGCTACCCGACCTGGGATTTGGCGTGGAGGGAGTCACCAACACGTGGGCCGGTGTCGCGGACCAGAACGCAGCGCTCGTCGTCATGCCCCTGCCGAGCAGCATCGGACGGAATCCTGGCCGATGGACCGTCGAGGAACGAGAGGCGCTCTATGTGGAATCCGTGGCGGATGTGCGTCGGCTATTGAACGGCTTTGAGCAGGTCGCGCAATTGAAAGGCATCCCGGTCATCCTGGTTGGTGAGGGACGCGGTGCGGAGGTCGCGCTCATGGCGACCGCGGCTGATTCGCGCATCGATGGGCTCGTGATGCAATCCATGCTCGGCGGCCCAGGAACAGACGGCAACCGCGCACTGCTCTACGCCGATCCGCCGCTGCCGCCGGCATTTCAGCCCGTCAACCTCGCCCCGTTCCTCAGCGCTCGTCCGGTGCTCATGCAAAACCCGCGCGAGGATCCAGCCGTAGTCGTGGAGGGGCTCACCGCGATTTACGAGCAGTGTGGCCCGCATAAAACTCAGCGCTGGTACGACGGCGCGACCCTCCCCACCGCCGCCGTCGCCGATGCCCTCGAATGGCTGCGGGCGACGTTTCCGCCGCCCGTCACTGCTCAGGATTCCTGACTTTTGCTCGTACTTGAACCACCGAACGCCTGATTACCTCTACCTAATAGGGATAAAGGAGGGCTTCGATCATGGCCCAGTGCAGCATGTGCGGGAACGAATACGAACCGAGTCTCACCATCACGTTCCTGGGGACCACCCAGACTTTCGACTGCTTTGAATGCGCGATTCACATGCTGGCTCCCGTGTGTGAGCATTGTGGATGCCGAATCATCGGCCACGGGGTGCAGGCGGGGGCGAAGATGTACTGCTGCGCGCATTGTTCGCGGATGGCCGGAGTCGAAGGCATCGAATCCAGCGTCGAAGCAAACGGAACCGGGGATACCATCATCCTCCTCGGCGGAACCAGCTAAAGAGAACCGCATCGGAATTCAACAAGAAGCGCGGTGGGGTACCTGATGGGGCTTGAACCCACGACCCCCAGATCCACAATCTGGTGCTCTAACCGCCTGAGCTACAGGTACCACGCGCGACTCATGCCCTGCGTCGGCTCTCAGCCTTGGGGGCTCGGGCATTTTACCCGCTGATCGCCCCCAGCGCCGCTCCGGTCTCGATTTTTCTCTTCTGACGCAACCCTACCCCCTGCCGGGACATCCCAGATATGTCACCATGTCCGAAGGAGATTCCACCATGCTCTCAGCCCAGACATCACAGGACTGCGTTACCGAAACCGCCCGGGCGATTCTGCATCCCGAGGAAGCCCGCTTGCGCCAGGAAGTCCTCGAAGCCCAGATTGTGCTGGGGAAGCTGGCCCTGGAGCATCGCGACGAGTTGCAGGGAAGCGGCCACTATGAGGAGCTCTCCACTCTGCTCTCCAAAGCGGAATCGCTGCTGGAACTCGCGGACACCCTGGATTCGACTCCGGTCCAGATTGTCCCCGCCCCCAAGAAGCTGTGGGAAGCCCCTGAAAAAGAAACCGGATTCTTCGCCTCGCTGTCGGAGAAATCTTCCAAATTTCTGCGCAATGCCGGTGAATGGCTGAAGACTCAAGGGGAACGTCTGGAAGCGAGCCGCTGCCGGGCGTCGGCGAAGCAGTACCTCGCCGAAGCCGGCGCGATTCTGGGGTGTCACTTCACGGCGGAGGCGGCGGTCCCGATGTGGGGCGTCGATGCGATCGTGACCTACCGCAAGGCGCTGGAGGCCCTCGCGGCGTATCAGACGAAGATTGGTGGGCAGACAGTCGGGCAGCAGATCGATGAGCGGGTCCACGGATTCGCCTCGCAGATCGGCTCGCATACCAATCGCGACAACTTTCGTTCCGTGATCGACCAGACCGGCAGCTCGTTCCGCACCAGCCTGGTCGAATTCATCGCTTGGGGAGTCCGGACCTGCGGCTCCTACTCGCTGTTCATCGGCTTGCTGGCGGTCGCGGTCGTCTTCGCGCACCCCTATGGAGCGATCCTGATGGCGAGCGTGCTCTATGTCTGGGCGAAGTATCGACCGGAGGTCGACGCCAAAATCGCGGCGGCCGCCTCGGTGGATGCCCCGCCCGCTCCATGATCTGCTTCACGAGAGGGGGGCCAGGGACGAATGCAACCAGCGCGTTCCCGATACACTCCTAGGAACGTGAGATCGCGGCATGCCATCACTCCTGAACGAGCACACCACCTCTACCTGACCGGCTTCATGGGGGCGGGCAAATCGGCGGTTGGTAAACGACTGGCCGAACAGCTGGGGTACCCCTTTTTCGATCTCGATCACGAACTGGAATTGCGCCGCGGACAAAGCATATCGAGTATCTGGGCAACGCACGGGGAGCACACCTTTCGCAACTGGGAGAACGAACTCTTCGCGGAGCTGACTCTGGAGCCTGGTCCGCTGGTGATCGCGACCGGCGGCGGGACCCTCCTTGATCCCACCAATTTTGACCTCGCCCATCGGAGTGGGATCACGATCTACCTTATTGTCGATTTCCAGACAGCCATGGTGCGGTTGGGCTCGGCACAAAATCGCCCGTTACTGCATGATGGCGACGTGATGCGCTCCGATGAGGGGTTGCGCCAGCTCTATCATCACCGGCTGCCGTTCTATCGCATGGCGGACATCCATGTCGATGCGGTACACGGCACCATCGAGGAGGTTGCCGAGCGCATCTGTGCTCAGCTCCCCGTCCCATGCAACTCCTGATCCTGCACGGCCCGAATCTCAACCTGCTGGGACGTCGTGAGCCCGCGCTCTACGGCACCACGACGCTCATGGAACTGGACCATCAATTGATGGCCGAGAGTGTCGCGCTCAAGGTGGGATTAGTGATTCATCAGTCGAATCACGAGGGCGAATTGCTCGACTGGCTGGCGGAGTATCGCGATCTGGTCGATGGGTGCCTGTTCAATCCCGCCGCGTACACGCACACCTCAGTCGCGCTCCTGGATGGCGTGCTCGCGTTTGAGCGTCCCGTGGTCGAGGTGCATCTCACCGAGCCGAAGGATCGTGAGCCCTTCCGCCACGAGAGCCTCGTCGGTCGCGCCTGCATCGCGCGCTTTGCGGGGAAGGGTCCGGATAGTTACATGGATGGGCTGAGGTGGCTGGTGAATCATTTGGATGTCAGCAAAGGGTAGTGCCCCGTCCCAGAAGTCCGCGGTCTTTCCCGAGATTGCTGTCGCGCATCGTCTATCTCGAATCTTTGCGTTGAGCTCTCCACTCCGACCGTTTCCTGGCCCCAAGCGTAAGCGCGGGGTTTCTGAAATTCGTTCCCGTACCGAACCATCACCAGAAACCCCGCGCTTACGCTTGGGGCTAGGATCAGAATCGGGGGTGATGAGACAGACTCATCCCTGCGTACAGCCGCAAAGCAATGAAAGGGCTGCAAGCAGGGATGCATGCGCTCCAGCAGAAGTGTTTCGCGATGGGGAGGCGGGCGAATTGCTTACTGATCGATGAGCTTGATGGACCAGTTGACTAAATCGGCGGCTTTGAACGGACCCTCGAGCGGCGGATTGCGAGGCAGGCGGACTTCCTCGAAATTCTCCTGCGGATCGGTGTCCTCGGTCCATTCAGGCTTCTGCGTGAGATCGATGAAAACGACATCTTCGATGAATTTGTCGAACACCACCGCGTCATCGATGAGGTCGTCGGGATTGGAGATGTCATCGATCCCCTGGTTGGACACGAACATCGCGACCTTCGCCTTGCCGGTACGTGGCAGCGAGAAGGGCGCGATCGGGAATTCAATGGCGCGGAACTGGAACTGCAGTGTGTTGCCGTTGACGATGTCGACACTGGGATTGCCCGGATTGGTCGATCCGCTCACGACCGTCGCGCTGATGAACTCCAGGGAGCTGGCATCGAACGGTCGCTGGGGGAGGACATCGATGAACTTGGTGCCGCGGTTATCGGTGCGCAACGGAGCGTCGGCCAGCGCATAGTCGTTGCCGCCAAAGCCCTTGTAGAACGCGGTCGGCTGCGGCGCCGGGGGATCGCCGGGACGTCCATAGACGTAGTAGATGTCCCAATTCTCCCCGATCCGGTCGCGATCCTGGAAGGCATCGATGTCGACAAATGGTTTGTGCCCGGCGACATCATCGAAATTGAAGACCAGGTAGTAGAAAAATCGCTCCGGATTCACTGGATCCGCGAAGGTCATGCGGACTTCGATGATGTCGTTGGCGCTGGTCTCGCCTTCATCGTTCTCATACGCGCAGCCGAGCGGGGAGATCAGCAGGGCGAGCAGCAGGCAGAACCCACCCATAAGTGATCGTTGCAGCATCCGCAAGGGATGAGGGATCGCGAAGCGACGCATGGATACTCCGGCGGACAGGATGCCTGATAGGAGTCGGATCGACCGGCCAGCGTTCAGGATAGCGCGAAGACCCTCTGTTAGAATCGATGGAGCGCATTTTCCCCAGAAGTTCGCGGAAAGGGACCTCTTCCCATGACTATGGCGCCCACTGGATCCCCCCTGGCCGATGCCTTACTGCCCCAAGTGGCCAATCAGCCCGACCTGCTGCCGCATCGTTTTGTCGCGGCCTGGCTGAAGCATCCGACCCACACCGCGATCATCGATGGCGGACGCGGGGATGCGAACTTTAGCTATCAGGCGTTCGCCATGGGTGTGCATCTGTTCGCCAGCTGGCTGTCGCATAACACCGACATGGCGTCCAAAAACTACGGGATTTTGCTCCCTTCCGGCATGGGATTCGCGACCGCGTTCTTCGCCTGCCAGCTGCTCGGCAAAACGGTCGTCCCGCTGAACTACGCCCTCTCGCCCAAAGAAGTGCTGGACATCTGCAAGGATGCCGAGCTGACCACGGTCATTTCGTTCGAGCCTGATGCCGCCGACAAAGCCTCGGCCGCGATCTTCGGGCAGACGCTTGAGTACCTGAACGATGAAATCCTCTCCCTGACCCCGGTGCTGATCAATCACCATCATGTGCAGGGACGGATCCGTCACGAAGAACCCTGGACCAACATGCCCGCGCTCACGCCCGATGACCTCGCTGTGCTTCTTTACACTTCCGGATCGACGGGCAAGCCGAAGGGCGTCATGCAGACCCATCGCAACCTGGTGTCGAACGCCGATGCCGCTGCGGAGCTGATGATGGGCGGCCCGGAGGATGTCCTGTTCAGCGCGCTGCCGACCTTTCACTCCTTCGCGCTGGTCGCCGGCATGCTCTTCCCGATCCTGCACGGCATCACGGCATTCATGGAGCCCCGGTTCATGCCGCGCTCGATTCTGCCCCGGCTCGCGACCAACAAAGTGACGATTCACGTCGGCGTTCCGAGCATGTACAAGGCCTACCTTGGCGTGTCGCGCATGAAGCCGTCGGAAGCGTTCAAAGGCGTACGCCTCTGCATTTCCGGTGGCGCGCCGCTGCCGCTGGAGATCGTGAATGGGTTTCAGCAGATTTACGGCAAGGGGATGCATGAGGGCTACGGCTGCACCGAAACCAGCCCGGTGATTTCCCTCAATCCGCTGGATCAGCCCAATCACACGGGAACCGTCGGCAAGCCAATTCCGCATGTGACAGTCGAGATCCGCGATGACAAAGGGACCGCCCTGCCTCAGGGGGAAGCAGGCGAAATTTGGGTGCATGGTCCGAATGTCTGCAAGGGGTACTACAACAAACCAGAGGAAACCGCGAAGGTGTTCCAGGATGGCTGGTACAACACGCAGGACATGGGGAAGATCGATGAAGAAGGCTACATCCACATCATGGGACGTACCAAGCACATCATCATTGTCGGCGGGGAGAACGTATATCCCGCCGAGGTAGAAGGCGCGGTCATCAAGGTGCCCGAGGTGAAGGATGTCGCAGTCACCGGTGCGCCCGATGAATCGCGGGGCGAGGTCGTCCACGCCTTCATCGTGCCGGTGGATGGCTACGAGGGCGACGCGGACCACATGGAGATGACGATCCGCCAGTACATCAACGCAAACAACCTGCTAGGGGCGTTCAAGATCCCGCACAAGGTGACCCTACTGGCACAGATCCCGCTGCTCCCGACCGGGAAGCCGGACATCCCTACGCTGCGCGGCGAGCGACAGATGATCACCAACGTCGCATTGCTGCAGGTGCAGGCAGCGGCCATGAAGATGGAAGTCGAAGCCCAGAAAGCCGAAGCCGCCGCGGAGTCGTCGTAGGGTCCGGGTCAGAATTGATATCGAGGCAGAAACCCGGTCACACGGCGGAGACTGAAGTCTCCGCCACTGGTCGCGAGGCCGCGCCGGGTCCGGGCGATGCGGCCATCGCCCCTCCAGTTAGATGGGTGGAGTGAAGGTCCGGGCGATGAGGCCATCGCCCCTCCAGTTAGAGGCGTGGCCGTTGAATCGCCCCTCCAGCTGGCGGGGTGACTACCACTCGCCGGTGAAGAGATCGGACTGGACTCCCCCGCTGGGATCCATGTCCCGTTCCCACACAGCGATCGTCTCGCCGGTCACCGGGTTGAACGCTGCCGAGGGCTCGTTGTTGTCGGTCCCCGGGATGTCCGAGACGACGGTGATGTTGCCGTCGCCGATCACTGCGGGAAGGGCATCGTACTGGAAGCGCTTCGACAGAATCCGTCGTGGCGTGGTCGGATTCGTCAGAATGTTCTCCCACACGACGGTCACTTCATTGTTCGTCGGATTCCAGCAGACGTTGGGGAAGAAGTTGTACTGCCCGAGGTTGCCGATTTGGTTCGATGTCCAGACCTGCGTCGTGGAATTCCAGCGCAGGTAGTACGCAATCGCGCCGGATCCGGAGGGATTGTCGAAGTAGCTACCCAGGAGGTCTTCGCCGGGTCCATCGACCAGCCAGTAACAGAGGTGCGGACCGTTCGGAGTCCCCATCAGGGTACGCGGCGGCCATGCAGCGGCTCCGGCGGGCTTGCGCAGGTAGTATCCGACGCGCGAAATTCCACCGCCATCCATGTAGACAATGAAGCATTCGCCGTTGCTGACGGCCGCATCGCCGTACATCGCGAAGCTGGTGGCGGTCCGGTTGTCCGCCAGAATCGGTGTGCTCCAGGCGCCGACGGCCGGACGTTCGACGCTGTAGAGGTCGAAATTGGAGAATCCGGATTCGCCGATCACGAAGAGATGACCGGTCGACGAATCGCGGGCCAGGCGGCAGGAGTTGAAGCTGCTGGCAATCGGCGGAGGGAGCGCGGCGGCGGTCATCGCGATTTCCGGAGTGCCGAAGGTCCGCGGCAGGAGATCGAAGGTGTTGTAGGTGATCGACGCGCTACCTGGCGGCGTGAGATAAACCATGTGCAGCCGATCGCCTTCCTGCTGCACCGACGGGGCATTCGTAGAGATTCCCAGCGGCGTGATGGCGTTGTTGGGCGTACAGGCGGATCCCAGGTGGCCGACGGTAACGATCCCTGCCCCGTCCCGATAGAGCACGTGCGCCTCGCCGGTGGAATCGATAAAGACCCGCGATTCGCACGCGCCGCCCTGATTGTCCATCTGCTCGGAGGTGGCAGTGTTCGAGGCATTGCGGATGTTTCGCCAGGCCAAGGCAATCACGGTGATCGGGCGACTGGCGATGTTAGTCTGCAGCTCGCCATCGGTCACACGGAGGGCGATCGTGAACGGACCGAGAACCGCAAAACTATGTGTCGTCGTGAGCCCCGTGGCATCGACCGTGAAGGTAAAACCGTCGTAGTCGAAGTCCCACTCGTAGATCAGACTGCCGGCCGGCGTGACATCGTCAGTCGAGCCGGTGCCATCGAAGGTGTATGTGCGGTTCTGGATGATCGCCATAGTCGTGCATGGCTGACCGATGACGGCCACCGGCGGGAGGCTGGTGACCACCCCCGGTCCGACCGACACCGGGAACGCCTGCCAGGTCGAGTAATCATCGCGATTCAGCAATGTCGTGAGGTCATCGGCGAGTGCGACGCCGCTGGCAGCGGCATCGGTGATCTGCACCAGGCCCCAGTAGTCGCCCTCGATCGCGCTGGCGGTGTTGGGGACGATGGTCGAGACGGTGAGCGGATCCGGATCGAGTCCGGTGCCGGTCATCGCGGGCAAGGTCTGCGAGACGCCCAATGCCGGGATGAGGATCTGTCCGCCGGTGACATCGGAGCCGACTCCCGCGCCATGCGCCCAGTCCCAGACATCGACCTGGTAAGTCGCGTTGCTCGTCGGCTCGCCATCGGTGAGGTTGTTATCGATTTCCGTGACTGCAACCCGCCACGGCGCTTTGCCCGCGAATTTGGGCAGCTCATACGCCGGTGTCTGACGCGTCGCGCGGACCGCCGACTGGCCATAGTCGACCGTCAGATAGAGACGGACTGAGATACTCGACGCGGTGCCGAGTTCGAATTCGATGAAATGCTCGTAGGTTTGACCGACCGCGAAGACATTGAAGCCTGCGGGATTCTGAAAATCGAAAGGAGCGCTGGTCAGGTCGCGACTAAGGACGACATATGGAAGGAGAGTCGCGGTCCCGCCGGGGACCTGGTCGATCCAGAGCGGCGAGTAGCCATCGGCATTGGCGACAATCCCCGCGGCGACCTGCTCGGTGCCAAGACCGGTTACCTGGTCGGTCGCGACCTGCGCCTTGAGGTTGAACGCGTGGAGGTCGGGACGGAACTCCGGGAGGAAGGGATGCTTGACGGAGAAATTCGCGCGGACCCGTGTGGGCGAGACTAATTCGAGACCCGTGACTTCAAAGCAATCGCAGAGATCGCCGCGGAGTGCCCCGGATAGGCCGACCTCGTTGAAGGTGTCGCCGATCGCGGTGACATCCCGGGCGGCATCGAGGGTCGCGGAGGGAGTTGCGCCGACATCCAGGGTGAAGTCGTAGGCACCGAGGTAGGTCTGATCCCCCGGGAGCGTGATCGACTCCGCCGGTCGCTGGCCCTCTGGCGCGACAGTCGGGGTCGTTCCGTGTTGACAGCCCGCCGTCAGGCCAACCAGAAATGCCGCACTCAGTGCGGTTAACCCAGCAAAAGCTCGCGCCTGGCGCATAGCGCCCTCCCTGTTGATGACTATCGATTTAGATGCCTGCCCGAGAGTGATTATTGTAATCCCCTGACAGAAATCTTGCCTTAATCGCCCAGCGAACAGATTCCGGGAGGTCGACGTCCCGTCGACCGTCCTAAGGGCTCAGCGTCAAAAAGCGGCTGAAGAGCCGATAGCCGCCATAGAGGTCTTCGACACTGATGACCTCGTAGGGTGAGTGCATCGACACCACCGAGACGCCGACATCGAGGACTTCCATGCCCTCGGAGCTCATGAAGCCACCGATCGTGCCACCCCCGCCGGCGCCGTTCCGACCCAGAGGCGCGACCTGCCACGCGAGTCCGGCCTCATTCCAGGCGGCCGCGACCGCCGCGAAGAATTTGGGATCGGCATCGCGACCACTCCCCCACTTCAGCACCGAGGGGCCGCGACCGAGGCGGATCGCGTTGCCCTTCTCCCAGACGCCATCGAAAATGGGATTGATCGCCGGCGGGGTGTCCGTGGAGAGTACCCAGCTCTGCTGCAGCGTAGCGCGGAGGAGGTTGTCGCCAAAAGGTACCGGCGAGACCGCATCTTTTTCGAGCAGGATCGCAATGACGTGGCTCAGGAAAGTCGAGCCGGCGCCGGTGTTGTTGACGCTCCCGATTTCTTCCTGGCCGACGAGGTACGCCATCACCGTGCGTGTGGGGATGCCGTCGAAATCGAGAATAGCCCGCATCGCCGGATAGCTGTTGGCACGATCATCCTGCCCATACCCCGCGATCATCGACTGGTCGTAACCGCAGAAGCGCACCTCGTTGGCGGGGGTGAGATGGAACTGGCCGGTCGCGAGGTCGGTGGGCGTGAGGGTCTTGCCATCAAGCAGCGGCTTGAGCATCGCGAGCAGCTCATCCTCCGCGACTTCCGGCAATGCTTCATCGGGATGAGGCTGATCCTGGGCGTTCCAGGCTTTGTCTTTGAACGACTGCAGGCCGATGATCGGGTCCGTCTCTTCAGGCCCAATGACATCGCCATAGGTGCGTCCCTGGAAATCTTTCGACAGGTGCGGCTCGATGTCGGGAATGAGGATGGTCGGCTCATCGCGATCATCGCCAATGATTTCGTGATGCGATCGCCCAGCGGCATCGACCCAATTGCAATGCAACTGCAGCGGGATGTTCACCCACTGGTAGCGCTTAATGCCACCGAACGCGTAGGTCTGGAGCTGGTAGAACCCTTCGGAGGTGTAGACCGGATGCGCTTTCAGGTCCAGGCGCGGCGAATCGATATGGCCGGCCAACAGATTGACGCCCCCGCTGACCGGCTCGCTGCCGACAATCGCGAGGATGATCGCGCGATCGTGATTGCGCAGGTAGACCTTGTCGCCCGGCTTCAGTCGCTCCCCCTCGCCGATGGTCGCCAGGTCGCGGAATCCCGCCGCCCTGGCGCGACGTTCCGCCTCCAGCGTGAACTCGACCTCGGTCCGGCAGTCATCGAGCACCACCATGTATTCCTCAGCGAATTGCCGCGCCTCCGGAGACACCGGCGCCGCCTCTGCGGGGAGAATCAGAAAGGAGCCGAGGAGACCCAGGGTAAGAGGCCATTGGCAGCGGGCGTGGGACAATCCAAGGCGCATGGGGGTCGCGCTCCAGAGATCAGGGCTGGGTGATGACGGTCGGTAGGGTAGCAGAGGCACGATTTGATGGATTGAAACAATAGGTAAGATGCACCCATGCTCTCCACCGCCACCGACCCCATCGTCATCGCGCATTCCCCCGACTCCGACGACGCGTTCATGCACTACGCGCTCACCGCCGGACGTCTGGAGACAGGCGACCGGACCTACACCCACCTGCTCAAGGACATCGAATCGCTCAATCAATGGGCGTTCGAGGGACGCTACCCGGTGACCGCGCTGTCGATCCACGCGTACGCCTATTTGCACGACAAGTACGCGCTGCTGTCGTCGGGAGCGAGCATGGGCGATGGTTACGGCCCGCGGCTGATCACCCACGATCCGATGACCGCCGACGAACTGAAAGCGTCTGGGAAGCCGATCGCAATTCCCGGCAAGCTGACCAGCGCGGCGTTGGTCCTGCGACTGTGGCATCCAGGCGTCGAGACGGTCGAGATCGCTTTCGATGAAATTCTCCCGGCGGTGGTCAAGGGCGAGATCGGTGCGGGCGTGCTGATCCATGAGGGCCAACTCACCTATGGCCAGGAGGGTGCGCATCTGGCCCTCGATTTCGGTGTCTGGTGGGGCGAGGAAACCGATGGGTTGCCGCTCCCACTTGGCGGCAACGGCATCCGCAAGGATCTCGGCGCGGAGCGGATGGCGGTCATCGCCAAGGATCTGAAAGCGAGCATCGAATGGGCACTCTCGAATCGCGAAGAGGCCCTCGCGCATGCACTCCAGTATGGTCGCGGCCTCACCGCAGAGCAGGCGGATGAGTTTGTCGGGATGTATGTAAATCAGCTGACAGTCGATTACGGCGAGCGGGGACGTCAGGCGGTGCGGCTGTTTCTCGATCGCGCGTACGAAGCAGGCGCCCTGCCGGAGCGGGTTACGCCTGAGTTTATCGACTAGAAATCGTGCGCCCAGTACAATCACGGCCACATGAGCATCACGCCCCCCGATCCGGAGTGGCTGGCCGGCCTTGATCAGGCGGAGCGAAAAGCCATTGAGCAAAGTCCGGAGGGACGTCGCCTGCTCGCCGCCGCGTGGTTCAAAGAGGCGTATCGCCATCAGATGCGAGGCGATCTGAAGAATGCGGAAGCGTGCTACCAGCGCTCGATCGAGATGACCCCCACTGCCGAGGCCTACACGTTTCTCGGATGGACCTACTCCTTCATGGGCCAGGTCGACCTCGCGATTGCGCATTGCAAGATGGCCATAGACACCGACCCCGAGTTCGGCAATCCCTACAACGACATTGGCGCGTACCTGATTGAACAAGGCGAATACGAGTCCGCGATCCCATGGCTGGAACAAGCGATGACCGCGCCGCGCTATGAGGCACGTCACTATCCGCATTTCAATCTGGGACGATGTCATGAAGCGCTGGGCGACTGGAACGCCGCGATGGATTCGTATCGGACCGCGCTGGATATCGATCCGGCGTACAAGCTCGCCCATCGACGTCTCCTGCAACTCCAGGCGCGGTTGAATTAGGAAGCACCATGGCCGACTGGGATCCCGCGCTCTATCAGCAGTTTCAGGCCGAACGGGCCGCGCCGTTTTACGATCTCATGGGGCTCTTGCGTGAGCCTGTGCCGAACATGCGGATTGTCGATCTCGGCTGCGGGACAGGCGAGTTGACCGCGCTGCTGCCGGAAGCGTTCCCGGGCAGTTTGGTCGTTGGAGTCGATTCCTCACCCGCGATGCTCGCGAAAGCGGCGCCTCATGCATCCGCCAGGTTGACCTTTGAGCAGGATGACCTGAGTCGGCTGGATGGCGAGTGGGATCTCATCTTCTCCAACGCCGCGCTGCATTGGATACCGGATCATCCTGCCCTACTCCAGCATCTCTACGACTGCCTGGTGCCCGGCGGACAACTCGCGGTGCAGGTCCCGACCAATCACGGGCATCCCTCGCAAGTGCTCATGGCGGAGGTCGCGGCGACGGAGCCGTTCGGGTCCGCGCTCAACGGCTGGCGGAAGTCCTGGTCGGTGCTCGATCTGCATGGCTATGGCGAAGTGTTGTATGGGCTGGGCGGGGTCAGTATCGTGTTGCTGGAGAAACTCTATCCGCAGGTGGTGGAGAATGCGGAAGCGATCGTGCGCTTCACCGAAAGCACCGCGATGCGTCCGTACCTCGATCGATTGCCTACGGAATTCCACGATTCGTTTCGTCAAACGCTGATCGATCGGTTGTCGATCGTCATCCCCGGGTCTCCCGTCTTCTTCGGCTTCAAGCGGTTGTTGTTCACAGTGCGGAAACTACCGATTTGATTTTGGCTATGCGTTTCCGATCCTAGCCCCAAGCGTGAGCGCGGGGTTTCTGGTAAATGGTGGCGTTCTGAAGCATCACCGGAAACCCCGCGCTTACGCTTGGGGCTAGGATCGGAGGTCGTGTCGGAAACCCCGCGCTGACGCTTGGGGCTTGGATCGGAAGGAAATGCAACTTTCAGGCGATCTCCCTGTCTTCCAATCGGACCGCCAGCAGTATCGACTCCGGTGAGGCATCATCACAGGCGCGACCGACTCCCGGTTGCCCAAGGAGACTCGCACCATGACTCGCAAACCTGAAGGCTTCCCCGATATCCAACTCCCGCAGTTCAACCCCATGCGGCTGTTGCTGGTACCGGTGATCTTCATCGCCCTCTTGCTGCTCACCTACGGCTGCACCAATGTTCCAGTCGGCACCGGGACTGTCGTCTTCGACCGCTTCACGCACAAATTCTCCAGTCCCCGTGGACCCGGCCTCACCTGGGTGAATCCGATTGCGCAGTCAAAGGTGAGCTATGTCACCCGGACCCAGACCATCCACTTCACGGAGGATGCTACCCTCGAAGGACCCGATCGTCCAGTAGCGGTCCTCTCCTCCGATGCCCTGGGACTCGTGGTCGATTGCAGCGTGCAATACGACCTGCCGCTGGCCAATCTCAATGATCTGCACGAAAAAATCGGACCTGACTACCGGACCAAGATCGTCATTCCCGCGGTCCGGGAAATCGTCCGCGACACCTTCGCGAAGTACGAAGCGACCGAGGCGGCCACCAGCTCCCGCGACAAAATCAAACAGGAGATCCAGAGCATCCTCGGGCCACGCCTGGCTGAGGATCATGTCATTCTCGAAGCGGTCCTGATCCGCGATGTCCGTCTACCGGAGATGGTCATCCAGGCAATCAACTCCAAAAAGGCCGCGCAGCAGGATGCCGAGAAGATGGTCTATGTGCTGCAAAAGGCCGAACAAGAAAAGAATCAGGTGAAGATCGAGGCGCAGGCGCAAGCGGAACGCATCAAGATCATCAACGATGCGCTCATCGCGAATCCGAACTACCTCAAGTGGCTCTCGATCGACAAGCTCAACCCCAACGTGAAGCTCATCATTAGCGATGGCAAGACCATCCTCAACCTCGACGCCTTCGACACAGGCACGGTGCAGTAAGCCCTCGCAGATAGAACCTCAACCCTCTTGGACCGCCGAGCGTGCTCGGCGTTTTGCATTTGTTCACCCCATCCCACTTCCCCCGCCACGCCCCGAAGCCGCCGAGCTTGTCGCGGCGTTTTGCAATTGAGCTCGATCGCCAATGC
>Ga0163150_10006072_pt1 | contig 15015 bp, 13 predicted proteins | sample OliLakLV19P2IB_FD_148628 | JGI IMG/M metagenome (GOLD analysis project Ga0163150, IMG submission 148628) | Freshwater microbial mat bacterial communities from Lake Vanda, McMurdo Dry Valleys, Antarctica - Oligotrophic Lake LV.19.P2.IB | ecosystem: Environmental > Aquatic > Freshwater > Lake >...
GCCCACGGCTTCGTCGCCGATGGCGCCTTGAATCCGCGGTTCCGGTTCTTGATGGAGCGGCTGAGCGGGAAGAATGGCTGGTTTGTGCCGGCATCCGTCTTGCTCGATTATTTGCGGTCCCATAACAGCGCGGGAGTCATTAGCGCCCACCAGCGCGCTTCCATGGAATGGAGTTGGCTCATTCGGAAGCTGACGAAGGGGACATCATGAGCCGGCCTCTCCGCTCGAGTACGGATTCATAGAGACGCTCGACGCGGCGGAGGTTGATCTCCATCGAGAACTTCGTACGGGCAGTCTCGCATGCGCGTAGCCCCAGATCATGGCGCCGGGCGTCATCGGTCGCCAGAAGAGCAAGTTGATCGGCTAAGTCGGCTACATTCCCGCTCTCGAACAATAACCCATTCTCCCCGTGTGAGATCAGTTCGGGTACACCGCCCACGCGCGACCCCACTGGAGCGCATCCGCACGCCATCGCTTCCAACAACGCATTCGGAAAACTCTCGAGCGAGGATGAGAGCACGAAAATGTCCATCGAACGCATCCAGGAAACCACTTCCGTCCGGGCCGGTTCGAAATGGCAGGCGTCGCGAATCCCCAGGCGATCGCTCAATCCTTCAAGCTTGGCCAACTCGCTACCGCTCCCTACGATGGCGAGTTTCATGCCGGTCCGCAGACGACAAACCTTCGCGAACGCTTCCACCAGCACGTCAAGCCGCTTCTCGGCGCGCAGCGCGCACACCGCGCCAATCACCAGGGACGCATCCCGCAGCCTTTGCGGACGAACCACCGGCGCGGGGTGGAACATCCTGGTGTCTACTCCGTTGTGGGCCACATACAGACGATCCGCGCGGATCCCCGTCTCGATGAGGTGCTTCTCCACGGCTCGCGAGTTTACGACGATTCGATCGCTCATCCAATCGATGATTGGCAGGAGAAAGCGTTCGAGCCTGGTGTAGAGGTCGTTTCGGTAGGATAGCTGGCTGCTGATGGCCGCCACTCGGAATGCCCACGCGACGGGAATGGCGAAAATATCCATGGGGACATCCAAAGCATGCACAAGTTGAATTTCATTCCGCCGGATATACCGGATCATCTGCCAGGCGGCGGCCAATCCGGCGCGCGAAATCAGCGACTCGACACGCAGATGCAGTATGGGCACGGCGGCGGCGTTCAATTCCGCGGTGCGCAGTCCATCCGGCCGAAATGACGCCACGTGAGGCTCGAAACGGGATCGGTCCAGGCCCACCGCGATCCTCGTCAGGTCGCGTTCGCATCCACCGATGCCAAGTTCGCGAACCAGCAATAAAACCCCGCACTTGCCAGCCATTTACTCCAGGATACAATCAGGGGGACTTGCCGCCGATTATAAACATCACACCCTTTACGGAGCACCATCGATCCGGCGTTGTTGAGTTCAACGGGCGCCTCAAAGAGGGTGGCTGCACATTTAGTTTCGATGCCGATCCCGCCACTACCCAGGTACTTCACGGCACTCGCAATGTCATCCGCCCCGAGCACTTTGTGGCAACTGACGAGGCGGGCGTTGTTCGGGGAGCTTATACAGTCATTTTCCAGCGGTTCTGCATCAACGGCGTGACTGAAGAGACCGGGTTCATTCAACTTCCTCTTTCAGAGGGTACCGTCAACCCCGCATTTAAAACGCTCGGCCTCCGTCTGGTTACCGATGCGCTGCGCCGTTGCCCGCTGCTGTTCGGATTGGGTATGGGTGGCCTGCAAAACCAGTTGCCGAAGCTATTCCGGGCGCTCGGCGCCGATGTTCGTGAAGTGCCGTTCTTCTTCCGCGTTCTACAGGCGCGGCCTTTTCTTCGGCATGCAAAAGTAGCCCGCTCTTCCGCCGCTCGGGCGGCGGCTTGTGATATTGCGGCCAACACCGGCCTCGGGAATCTTGCCTTCGGCATCCTGAACGCCTTCACTGGCTTGCGAGCCATTCCGCGACGCTCGGTTCGGTTCGATATCGTCGACCAGTTTCCGGCGGACATCGATGCCGTTTGGGACCCGGCGCCCCGCGCATATTCCTGTATCGCAATTCGCGATCGCGAAACGCTCCAATTCCTCTATCCGGCGTCGGATCCCAGATACCGGAGAATCGTTGTTTACGAGGGATCTCAAATAGTCGGCTGGGCGCTGGTGACCGTTTCTCAACTGGACGGCCATGCCTACTTCGGGAACATGCGTCTGGGCGCGGTCATAAATTGTCTCTCTCTTCCGGCTCGTGAGGACCTGGTAATCGCGGCGGCCACCGCTTGTCTCTCGGAGAGCGGGGCCCACCTGATTGTTTCCAACCAGTTCCATCCCCAGTGGCGCCGGGCGATGAAGCGAATGGGCTATCTCAGTTATCGATCCAACTTTATATTCGCGGCTCCTAAGCCGCTGGCCGCGAAAATTCGCATGGCAGACCCGACTTTTGCCGGTGTTCATTTGAACCGGGGTGACGGCGATGGAGCTTACAACTTGTAGCGTCGCGTCGTTTCTGGGCAAACCGGATATCATTGTCGGAGTCGGACCCTTATGAAGAACCTCACGCAGTATGTTCGGAAGATTGGCCGGCTACCCGAAATTCTGACCGCTGCCCGATCGTTTGAACCCGCTATACCTCTCACACTGGCTTATCTCGAGGCCGGCTCGCTGGCCTACCCCGTGGATGTGCGTTTACATGGCCGTCTCCGAGTGCGCCTGATGGAACCGGAGGACCTCAAAATTCTGTGGCATATCTTCGTGAGGAAATGCTACGAGATCGCCGGGGACGAGAGGGTGATTCTCGACCTCGGAGGAAACGTCGGCTTCTTTGCACTATACGCCGCGATGAACGCTCCCCATGCAAGGATCTTCAGCGCTGAGCCGCTACCCGCTACTTTTAACCGGCTGGTCGAGCACGTGGAGTGGAACCGGTTCTCGAACCGGGTAACTGCCCTGAACTACGCCATTACCGGCGAAGCCGGACAGCGATACATCGGCGGGGAAGACGTTCCTACCGGCCAAAAACGACTGGTGACCCGCCATCAGGATGTGACGGCCTCGGATATACCGATTCAGAGCCGAACGTTGACCTCGGTTTTGGAAGAATACAACATCGATCGGATCGACATGGCCAAGGTCGACATCGAAGGTAGTGAATTTGAAGTTCTTCTCGCCACTGCCCCGGCGGTCCTGAATCGAATCGCGCGGCTGGATCTTGAAGTCCACAACAACATCACAGCCAAGGGCTACACGCTGGACGGCCTTATCCGGCACCTGCACACCGGGGGTTTGGACGTCACATCGCTCGAAACCGACGAAGAAGGTTTTTCTCAAGTTCGCTTGGTGCGCAAGCCGGCGCCACGTTAGTCCGTTATACCGGTCGTAACGAGAATTTTGTTCTCGTTGTGTTTCCGGCCATTTCCCACTACCTGAGACTGGTGGCATGCTGCCTACTGCATCAAGATCACCGACAACGGCAGCCATTCTGACTTCTGGCTCCTGACCTGTGACTCCACGCGAGCACTCGCCGAAATCTCGCCGCGACCGCTTGCCTTCGCTCGCCACTCGCCACTCGCCACTCGTCACTTTTCCAAGTCACTGCCTATTCAATCCGGCATCGCCGGAGGCCGCGCTGACTTCTGACTCCCATATCCGCAAGGGATATCAAGGGCGGAGCCCTTGCCTAGTTAGTGTGAGCGGGCCGGCTTCTCAAGAACCGCGATAATCGTCGCATTAAAATCTCGAAACATCGGCAGCGAGAGCAGTTTCAGGAACGGTAGTTCCAATACCCCCAATGGCCCGAGTTCATTCAACGAGCCCACGCTTCCCCCGACCGTAATCTCCACCGGCCGCAAACCAACGCGATCCGCCAGTCCGCGGACAGCCGCGATGGTATTTGCCTGGTAATGCGTCGGGAAAACGTCCTTCTCCTCTCGCTTCTCGAGCAGCCGGATCAAGCGTTTCTTGAAATCATCGCCGAGGTGGCTGGCGGTGTAGACATACGGGTTCCGAAGATTGGGTGTGTGAAACAGAACTTTGCCACCCGGGGCAAGGATTCGCGTGATTTCGGCAAACGTCGCATCCGGCTGGTCGAGATGCTCCACGACCATGTTGGCTGTCACCAGGTCAAAGCAGTCCTTCGGGAACGGCAAAGCTTCTCCGCGCGCAAAAACAGGGCGCCGCAAATAGCGATGGCCGCTCATCGCCGGATCCAGATCGGCGCCGGCAAACAACCGGCTCCGGCCTACCAGGTCGCGCTGCTCGGACTCAGCCGCGGCCCAGTCCGGAACAATCCGGTGGCCGCATCCGAGATCCAGCCATCGGGCGCCCGCTCCGAGGTGATTTTGAAGAGATTCAAAGTACCGGCGCTGAGCGTGCTTTAGATCGAGGTGAATCCAACCGGCAGCCACGGCGATGGTCTTCTTCCACACAGGCTAAGTATAACGGTTTCAACCTGTCGAGCCCCGCGGGGACCCGCGCCCGGCTGTTCTTCCGGCCGCTGAGACGAGACATGCTACAGTTAAGGCAAGTCGCTGGATCTACTGTGACAAACGCCGTCTACCCCCGCCAATCAATCACGCCTGTCGGGTCCAGCCCCTTCCTGGCGCCCGCGGAGCGAACCAAGCAGCCTCTCGAGATTCTCGGCTTCTTTTTGCTGAACGTTTACCTGTTCATCGTCATCAGCCGCGTGTTCGATGTCAACTTGAGCGCCCTCCGCATTCCGATGGTTTTCTTTGTTCTCATGGCGCTCGGCATCTTCGCCGGTAGTCCCGGACAGGCGATGCAATCCCGGTTCACGCTCATCCTGACCCTGATGCTCGGCTGGATCGGAGTAACGGTTCTGTTCAGTACGTGGCGAGGCGGGAGCATGGAATACTGGAGGGATAGCCTTCAATCGTTCGTGCTTGCTATCGCCATTATGGCCGGCGCGACTACGTTCAAAGACTGTATTCGGTTGATCACCACGATTGCGTGGGCTCTGGTTACCGCGGCGCTGCTGAGCTTTAAATTCGGTGTTGACCTCGAGGGCAGACTCGCCTTGTACCAGGGAACCTATGGCGATCCGAACCAGTTTGCCATGGCGCTGCTGATCGGTTTGCCCTTCTGGTTTTTGATATTAAAACGCGGCAGCGCTCTCAAAAAGGTGTTTTGTGGGCTCTGTATCTGCGTCATCATATACGTTTTCCTTCGGACGGGTTCACGAGGCGGAGCAATCGGTTTAGCCATAACGGGACTGTTCATGGTCTGGCAGGCTTCGATGAAACAGCGCGCGGTTGTTTTCCTCCTGTCGGTGACGCTGCTGGTCAGCGCGTTTTTATTGTTGCCCGATTACCTCAGAGCCCGCTACTTCACATTCCTGACGCCGCAATCGGAGGCGGTGGGAAGGGAAGGGGAACGGCTCGGAGCCGATGCCGCTTCGGCCGCCGGCCGCCTCCAGCTCATCTGGGACGCGATCGATATGACCATCCACAATCCATTGGTCGGTGTCGGACCGGGACAATTTGCGATGCGGCGCTGGGAAGCTGCCAAGGGAGAAGGCCGCGGCAACGTCGGCAACTTCGTCACCCACAATTCGTACACCCAAATGTCGAGCGAAACGGGCATTCCCGGGCTCATGATCCTGATCGCGCTGCTGTACGGCTGTTTCAAAGTGATCGGCTCTGTCTTGAGGACAGGCAGATCCAGGGAGTATCAGGTTCCCCGGGAAGTGTTGGATGCCGGAATATTCCTTCGTTTGGCCCTGATAGCGCTCTCCGTATGTGCGTTCTTCCTTAGTGTTGGCTATTCGCAATTGTTCTACATCATGGCTGCGATCACTGCCGCCTATTACCACGCGGCCCAAAAGAACGGTCCGCTGTGGAAGATCGCTCCAGCCATACCGGCGAGCTACCCGGCACATCAGATTCCACTTCCCGTTCAGAGCGCCATACAACCCGCCAGTTCATCTCTGTTGAATTCCGCCCGCCGGCGTACTTAGCTCTGTTCGACAGATAAGAATGAACGCTACAATAGGATCTCCGCGCCTTAGTTCTGAAGTGCTGACCACCGGCCGGCGCCTTGGTCAAAGGGGGCGTGAACCGGCCGGATGTTGCCGTCGGCGGATTCGTTGAAGGAGTTGTCCAGAATGGTACAGATCTCACTCGTTTGCATGCTGCTGTTGATGCAATCCGGCAAGACCCCCTCTGGTCGTCCTATCGACGGGGTACGGCGTGTCTCGGATACTTCTTGTCAGCCGTTCACCGCACCCCAGGAATCCAACCCACCAAGCAAGATCACCGGCGTCTGGGCGAATGACGGAGGCGATAAGGTCACTCAGGATGAATTGCGCAGCACAAACTGCGTTGAGAATCTCACCGGCTCGATCATAAACCGGACATGGAATGGCGCCACAATCCAGTTGTACGGCGCGCGGAACGAGATGGTCAGCTTCAACCTCGTGCTGGAAGCGAAACACGCGCCCGCTAAGAACGTAAGCGTCACTTTCGACACGTTGACATCATCGGACCAGACCAGTACGATCCGATCGATTCCAGCGGCGACCAAAGATGGAGTGTTTTCCTGGGTGGACCGGCCGATCGAGTTGTTCTACACTCGCTACCTCCAGATCAAGGGCCTCAGTACTTTTGGATACAACGCCCGTATCGATCAGCAGGTGCCGATCAGGCTGCAGGCATCCACCACTCGGTGGAAGGATCGCCCGGACCACGACAAGTTTTACCCCGATATTCTTGTTCCTCTCGAGCTCACTCCCTCTTTCATGATCGAGCAAGGCGCGAATCAGAGCATTTGGGCGGATATCTACATCCCAAAGTCGGCGCCGCCGGGACTTTACACGGGAACGGTCCAGGTGTCGGAAGAAGGCGTTGTCACGCGATCGGTACCAGTGAGTCTGCAGGTCTACGGATTCTCACTGCCTGACCAGCCGTCCGCCAAGGCAATGGTGGTTTATCAAGCCTCGGCGATCAACGCTTCGTATTATGGATCGACCTATGTTCAGCCCGAAAGCTTGCCGGCCCCAATCCGCGACAAGTATTTCCAGCTTGCGCACCGCCACCGCATTGCTCTGATCGGCGACTCGGGAAGCTGCTCGATTGGCGACTACGTTTGCCCCGAAGACGTCGCCCGGCTGGACGGATCGACATTCACCGCGGCCAAGGGCTATGACGGGCCTGGCGCGGGAGTTGGCCAGGACGTTTGGTCGATTGGCACCTACCAGACCTGGCACTGGAGAAACGGCATTACGAGTGCCTCCATGCGGCAACACTCCGATGCCTGGGTAAAATGGTTTTCCGAGCATCTGCCTACAACCGATTACTTTTTGTATTTATGGGATGAGCCCGCTCCGAAGGATCTGAAAACCGTCGAGCAGTGGGCCGGGTGGGTGAAAAACAACCCTGGGATTGGCTCCAGACTGAAAACATTCTCGACTGTCCGATTGCCTGAAGCCCGCACTTCGATTCCGTCACTCACCATCGCGGCGCAGTTCGCCGATTTTGTGGATGTCCATGATACGGCCGGCGTCGCCGCCGCGTACCGGGAAAGCCAGTCGCTTTATGCTTACAACGGCACGCGGCCGGCCGTCGGATCATTCACCATTGAGGACGACGGTATCGCACTGCGGCAATTGGCCTGGGCTCAGCATAAATTGGGCGTGAACCGCTGGATGTACTGGATGCTGAACGGGAGTACAAGCTTTACGAACGCGAACACGTGGGGCCAGATCTACCTGCCAGGGGACCCGTCATTAGGCGACTTTGGCGGCACTAACGGGGAAGCGACACTTGTGTATCCGGGGACAACCTCAGCGGATAAGGCTAACTCTTATGGCGTTAATGCCCCTTTTGCCAGCGTCCGTTTGAAAGCCTGGCGGCGAGGCATTCAGGATGTCGACTACATAACCATGGCCGCGGCCATTGATCCCGAGGGGGTGAAAGCGCTGGTCAATCAGATGGTGCCCAAAGCGTTATGGGAAGTGGGTGCGGCGGATCAGAACGATCCCACCTGGGTAGTTGCCGGCATCACGTGGCCCGTCGATCCCGACGTGTGGGAAGCCGCCCGCGCTCAGCTCGCCGCGATTATCGACGGCACTGCCGGCGGCAAGTCGGTACGGACTTCCAAGCGGCCCAGATAATCCCAGATAATCCCCTCGATCGGTTAAAACGGCGTCCCACGTTGTCGTACCCTGGAGATGATGTGCGGCATCGCCGGATTTGTAAACACTAAAACTGCCCTGCCCGGCGACGCCGATGCGATTCTCGACCGGATAGCCGGCGCGATCCGTCACCGCGGTCCGGACGATCACGGCTATTATCACGATCGCTATGCGCAATTGGCGCATAGACGGCTGAGCATCGTCGACCTCTCAGCCGCCGGTCACCAGCCGATGACCAACGCGGCCGGCGACCTGTGGATCGTTTACAACGGAGAAGTCTTCAACCACGCCGACCTTCGCCCGGAACTCGAGCGCGCGGGCTTTCGTTATCGCGGCCGTTCCGATACGGAATCCATCCTCTACGCTTACGAGAAATACGGACCCGATTGCCTCTCCCGCTTTCGGGGAATGTTTTCGTTCGCAATCTGGGATGCTCGTAACCGGCGTTTATTCTGTGCGCGCGACCGGCTCGGAATCAAGCCCTTCTACTATTACTGGGACGGCCGGCTATTCGTTTTCGCTTCCGAGATCAAAGCGCTGCTCGAGCATCCCTCGATATCGGCGCAGTTCAACGACGCAGTCTTGCCCGAGTACCTGGCTTTTGGGTACATCAGCTCCGATCAAACGCTGTTCCGTAATATCCGCAAGCTGATGCCCGGCCATCACCTGACGCTGGAGTCGAAGGCTAATTGCGAGCCCCGAATCGAGCGCTACTGGGATGTGCCGGACGTCCCCGGGGAAGAAGGCCGCAGCGACGAAGACTGGATCGGCGAGTGCCGGCAGCGCCTGGAAGAAACCGTACGAATGCGGTTGATGAGCGATGTCCCGCTGGGCGTGTTCCTGAGTGGTGGAGTGGATTCGAGCGCGATTGCGGCCCTGATGACCCGTATGGTCTCAGGCGAGCCGGTGAAGACCTTCTCGGTGGGCTATGAGGAGACCGAATATAGCGAACTGGGCTACGCCCGCCAGGTGGCCGACCGCCTGGGAACCGACCACCGCGAAACCGTGATCGGCATGAGCGACTTTTTCAACGCCCTTCCCAAACTGGTGTGGCATGAAGATGAGCCGATCGCCTGGCCGTCAAGCGTCTCGTTGTATTTCGTCTCCAAACTGGCGCGCGAGTCCGTCACGGTCGTGCTCACCGGGGAAGGCAGCGATGAGTTGTTCGCCGGGTACGCGCGGTACCAGCGGTATCTGTCCAACAGTAAAGCGATGGCGTGGTACGGTCTCGTGCCCCGGCCGCTGAGGACCGCGGTTCGAACTTCGATTGCGGAGTCGTCGCTCCCGGCCGCGAGTCTCCGCCGTAAGCTCCAGCATACGTTTCTGGGCCGGGACGAGACCATTGAATCCCTCCACCTGGATAACTTCTATTGCGCGTTTTCCGAAGCGGATCAGCGGCGCTTGCTGGCGCGGCCGGGCGGGCCTGGCGCGCCTTATCGCAGCTTCCTCCAATACTGGGATTCGGGACGGAATTCCTCCCTGCTTTCGAGGATGCTATACGCGGACCAAAAAACCTACCTGGTGGAACTTCTCATGAAGCAGGACCAGATGAGCATGGCGAATTCGCTGGAAAGCCGGGTTCCCTTCCTCGACCACACGTTTGTCGAATTCGCATCGCGCGTTCCCGCCCGTTTGAAATTGAGGGGCGAGGCGAAGTATATTCTCAAGCGGGCGGTGGACGACCTGCTGCCGCACGAGATCATCTACCGCAAGAAGATGGGTTTCCCTACTCCACTCCGCTCCTGGCTGATGTCGGATGGAGCGCGTCCCCTGCTTCAAAAGCTCCGGTCGCCGGCGGGGTTGGTGAGCGAGTATTTGCGATCGGATGCGGTGGAGCATCTCATTGAGCGCCATACTTCCGGGCAAGAGGATGCTACCGACAGGATCTGGCGGTTGTTGAACCTTCAGATCTGGGGCGAGATGTTCCTGACCGGCGGCCGCGACCGCATCCTAAACGATCCGCTCCTGTCGGCTACCGGCGGCAAAGTATAATCCGTCCATCTTCCGCCGGGCGCGGGGCGCCTGGTTGTTTCAGGTAGATTTGAATTCCCCTCGATAGTGCCCGGTCCAATCGAGGTAACGGATCCGGAGCAGATCCGTAAAAGACTTGAGGCCCTGCGCGGCGCTCACCGTGGTCCCTTCAACGTTGTTCCATTCAACCGGCACCTCAATGACGGGAATGCGCAGCCGGTGGGCGATATACAGATCCTCGACGTCGAAGCTGAACCCGTCCAACTGTTGCCGTTGAAAGACCGCTTTAGCGGCCCAGGCCGAATAGAGCTTGAAGCCGCATTGGGTATCCCGGAACGAAAGGCCCGTCATGCCCCGCATCACGATGTTGAAAACACGGCCGGAATATTCCCGCGCCAGCGGCTGATGAACGCCGATCAGCGACCGGTCGAGTGCACGCGATCCAATTGCAATCTGGGCGGATTGCTCTCGAACGGCCGTTAGCAGTTTGCCGAGCTCATGGATCGGCGCCGACAAATCCGCATCGGTGAACAGGATCCAGTCGCCCTCCGCCTTGAGCATACCTTCCCGCACCGAGTAGCCTTTGCCGCGGTTTCCTGGATTGCGCAGGAGACGAACCGAATTCGCGTATCGGGTATCAACCAGTTCCGCGGTACCGTCGGACGAACCATCGTCCACCACAATTAGTTCAGCCGGGGACCCCGAAGCGGCTACATACTCCAGAATCCGATCCAGTGTGGAGGGCAAACGCCTGGCCTCGTTGTACGCCGGAATCACGATCGATAAGGAGTTCAAGAATGACCAATTATATCCGGCTTCGCGGGCCGAGCCTCCGAGGCCCGGGTGGTACGCCGGTCTGAAGCCTTGCTATTGAGCCCCGCGTACGGTCAGCATGGTTTTGATGGTATGGAACATGATGAATAAATCCAGCCAGATAGAAACATGCTTGATGTAATACAGATCATATTCGAGCTTCATGATCGTGTCTTCAATCGTGTCACCGTATTTGTAGTTGATCTGTGCCCACCCGGTGATACCCGGCATCACGCAATGCCGCTGGCGATAGTATGGGATTTGCGCGTTCAGTACCTGGACGAACTCGGGTCGCTCGGGCCGCGGGCCAACCATCGACATATCGCCCCGGAGAACATTGAATAGCTGCGGAAGTTCGTCGAGGCGCAGTTTTCGCAGCCAGCTGCCTAAGGGTGTGATCCGCGGATCGTTGCGCGTGGCCCACACCGGACCCGTACGCACCTCGGCGTCCTGGTACATGGATCGAAACTTGTAGACCACAAATGTTTTCTCGTTCAGCCCCACCCGTCTTTGGCGGAAGAGAACCGGTCCGGGTGAAGTCACTTTCACGGCTAACGCAACCAACACCATGATTGGCGTGGCGATGATCAGCGCCAGCGATGCGATCATCTTGGAGTAAACGGTCTGCAGTAGGACACTATGTGAACTCGGGCCCAGGTTCTCCGTGAAGATCAACTGGGACGGTCGGATTTCGCGGGCGCAGACACGGCTGAAGGTGATCTCGTAAAGAGCTGCGATTTCGTCGATCCGGATCCCGGAAAAGCGCAGTTCCAGGAGTTCGTAAGCAGGCATGCGCTCGCGCCGCTCGCTCATGCCCACGACAATCTGATTGGGCTTTTGTTCAGCGGCAACCCGAACCAGATCGGCGGTGCAGCCGAGCAGGGGAAGGCTGGTTTCCGGTCCCGCGGTCCCAGACGGTTCGTCAAGAAAACCGAGAGGGCGAAATCCCAATTCCGGATGTTCCGCAAGATGGGACGCAACCTGGAATACGATCGGAGAGCGCCCCAGGAACAGTACTCTCTGCGCTCCCACCGCTGTCCGGATGGTGGAGCTGAACAGCATTCGTCCAGCGAACAACGCCGCCAAGGCAATGGCGCTGCCCTCGATCATCAACCACTTCGGGATGGTCCAGCCTCGGTTTATATAGCTGATAAACGCTTGAGAAAGAAAGGCCATGCCGATGGCGGAGCAAAGCTGCTGAAGCAGCTCAACCTTGTGCCAAACTCGGACCTGCGTATACAAGTCGTTGAAATATATAGTCAAAATGATGACGGCCCCAACTGCAACGATGTGCCACAGACCGTTGTCCTCGAACAGGAAAATATAAGGGTCGTATTCCGGAACGAACAGCAGGTACATTGCAGCTACATAACTTCCGATGCTAATGACTATTTCGAAAATCAATAACGCAACGACACTGGTGGGAACTAGGATTTTGAACAGACGAATCATCTGTGTGTGGATTACCCGCTAAAACGAATATAGTCTAATTTGGTGCGCGATGTACTTGAGAAGAAAGTAGTTTGCCGAAGTAGAAGACACCTGGTTGAACACTTGCCCTCTGAGATTGGATTGTAGCCGAAACTCCAGAGCACTGCCTTAAGGTATTTTCATCATCGCTACAACGCGTGAACGCGATCTAGCGTCAACCTCGGAATCATAGTAAGCTGAAACCGCTACATAGCGTTATAGCGATAACGCGGGAGGTCGTAAACGTGTCAGATCAACCTGTTCGAACGACGCGGGTAATAGCGGTCGGCAATCAGAAGGGGGGCGTCGGTAAAACGACGAATACCGTTCACTTGGCGACAGCCTTAGGAGAGATCGGAAGGCGGTGCCTGGTGTGGGATCTGGATATGAATTACGGCGCCACGCGGCACTTGGGGATTCCAGGGGATGCATTCCTAGGCACTTTCGAAGTCCTGATGGGCGAGGAGTTGGCTGAGAACGTAATCATCGGGGAAGACGATGCCGACGTAAAGCTGCCGCTAAACGTCAACGTCATTCCATCCCGGCGGAAGTTGGAACAGATCGATGATGCGCTGTCGAGCAAGAACAAGTTTGTCGTTCGCCAACACGTTCTGTTGGAGCCGCTTCGGCTACTACGAGGCAAGTACGACTATATTTTCCTCGATACCGCTCCTAACGCTACCACTCCGACCGTGGCGGCGTACGCAGCCGCTGACTGGTTTCTCCTGTCCGCGATGCCGGACCCGTTTGCGGTGGCTGGTTTGAAAGATGCCTTAGAAGACATTGATAGCGCGCGGCGGCACGGAAACGAAGGCCTGCGAGTGCTCGGAGTGATCCTCTCGGGAGTCGCCAAAAACACCCGTTTGGGCGCTGTCCTGGCGGAATATGTCGAAAAGGCTTTTACGCTGCCCAGCGGGCGATGTTTGAAGTTCAAGACCGAGATTGGCCGGTCGGTGGTTATCCCAGAGACCCAGAAGTGTGGGCAGACGATTTTTCAGACGGAACCTCGGCACAAGATTACGGAACAGTATCGCGAGCTGGCGCGGGAGATCGAGACGCGGTTTTTGGAGCTTGAAGAACAAGATTCGGAGGCCGCTACGGCGTAGTAGATCATGGCGAAACGAGCACCTAAAGACGAAAGACCGTTCAACCCGATTGAATCCGCGCTGGTGGAACGTGTGGCATCGCGCTCCCCCGTTTACGAGCCGCGGAATACCGTCCTGCCGGAAACTCCCGATGAACCGTCGGCTACGCAGGCTACCGCCCTTCCGGCGATTAAGCGGCCGGCGAGAGAGAAGCGGGTGCTTCTCTCGTGGGAGGAAGAACTTGCATTGCAGCGCCTCCTGGACCAGCTTACGGAAACGCTGCAAACGCCGGTGAAACTGTCTAATGCGCTTCGATCATGCCTCATCCTGCTCCGGCACGCTCAAGGCCAGATCGTCGACTGCGCGGTTCGTGAAGGGAGTCTGGTTCGACCCGCGAATAACGATCAACCCGGCATCGCCCTGTTTGAACATCGGCTTGCGTCGATTTTCCAAGCTGCCTTCGCCTCGGCCGGCAAGCCAGGGTGAGGCGCCTATAACGGCATTCGCGTTAACGCTAGAACGCGATCTCGCTATTTCTAACTATTTACGCGTTGTCGCGTTATCGCTAGAACGCTATGACGTGCCATGCCGGTTGGCCTAACCTCTAAAGGTGCAAACTATTTCGGCGCGCTGTTCTTCTGAATCCAGGCGGCGAGTCCCGCTTCGTCGACTTCGCTTGCGGCGACCGCCAGCATGGTTTGAATGGCGTCCACCTGGTCAGCTACGAGCTTGAGGCCGTTGATCGATAAGAATACGCCGATCGCCAGGAAGGCGACGCGTTTGCTTCCTCGACAAAGGCATGGTTCTTTGCCGGCCCGAAGCGTAAGACGCCGCCAGTTCCGCAAAGGTGCTGTCCGGTCTGTAAGCATGGGTATTTCGTGGACGCGCGAGCGCGGACTTCCAGCAGCCCTTCGTCCATAACCCCGGAACCGCCGCCGAAGGTGGCGAGACTTTCCTCATGCTTTCGGCTGTCATTTCGCGAGGGCTTTGAAGCTGTTGCGGTATTCCTTCATGAACTCACGACCGGCATCAAGCTGTTCGGCGATGGCCGGATCGTAAGGCGTAATCAGGTAGCCTTCGTCTCGATGGCATAGAGGGTATCGCCCTTCTCGACTTTCAGACGCGCAAGCATCTCCTTGGGGATAACTGCTCCCGTCGAAGTCCCGATCGTGGTCGGTTTGAGGGTCACGGCTTCTCCACGGCACGGCAGAAATCCGGCCAATCATTCGCCATCGCTTGCGATAGTTCAAAGAGCTTCGCGGCCAGGTCTTCTGCCCCATGGAATTCAATCCGGAGCGCCCCCGGCTGGAGCTGGATGTCGCTCGACAGGTCTTGAAGCAGGCGGTCGGGCGTATCGGGAGCGGAGGGTATGCGCACCCGACGCGCCGCCAGATCACGGCGCGTCCGGTCGAGTTCCTCGACAACGCGGGCGCGCCGCTTCACTTCCCATTGCCACCGGTCGCCGTTTGCCGTTTCTTCGAGACGCGCAAGCAGGCCGTCCCGGGACACAGCGACGGCATTGCCGACCTGGATGCCGGGGAGTCC
>Ga0163150_10006073_pt1 | contig 15013 bp, 9 predicted proteins | sample OliLakLV19P2IB_FD_148628 | JGI IMG/M metagenome (GOLD analysis project Ga0163150, IMG submission 148628) | Freshwater microbial mat bacterial communities from Lake Vanda, McMurdo Dry Valleys, Antarctica - Oligotrophic Lake LV.19.P2.IB | ecosystem: Environmental > Aquatic > Freshwater > Lake >...
TCTGCCAGCCACCGGACAGTTCGGAAACCGGCCCCGTCAGGTAGGTCCCCTTGATTTCAAATCTCCCGGCGACTTCTCCGCACTTCCAGTCAGGCTGGGAACTGTCCCGCATCATGAATTCAAGCGCTGACTCTCCAGCGGTGAACGGGTCATGCTGTCGAAGATAGCCAACCTGCAAAGTCGGATGCCGGATAATCTCCCCTTTGTCGAGTTCCTCCTCTTCCAGCAAAATCCTGAGCAGCGTCGATTTGCCAGCTCCGTTCCGGCCGACAAATCCAATCTTGGCGTCTTCGATAATCGACGCCTCGGCTCCGTCCAGCAGAACCTGGTCGTAGTAACTCTTGTACGCGTCACGAATCTGGATCAGAACTGCCACGGTATTCCATGCAAACGGAGTGGGGAAACGGGGATTTAAATGGATTCACGGGATCGAGTCAATGTTCCCGGGCAAAAATGGACAAAAGGTGGCAAGTACGGGTGCTCACGGTCATAAGGCGTCCATTTTTCGGGACGACCGTCTTTCAAGTCCAATTTGGCATGTGATTTCCGGGTCGCCCCGAGGTTGAAAACCTCAAAATGTTGCTCTCACGATGAATTGGAAAAGCCTTGAATGGGGCCTGTTGAACTGCTTGTTTGACTCATTTTCACACCGAAGATCGATTTCAACTGGAGCGAATGGGGCAAACCATCGGTCCTGCCGTGAATGCTGGAATGGCGCCAGAGCCCGGGCACGGAGCGACGGTCAAAATTTCCCGGAAAATGAAAACCGGGTACAATGGGACCGTGTAACTCCAAAAGCCGGTTAGGGAACCAGACTCCCGGGCATCAAGGCAAAGACCTTCCTATGAACGTCAATCTCGCTGTTGCAACAACTCTGGAAGACTACCTCGTTCAACTTGGCGGTGTTTCCGCCGAACGGGTTCGGTTGAATCCACCCCCGGGCAAAGCCACCTTTGCCGACTGCATCGCAGCCAACGAGTCGGGTGAACGGGGTTTGTGCGAATTGGTCGACGGGACTTTGGTGGAGAAAGCTGTGAGTTACGAAGCTTCAGGGGTGGCATTGGCCATCGCAAGAATTCTCAGTTTGTTTGTCTCGTCACGTCGCTTGGGCCTCGTTTCAGGTGCTGACGGTTTCTTCCGTCTGATGTCGTCAACCCGCGGGCCCGATGTGGCCTATGTCAGCCGCGACCGGTTGCCGGGTGGAGTATTTCCAAAACAGCCCTATCCAGCGCTGGCTCCAAACCTGGTCGTGGAAGTGCTGAGCCCCGGCAACACCAGGGCCGAAATGACCAGGAAACGGCTGGAGTATTTTCACAACGGCGTGCAGTTGCTCTGGATCGTCGATTGTGTGAATCGTTCTGTCGCGGTTTACACGACTCCATCCGATTTTGTGGTCTTCGGCGAACGCGAATCGATCGGTGGCGGCGAAGTCCTGCCCGAATTTTCTGCTCCGGTCGCCGATTTTTTCGCCGACCTCGACATTGGCCGGTCGGTTGAAGGCTGAGTCTGCAGGGCAAAAAATTTCGTTGAAGCTGTCGGAATGGAGAACGAATCGCGGGATTCGCCGATTCGATTGAGTAGTTGAAAGAATTCTTCCGTCTTTACGTTCCTGATCAGTGAAAAAAAAGCAGCCCCGCCTTTGCTGGCCGGGGCTGTTGCAATTTTTCGATCCTGATCGCGTCCAGTTTGTTATCGCCCGTCACCGGAATCCGTTTTTTTCGAATCGGCACCGGCTGACGTCCCCTTTTTCAATTCCAGCTGTTCGCCGATGAATTCGGAGAGTTTTTCGCCGCGCAACTGGGTGGCGTTGGCCAGGATTTTTCCGCTGTCGCCATCGATCAGCAAAACAAAAGGAATTCCGCTGACGTCGTGTTGGACAGCGATGTCCACTTCCCAACTCTTTCCCTGATAAATTTGGGGCCAGGTGATTTCGTGCTCTTTCAGGAACTCGTTGACCTTTTCCGTCATTCCTTCGTCGTCCAGCGTAACGCCAAGGATTTCAAAGCCCTTGTCGTGCCAATCGCCGTAGGCTTCCTTCATGTGCGGGATTTCATCGATGCAGGGGCCGCACCAGGTTGCCCACATGTCCAGCATCACGATCTTGCCAGCGTAATGGCCGGGGAAATCAATTTTCGTTCCATCCATCGTCTCGGCCGAAAACGTGAGTGCCGGTTCACCGATCTTCAGGTTCGGCGGCATTTGCATTTGAGGCAATTCCTCTCCGGCCTTTCCCAGACTCAGCGCACCGTCCAGCAAATTGAAAACAAAGGTAGTTCCCGTAAAGTTAAACGGCTTTCCAATGGTCGCCGTCTCGAAATGGCTGCTGACCTGGCCATTGCCATCCCGGTCGATCGGCAGTCGTCCGCCCTCTTCCAGATTGCCCGCAACAAAAGTGGACAAGTCCTTGCCGTCGAGTGCGAACGAGTATTCGTATCCGAAGTCCAGATAGAACATCATGGTGTTTTTGAGTGCTTCCCGACTTTCGTCGTTGGGATCAAACCGATAGAGACCCAGCGTGCCAATATTCTCGCCGTCCAGTGCGATCTGGCCGGTCCCCTGGTACATCTTGAATTCCCCCTGCTCCTTCGCTTCCCAAACCGTTTCCGGATCGTTGGTCAGATCGCCGTCTCCATTGGTATCGATATACAGTTTTGCCGGAGCTTCCTTGGGTTCATCCAGGACAAAGGACCAACTCTTTTCACCGATTTCAAATTTCCCGAATTTGGGTGCTTCCAACCCGTCCGGAACAATCCCGGCATTGACCGCTTCCAGATCCATGGCAGCGCGGTTGGGGCGGTAACCTCCAACCTTGCCGGTGACTCCATTAGGCAGAAACTTTGTTTTGATCTCTTGCGAATGGCCAATGTTTGGCAAGCCCAGACCCAGCATCAGGACAACCGGTATCAGATTTCGAATAGCGCGCATAAAAAAATTACCCTCGTTTTACATGTTCCTCCCGGCAACCATCGTTCAGTCCGGGTACCCGGCATTGTATCCCAATTCCCGGATCATCGCTGACTCCCGCGCTGACGAAAAGCCGTTGCCGCGCATTTCCTCTTTGGTTGACCGGACAGGCCCGGCAGGCCGCCGAAACCGGCGGCCCCGGGCTCCATGACCGGAATTCAAGCAAGGGACTTGCGTAGGCTAATTGCCCCCAGCACCGTCTCCGGCCGGTTTCACATCTGTTGGAATCGGAAACGGTCCGTGTTCGCTGGCATAGTGAATGGACAAGTAATACAACCTGGCGGCTGCCGCAATTTTGTTGTAGTTGATCTTGTCCGGTCCATCACCCGTTCGGTGATAGTCGGGATGAAAACCGCCAAACAGAAACGCGACGGAGGTTCCTTTTTTGTAAAAGTTTGCCTGGTCGCTACGGCCAAAAACATCCTCTTCGTCGTATTCGAATTTGAATCCGACCGATTCGTTGGCCCGCATAATCACGTCGTGCAAACCGCTATCGCCCCTTTTGCTTCCGACCAGGTGCACTGAATCCATGTTGTCGGCTGGCAAGTCCCCTTCCTGTTCCTCATTGCGGCCAACCATGTCGATGTTGAACATGCAGTTCATTTTTTCCAGCGGCAGCCGCGGATTATCGACATAAAAGGCCGAGCCCTGCAGGCCGATTTCCTCGGCAGCAAACCAGATAAACAAAACGCTTCGTTTTGGCTTGACCGGGTTTTCAGCCATCGCGCGGGCGATGCTCAATACGGCCGTCGATCCGGATCCGTTGTCGTCCGCGCCCGGGTACATCTCGCCGTTACGGGTTCCCAGGTGATCCAGGTGCGAACCGATAACGATGTATTCGTCCTTCAAGGCAGGATCCGAACCGGGCAACCACGCCACGACGTTGGGAATCGAAGCCGGTTCGGTGCGTGTTCTCAATCGCAACGTGGCTGTGTTTCCGGCCGGTTTCGCCTGGTAGGTAACACCCTCGGCCGCTTTCAGCAATCCGGGCTCGCCTCCGCAGGCAACGATCAGTTTCTCTGCCGCGTCGCGTCGTATGGTTCCGGCCAGACCAGTGTTGCGCTGGCGACCGCCTCCACCTGCCATTTGGGAACCAGTCGAGCTGTCGCCGTCGATGACTTGCAGTACTGCTGCTGCACCTGACCGGCCAAATAGTCGCTGTGCGGCGAAATTTGCTTCGTCATCGGCAACATACAAAACGATTTTTTCCCGCAACGGAATGCTCTCGTCGATTACCGGCTGACGACCGGAAAGCGTGACAACGACTACTTCGCCGGAAACTTCGCCGACTTCACCATAGCGGCTGAATCCCAGTTGTGGGCCAACCGGAATCGCAAAATCGCCGGGACCGGACAATTTGGATTCAGCGGCATCCAAAGTCAGTCGCGACATGGGCAGCATTTGAAAATAGGTTCCCGCGTCCCCCATCGGCTGCAATCCAAACTCGGCAACCTTTCCGGCAACCCAATGGGCGGCTCGGGTATACCCGGCCTGGCCGGAGCCTCTCCCCTCGAATTTCGGCCCGGCAAGAATGTGCAGCCACTGGCTCGCCTGATCAGGAGTAATCGTGTCCCAACCGGTTTTCAGCTCTTCCGGAACGTCTGAACCTCCGAATTGCCCGAACACCAGGGACGCCTGGCCAAAAAACAACGACGCCAACAACGGCAACAACATTGCCTTCAAACGAATTTCTCGCATTGGGTAGTTCCGAAATGAATAGTGCCAATCAGATGGCCGGTACAATCAGGGTCCACGCAGTAATTCTGATTGGTCAGCGACGCCGGGACCAGTAGGACTTCCGGCAATTCGGCAACTGCGATGATTGAAACCCAGGGACAGGTTGAAGGAACGACCTTCAGGTCTATTTTGCAGTCCACGATTCCTTCAACGTTACGGTGCGGTTGAAGACAAGTTTGCCGGCAGACGAATCTTTCGAATCCAGGCAGAAATAGCCTGTTCTTTCCAGCTGATAAGGCACGCCGGGTTTGGCGGAGGCCATCGACGGTTCCAGTTTGCAGCCCGTCAGCACCTTCAGCGAATTTGAATTCAAGGCTGTTTTCCAGTCGGCACCGTCAGGCATGTCGCCAGGGTTTTCGACCGACAACAGGTGCTCATACAGACGGACTTCTGCGTCGATCGCGTGTTGCGCCGTGACCCAATGAATGGTCCCTTTCACTTTGCGCCCATCCGGTGCCTGTCCGCCGCTGGTTTCCGGGTCGTAGGTGCAGCGAAGTTCGGTAACGTTTCCTGACGAGTCCTTGATAATTTCGTTGCAGCGGATGAAGTAGCCGTACCTCAACCGGACTTCGCCATCCGGAACCAGTCGTTTGAACCCCTTGACCGGCGTTTCCATAAAATCGTCGGCCTCGATGTACAGCTCACCTGAAAACGGCACCTGGCGAACACCAGCTGCCGGGTCTTCGGGGTTATTCACTGCTTCGCGAATATCTGTCTTGCCTTCGGGCCAGTTCGTGATCACCACCTTTAGAGGGTTCAGGACACCCATTACCCGCGGGGCAACCCGGTTGAGGTGCTCGCGGATCTCCTGCTCCAGGACTGCCATATCGGTCAGGCTGTTGGCGCGGGTCACGCCGATCCGGGCGCAGAAATTGCGTAGCGACTCAGGCGTGTAGCCGCGTCGGCGCAGACCACAAATGGTAGGCATTCGCGGATCATCCCAGCCATCGACCATGCCGGCTTTGACCAGTTCCAGCAACTTTCGTTTGCTCATCACCGTGTAAGTCAGATTCAGCCGCGCAAATTCGATCTGCTGCGGGTGATGAATTTCGCAGGCATCGACGAACCAGTCGTACAGCGGCCGGTGCTGTTCGAATTCAAGCGTGCAAATCGAGTGGGTGATCCCTTCGAACGAGTCGCTTTCGCCATGCGTCCAGTCGTAGGTCGGGTAGATGCACCACTGGTCGCCGGTCCGATGGTGATGTGAGTGGCGAATGCGGTACATGGCCGGATCGCGGAGATTCATGTTGTTCGACGCCATGTCGATTTTGGCACGCAGGGTCCGCTCGCCGTTCTTGAATTCGCCTGCTCTCATCCGGCGGAACAGATCGAGGTTTTCCTCCGGAGTCCGGTCGCGGAATGGGCTGTTTCGTCCCGACTCGTTCCATTTGCCGCGGTAAGCGCTGGTATCGTCGGCTGAAAGATCACAGACATACGCCTTTCCGTCGCGGATCAGTTTCTCGGCCAGTCCGTACAGTTTTTCGAAATAGTCGGAGGCATAAAGAGCTTCGCCATCCCACTGGAAGCCGAGCCAGTGGATATCGTTCTGGATCGAATCGACGAACTCGGTGTCTTCGGCGTCGGGGTTCGTGTCGTCAAACCGCAGGTTACACTTGCCGTTGTATTCGGCGGCAACGCCAAAGTTCAGGCAAATAGCCTTGGCGTGCCCGATATGCAAATAGCCGTTCGGCTCGGGGGGAAAACGGGTGTGGACGCGGCCGTCATTTTTGCCAGACGCGATGTCCGCTTCGACAATCTGCCGGATGAAGTCGCGATGTGTTTTCGGTTCTGGTTCTGTGTTCATGAATTTTGAATGGTACATTGTTGCATGGTTCGGACGGGCGGTGAGCATTTTCACGGAGTGAAAAGCTACGTAGCCTTTCGCTCCGCAAAAGTGCTGATTCGTTCTATGGCACCTTGAATCCGGATTTGAGTTCGTGCGGCACCCAGGATCTCCAGGGCGTCGAACATTCCGACGCCGGTTTGTTTGCCGGTGGCGGCGATGCGGAGGGGGGCCATCAGTTGACCAATTTTTATGCCCCTTCCTTCACAAAAGGACTTGATTCGGGCTTCGATGTTCGCAGCGGTATAGGGCTGAACGTTTTCGAGTGCAGCCGAGACTCCGGAAAGGAGTTCGTCGACCCCTTCGACGCCGGCAATTTTCTTTTGAAAAGCGGCTTCGTCCCAGACCATCGCCCCATCATTCACAAAAAACTCATCAAACTGCAGAATGTCGCCGGCAATGGTCAGTCGGTCACCCGCGGCCTGAATAACGGCACGGAGTTTGTCGGATACATCGCAGGGCGGAGGGGAGGCGACCAGGCCGGCCTTTTGCAGGAACGGAAGCGCCAGAGCCACCTTCTGCTTTTCCGACAGCGCGTTCATGTACCGCTGCTGGAACGACATCAGTTTGGGCGGGTCGTAACTCGCTTCACTCTTGACGACCCGGTCGAGCGTAAAAGCCCGGATCATTTCCTCCCGCGAAAACTCTTCGGTCTTGTCGTCCAGTGACCAGCCGAGCAGCAGCAGATAATTCATCACGGCATCGGGGAGAAACCCTGTGTCCCGATAGAAGGCAACCAGAACCGGATTGAAGGTCTCGGGAGTCGCCTGGATACCGATCCGGTTGGCGATTCCCATCCCGCGATCCACCAGCGACTTGAAGTCGTTGTTTTTCAGATACTTTTCGATCTTCCGTTTGCTTAGTTTGGTTTTGCTGCCCGGTTCTGCGACGAAGGGGATGTGAGCGTATTTGGGGAGTTCGTATCCCAGGGACTGGGCGATAAACATTTGCCGCGGCGTATTCGACAAATGTTCGACTGCGCGGACGACGTGAGTGATTTCAAAATCATGGTCGTCAACAACGCTGGCCAGGTGATACAGACAGGTTCCGTCGGCGCGTTGAATCACATGGTCCTGTTCGCGGGCCCAGTCAAATTCGACGGGGCCACGGATCAGGTCTTCGATTCGACAGACCCCTTCGCGTGGCATTTTCATCCGGACGACGGCAGAACGGCCTTCCGATTCGAATGTCTGTGCGTCGGCATCGGTCCCGGCCATCCAGCGGCGGCTGTAAACGAATTCAGTTTTGTTCGATTCGGCCTGGGCCCGTTCGACAGCAATTTCTTCGGTTGTCGCATAGTCCCGATAGGCGTGGCCGGACTGGAGCAGTTTTTGGGCAGCCGCCTGGTAATGCTCCAGCCGCTGGGACTGGAAATACGAACCGTGCGGGCCAATACTGCCCGTTCCGTCCGGCGTTGGGCCTTCGTCCCAGTCGATCCCCAGCCAGCGAAAACCGTCGAGGATAGGCTGGAGAGCTTCGGCCTGGTTTCGTTGCAGGTCCGTGTCGTCGATCCGGAGAATGAACTGTCCACCTGCCTGTTTGGCCAGCAGCCAATTGAACAAAGCGGTGCGGACCCCACCGATATGGAGGTATCCGGTTGGACTGGGTGCAAAACGGGTGCGAACGGTCATGGCGACTGGTCAGACTGGGATCGGGTTTGGAACGACCCACCATCTTAGGCCTGAATGGCCGTTCCCTACAGGCGGCTGTAGGCAAAGCGAGCCGGACTTCGCGGGGAAAAACTGCCGCATCATGACGGAATTTGGGGTCAGCCTGGAACCGGGAGGAATCTCCGGTTCGATCGACAGGCATCAAGCAGCGCGGCGGTCTTGCTGACCCATTTGAAGCTTCTTCATCTGCTTCCGTTCGGACTTGGTCAGTTTGCGAATCGGCAATTCATCATCGGCGGATTCATCGGTGACTTTATCTTCGGTGAAATCCGGTGACTCCCGAAAATCGCCGGGTTTGGCGAAACGGTCACGAGTGACCGGTGCTGGATGATGTTTGGGCGATTCGACGGTTTTATCGGCTTCCCTTTCGTCAGTTTCGCTGTCCGGTTTGGATTTTGCCACTTTCCGCGACTTCTTTTTGGCGACTGGTTTGGCCTGGCCAGTAGATTCAGCTGCTTTGATTGCAGCCGGTTTTCTGGCCGGTTTTGGTTTCCGTTTTGGTTTCGCAGTTTCCATTGCCGTTGCCACCAGGCCGTTGGCCCGCAGATAGACATGTCGGGCATAAACTGTGACAGCTGCCAGAATGCCTGCGGTAGCCAACAGATTCAGGCTGGCAGCGGTAAACCCATCGTCCTGGACAACTTGGGAATCGATCCCTGGAATACGCAATGCGATAGAGACGCTGTAGGCCAGCCAAACGAGCGAGATGATCGCGAACGAGGCTGGTGACTTTCGGACTTCGACCATTCCCCTTACAAAAACAACGCCGAGCGCCAGAATCTGGGCTGCCGGCAATGCCCAAGCGGTCCAGTGCACGCTGCCGTCCTGGATCTGCCTTGCATAATCCTGCACCAGGCCACCTACGTCAATTACACAATTGATGCTGGCAAAAATCAGCAGACCGGAGAACAGGAGCCAAATGCGATAGGTTCCCTGATAATCGTTGGACCGGTGTTGCCGGAGGGCGCGAATCTGGAGACTGGCCAGTCCGCTGACCAGCAGCAGAACCGTCGAGAACCAGATCGAGAGGGACCTGGATCCCTGAACAGAGAAACGTTCCCGAATTCCTGATTCAAATGCAGGTTCCAGGGAAGTGGGCATCAGCCAGGCTGCACCAACGATGGCCGACGCCACGGCGAGCAAAACGGCCATGAAAATTGCGACCGACGCTGGACGTTTGGGAATCCAGTCCGTGGCTTTGGGCTGGTGCCGGCGGTGAGCGCCCGGAAGGTAATTCCGGGCCGGTTTTGGTTTGCGGCTGGCGCTGGAACCGTTTTCTGCCGCTTCGACCGGATCGAGCGCATCATTTTCCAGCTGGGAAGTCGCCTCTTCGAGGACGACCCGTCGTCGTCTGGCGTCGGTGCGGCGGATTACCATGGGAACCGGGGGCGAATGCTCGAAAGTTGAAACAGCGGAAGAGTCCGTCACAAAAACTGCCGTTGTCTGATGCTCCCGGCCAGGAGGTCCGTTTCAGGCAATGTAACTGAACAACCCTGACCGGCGCACGACGGCGTTTCCCCTGAAATATTCGGCAAGGTTCGAGGGTCGCCTTGACCTCTTTCCAATTCACCGAAAAGGTCTGACATCCGCCGGAAATTTAACCGGAATCGCCCGGATTTTCCGCTTGAACCGGATTTTGCAATATTCCGATGTTTTCGATTTCGACTTCGCAAACGTCGCCGTCCGCCAGGAATACTGGCGGATTTCTGCCAGCACCGACGCCTGCAGGCGTTCCCGTAAAAATCAAATCGCCCGTTTCCAGGGCAAAGAACCGGGAAAGGTGATGGATCAGGAAATCAACCGGATAGATCAGCAGGCTTGTGTTCGCAGACTGCATTTCACGGCCGTTCAATCTCATCTGTATATGCAGCTGACCCGGATCGACCAATTCGTCGGCAGTCACAATCGAGGGCCCGATTGGGGCAAACGTGTCAAATGTCTTCCCCAACAGCCACTGTCCGCCGGGTCGCCCTTTTTGCCAGTCCCGTGCAGAAATATCGTTGCCGCATGTATACCCCAAGACGTGTTTCATCGCGTCCTGTTGGCGAATATGTTTTCCGGGACGACCGATCACGACGACCAGTTCGGCTTCAAAATCAACCTGGGAACTTATTGCAGGGAGCACGACGGGATTCTCAGGGCCGCTGAGTGCTGACGAGAATTTGCTGAAAATCACGGGCAGTTCCGGGACTTCACCCCCCATCTCCAAGGCGTGATCAGCATAGTTCTTGCCGACGCAGATGATTTTGCCTGTCGATTCCAGGGGGCAGCGGATGGAAACGCTGCTGAAAAGGACCGGACCGGAATCGTTTTCGAAGTTTGGCCCGGCGGCAGGTTGATCAGCGGCCCATTCAGGAAAAGCCAGCGACGGCGACCACGGCAGGACCGTCCCATCGGGCCGAAATTCTCCATAACGAACGTTGCCCTGATACTCGAATCGGCCGAATCGCATGGAATTGAAACCGTTGATGGTTTGGGTTGTCCGGAAAATGACGGTTGAATGGTTCCGAACTATGGTCCAAAGATGTCAGCAATCGTGGAGCCATGATTCAATCTGTGCAACCGTTTCAATCGAAAACAATTTTGTCCCTGATCGGTCTGTTAGCCCATACCCCCAACCACTCTGTAACCTAGACTTTGTGGCATAAACTCCGGAAAAACCGCTTTTTCAACGCGGAAAACGACAACCGGAGCGGCCATTGAACAAGACGGTTTTCGTGGAAAACCGGTGTTTGTCGTTGCCTGGTTTCAAGTCTGTATCAGGATCGCAGTCCAGCGGACACGCAGAAATGCCTTTGACTTCAACATCAATCACGGACAGCGCCGGCGAGCCGAACGACGGCGCGGTTCCATTGGTTGACAACATGTCCTTTTTCCGGCATTCGCTTATGGAAGCGATCCGTGAGGGCGTGGTGTTTGTGGACAATCATTGCAGGATCCAGATGTGGAACCGCAGAATGGAAGCAATCACCGGCGTAGGCAAAACGGCCATAGGCCAAACACTTTCACCAGCCGTATTGCAACTGCGAGATACGGACCAGGAACTGGTCACGAACCAGCAAAACCTGTTCGAGTCATGGGTCCGGGATCAGAGGCCCTTTAACGGCAATTACGTGATCACCGGACTGAGTGGCCGGCAGGCGGACGTTGAGCTGCAGTTTCAACCGGTCAAAACTGCTGACGGAAAACCGCTGGGAGGGATCCTCCTGGTTTTGGACACGTCCATGCAAAACGATCTGCAGCGGCGACTGAACGCATTGCAGACAATTGCCACTGTCGATCCTCTGACGCAGGTTGGAAACCGGGCCGAATTCGAACGGTTGCTGGACGAGTATGTCCGGACCCACAAGCAGGTTGGCTTGAAATGCAGCATCATTATCGGCGACCTCGACTATTTCAAGAAAATCAATGACACCTTTGGCCACCATATCGGCGACCACGCGCTGGTTGCATTTGCCCAGTTGTTGAAGCAACACGTTCGCGGTCGCGACTTTGTTGCCCGTTACGGTGGAGAAGAATTCGTAATTCTCTGTGCAAACTGCGATGAAAACGCGGCTGCCGACCGGGCCGAAGTCATTCGCCGCGAGTTGGGAGCCATTGCCCAGTCAATGATGCAGGGGAAGAAGATGACTGCCAGCTTCGGAGTCACAGAATTGCGGAGTGGAGACGATCCGACCTCGCTGTTCGTGCGGGCCGACATGGCCCTGATGTGGGCCAAACAGACCGGGCGCAACCGTGTTGTCATTTCCGGACGGGAACCGGAGCAAACGGATAACGAGGACCTGGATGACGAGTTGCGAAGGAACGCCAAATCGATATCCGGTGCCGATTGGCCCGAACACTTTCAACCGCCTGCCTACAGCGTCGAGTTGGCCGCACCTGACCTCTTGCCGATCTTTATCGAAAAGCTCAAGGCCTGGACTGAATTGACCAAGTGCAAGCTGGACCGGATCACCGATGGCCACATGATCGTCTCATTGAGCCAGGCCGATCCGTCCAATTCGAGGATCAGCGGTACGATTCAGGTCGAAGTCAATTTGTTGCAAACAGTGGAAATCGAACGGCCAACGAATTTGCCTGATGGGACCCGGGTGGTATTGAGGGTCTCCGCTTTTGGACGGCCATCCCGCTGGAAGAAACTGGACTTCGTCGCGCTCGGCAAGGCGGCTGTGGCCAACCTTCGAAGTATCGTGGGCCTGGGCGACGAAGAGTTTCTGGTGAAATGGCCGGTCCGCAAAAAGGAAGAGTCCCGCCGCTACAAATAACGCCGGTCGCCAGCGGGCACAGTTTTGCGGATTTCCCGCCAGGCGGGTATTCCATATCCCCGGCATCCAGGAAAGTTGCCGGACCATTCCCATACCGGCCAAAACGGCTCGCAATTCTGCCGTTAACGGTCCAGGCGGTTTGATCGCCCTGACAAAGTCGGATATCTTCATGGTTAACAGATCATGGCGCCTGCTGCGACCCGCGTTTGCATTGCGGACCAAATCATTCAGGGATTAACCGGAGAACTACTGACATGGCTTATGAATTGCCGAAACTGGGCTACGACTACAATGCTCTTGAGCCCCATATCGATGCCCGAACGATGGAAATCCATCACACCAAACATCACCAGGCCTATATCAACAATGTCAATGCTGCCATTGCCGGAACGGAATTCGAGTCGATGTCGATCGAGGATTTGGTCAGCTCCATCGCCAAAGTCCCGGAGAATATCCGGACAGCAGTCCGGAACAATGGTGGCGGACATGCCAACCATTCGCTGTTCTGGAAAGTGATATGTCCCAAAGGGGGCGGGGCTCCGGCCGGCGATCTGGCCGCAGCGATCAACGCGGCTTGCGGCAGTTTCGAGGATTTCAAAAAGTCTTTTTCCGATGCTGCGGCGAAACGGTTTGGCAGTGGCTGGGCCTGGCTGAGCGTCGATGGCGGGAAACTGGTCGTGGAAAGCATGGCCAACCAGGACAATCCCCTGATGGAAGGGCGTACTCCGGTGCTCGGACTGGATGTCTGGGAACATGCCTACTATTTGAACTACCAGAATCGCCGGCCCGACTACGTAGCCGCCTTTTTTAACGTGATTGACTGGTCCGAAGTAGCCAAACGGTTCGCTGCGGCGAAATAGCGTTTGCGGTCCATGCTGTCTTCAAAACGCCAGCCACCATTTCCGGTGCGCTGGCGTTTTTTCAGTTTCAGGCCCGGCTCGCGGCCATTTGGACTGGTTTCCGACGGAAAAACCAGCCGACTTCAATTGTCAAACGGTCACCCAACGGTTATTATCCGTGGTTCGTTTTGTCGATATCAATTTCCTGCTGTCACCCGAAAAACAGCGTGTTTTCAGGGTGCAACCTCCGTCGGTCCGACCCGTTATGGTCTGGCCGGCTACTGAAAGTTTTAATGGTAAACAGAACCCTTATCCGCGATCTCGAAGACGACGACATTTCCAGGCAACTGGACCAGTTCTTTCCTGCTGGCGATGACGAACTGGCCGATCTTTATTCCGTCGATCCAAAGTCCGATCAAAAATACCAAATCAACGAGATCGTCAAGGGACGAATCGTGCGAATCGATGCAGAAGTTGTCGTAATCGATATCGGCTTCAAAAGTGAAGCTACCGTGCCGCGAAGCGAATGGTCGGACCACGACGACGCTCCGGAAGTTGGCCAGGAATGCCGGGTTCTGATCGAGGATCTCGAAGACGAGAGTGGAACTCCCGAAGACACCCAGGGATTGATCGTTGTCAGCAAACGCAAGGCTGACCATATCATCCACTGGATTGACGTCATCTCCAAAGTCAAGGAAGGGGATATCGTTACCGGTACCTGCACCCGGAAAATCAAGGGCGGATTGCTGGTCGATATCGGCGTGCCGGTATTTCTTCCGGCCAGCCAGGTGGACATCCGCCGGCCAGGCGATATCGGTGATTACATTGGCAAGGCCGTTCAGTGTGAAGTCCTCAAGATTGACGACCAGCGCCGGAATATCGTGGTCAGCCGGCGGGCCCTGATCGAAAAGGAACGCCAGTACTCCCAGCAAAAACTGCTGGCCGAACTCGTTGTCGGACAGGCCCGCAAGGGGATTGTCAAAAACATCGCCGACTTCGGCGCGTTCGTCGACCTGGGCGGAATCGATGGCCTGTTGCATATCACCGACATGGCCCATACCCGCATCAGTCACCCCAGCGAAATGGTTTCCATCGACCAGGAAATCGAAGTCAAGGTGCTGAATGTCGATCATGAAAAAATCAAGATCGCGCTGGGGATGAAACAGCTGTTGCCGAATCCCTGGGATCAGGCCGAAGAAAAGTATCCGGTCAGTTCGATCCACAAGGGCGAAGTCGTCAACGTGGTCAACTACGGTGCCTTCGTCAAACTGGAACCAGGCATCGAAGGCCTGGTTCACATCTCCGAAATGTCCTGGGTCAAACGGATCAACCATCCGAGCGAACTGGTCAAAATCGGCGACGAAATCGACGTTTGCATTTTGAATGTCGATCGCAAGGGGGAACAAATGTCCCTCGGCATGAAGCAGACCCAGAAGAACCCCTGGGACGATGTCGAAGACCGCTATCCGGTCGACGCGATCGTCAAAGGCAAAGTTCGCAACCTCACCAATTACGGTGCGTTCGTCGAACTGGAACAGGGAATCGATGGCCTGTTGCACGTCAGCGACATGTCCTGGACCCGCAAAGTCGGGCACCCCAGCGAAGTGCTGGAGAAAGGCCAGGAGTTGCAATGCAAAGTCCTCTCGGTCGATACCCAGCGTCGCCGGATCGCTCTCGGTCTGAAGCAGATCGAAC
>Ga0163150_10006075_pt1 | contig 15009 bp, 6 predicted proteins | sample OliLakLV19P2IB_FD_148628 | JGI IMG/M metagenome (GOLD analysis project Ga0163150, IMG submission 148628) | Freshwater microbial mat bacterial communities from Lake Vanda, McMurdo Dry Valleys, Antarctica - Oligotrophic Lake LV.19.P2.IB | ecosystem: Environmental > Aquatic > Freshwater > Lake >...
TTTAAAACTTTGTCTCAAATCATCGTGAATAGCGTTGATGAAAACGGCGCAATTCATTTTGTGCTCGACGGCCAAAATTACAAAGCTTTCCGTGACGTAGATGGAAAAGTCTATCTTGAGAAAGAGCTTCCTTCCGCGGTGCAAATGTATGTGGATGAACTTCAGAAACAGATCGGTGAAGGTTTTAAAGTAACAGCCGAGCTTCAAAAAGACGGCACTTACCTGATCAGCGTGCGTGATTCAAAAGCTTATGTTGTCGCTCCGACAACCGGCTTGCATCATATGAGCTTTGAGCTGTCCCAAGGCGGGGTATTCGATCCATCCACTTTGGAAGTGGCCTATTACAGCATCGGCGAAAACATTAAAGTCGATGGACATTTGCTTTTCGAAGCTGTTTACTCGATTTCACTAGCTCAAATAAACATTTGCTATAAGGGCAAGTGCACAAACACAAAAATGGGCGTTACCGAACAAAGTGTTTTTAAAACTTTGTCTCAAATCATCGTGAATAGCGTTGATGAAAACGGCGCAATTCATTTTGTGCTCGACGGCCAAAATTACAAAGCTTTCCGTGACGTAGATGGAAAAGTCTATCTTGAGAAAGAGCCTTCACCCGCTGAAATCAAGGCTCGTGAAACGGTTTTCAATGATCTTGTGAAAACTTTTGGTTTTACGGAGCAAATGCTGAATGATTTGATCAAGAAAGGTTTGGTCAAAATCACAGTTGATTTAAAAAACCTCAAAGCCTCAGTTCAAATTGATGCAAGCGTGACGCTCCCAGAAGGGGCCGTGAATTTGTTTGATCCACTGGGCTCAAATAAATTGCCGAAAGAAATCAATTACACTTTGAGCTCTAATCAAACGCCGGAACTTTGCGCTTTAGACCTTCCCTGCGTTTCGAAGACTGTGCATTTCCTCAACTCAGGCGCTTTCAAAATCGGGGATTTGGATTTCGAACTCAATTATATTGATTTCGTCAAAGTTACTCTTTCCGAGATTCCTTCCAAGATTCCTTTCGAGATCAGGGAACAATTTTTCGGTAATAATCAGCTTCGTTCTATTCGTGTTGCCAGAGTGAATGATCCGTGCGGCGGAAATAAACTCTGCATGGCGCCGGTGACTTACCAACCGATTAAAGATATTACTTTCACCCATGATGACAAGTCTGGAAATATTACTGCGCATGTTGTCTATCACCAGCCCATGGATGGCGTTGTTTCTCGAGATGTAACGATTGCGCGTATGATTGACGATCAATTTCATATTCAAACTGTGACAGACTTTGATAAGAGTGGTCAAGTTTTGGCCAATAGCCAATTCAACTACGCGCAGATGTTCGTTGATTGCAAGCCCGTCGCTTGCCACCACCTAAACGTCGTGTCTCTTTACGGTATACAGCGCACGGACGCGACCGGAAAACTGCTTTCTGAAATTAAAATCCTGGGCAACCAAGCCACGATTGTAATTGACGGTAAAGAGTATGTTGTGACTTTTAAAACGTTCGAAGATCTTTTGGCAAAAGCGCTTAAAACCGAAAGCGGCTATGAAACTAAGCTGCCCCCTGCAGTTACGCCGATTTTGGTGGTGAAGCCGCCCGTTCAAAACATCACGGGCGCGGCAAGGATTATGCAGCAATTGCGCGGAGGAAAAATCGCTCCTATTGCGCAAGTTCAACCGAAGAAAAAGAAAAATAAGCGTTAATTGCTTCGAAAAACAACTCCGGAAATTTGCCAAAAGGGCAGTTTCCGGAGTTGTTCTTTTGTGTGTCCGACAGGGCGCACTCGCCTGAGAATAAAAGTTTCTTACAGACCCGGCAAGGGGAACTGTTAGCCGGACGGCAACAAGGGTGTCTTTTGTCAGTCGTTTCGCCCTTCCTACGTTCGGGAAGAGGGAGGTGGCAAAGACCAAGCGATTGCTTCGTTTTTCCTGTCCACAAAAGAGCCCTTCTCAAAATGCTTTTCCGATTGTAATATCTTCACCCCAGACCAGGGTTTACATTGGGGCTTTTTTTAGGCAAAATATCAGGAATGTTTACTGAGGCATCATAACGATAGGATATTAGCGAGCGAATGATGGAAAGTCAGACGGTTAAAAAAGTTTCGGCAAAGCGTCCTGCAAAACAAGGTTTGTATGATCCTCGTCATGAGCATGATGCTTGCGGCGTTGGTTTTGTAGCGAACATCAAAGGTATTAAATCGCATCAAATTGTTGCGGATGCGCTCACCATTCTCAATAATCTTCGCCATCGGGGCGCGTGTGGTTGTGAATCCAACACGGGCGATGGCGCAGGAATCTTGCTTCAGCTTCCGCATAAATTTTTTCAAGAGAATTGCCCCGGCCTTGGCATCGATCTTCCGGGAGAAGGCGAATATGGCGTAGGCATGGTGTTTATGCCACCGCATGCAAAACAACACAAGGCTTTTGAGAAAATCTTTGAAAGAGTTGTTAAAGAAGAGGGTCAGCAGTTTTTGGGTTGGCGCAAGGTTCATACGATTAATCGCTCCATGGGTGACACGGCCAAGGCCAGTGAACCCTTTGTCAGCCAAATTTTTATCGGTAAAAACCCCAGCCTTAAAGATCAGATGGCTTTTGAGCGCAAACTTTATGTGATTCGTTGCCGCGTTGAAAATGAAATTCGCTACTCCAAAGATGTTAAAGACCGCGAGTTTTTCTATGTTTCAAGTCTTTCGAGCCGCACGATTATTTATAAGGGTATGTTGTTGCCTGAGCAGGTGGGAGATTTTTTCCCCGAATTAAGTGATCCGACAGTTGAAAGCGCCATCGGGCTTGTGCATTCACGTTTTAGCACGAACACATTTCCAAGCTGGGATCGCGCACATCCTTATCGCTTTGTGGCCCACAATGGTGAAATCAATACTTTGCGCGGCAATGTCAATTGGATGAATGCTCGGCAGGCGCTTTGCGCATCAGAAATTTGGGGCGACGATATTAAAAAGTTGATGCCTGTCATTAATCAAGACGGCAGTGACTCGGCCATGTTTGATAATTGCCTCGAGTTTTTAACGCTTTCGGGTCGGTCTTTGCCCCACGCAGTCATGATGATGATCCCCGAACCTTGGGCCATGCATGAATCGATGTCGCCTGAGAAAAAGGCGTTCTATCAATATCACAGCTGTTTGATGGAACCTTGGGATGGTCCCGCGTCGATTGTGTTTACTGATGGAACTCAAATCGGTGCGATTCTTGATCGTAACGGGCTGCGTCCTTCGCGTTATTACGTTACCAAAGATGATCGTGTCATCATGGCCTCTGAAGTGGGAGTGCTTCCCGTTGTCGCTGAAGATGTTTTAGAAAAAGGCCGCCTTCAACCTGGGCGCATGTTTTTGATCGACACAAAAGAAGGTCGTATTGTTGACGATGAAGAAATCAAAAAAGCGATTGTTAACGAAAACCCTTACCGTAAATGGCTTGATGAAAATTTAGTTTTGCTTGATCAATTGCCCGAGGCGCCGCATGTGCATGCGCCCGATCATGACACTGTTTTGCAGCGTCAAAAAGCTTTTGGTTATACGTTTGAAGATTTGCGTCTCATTTTGACTCCCATGGGTCTTGACGGGGTTGAACCGGTGGGCTCGATGGGGACCGATACGCCGCTCGCGGTGTTATCCAATAAACCGCAATTGCTTTACAATTATTTTAAACAGTTGTTTGCGCAGGTCACCAATCCGCCGATTGATTGTATCCGCGAAGAAATTGTGACTTCGACTTTGACGACGCTTGGAACCGAGCGCAATCTTCTCAAGCCCGAAGCCAAAAGCTGCCGCCAAATTCAAATTGATAGCCCGATTCTTTCGAACGAAGATTTTGAAAAGATTCGTCACATTAAGCATCCTGATTTTAAGTCGGCCACGATTTCAATTTTGTATGAAATCGAAAAAGGTGCGCAAGGCCTTGAGTCTGCGATGGAAAAAGTTTGCAAAGAAGCTGACGTGGCTATTGAAAACGGCTGCAATATTATTGTGTTGTCAGACCGTGGTGTGAATCATGACATGGCGCCGATTCCCGCATTGCTTGCAGTTTCGGGAACGCATCATCATTTGATTCGTGAAGGCACGCGCACCAAAATCGGTTTGATTCTTGAAACCGGTGAGCCGCGCGAAGTGCATCACTTTGCGGTGCTTCTCGGTTATGGTGCTGGCGCGATTAACCCTTATCTTGCTTTCGAATCGATGGATGACATGATTCGCCAAGGATTTTTGAAAGGCGTTGAGCATAAGACGACGGTTAAAAATTATGTGAAGGCTGTTTCTAAAGGCGTTGTTAAAACCATGTCCAAGATGGGAATTTCGACGATTCAAAGTTATCGTGGTGCGCAAATTTTTGAAGCGGTTGGTATTCATCAAAAGTTGATCGACAAATATTTTACCGGAACAGCTTCACGCATTGAGGGTATCGGTATTGAGATTGTAAATGAAGAAGTTCGTCAGCGTCAGCGCGATGCTTTTCCAGACCGTCAAATTGATTCCCACGCGCTTGCATCGGGTGGCCAGTATCAATGGCGCAAAGATGGGGAGTATCATCTTTTTAACCCTGAGACGATTCATAAATTGCAGTCATCAGTTCGCAATAACAACTTCAAAACGTTTCAGGAATATTCCAAGTTAATCAACGAGCAAAGTGAATCGCTTTGCACCTTGCGCAGTTTGATGGATATTAAAATTCCCGCAAAATCGATTCCGATCGAAGAAGTGGAGTCAATCGAATCCATTGTGAAGCGTTTTAAAACCGGTGCGATGTCTTATGGTTCAATTAGCAAAGAGTCACATGAAACTTTAGCGATTGCGATGAATCGTCTTGGCGGCAAGTCTAACACCGGCGAAGGCGGCGAAGATCCCGCGCGTTTTATTCCCGAGGCCAACGGCGATTCGAAAAAGAGCGCGATTAAACAGGTTGCGTCAGGTCGTTTTGGCGTGACGAGTCATTACCTTGTGAACGCGCAAGAAATTCAAATCAAAATGGCGCAAGGCGCAAAACCGGGTGAAGGCGGACAGCTTCCGGGAACAAAAGTTTATCCGTGGATTGCCAAGGTTCGTCTCTCAACGCCGGGCGTGGGACTTATTTCTCCGCCACCGCATCACGATATTTATTCGATTGAAGATTTAGCCGAATTGATTCACGATTTAAAAAATGCGAACACCAAAGCGCGTATTAACGTCAAACTCGTTTCTGAAATTGGCGTGGGTACGATTGCCGCGGGCGTCGCCAAAGCGCATGCGGACGTTATTTTGATCAGCGGCCATGATGGTGGAACAGGCGCGTCGCCGCTTTCATCCATTAAACATGCCGGCGGACCGTGGGAACTTGGACTTGCTGAAACGCATCAAACTCTTTTGCTTAACAACCTTCGCAGTCGTGTTGTGGTTGAAACCGATGGTCAGTTGAAGACAGGCCGTGATGTTGTGATTGCTGCGTTACTTGGCGCGGAAGAATTTGGTTTTGCCACCGCGCCGCTTGTTTCGCTCGGCTGTATTTTAATGCGTGTTTGCCATTTGAATACTTGCCCAGTCGGTGTGGCAACGCAAGATCCAGAACTTCGTAAAAAGTTTACGGGCAAGCCCGAACACGTTGTGAATTTTATGCTTTTTATTGCGCAAGAAGTTCGCGAGCTCATGGCTCAATTGGGTTTCCGCAGCATCAATGAAATGGTCGGTCGTACCGAGTTGCTTGATTTCAAAAAAGCAGTCAATCATTGGAAAGCTAAAGGGCTTGATTACTCCAAGATTTTTTATGCGCCCAAAGTTGCGGCCAATGTTGGACGTTATCAGCAAATTGCGCAAGATCATGGTTTGATTAATGCGCTTGATAACCAAGTGTTGCTCGATATTTGTGAGCCCGCGCTTTCTGAGAAGAAAAAAGTAAAAGCGCGTATTCCGATTCACAATATCAATCGTGTTGTTGGAACCATTGTTGGCAGTGAAGTTACGCGTCGCTACGGCGCTGAGGGATTGCCTGAAGACACGATTCGTTTAAGTTTTACTGGATCTGCTGGGCAAAGTTTCGGAGCGTTTGTTCCGCGTGGTATGACGCTTGAGCTTGAAGGCGACGCCAATGACTATGTCGGCAAGGGTCTTTCAGGCGGAAAAATTATTATTTATCCTTCAAAGAAATCAACCTTTGAAGCAGAGAAAAATATGATTTTAGGTAACGTCGCGTTTTACGGCGCGACGAGCGGCGAAGCCTATTTAAACGGTATGGCCGGCGAGCGCTTTGGCGTGCGTAATAGCGGTGTGAAGGCTGTTGTTGAAGCTGTGGGTGATCATGGCTGCGAATACATGACCGGCGGTGTGGTGGTTATTTTGGGCCCCACGGGACGCAATTTTGCGGCAGGCATGTCAGGTGGTTTAGCCTATATTTATGACATCGATGGAACTTTCCCCAATCGCTGCAACAAGCAAATGGTTTTACTTGAGTCGGTTGAAGGTAAAGACGCAGAAGAGCTGAAGCAAATGATTGAAAATCATGTGCGTTATACCAAGAGTAAAGCCGGCGAAAGAATTTTGAATGATTGGAGTAAGGCTCTTAGTCGTTTTGTGAAAGTCATTCCGAAAGATTATAAAAACGTATTGCTTGCGATGGCAAAAGTCGAAAGCCAAGGTCTTTCAGGCGACGAAGCCGTGATGGCCGCCTTTGAAGAAAATATTCGCAGTACGAGTCGTGTGGGTGGAAACTGATAATAGGTTAAAAGTTAAAGGGTAGAGGTTTAGTCTAAGTTAAAAGCCTTTGAGCTATGGTTTTAACTTTTTAGATTTAACCTTTGAGTTGATATTATGGGAAAACCAACAGGTTTTAAAGAAATTAAACGCGAACTTCCAAAAGATGTCGCGCCGCTTGATCGCATCAAGCATTACAAAGAGTTTCACGAGCACATGCCTGAAGCCGACTTGCAAAAGCAAGGCGCGCGGTGCATGGATTGCGGTGTTCCGTTTTGTCATACAGGAAATCTCGTTGCGGGCATGGCATCAGGTTGCCCGATTAATAATATTATTCCCGAATGGAATGACCTTGTTTACAAAGGCCTATGGAAAGAAGCGAGTCAGCGTTTACATAAAACAAATAACTTTCCTGAGTTTACCGGCCGCGTTTGTCCTGCGCCTTGCGAAGGTTCTTGTGTTCTCGGTATTATCGATCCGCCGGTGACAATCAAAAATATTGAATGCTCGATTGTCGACAAAGCTTTTGACGAAGGATGGATTGTTGCCGAGAAACCTGAAAAACGCACCGGACTTAAAGTTGCGGTTGTGGGTTCCGGACCTGCCGGACTTTCTGCGGCGGAGCAGCTGAACCGTGTTGGTCACGAAGTAACAGTTTTTGAGCGTGAAGATCGTATCGGCGGACTTTTGATGTATGGGATTCCTAATATGAAACTCGACAAAGAAATTGTTCAGCGCCGTGTTGATTTAATGGCCGAAGCCGGCGTGAAGTTTGTGACAAAAACCGAAGTCGGAAAAAATTATCCCGCGCAAGATTTACTTAAAAATTTTCATTCGACTCTTCTTACTTGCGGCGCTACAAAGCCGCGTGATCTCACGGTAGAAGGCCGCCCATTAAAAGGCGTGCATTACGCGATGGAATTTTTAACGAAGAACACGAAGCATGTTCTCAAAACTATTTCTGATGCTGATTTAATTTCCGCTAAGGGCAAGAATGTGATCGTTGTCGGCGGCGGTGATACAGGCACTGATTGCGTCGGAACTTCGATGCGTCATGGTTGCAAGAGTTTGATTCAAATTGAAATCATGCCTAAGCCGCCTAAAGATCGTGCTGCGAATAATCCATGGCCAGAATGGCCGAAGATTTATCGTATGGATTATGGACAGGAAGAAGCCGCGGCCAAATTTGGCGATGATCCGCGCGTTTATTTAACTACGGTTAAAAAACTTGTGGGCGATGCGAGCGGCGTTCTCAAAGAAGCGCATCTTGTGAACATTGAATGGAAAAAAGATGATCAGGGGCGTTTTCTTCCGGTTGAAGTCACCGGTTCCGAAAAAGTTGTTCCCGCAGACTTAGTTTTGATTGCGATGGGTTTCCTCGGGCCTGAAGACACAGTTTTAAAACCAATCGGCGTTGAGCAAGATGTGCGCTCCAATGTCAAAGCCGACTATGGAAAATTCGCGACCAACATTGACGGCGTTTTCTCAGCTGGCGATATGCGACGCGGCCAAAGTTTGGTCGTTTGGGCCATCAACGAAGGCCGAGCCGCAGCGGCAGCAGTGGATTCATATCTTGCCGTCAAGCATAAGCTGGCCCAAACCGTTTTGGTTTGACCTGAGTGAATCGAGCCGTATAATACGGCTCCGCAAAATTAGTTTTTGCGCGTTCTTTTAAAATCGAATTTATAAATAGACTCATTCCCCTGTAGCTCAGCTGGTAGAGCAGGTGACTGTTACTTAATTAGCAGCCTTACGCAGTAATGCGTGAGTGAATAAGTGGGCTAATTCAGGGAAATCCTTCATTGATCTTAGGGCGTTAGTCCTGAGCAAAGTCGAAGGACAATCCTGAGCTAGCAACGAATTGTCATTCCCGCGAAGGCGGGAATCCAATTTGTGGGCAAGTGCAGAGACTCTACACCCACTATCCGAATCGCAAGAAGGGTTCATCCTGAACTTGTCGAAGGATAAAGATAAAGTCCGACTCTTCAGGTAACTGAAGTCAGAAAGTAATCACCGTGTCCGAGGTTCGATCCCTCGCGGGGGAGCCAATTGAAAAAGCCCTAGGCATTTTGCCTAGGGCTTTTTTCATCCCCGCGAGGGATCGAAGCGAAGGAACGCCGACCTCATGGGAGGATGAGGCGATTCTAAAAAATAGTTTAGATCGTCGGAAGTGACCGAGGGGCCTGAAGCATTTTTCATAAATGCGTAAGGGATCCCTCGCGGGGGAGCCAATTGAAAAAGCCCTGGCCTTGTGCCAGGGTTTTTTTATTCTGTCCTTTACCCCGCGTGGGATCGAAGCGAGTCAGCGGCGTCTTTTAAAAAGAGGTTACTTGTTGCTTTAGAGTTAGTATTATTTCTTTGTGAAAAAACATATGAACATGTTTAAACAAAGGCGGCATTTGCATGGATTTGAGGGATAAGTTGGCAGTTCAAAGAACCGTATTGGCTAACCAGCGCACATTACTTACCTTTTTTAATGCAGCATTAGCCCTCATCATAGCCGGTTTAACGCTAATGAAGTTTTTTGTCGGCGAATTTATTTTTTGGATAGGCTGCTTTTTTCTGCCGACGGGAGTGGGTATTTTAATTTACGGGTTTAAAAATTATTCTGAGCACAAATCTAAAATTGATGCTGCTTATAAGCCTGAAACAGAAGCATCGATATAACAAGCCAATAAATCTTTGTTGAGTCGCTAGATGCAATCGTGTTAAAAAATTAAACACGCGAAAGGAAGAAAAGCAGGATGCTTAAAATAGTAGCAAAAACTATCACGAATTTTTTAGTTCCCACTCCTAAGACAGCGGGTAGAGTGAGTTTGCCTTTGTCGCCCCATGTGTCGATCGTTTTCTTAGTGAATCCCGATAGCTCGGCAAAAATATAGGATCCCCCTACTAAACCCAGCATAAATACAATCGCGAGCAGGTCGCCTTGACCTAATGCGGCCGCGCCAGTTCCCGGACAATATCCTGCCAGCGCGAAACCAACCCCGAAAATTAACCCTCCGAGGATATTTGAAGCAGTCTTTGTTGGTTTAATGTGAAATTTAACCTTTCCATTTATATGTAAAAAATAAAGCCCTAGCATGGCGACTAAAATAGCCGTCAACATAACTTTTACCACTGTGAAGTCATGTAATAAAAGTTGACCGACGAGAATGTTATATTTAGCTACACCGCCCTTTTGGAGCAGAAATCCGAAAAATACTCCAAAGACCATCGCCAACAAATTTTTATTAAAGGGCTTAGATATTTGTGTCATGTTAGTAAATGAGGCGGATTGTCAAAACGCCCCCAATGAAAAAACAAGTTACCGCAATCCAGGATGAAACACCTAATTGAGCTGTGCCACTAATGCCATGTCCGCTTGTGCAGCCGTCCGCCATGCGTGAACCCAGTGCCATTAATATTCCGCCTATGAAACTCATCACAATATATTTAGCCTGATTATTTGTCCCATGATGATCAATCCAAAATTGCGGAACGCCATGCAGAAAAAATTCGCCGCCAGATAATGCGGCTAAGAAAGAGCCCAGGATAACAGCCAACACAAAAATGAACTCCCAGTTAAGTTTGGGCGGGTGTTCCTGATAGTAAATTAGTTTTTCAGTGTGTTTAGGCGCGATCTTTTTTCCGATAAGTCCTGCAAGGGTTGCATAAGCTGACGAGGCACCGACCGGTTTGTCAGAAAAGTAGAGCGTAAGACAGAGCAATAAACCGATCAATCCACCTACGATGTAAGGTGACCAGGCCCCGCCGGTGTTAGCCAATTCCGCATTTGTAGCCGCGTGTACAGACTGCGTGATCATAAGGGATGCCAATGTTGCTAGGCCCGCTTTAATCCGAGCTGCCTTAACAGGAGATTCTTTGCTGACTCGCTTTTGAATAATTTTAAAATCAAGCGTTCTTTTTATGTCAGGGCCGTTAACTAAGGGCTTTTTTAATTCTTTCCATGCGGTTATGCCCCCGATCAAATTATATACACGTTTGAAACCGAACCGTAAAAGCATGCTGGCGGCCAAACTAGCCCTGTGCCCGACGCCGCACATAACAATAACCGGTTTTCGCGGATTAAGACGTTTCGAAATATCCTTTATGTGGTTAATAAAACCAACATAAGCATGTTTGGCGTCGTTGATGTGACCTTCCTCATATTCAGTAATTTCGCGTACATCAAGCAATGTCATTTTTGCAGAGTCGAATGCGTTAGAGCATGAGATCGTGCCAGACACTTCAATGGGTTGCCCCGCATCGCGCCACTTCTCAAAACCGCCGGAAAGTACGCCGCGAAGATTATCTACGCCAATGCGGGACAGGTGGAGATAGGCTTTTTTCAAATCTTCGGGTCGTTCTAATACAAGAAAAACAGGCGTTCTTTCGTTTGCAATCCAGCCTCCAAAGACGGGAAGTCCCTCTAGCCAAATGCTGTATGAATTAGGAATGTGACCACCTGCGAAAGCCTCTGGCAACCGCGAATCGATTACAATTCCTTTTCTAGCCTCGTTGGAAAAATCTTTGGGCAATAAACAGGGGATCGCTTCAACTTGTTGGCTTAAAGCAATACCGCCTTTTAAATTCAGTTTTTCCATCAATGTGAAATAAGGAGGCCGCGGAATCCGTTCATCTAGTTTATGTCGAATAAATTGTTCCTTAGAGGAAATAAAAACGGGATTATAAGTACGTTCAAACCCCAGGGTGGATTCATCGTATTCTGCAATTTTGCCCCCGCAAACCGAGCCTGATCCATGAGCTGGATAAAGAAGAGTTTGATCGCCTAAAGGTAAAATTTTATTATGAATACATTCATATAAGATCGCCGCATTTTCAGCAGTCTTATTGGGATCAGGTAAGTCAGTGCGGCCTGTCTCACCAATAAATAGAGCATCACCCGTAAAAACAGCCCATGCCTTTTCCGGTTTATCCTTCATGTAGACTGCGAAAGAAACACTTTCAGGCGTGTGGCCAGGGGTATCGAGACACATAAAAGTCAGGCTGCCAATGTTTATTATTTCATTATCTTTTAAACGTATATCACTATGTGCGAAATAAGGATGTTTTCCAGAAACAATTTTAGAATCCGTCAGACGGCGAAGTGAGGCCGATCCTAAAACAAAATCTTCTTGGCGGTGAGTTTCAAGAACATATTTAATTTGAAGTTTATTTTTCCCAGCTATTTCCAAATATTCGTCCACGTCTCTGCGCGGATCAATGACTATACCAATACCTTCTGAACCTATCAAATAGGCGTTGTGAGCAATTCCGGGCGTTTTTATTCGTTGAAAAAACATACACATATGTTTTCATAATCACAAATTTATAGACATAAGGGAGGACGCTACAATTCTATAGTATTAAGCCTTACGAGCTGCTTTCTGGAGCGTGCGCCGTGGAAATTTGATTCGAAAACGCTGATGAAAATATTTATAGCCGCTCTCGAAGCGCCGCCCAATATTCACTGCTAGAAGGCCGCCGCAGCGGCACCGATGCTTTTGCTGCAAGTGGGTTTCTTCCGTTTAATTCTGTTTATTTTCGTTAAAAGCAATTGTGCTAGTTATTGGTTGCCCACGGTAATGGTTACCGCAACTTTTATTCTTTTTCAAGTGACGTTTTTCTTTGACACCGAATCGCCCTACAGGGTTATCGCACAAAAATCTTGGATTCATATTAGAAGCGCGGATGGAGCACGCGAAATTTTAGGTACGATTACCGGCACAATGTTTGCGTTAATCGTTCTTTGACGATGGTTGTTCTTACGGTCGCCAGTTCGCATTATGGGATATTGCCTTTTACGAAACGTTATGCTCAATCACAGCATGCAAGATACTCTCGGTGTCTTTATATCAACTTTTCTTGCTTAGTCACTCTCAGAAATATTCGTCAGATAAACGGCCAAGATATTTTTGTGCCGCATTAAAAACCGAGGCAAAGTTCTATTTGCTTGGAGATCCTCGCGGTGAAACGGAATGAGCTTGGAATTACTAAAAAATTTAAATGTTAAGTAGGCAGTCTTTTGGCTGAATATCATGTGCAAGATAAGGATACGAAAGATTGGAGTGCTGCGCCCATCATCAAGATTGAATAAGGTTAGAAAATCTGCCTTACGCAGCTTTTAAATTTTCGCAAAGAACCCTAAAAATCTTTACATCTTCACTGTGTAACCAGTTGCGAAGCTCTCCGACAATGGGGAGCCAATTGAAAAAGCCCTGGCCTTGTGCCAGGGTTTTTTTATTCTGTCCTTTACCCCGCGTGGGATCGAAGCGAAGGAACGCCGACCTCATGGGAGGATGAGGCGATTCTAGAAAATATTTTAGATCGTCGGAAGTGACTGAGGGGCCTGAAGCATTTTTCATAAATGCGTAAGGGATCCCTCGCGGGGGAGCTTCTATACCTGATCCACCTGACCCTTTTGGGGTGTAGGGTTTGTCGCCATCATCGCGCGTTTTAGATCGGTGAGACTGTGAATGAATCTGTTTGGTTCGACCCTGTTCGTCAAAGGCTTGGAAAAAAATCTTGGATCCGCATTGGTGAAACACTAATTATTCAAATGAGCCCCATGGCACCGATCAAGGCCAAGCGACCAGCCGAAGAAGATCCGTTGACTCTCAAAATTATTGGGGATTTAAAGCCTAAAAATAAAGATTCCGAAAAGGAGCTATGCTAAAATGCCAAACATTATGAAAAATCTAAAATCAAAATCAGCCCCTCAAAGTTATGGTCAGCTTCTTTCCGAAATTCAGCGGCTTTTGATAGAAGCTCGGCATCAGGCTGCCCGATCCGTAAATGCCATTCTGACCGCGACCTATTGGGAAATAGGCCGCCGGATCGTCGTGCATGAACAGGGTGGGAAGGCCCGGGCGGAATATGGGAAAGCCGTTTTAGAAAAGCTTTCAAACGATCTCACGCGCCGTTTTGGCCGCGGATATTCTCGCCAGAATATCCAGCAAATGCGCGAGTTTTACATCACTTATGCGCCTGCACAGATTTGCCAGACAGCGTCTGGCAAATTGGAAACTCGCCAGACGCTGTCTGGCAAATCCTCATTCATAGTTGCTAAAGATGCGGCGATATCGCATAAATTGGATGTTAGAGTATTGGCCACTGCTTTTCCCCTCTCATGGTCCCATTATGTCCGGTTTCTTTCCGTAAAAAACGATCATGCCCGGAAGTTCTATGAGGCGGAAGCCTTGCGTGGCGGCTGGTCAGTTCGCCAGCTGGACCGGCAGATCGATTCCCAGTTCTATGAGCGAATTGCTCTCTCCCGCAATAAAGCAGAAATGCTCAAGAAGGGAGCTACCCAAAAACCCCAGGATCGGATGACACCGGAAGAAGAGATCAAGGACCCTTATGTCCTGGAATTTCTTGATCTCAAGGATGAATATTCCGAAAGCGATCTGGAAGAGGCGCTGATCCGTCACCTGGAAACTTTTCTTCTCGAGCTCGGAGGCGATTTCACTTTTGTAGCCCGCCAAAAACGGCTCAGAATCGGAGATGAATGGTATCGCGTCGACCTTGTATTCTTTCACCGTCTTTTGAGATGCCTCGTTTTGGTCGACCTCAAGGTAGGAAAATTCACACATGCCGATGCTGGACAGATGCATATGTATCTCAATTACGCACGGGAACACTGGACACACCCCGAAGAAAATCCGCCGGTTGGGTTGATCCTATGCGCCAAAAAGAATACCTCCGCCGCTCACTATGCTTTGGATGGATTACCGAACAAGGTTTTGGCAGCGGAATATAAAACAACTTTGCCTAACGAACACAAACTAGTCGAAGAGCTCAACCGAACCCAACGACAATTAGAGTGTGCTGCTGCGAAGAAATTTCAAAAGTAGAACTTTCCAAAAAAATAGATCGGCAAAGATCGATTGTTCGGCGATTCTTGCCGATCTATTTTGTTTTTCTAATAATCTTCAAAAATCATATCCAGCCAAAACAGGGTTCAGAAAGGCACTTTTGGCGAGATATGTTTTTCTGGTGTAGAACTACATGCCCTTACACTTGAGCGATGGAGAGCGGATCAATTATGGCGTCGTTGATTTTAGAGGCCATTTTGAAATTGCGTGAGGGTGCTCCGGATCTCCAATCTTCCAAGCCTCTTTGGTAATTCTATAGAGGGAAATTGGAAATACGACGACGAAATACGAACGTTTCGGCGTGTTAGCCGGGGAGCCAATTGAAAAAGCCCTAGGCATTTTGCCTAGGGCTTTTTTCATCCCCGCGAGGGATCGAAGCGAAGGAACGCCGACCTCATGGGAGGATGAGGCGATTCTAGAAAATATTTTAGATCGTCGGAAGTGACTGAGGGGCCTGAAGCATTTTTCATAAATGCGTAAGG
>Ga0163150_10006079_pt1 | contig 15003 bp, 14 predicted proteins | sample OliLakLV19P2IB_FD_148628 | JGI IMG/M metagenome (GOLD analysis project Ga0163150, IMG submission 148628) | Freshwater microbial mat bacterial communities from Lake Vanda, McMurdo Dry Valleys, Antarctica - Oligotrophic Lake LV.19.P2.IB | ecosystem: Environmental > Aquatic > Freshwater > Lake >...
TTTCAACGGTATCCGGAGTGCTTGTACTAAATGACAATCTTCCCGCGCGAACATTCGCAAGTATCATTTCAGATAGGCCTGGCTCATAAATCGGAATTTTACCTTTTTTGAGAGTCGCTATTTTTGATTCATCATGGTCGACACAAGTTACCGTATGCCCCATATGAGCAAAGCAAGCGCCCGTGACTAAACCTACGTATCCGGAGCCGATCATGCCAATTTTCATAAATCCTTTAGAAGTTTAGTAGAGATAAGCGTCAGGAGAATAGCGCGACGAATAAGAAGAAGAAAATCCGCCCTGTTCATTGGCACCATCAACGGTTCGACCAATACGAGGATCAGAAATGGTTGCACGGTTGCTGCCGGTACTTAAATGAATCCCAGGCATGGACTGCATCCTCAGATTAAAAAATACTTCTTGATTTGAGTTTTCAATGAGTGAGTCGCGTACATTGAATCCAAAATCAAGCAATAGATCACATCCTAAATTTCTTGTCGCAGACACCTGCCATTCTTCAAATGTTGCATGAGTTGCATTCCAACGCGTATATCCAGCCACCATCCAACGAGGATTAATCGTATACTCACCTGCAAAAATAATCTGGTTACCGCTCGTGGTCTCATTACCCATTTGCTTGCTATAATTTGGGGCATATCCTGGCTGATTTCCATTAACGGGAGAATAACCATGCATTTCACCCGTAGCTCCTTCGCGATATAATTGATCCGAATTCACATACCTGTGACCAAAAGTCAATCTCCAGCGGTCCCGAGAAAAAATGAGATCCTGACTAAATTTATTGATTTGCTTGCGCCCAATGTCATTCTCCATTTTTGACTCATAAAGCAACCAGCTGTAAGGACGCAAGGTAACTTCATTGACTAAAGCCGTAAAAGCACTTCCGCGGCGATCTAAAGGCTGGTAATCATAGCGCACAAAAGTATTCATACTCACTACATCAACACGTTGCAGCGCGCCACCCACGACGCGCTTTGTCTGCAATTTATTATCCATACCAAATTGCAAGCGCATGGTATTTCCGTAAGTATCCACCGAATCAAACTGATTCAGACGTTTCGGATCGAGCGTTGTTTCGATTCCCTCGATTCTCGAATTGGGTTCAAACACATGCCGAAGCTGGTTAATTTCAATTCCTAATCGATCCGAGCTAATGGGCATAAGCTTATAAAAATGCTCACGAATATCCACACCCTGGTTTGCAACCAGTCTCAGGTGACCATCGTCACCCTGCTGATCGCGACTATAATAAGTGGTCCGCATACCCGTAAAAGGCATGACTTTCAATTCTTTCCAATTCACAGGGTAATTAAATTGGGTGCCGAGGTCGCCCCGGACAACATCCGCATTATTGCCTGTACGACCAAAACGCATGCTCATGTTGTCAAAGCTGGCTTGGCTTTGATTATTAAGCCCATTGATCAGTACCGGCTGATTTTTAAAATCAGCTCGAATTTCCGGCAAATGCTCAATGGTCTCCTCATAATTATTCATCTTCTTCTCATTGTGAACAAGCACACCATACTTTTCTGTGTTATGCGTCAATGTCACAAATGAACTGGGCTGAATCTCATTGCGACTTTCACGATGAAAAAAATCTTGCAAAAAATATTCATCTGCAACTCGGTGATAACGCATAATTAAATGAGTACCCGGATTAAAATCAGTTCGATGCCTCCAACTAATTCTACCGCGGTCTCGATCGGAAGTTTGTTCATAAGGGTTTTCACGACCAGAAAGGTCTAAATGACCGGGCGTCGGTGCTTTCTTATCTTGAGTCCAATAGAGTTTGATGTCGCCCTTCGCCCACTTATCAAAATTATATCTCTGCCGCAGCCCCGCTCCAAAACCTTTACGCTCGCGCCAATCGCCATAAAGCTGCCCCGATAAATGCTTATTAATATAGTAGCCTTTCATTAAACCGGCATAATATCCAAAGCGCGAATTATGCCCCGCAGTCACATTGAATGGGATACTTGGTAAATTAAGCGGAATCACCATGTAAGGAACCCAAAGTACTTTTTTGCCCATGACATACAGCCAAACATTACGCACAACGATTTTGTCACCGGCATAAACTGTTGCTTGCTTGGCCTTGAACTCGTAATTAGGATTTTCTGATCCACACGTTGTAACTGAGCAGTTTTTAATTGTATGCAAACCTTCTTTTTTCTGCTCAACTTCAACGCCGGTTCCCCGCCATGGCAAGCTGACAAAACGACCGTCCGGGAAATTTCCATGATGAGTTTTGAAGTCATAATAAACTTCCGAACCCTTAAGAGTGGGTTCATCTTTATTGAAAATAATGACATGACCACGTGCCGTTGCTTTATTTGTCTGAGTATCAAGCTCTGCATAGTCTGAGGTAATCTTAATATCCTGATACGATAAAACAACATTGCCTTTAGCTATTAATAGGTTGCGAGTTTTGTCATACTCAAGACTGTCCGCCACAGACTCAACCTGGTAAGATTTTTTATCAAAAATAGTGTCAACCGGGACACGCGTAGTTGAATCAGCTTCCATCGTAGTTGCACTAGCGGTCACCACGGCAGGGCCTGACTGTTCCTTGTTACTGTCAATGGACTGATTTTGAGCCAGCGCCCATGGTTGCCCAAAGAGCAACAAAACCACGAGGAGCGGAGCCACTAAATATTTTTTCACTTTATACCCAATCCTTATAAACCATCACTCGATTACGACCATCTTCTTTGGCTTGATACAAACACTTGTCGGCAGCCTGAATCAAACGCTCCACGACAGGGGCAATGTCACTCGTCTCAGGCAAATGTGATTGGCTGGGGTCATAAGTTGCAATCCCCTGACTCACCGTCACTTTAGCCTCGACATGATAAAGCTTAAACGTATGTCGCGCAATATAGGACCTGATTCGCTCAGCAACTTCCAGCGCAGCGGCTTGTTTAGTCTCGGGCATGACAACAATAAACTCTTCACCCCCATAACGACCCACTAAATCAACACGGCGAACATTCAGCTTTAATATCTCTGAAACTTTCTTGAGAGTTGCGTCTCCTACCAAATGCCCGAATTCATCATTATATCTTTTGAAGTGGTCAATGTCCAACATGAGAAGCGATAAAGGTGTTTTGAAACGCTGAGAGCGCTTAATTTCTTCATTCAAACGCTCCATGAAATGCCTGCGCACAAAAACCTGCGTCAAATCATCCAAAATTGACAACTCTCGAATAGTTTCATACAAGCTGATTTTTTTTACAAGCAAAGCTAAAAATGAACTCAAAACTTCGATTTTGGCTAAATCTTTTTCATCCGCCCCCTTGATCCCAAAAACAGCGTATAAATTATTTTGGTCAAAAGCTGGAAAATACCAGGTGCTTTCCTTGCGAATCATTTGGCGACCGCTTTCAATCTGATTCAAAAAAACTAAATCAAGAGATTGAGATTCCAGAAGCGAAAAGGTTCCCTCATGCGAAATTTCGATAATTTTAAAAAGATTTTCTGCTGAATCTTTGCTTTTTGAAGGAATCCAAATGATGACTGTTTCAAACTGAAGTTCATTTTTAAGTGTTTTAGAGAGATTCTCAGCAAGACCTGAAAAATTAATGGCTTCACTTAACTCGCGAGCAATTTCAAATAAATTCAACAAACTTGCAACTTGGCGCTCAAGATGATCAAGGCTCTGCTGACGTGAATCATATTTCTTTCGATTCGCTTCGAGCTCTCTGCTTTTTTCTGCAACTTGGCTGATTCGCGTTCCGATACGGCTCTCAAAAATCTTACGCACAAGCATCAGCAAAAAAAAGACAGCTGCGCACATCAACCATAATATAAAGAAATAATGAAAACCGGTGCGATACCCATAATAGAATTGCCATGCCGTAAAAACAAAAACACCTGCAGCAAGAAGATGCATGCGCTTTTCATCCCACCAGTAAAAAAATGCAAAAGCCCAGTAAGGAGTTAAGAGAAAATGAAAAACAGGAAACTCAAGGCTTCGCATTGTAAAAAAATAGGATATGACACAAAAGAATGCGAAAACTAGGCTGGGGCGCAACATACGCGATTCCTCCCCTTCTCTTTAGACTCATAAAGCGCCTGATCCGCTTTGTGGACGAGCGACTCAATCTCAAGAGTATCGTCCGGCAATGAAGCCACCCCGATTGAAACAGTTAGTTTAACTTCTTGGCGCCTGAGATTAAAAATGGTTGTTTCAACGGCTTTTCGAATGGCCTCAGCCTGTTCAACGGCCTGAAGTTTGCCCGTTTCAGGAAAAATAATTGCAAACTCTTCGCCGCCGTAACGTGCCAATACAGCGCCTTCGGTTAGCTTGCGCAAAAGATCTGTAAATTGGATTAAAATCAAATCCCCCGCTTGGTGGCCATATTGGTCGTTAATGGGTTTGAAAAAATCCAGGTCACACATCAGCAGCGAAAGAGGCTTGTGGTTAAGCAAAGCGCGACGATGTTCTTCTTTGAGTCGCGAATAAAAATATCGCCTCACATATAAACCCGTTAGCGAATCCCGTATCGCAAGTTCATTGGTTCGCTCGTAAAGAATCGAATTTGAGATGGCCGAAGAAGCAAGTGTGGCGATGGCATCCAATAGCCTTAAATCATCATGTGTAAAAACATTCGCATGACACGAGTAGAGACCCAGAGTCCCCATCACGCGGCCTTCGCTTATCAAAGGCGTCACAATTAAGCTGCGCAATTCATCGACCTTTCCTTTTGACTGAGAAGCAAATCGAAAATCGGAGTGCGCATCGGTAACAATTAACCTTTTACGATTTTTAATCGTCCATAAATCATAATGGTTACCTTCCTGATTGCTAAAAGCATCGAGCGAACCCGAAATTTTTTTAGCAATAATGGGAAGGTGTGGGCCTTCAGTTTGAGCGAGCGTCACGGCACAATAATTACCACGCGAAATAAAGCGAAATGTTTGATCAACAAGCGTGCTTGTCACTTCATCGATCGTTAGAAGTCGCGCCAAATCTTCCGCGAGCTTACGAAGATTATAATAAGTTGAATATTTTTCAAAAAACACACTGATCCCTTCGCCGCGAAGTTTATACAAAACTTGCAAGTCATTGAGCTGATCTTGCGACTTTTCAAAATCAGCATCGAGCATAACGCTTTCCTGCTCATAGTTCCGTGCCAAATAGATGATGACCCCGGTGAAGGTTAGAATAAAAGCGGCCGACCAAAGAAATACGGGAGTTCCCGCTGTAAAACAAATAAAGATAATCAGACCAAGCGATGATGTTAGAAAGATATACAACGCCGTCCATCGAAATGCAGACCAACTCACAATAAGCGGAAAAATAAGAGCAGACAAAGCTAATCCAATCTGAGAAAGCAAATAGCCAGGATCGTGCGAAGAATTCAGTTCGGTTAATTTCTTAATACAGAAATAAACAATTGAGAAATAAAACAGGAGCGCGAGAGCAAGCAGGAAATGCCGACGAGTGGCTCCAAACATGGGCAAGGGTGCTATTTAAGCGCCGCGCCTGAATCCGGATTAAAAAAAAGTGCCTTGCTCATATCAAAAACGACCTGAACATCCTGGTTCGTACTCGCTGTATCTTGATTATTAACACGAACAACAAAACTACTATCACCCGCATTCAAATAAAGATAAATCTCAGAACCCATCGGTTCCACGACTTCGACAGTGGCTGTGAGGGTAAACTCAGCCCGAGCATCCTGAGCAAATATTTTATCGTAAATATCTTCCGATCGAATTCCCATTTGAATTTTCTTCTTTCCATAGCGTTGCAATTTTTCATAGTCGCTCGGCAAAATTCTAAGCTTAACGCCACGGCTTAAAAAATAAAAGTCTTGGCCGTCACGAACAACCTCACCATTAAAGAAATTCATCGGCGGCGAACCAATAAAACCAGCGACAAATTGATTGGTTGGGTTTTCATAAAGAGTGACAGGTTCATCCACTTGCTGGATCTCACCGCGATTCATCACTGTAATTCGATCACCCAAAGTCAACGCTTCAACCTGATCATGCGTCACGTAAATCATGGTGCACTGCAAGCGATTATGTAACTTTTGAAGTTCCATGCGCATTTGAACTCGCAACTTTGCGTCTAAATTCGACAAGGGTTCATCAAAAAGAAAAACCTTGGGCTTACGAACAATCGCGCGTCCAACCGCAACACGTTGACGCTCACCACCTGATAATTCTTTTGGCTTGCGATTAAGATAGTTAGAAATACTCAGAATCTCTGCCGCCTCGGACACACGGCGATCAATTTCCTTTTTAGGATATTTACGCAGCTTCAAAGCAAAGGCAAGATTGTCGTAAATGGTCATGTGAGGATACAATGCATAGTTTTGAAAAACCATGGCAATGTCACGGTTTTTTGCAGGTAAGTCATTGACAAGCACGTCATCAATAAAAATCTGACCTTCCGTAATTTCTTCAAGGCCCGCAACCATTCGTAATGTCGTCGATTTACCACAACCCGAAGGTCCCACCAAAACCATAAATTCTTTATCCGCAATTTCAAGATTGACGTTTTTGACAACTTGATTCCCATTCGAATATGTTTTGCAAATATTACGAAGACTAACGCGCGCCATAAAAGCTCCTTATTTCCGTCCCGCTAACAACTCAAGCAAGAGCACAAGCGAAGATTTAAGTTGGTGCCGTGAAACCACGGAGTCCACCATTCCCTTTTTTAAAACAAATTCTGACGTCTGAAAATCATCCGGCAACTTTTGGCGAATGGTTTGCTCAATCACGCGGGGTCCTGCAAAGCCAATCAAAGCTTTCGGTTCGGCTAAAATGACATCACCGAGCGATGCAAAGCTCGCCATCACTCCGCCCATGGTAGGATTTGTTAAGATTGAAATATAGAGTAAACCCGCCTTTTGAAAACGGTTGAGCGCCAATGAGGTTTTTGCCATCTGCATCAAACTTAAAGCGCCTTCATACATACGCGCCCCGCCTCCCGAACCCGACACGATAATAACGGGCAGCTTCTTTTCGTGACACGCCTCGATCAAGCGCGTAATTTTTTCACCCACAACCGATCCCATGGACCCCATAATAAAGCGTGAGTCAGTGACCGCTAACCCGCACGACTGCCCGCCCATCGTTGCAAAGCCGGTAATGCAAGCGTCTTTCAGACCCGTCCGCTTTTGATCTTGGCGAATTTTCTCTTTATACGATTTAACAGCGGAAAAATTCAAAGGGTCTTGAGAGATGAGAGTCGCATTTGTTTCTTCAAATCCATTTTCATCCACAAGTTGGGAAATACGCTCAAGGGCGCCAACGATAAAGTGATAGTCGCACTTACTGCAAACGTGAAGATTATCCTTAAGCGCTTTATTGAAAATAATATTGTCGCATTCTGGACATTTGGTCCACAATCCGGCAGGAATACTTCGTTTGCGTATCGGACTCGGTGCAGAACTTTCAGCCATGAAGATGATGACCCTTGGTTATGTTTAGATACAATGCTAAAATCAGTCGATAGACCGACCGGGAATTATAGAAAAAACATCCATACCCGGTCAATCTATTCTTCCGGTTCGGGGGCCGGGGTCAAATCATGGATCAACGCGCATTACAACAACAATCGCAAAAGCTGCATCTTTCGCCGCAGCTACGCCAATATCTTAATTTTTTATATCTCCCCCAAATGGAGCTCCAAGCCGCACTCCAACAAGAGTTGTCGGAAAACCCCGCTCTTGAAGAAATTTCGGAGACACCGACAAATGAATCCGAACCCACTGAAGCCGTGGATGACAAACGCGAAGAAATTTTATCTGACGACTCAAACGATGAGCCACTTCCTGAGATTGATTTTTCCCGAAAAAGCAAACAAGACCTTCAGTCAATCCACCAATTCCAAGAAGTGTCACTTTCCAAACCCGTATCATTAGCAGAACATCTCGAACGCCAAATTGCTTTTCAAAACTGGTCGAAAAACGATGTGCGCATTGCAAAGCTTATTATTGGCAATTTAGATCAGGAAGGTTTTTTGCGCATCGAGCTCATCGATATTTCGAGCTCCGCCGAAGTCAGCTCATCTGATGTTGAGCGCGTGCTCAAATTAGTTCAAGAGCTCAATCCCGTGGGTGTGGCCGCTCGCAGTCTCGAAGAATGTCTTCAAATTCAGCTTCGACAAAAATATCCAACGCACCCGATCTATGAAACAATTGTAACCAACCATCTCGGTGATGTCGCGCGCCGCGATTCAAAAGCCTTGTCGCGAAAACTATCTATTTCGGTCAAAGAAGCCGAAGAAGCACTCGCGGTCATTATTCGCCTTGATCCTCGCCCTGCACGCGATTTTCAGGAAACCCGACATTTGCAAATTGTACCGGATGCTCAAATTAGTTTTAAAGGCTCAACTCAAACTGAGTTTGAAATTGAAATTTTCAAGGAGTACTTGCCTCGTTTTCGCGTCAGCCCCGAGTATCGACGCATGATGCGCGACCCCAAAATCGACGAGGCGACAAAAAACTACCTCAAATTAAAAATTAGTGATGGAAGCCAACTCATGAAAGCACTTGAATTGCGTGAGTCCACTCTGCGCCTCATCGCCCAGGAGCTCGTTAAAACTCAGGCGGATTTCTTTGCGCACGGATTCACTCACTTAAAACCTTTGCGGCTAAAAGATCTCGCCGAAGTATTAAAAATGCATCCCTCAACAATCAGTCGCGCGATTCATGGGAAATATGTTATGACGCCACAGGGAACGCTACCGCTCAAAAGTTTTTTTTCACAACGAGTTGAAACATCGGATGGCGAAGACGAGTCTCAAAAGAGTATGACGCTGCGAATTCAAAAAATCATCGAAAATGAAGACTCTGCCCACCCATTAAGCGATCAACAAATCGCAGAAATGCTTCAAAACGCTCAAATCACCATTGCCCGACGAACCGTTGCAAAATATCGAGAGCTACTCAGAATCTTGCCAACCCATTTACGCCGAAAACGCAATTAGCAAAAACATCTTTGGGCTGCTTTTATCCTTCTTTATTTTTCAGGTCAATTTGTGTAGAATCGCCGCGCTGTCATTTCTGCTCTGCGCAAGCGCAACCGCGCTTCAATCTCCGCGCGGATCAGTTTTTTATGCTGGTGTAGCTCAGTTGGTAGAGCAACTGTTTCGTAAACAGTAGGTCGTCAGTTCGATTCTGACCACCAGCTATTGTCCCACAATGACTTACAGCTTTTCAGAAACTCCCGAAATTGCATTGACAGCACTTTTGTCAGCAGTTCCCATGTTCATCCGTTAATGACTGACGTTTGATTCTCTCGGTTGAAAAAGCAGCTCAAGAGCCTTCAACAATTCGAACGCCGTTGCGGTGTAATTCAAAGTTCTTTTAAAAGAAAATAGCCTATGATGGTTTTGGCGTCTTGGATTTCGCCGCTCTTAATCATGCGCCCAATTTGATTTAAAGAGAATTCTTCTAATTCAAACTCCTCGTCTTCATCTTTTTCGGCATAGGCTGGCTTGAGATCACTCGCAAGAAACAGATGCATCTTTTCCTCAGAAATTCCGGGGGTGGGATAAAAAGAAATGAGCTTTTTTAATTGTCGCGCGGCATAGCCGGCTTCTTCAGCCAACTCTCTTCGTGCAGCTCTTTGAATAGTTTCGCCTTTCTCAATGCCACCGGCAGCAAACTCCCAAATCCAGCCTCGGGCTGCGTATCGATACTGCTTCACCATCAAATATCGTCCGGAACGAAGTTTAGGAATGATCACAACACAGCCGGGGTGCTCAATTGACTTTCGAGTGATTTTTTGATGACCCACTTGAAGCTGACATTCAACTAATACGGAAGAACTTAAACGCATCAAAACACGCCGGCTCAGCACCTTGATTTTAGACATTCTCACCCCTGGATGAATTCGCTTTTAGCTGAAATGTGATTGGAATAAACAAACGCAGAAGACCATTGCTTGGTAAATCCATTTTCCAATCTCTCACTGCATCAAGTGCCGCTTGATCTAACTCTTGAAATCCGGACGTCCTGGCAATTTTTACTGAAATCACATTTCCATCACCATCTAACCGAGTATCAACAATAACCCGTCCTGCCTGGCCCATACGACGAGAAATTTCGGGATAAATCGGCGGCTGATTCCAAGCATGCATAGATTTTCCTGGAGCCTTAATGGAGACTGCGGAGGGTTTGTGGCTTAGTACCTTGGGCACGCTCGTCCTATCGCGGGGTTGCTTTTGATTGCGCTGAGCAAAATCGGTCAAAACAGCTTGGGGAGGAGAAAGAGGCGTCAAAATCTCGTGAGACTTGGAATCTGACTTAACAACTGCAGAAACACTTTTCTCAAACTCCGAATAATCAGAGGACTGAATTAAATCCACTGAAACAGGCAAATGAAAGTCATCAACCTTAGAAACAAGAGCTCCACGATTGAAAGGCAAAGAAGGAAAATGGAAAACAAAAAAAGCAGCATGAAAACTCAGCGAAATTAAAATGCAGGTTCGGAGACTATTCATCCCTGATCTTTAAATTAATTGAAAACTGAGCCCAAAAAGAAACACTCACCCTTCATTTGCAGAAGCGGCCTGAGCTTCCTTCGACAGCCCAAAAATGCGGTGGTCATGAAAAATAATTTTAAAGCCGTGCTTGTGAGCAATCTCATCTTGCAATTTCTCAATCTCATCCGAGTGAAACTCAATGATCTTCCCCGTTTGGATACAAATCATATGATCATGATGACCTTTAATCGAAACGCGCTCAAAGTAATCGCGCTTTCCAGCGCCGGCAGACTTTTGAATCATTCCGCTTTCAAGTAATAACGGTAACGTCCGGTAAACCGTATCTCGAGCGATTCGATAGCCCTTTTTCTTAAGACGTTCATAAAGGCTATCCGCGTCAAAGTGATCATTAAGCCTTTCAATCTCTTCAAAAATATGTCGGCGTTCATAAGTAAACTTCAGCTTTTTCTGATTCAGCAGAGCTAAAAATTTTTCTTGATCAGCACTAGTTTTTTCAACGACATTTTTTTTAATCAAAATTCATCCTTTTAAAAAATGGTGGGCGGAAATAACCGCGACTTCCATCCATGTCAGCTAATCGTTTCCATTCAGCCTCAAAAAAAATGCGCTGTGCCCCCCCCTTTTTTCCTGCGTCCCGCTTTGCGGTTCGGCATAGCCCCGAGCTAAAATAATACTGAGCGGGATACGGGAGTCCTATGCCCTACTCAAATAACTATCATTACTGTACGCTATTATATTCATTTAGGAAATTTTCGCTACTTATCCCGCTACTTAAATTCCGCTTAATTTAAGCGCCCCACCGAGGCGCCGATTACTTCCTTCTCACAGTTCGCCAACATTGTGGTCTTTAGAACCCACGAATCCAATACTCGACACAAAAGAAACCAACGAAAAAATAATCTTATTTATAACAATACGAGAAATAAATTGAATGAGCTAAACCATTACGGCTTTGTCATTCGACGCGGGAGAAGATCAGTCTTGAGGCAATGGACACGGTCAATGAGCAGCTTTCCATCGAGATGGTCGATCTCATGCTGGACACAAATCGCTTCAATTCCTTCACTGATTTTCTCGTGAGGCTTTCCGAATTCATCGTGATATGAAAACCGAATCCATCGATAACGTTTAACAAGCGCGGTGTAATCTGGGACGCTCATGCAGCCTTCACGACCAATTTCCATGTCACGCATTTCGTGAATGATCGGATTTACAAGAACCATTTTTTTTGCCGATGGTTCGCGCGCAGAAACATCGATAATCGCAATGCGATGACTTAATCCAATTTGCGGTGCCGCGATTCCAATCCCATGCGCTTCATTTTTCATCACATCATGAAGTTGCTTCACAACACCCATAATTTCTTTTTGCACCAACACACAATTTTTAGTCGCTGTGCGCAAAACACGATCCGGATAATGAACAATCCGATCCAAAGGCATGTTAAAAAATTGCCGCTTCGGAGAAATGAATTTGAACTTCGATTCCGAATTTTTTACCCCAAATCGGAATTAGTTTTTTAAGTTTTTTGAAATCCGTTGTTTTCTTCAAATCAACACCCATGGCGAGTGAATATAAATTCGAACTGTTTTTCTGTTGTAAAAGCCGGCAATCTAAATTCGTAATATTCGCTTTCATTTTTGCCAACGCTGAACTTATTCCATAAACAATTCCGGTGCGATCTTTTGCAATCGCAGAAACAATCACGGATTTTTTATTGATTACGGAACGACTTGATTTACGCGAAATATCAATCACTTCCACAAAAAGATTCCATGGTTTCTTCTTCAATGCCGCGATTTTATTTTTCAAAACAGCAGACTTCTGGGTGGATTCTTTTTTAAAACTCAACATCATTGCAAACCGCCCTTCTAAAAGTGACATGCTCACATCTTCTAAATTAATGCCCGAGTTATAAAAAATCTCGGTCACAACTTCGACTATTCCAGGACAATCCTTACCTTGCACAAAAAGCATTCCATAACTTGCCATACAGCCCCCTTTTCTTTAAGACTTCGTCATTTCTTTTTTCGCCCAATGAAGAGCTTCTTGCTTTGAACGCAAAACAAGCTCGAGCTGAAGCAAATGGGCTTCATTCAGAATTTCTTTCATCTTGGGACCCGGTTTAAGACCTAAACCCTTCAAGTCATCGCCATTCATATAGGGCTTGGGCAGTTTTTGATGTCCCCACTCTTCGACTTTTTCCTTAACAAGCTGGAGAGGCGCCATTTCATAAGGATGAGACTGATAAAGAGTCAAAGCTTGCCCCAGAAAGGGATCATTCACAAGAAGCTTCATGCTCCCAATTCGTAATTCATTGAATTTTTCGATTTGCTCCTCAAGAGTCAAAATATGAAGTGTTTTTTGGATCGCTTCATTGGAATGCCTGAGATCCTTCATAAGAATGAGGATATCATTTTGTGCTAATCCATAAAAAAACAAGCTCGCCGCGAGAGCGATGTTTAATTGACCCTGAAGATGCTGGCTCGAAAAACGTTGAATAATCGCTGAATGGGAAGAAATGCTCGGCCAAAGGTATTTCCACAGACCGGATTCAACCAGCAGGCTGAGTCCACGTTCCGGTTGCGGAGATGTCAAAATTTTATCAATCTCATCTCGAATGCGCTCTTTACTGACTAAATCGATTTGCGCCGCTCTCAGTTTAATCTCATCCCATGTCTTAACTTCGATTGCAAATCCCAGACGCGCAGAAAAACGGATTGCCCGCATCAATCTCAATTTGTCTTCTTCAAAACGTTTTGCCGGATCACCAATACAACGAATAAGCTCATCACTCAGATCTTTCACTCCCCCCACATAGTCTAAAACCCTATGTTGAATGGGATCATAAAAAAGACCATTGACTGTGAAATCCCGTCGCGAAGCATCCTCTTCGGCATTTGAAAAGTTAACAAATCCAGGGCGTCTTCCGTCTTGATAGCCACCTTCTGTGCGAAAAGTAGCCACCTCGAACTGAATACTGTTAAGGATTACAAGCATGACGCCAAATTGGCGTCCAACGGGAATAGTCTTAGAAAAGATTTTTTCGATTTGATCGGGAGTTGCAGATGTCGCGATGTCATAGTCCGTCGGCTTAAAACCAAGTAAATGATCTCGAACGCAGCCACCTGCCAATAAAGCTTGATGACCTGATTCTTGCAAACGTTTCACAATTGAAACTGCTGCGACACCTTTCGGACAAGTAAGATTCATCATGCGGTTGTGCCGTCAGGCGCAGAGCCTTATTGAAACAGGTCGCGAGCCTTGGCTCGCGAGTCCATCTTCTGATAATCGTTTAAATCAATCAAGGTAAGGTCGGGTCTTTCTTGTTCGATGCGTTGGGCATATTGAAATCGCTCACCGGGATTGGATTCGATTCGCCGATTCGCTATGAAACGAAATCGCGCGTTACAATTCGGACAAACAGCAACTGAAGCAGGAACAAGGCCCATTTCACCGCATGAAGCACAATTTCCCGTGACCTCGCCTACAATCAGAAGCGCACCGCGAACTTCATTGAGATCAAACCGCTGATAAGCTCTCAGAAAAGTTGGGCACATGTGTTAACTCCACGGTTTTGCGCGCGAAGGGCAGAACAAAAATTAAGATTGCGGCTTAACGCAGATCACAAATATGACTGTCAGCCTCGAAGTCTGACAATCGCATCGCCCACCTTGACCGGGCGAATCACCCGAATGCTTGCTTCTTGTCCTTCTCGTGCTTCACCAACAGATTGCTTGTCGACTTGAATAGTGTCAATCTTTTGACGCAGAGCAGAAATATTCCCCTGAATCTCAATCCAGTCTCCCGAGCGAACTAATCCTTTTTCAATTTTGATATTTGCCGTGCGCTCTTGGTCATTATATTGCGTTACAAACCCAACTTTCTCGGGTCCTTGTAGCTCAACTCGCGCAGTTTGCACAGGAGGAGCAACAATCGGCACCGATGATTGCGCTGGACGCATCGTTGATGAAGGCCCACCTGCGGGACGTTCAATGGGACGAGGAAATCCCCCATCATTTGAATAGGAATCGCGACGTGAATATCCTCCGCCTTGTTGCGAACCTGACCGACGTGGGCCTCGATCACGCTGCTGAGAATTATAACGGTCTCCACCGCCGTTGCCCCCACCATCTCGGTCTAAGCTATTCCCCGAACGAGGACCGCGATCACGCGAGTCTTGCTGAGGTGCGTCACGGTTATCACGAGAGTTATAACGTCCGCCGCGAGAATCACGATTATCATTACGCTCACGTGGGCCACGATCACGGAAATCTGACTGATTTCGCGAAGTGGGACGCGAATCCATACGACCAGATTGACTCATCGGTGCTTTAAAATTTGAAGGAGCCTCTCCTTCGCCAACCAATAACCACTTTAATCTTGAAAAAAAACCCATGCTAACCTCTTTAGAATTCAGCACTCATTACTCAGGATTCAGCAAACATCTGTCTATTTGCTGAAATCTTAATCCTGAATCCTGTGTCCTTATTTTGTGAATGTAATGTTAATA
>Ga0163150_10006081_pt1 | contig 14997 bp, 8 predicted proteins | sample OliLakLV19P2IB_FD_148628 | JGI IMG/M metagenome (GOLD analysis project Ga0163150, IMG submission 148628) | Freshwater microbial mat bacterial communities from Lake Vanda, McMurdo Dry Valleys, Antarctica - Oligotrophic Lake LV.19.P2.IB | ecosystem: Environmental > Aquatic > Freshwater > Lake >...
TGTACATGTTGAACGACAACGTCACACAATGACAGGCATAGCTGGTGTAGATCGCGAACGGTTTTCCGTTTTCGTCCCGGGCGACCATGATCGGCAAATCGCGATCGACCGGCCCACCCGCAGTTCGGCGATTCGCGGCAAAACCAACTTTGCCAACTGACCATTCGATTGACGCTAGCCGGCGGGCATCGATTGCGGAACCGGCGACGTCGATCAGGTGCCGGGTCAGCTCTTCCGTATAACGGTCAACGTGCAGCTGTTCGTCTGGCGGAATTGGGCTGCTGAAGATCGTGTCGCAGGCACCGCGAACCTTGGGAGCGCAATGGGTGTGCGTAAAAGTGAGTGCGACATTTTCGCGCGGGATCCGGTATTTTTCGTTCAACGCCGCCGCCACCTGATCCACCATCTCCGTGCGAACGCCCAGGTTATCGACCGACAGGATAATGACCGGCGGCTCGTCGCCGTGGCTGATCGCCATCGCCTTGGCCCAGAGCCGCTGGGAAGTCCCCTCCGACTCTCCCCGCCGCGATCCAAAACCGTTCAGCCGCACCGGATAAAACGGTGTGATATCGACACGGGCGACACCGACCCGATAGTGCTGGTCCGGCCCAGCGGGAGAATGCGCCGGGATACCCTGACCAAAAATCCAGCAGCATGACAGAAGCCATAACCCAACCACGGAAACTCCTCCGTCGCAGAACCATAAAGCTGATAACAGGAACGAAGCGTGACTCCGGAAATCAAGGTCCGGACTGGTCGTCGGAAAACGGAACCGGCATCAGCCCGAAGTCTTCGCCATTCCCGCGTGGATGATCGCGTCCAGCTCGAACTTGAGCCGGGGGAGTATTTCATCGTACGGAAACGCTCCAAGCTCCTCCGTTCCCTTTTTCAGGTTAACGTATTTGGGGCCGCACCACAGTCCGAGATCGGCATCGTCGGTTTCTCCAGGCCCGTTCACGCGACAGCCCATCACCGCGATCGTAATCCGGTGGCTGGCGGCATAGGTAGTCATTTCCCGGACATCACGGGCGAGTTGGACAAAGGCCTCGTTTTCGACCCGGGAACAACTGGGACAGGAAATGATGTTCAGCCCATCCGAATTGAAGTCGACGACTGACCGCACGCGACCGTGTTGAATGTCATCGATAATTTCCCGGCCAGTCGAAATCTCCAGCCCTTTTTCGTTGTTCGGAACGGTTAGCGAAACCCGAATCGTGTCTCCGATTCCATGCCCGATCAGCTGTTCAAATGCAATCCGGGTTTTGATGATCCCGTCAGGTGGCAGACCCGCCTCGGTCACGCCCAGGTGTAACGGAACATCAGGGCGCAAAGCGGCAAACCGGCGGTAAACTTCAACAACCTTTTTGGGGTCCGAATCCTTGAGCGATACGCAATAACGGATAAACCCAAGCTGGTCCAGAAGTTCGCAGTGTTCCATCGCACTGTCGATCATTGGCGAAATGGAATCGTTGTGGGGATAGCGGTCCTTTTTGTCGGGGTCCATGCTGCCACAGTTGACGCCGACCCGGATCGCACAGTCGTTGTTCGCGGCAACTTCGGCGATCCAGCGGACCTTGTCCTGCCATGCCCGCTCCCGCTCGTGATGGTACAAGTGGCCGGGGTTGTAGCGAATCTTGTCGACGTGCGGAGCAACCAGCTCAGCCAGCTTGTAGCTTTCCTGCAAATCGACCGCCAGGTTGGCGGCCGTTCGCTGGCGGATTTCGGCAACCGCCTCGGCGTCCTTCTTGCTGTCGACAGCAATTCGAACGACATCGGCACCTGCTTCATGCAGCAGATTGACCATGTCGGCCGTAGCCGGGACGTCAGTCGTTCGGGTCGCCGTCATGGACTGGACGGCTATCGGGTGACCGGCTCCAATCCGGATCGATCCGATGACAACTTCGCGGGTCGGATTCCGTTTGATTTCAACCATATTGATAGCAAAAACAGGGCGAATCGGCCGAAGCCGTCTTCGGAATAACTTGTCTTGATATGGCCCGTAAAGGACTGGTTCGGGTTAACGTCCCGAACGACGGACATGCTGAACATTGTATTGTACCAGCCCGAGATTCCCCCCAATACCGGAGCAGTCGGCCGCACCTGCGTGGCGACTGGCTGCACGTTGTGGCTGGTCCGGCCACTCGGGTTCCGCATCGACAGCAAAACGCTTCGGCGTGCCGGGCTGGACTACTGGCAGCATCTCGATTGCCGGGTCGTTGATTCGTGGGACGATCTGGTGTCCCAGGCCGGCGATTTCCAGCCGTGGTTGTTTACAAGATTCGCGACGCAGTCCTATCTGGACGTGGAATACCAACGGGGTGACTGGCTGGTCTTTGGAGCGGAAACTGCCGGGTTGCCTCCGTCGATCACCAAACAGTTTCCCGACCGGCAGTTGCGGATTCCAACGACTGACAAGGTTCGCAGCCTGAACCTGTCCAACGCAGTAGCCGTGGCAACTTTTGAAGCGATGCGGCAATTCGGAAGCTGAAAACACTGGGACACGTTTTCGTTTAACGCCCAGCCGAAGGCGCCGGCTCATAGGCAGCGCATGGACCAACGATTTCGTTTAACACCCAGCCATCGGCGCCGGCTGCACACGCGCAGTCCATTGGGTGGGGTCGCCGTTGGCTCGCCGTTAAACGAAATTGCCGCTAAACGACGACGGCATTGTCCTGTTACAGGTATTGCTCGAGATCGGTGCCCGCCACAGCGGCCCGCAGCTCGTCATAGTTTTCGATCGCTTCGTTCAGGTTGTCGGGTGTCGCTTTTCCGTAACTCGATACAAGCTGAATTTTCGGATCGGCTTTCAGGAACTCCAGAACATCCCCAAAGACACTGGACGGGTTCGCGATCAGGTCTTCATACTCAACGCGGTGCACCTCCATTCCAAGCGTCGCATAATCATTGACGACCGTATCCAGCGTCCTTCGCGCTCCCTGAAGGTTCCGAACACTGGTCAACAGGGATTCGGTATCAACCCGAAGTGGTTCGAGACTGGTGCCGGGCAGCAGGTTGTGCTGTGTATCGCCCGAATCCTTTTGAATCCTCCGCAGGTTCTGCCGCGAGATCGCCTGTTTCAATGCGTTGTTGCGGAACAGGGCAATGACTTTCAGCTCGCCGCGCATCATCCGCAGTTCCTGGTCAACTTCCGGGAACAACTCCAGCTGGATCGGCAGTTTGAATTTGAAGCCGCAGGACGTAACCGGGAGGGAGAAAATGTCGTGGAGATGGGCCCGGACCTGTTTGGATGTCGGCTCAACAATCCGCTGCGTGTCAAACCGGTGAATTTGCCGCAAAAAACTTCGGTTTACAAACTCCAGTGGCTTGCTGCCAGGCGGGATTTTGTCGAGGGTATCCGCCCCCAGCTCGCAAAAATCCTCCCGCCGGCACACGACGGTTTTGTGGGAATCCAGGGCCGAGCAGAAATGCGACGAGCCGGACCGGTCAATAAACAGAACGACAAAAGGCGTCTCGCACCGCCGAACGCGCATTCGACGGATCCATTGCTCGGTCTTCTGACGGATTTGGTTCAACATGGTTTTTGTTGTTGGGGAGGATGCTCCATCATAGTCGAAAGCAATGAGTCTTCCGCCAGGTCAAACATCCCGCAGCGAGTAGAACAAGCGGAGAAGATCCAATATTGTCGCGAATTTTGGCCGAGATTGGCTTCCGAAGCCAGGCTGGCAATCGACGGCAGAATTCCGCGTTGGGTCTAACACTTGCCGTGGCAGTTAAGGTAAATTGACACCGATTCCTGGTTTTGGTTCCAGGGAATCAACCGTTTCGTTGCGACGTGAGGGATGGCAGAAGAGGCCGAAACCGGCTGCCGACGGTCCTGATCCGCTGCCGAAATATGGCAAAGCCTGGTAACAGTCCGGGGCTGGCCAACCATAATTGACCAAAATCCTGTCCCCAAACGGAAATGACCCGGTTGGTGCCGGGTCGAAATTCGTAATCAGCCGAAAATGGCCCTTCGTCGCTGTTCCAAAACGATACCGGGCCCAACCCGTCGGGGAAAAACATGACAGAACAGTCGATGGCCGCAGGTGATCTCGAAGCTTTAAAACAGCTTGGGGACGCATGGAAGCAGATCCGGACCGAGCTCGCCCGGGTAATCGTTGGACAAAACGAAGTGGTCGAGCAGCTGTTGATCGCCATCTTTTCGGAAGGCCATTGCCTGCTGGAAGGGGTCCCCGGCCTGGCCAAAACCCTGATGGTCAGCACACTTGCCAGGACCCTGCATCTGGACTTTAACCGGATCCAGTTTACCCCCGACCTGATGCCCAGCGACATTGTCGGAACCGAGGTGATCCAGGAAGACAAGTCGACCGGGGCACGCGAGTTCCGGTTTTTGCCGGGACCGGTTTTTGCCAACATCATCCTCGCCGACGAAGTCAACCGTACTCCTCCCAAAACCCAGGCGGCATTGCTGGAATCGATGCAGGAGAGGCAGGTAACGACAGGCGGACAACGCCGGCCGTTGCCACAACCGTTTTTTGTCCTCGCGACCCAGAACCCGATCGAGCAGGAAGGGACTTACACCCTGCCGGAAGCCCAGCAGGACCGGTTCATGTTCAAGGTCTTTGTCAATTACCCGTCCTACGACGAAGAATACATTATCGCCGACGTGACGACGGGCGAGGGACTGGCCCAGGTCAAACAGATTCTGCATGCCAAAGACATCATCCGAATGCAACAGCTTGTGCGGCGGGTTCCGGCAGCCCCGCATGTCATCCATTACGCCTTGAGGCTGGTACGGGCCACACGGGTTTTGGAAGCGGATTGTCCGCAGTACGTCAAGGATCATGTGAGTTGGGGTTCGGGACCGCGCGGCGTCCAGTACCTGTTGCTGGGGGCCAAGGCCCGGGCGGCGCTCAACGGCCGGACGTTTGCCACCACGGACGATGTGCGGGCCGTTGCCAAACCGGTTCTGCGGCACCGGATCATCACCAGCTTTACCGCCGAGTCGAGCGGAATTACTTCCGACACGGTCGTCGAACATCTGCTGAAGACGTTGCCCGACCGGATGGAAGGTGACAAGATTGCACCGGAACTTGTGGCGGCCTTCGCATAACCCTGAACCGGACGGTGCCCGCCGCTGGCCCGTTACGCTGTTCTAACCTGGAGGCAATCGAAACCGGTGAGTGATCCACGCCCGACAAACTACCTGGACGGAAAAACGCTTGACAAGATCAAGCGTATCGATGTCCGTGCGCGGGCTGTTGTCGAAGGATTCATTACGGGCAATCACCGCAGCCCCTACAACGGTTTTGCCGTGGAATTTGCTTCCCACCGCGAATATACCCCGGGCGATGATCTCCGCCACATCGACTGGAAAGTCTGGTCCCGGACCGACCGGCTCTATATCAAACAGTACGAGGAAGAGACCAACCTGAATTGCCACCTGCTGGTCGACCGGTCGAGGTCGATGAAGTATGGCGAGCATTTGGGCTGGAGCAAGTTTGATCACGCTGCGACGACGGCCGCCAGTTTGGCGTGGCTGATGCAGCGACAGCAGGATGCGGTGGGTTTGACGCTGTTCAGCAACAAGCTGGACCGTTCGATGCGACCGAGCACCAACCAGATGCACCTGAAGCAGCTGTTGCACGAGTTGGAGCAGACAAAATGCGATGAGGCGACCGACCTTTCCACAGCCCTGGTCAGCGTTGCCAACCAGTTTCGACAACGGGGGATGGTGATGCTGGTTAGTGATCTGCTGCTGGGCCTGGACGATTTGAAACGGGCCATGGAACAGTTCCGTCTGAGAAAGCATGACATGATTGTCTTTCATGTCATGCACGGTGATGAACTGGAATTTCCATTCCAGGACAACACGATGTTTCGCGGTCTGGAGCAGGATGTCCAGCTGCTGGCCGAGCCCCGGGCCCTGCGCCGCTCGTATCTGGAGGCGATGAACCGCCATCTGGAAGGATGCAAAAAAACCTGTGCTGCCGCCGGCGTCGATTACGTGTTGATGGATACGACCAAACCACTCGATGTGGCATTGGCCAGTTACCTCAACTGGAGATCCCGCACGCGCCGTCAGAACGGTGCCAAAAAATAACCGTCCGTCCCGAACCGGGTCAGACCCTTTGAAAACCCGACCGTGTCATGGCCCCCCGGGGCAGATGCCGGGCCAATCCGATAACCGGAAATTGAAATGGATTTATTCAGCTGGATGATGCACCCTGCGATGCTGGCAGCCGGAGCGGCTGCGGTATCGTTGCCGATCATCATTCACCTGTTGAATCGCCGCCGTTTTCGCACGGTGGAGTGGGCGGCGATGGATTTTTTGCTGGAGGCTGACCGCAAGAACCGCCGCCGCGTGCAATTGGAGCATTTGATCCTGTTGCTGCTTCGATGCCTGGCCGTGTTGTTGCTGGGAATGTTGCTGGCACGACCCTTTATGCCTGGGATGCTGGCCGGAATCCTGCAACAGAAACAGCAGATCGAGCGGGTGGTGCTACTGGACGATTCGCTCAGCCAGATGGCACCACGTGGCGAAGTTTCTGGGTTCGAAGCTGCCCGGCAGTCGATCGTCCAGTTGCTGGAATCCTCCGTCGAATCAGCTGACACCGATAACTGGATTACCCTCTTTTTGACCAGCCGCCCCGACCAGCCGCTGGTTGCGTGGGAACCGGTGACCGTTGCCACGGTATCGACGCTGATCGAGCAGATCAACTCGATGGAATGCACCCATCAGGCGGCCAATTATTCCCAGTCTCTTGGTGAACTGGCCCGCTACCTGAGCAGCCAGCGCGAAGGGACCGGCCGGGCCGTTACCATTTACAGCGATCTGCGACAGCAGGACTGGGCGCTGGCGAATGAAGCCGCAAGCAGCGAATCGTTGCGAACCATTATCGAAGAGATCGGCCGGCTGTCTAACAAGGCGTCGGTCGTGGATACCGGAGGCGGCAAGGACGGTAATCTGGCGATCATCGATATCCGCTCCGAAACGCTCCCCGTTGCAAACCGTGTCGTCGAGCTGGATGTCCACGTCGCAAACCTCGGAACCAGTACAGCAACCGACGTTCCGGTTTTGCTGGAAATCGACGGGCAGTCCCCCCTGCGTGGTTCCATCCCGGAGATTGGTCCCGGAAAAACGGAAGTCGTTTCGTTCCAGTACCTGTTTCCTTCGGTTGCTGACGGCGCCGAATCCTTGCCAGGTGTTGCAGACCCGCGTGCCGGAACGCCCGGACCGTCGGGAATCCGCAATCACAGGATTCAGGCGACGCTGGACCGGTCCGCCATGACGGAGACTGAGCTGGAACAGGACGTTTTGACTTTGGACAGCCAGAAACAGATGGCGGTCCGGTTGCTGGATGGCATTCCGGTTTTGCTGGTGGATGGCGATCCATCCCCGATCGCTGAGCGGAGCGAGACCAATTACCTGCGCATTCTCAATGTTTTCGGAACCGGTTTGGTCACCACCGTGATAGCGCCGGCCGAGCTGGAAACTGTCAGCCTGTCCGGTTACCGGGTCATTTTTCTTTGCAATGTCGATGAGGTTTCGGAAGACCGCGCGTTGACCATTCAGCATTGGGTCCAGGAAGGTGGCGCGATTGTCTTTATGCCCGGCAACCAGGTCCGTGCAGACGTCTTCAACCAGACTTTTTACCGGGATGGAAACGGACTGGCCCCGCTAGCCCTGGACCGGATCGAAGGTGATCCGACGCAACAAACATGGGTCAAATTCGAGCCTGATCCACAGATTCATCCGGCCCTGAAAACGGTCACGTCCAGCGACGCTACGGAGCTGACGCGGGTCAGCATTTTCAGCTGGTGGAAAACGAAGGCGGCCGATTCCGGAACCCGGCCCGATTTGACAACGGCCATTCGGTTGAGCGACGCTTCGAATTCACCCGCAATGATTGACCGGTCCGTGGGATTGGGCCGGGTGATATTTTTCAATATCCCGGCAGACGGAGACTGGACCATGTTGCCAGGCGCGACTGGCACCTGGGTTCCCATGATGATTGACATGATCTACTACCTGGTGGGAACGGTCGTGGATTCGGCTGATCTGCGAATTGGAGACAGCATCCAGTGGCCAGTGGATTTGACGGTCTATGAAAGCCGTGTTGGGCTGCGTGATCCACGGCAGGAAAAGACCGAAACGGTGGCCAGGCTGGACGAAACAACGGGCAGTTCCGGCGAAACCATTTTGGCCAAAGCCCTGTTTGAAAACATTTCGCGGGCCGGTTTTTATGAGTTGCTGCTGGGGCGAAACGACGGCCGAAAAGAGTCTGTGCTGTTTGCTGCGGCCCTGCCCCGCGACGAGAGCCGGTTGCGGCGTGCGAACCAGGACGAATTGCAGCGTACAATACTGGGAACGGAAATGCCGATCGTCCAGCCGGAAGAAATGCTTGACACTTCGGTCCAGGGTGCAAGTTCGGAAATCTGGCCGCAAATTGTCTGGGCGCTCCTGGCGATACTGGCTTTGGAACAATTCCTGGCCTGGTGGTTTGGCCGCCGCCGGGAAATGCCCGCTGCGGGAGGTGCGTAATGTCGTTTTCAATTACGGGAGTTTGTTACCGGGTGTGGATAACCCGGTTTGCATTCTGCTGTGTTATGAGCCTCCTGATTTTTGGATACCAGACCGAAGCCTTGCCCCAGCAGGTGCAGATCCAGATTGAAGGCCGCGGATTACTGCAGAACCGCGTTTTGCTGGACGATCGTCTTGGAGTACCCGCGCAGGAATACACCGGCAGCGACCAGGAGTTCGCGCTCGGTGCGACACTCAAGACTGACCCCGACCTCGAATCGATTCTGGAAACTGCCGCCCGTTACCAGGCTGATGGCAACTGGGATGTCGCGAGCCAGCTTTGGCAGGCGGTGCTGGAACGCAGCAGCGATACCCTTGTTTCCACGGACGGCAAAACCTATCGGTCCATGATGGAGCAGGTCGAACGGATTCTGGCGACACTGCCCCCTGACGGCCTTGCGGTCTATCGGATTGTTGCCGACGCCAACGCGCGGGAGATCCTGGCCCGGGCCGGAAATGAATGGGACCCAAAGGCGCTGGGTCAAGTCACCGAACGGTACTTTCCCAGCAGCGTTGGCGACGATGCCGCCCTGCGTCTGGCTGGTCTGCTGATGGACCAGTACGAATTTGTTGGGGCCCAGCGGATTCTGGAGAAGATCCTGTACCTGCACCCCGATCCGGATGTCGATCATTCGGCAGTGATTACGCGGCTGGCACTGTGCCATTTCGTCTCGGGGTATCCGGATTTGGCGGCGAAACTGCTGGAAGGTGCGACTGAGGCGGCCCAGACCCCTTCGGGGAAAGCGGTATTGGAACTGCTGGCCGCTTCGACAGCAGGGAACCCGTCGACGCTGTTGCAGATGACTACCGGCAGCTTTGCCGGATTGCGAGTTCAAGCTTCTTTGCCGGAGCCGGTTCTGCAAAACAACCTGATTGCTTCCTGGCAATTTTGCATTGACCCGGAAACGTCTTACAACAGCGAAGACGTCAAGGGTCGGATCCTGCAGGCGGAACCGGGCGCCGGGCCCGATTTCGTTGCCAAAAACGGATCAGCGATGGAACAGAGTGCCCACAAGGAATGGAGAAAAAACAACTGGCGGCCCACCGGCCAACCGCTGGTCTCTCAGGGACTTGTCATTTTCAAAACGCCGGCCAGCGTTGTTGCATGGCCCCTGGAGCCGGCAACGCAACCCGCCTGGGCCAGCGTCTGGATGAACCGTTACGAGCCTGACAATGCGACATTGATTCTGCAGCAAATGAAAGGCAACGGTGTTCGGGAAATTTTTCAAAACGGTCGCGGCCAAACACTGGAACGGCCGGCTGATGAAATAACCATTCAGCTGTTCGGCGACGATGTTCACGCTGCAATGACCTTGGCCAATAACCGGCTGTATTCCATCGAAGGAGCGAGTTACAGCACGCTGACTACCCAACGAAACGTGCGGAACCGCAATCAGGGATTCCAGTGGGGAGTCCACACGAACCGGTCACGAACCAACTGGCTGGCCTGTTACGACGCGACGACCGGGCAGGCGCTATGGAAGATTCCCGATTCCGGAAAACCGCAAAAAGCTAATCGCGAGCCTGCGGCCGATCCTGCGGATGGGGCCGAACAGCCGGAAGCCGGATTCCATAACGGCGGATTCATGGGGCCGCCCGTCGTTTCCGGACCGATGGTTTTTGCACCTGTCAACCATTCGGGCGCGATTTACGTGTACTGTTTTGATGCCGATCATAACGGAAGTTTCGTTTGGAAAACCTACCTTTGCGACGAGCCGGAATCGGGGGCCAGGCCATGGGCTCCCATCACCATTACCGCGGATGGCAGTGACCTGTTTGTCGGCAGTGGCATGGGTGTCGTTTTTTGTCTGGACAGCGCCACAGGGAACGTGCGATTTGGCCAGCGATACGAACGGAATGGCGTCCAGAATATGGGAGCAATCCGCAATGGATTCCAGCCCAACAGCCTGACCTTCGAGGGTTGGGATGAAGATCTGATTATTCCCTGGGGTGCCGAGATGCTTTGCCTCCCATCGGATGCATCCACGGTATTCTCGATCGACCGGCGGACAGGAAACGTATTGTGGCACGCCGGCTCAAAACCGCTGGGGGAACCGCTGGAATATGTTCTGGGTATCCATAACCGGGTTTTGTATGCTGCCGGAAGGTCGACCATTGTCGCGTTTGATCTGGATGGCCAGGGCCGGATGCTCTGGGGTGGCGAGTCAATGTTCGGCAACGATGTTTCATATGGCCGGGGTATTCTGACTCCCGACGGAATTTATTTGCCGGTTGGCAATTCAATCTGGAAATACTCGCTCGAGCCGGAATCCAGTTCCCCGTTGCCGGTCGCCCAGGCATCGGTGAATCTGGGAATGAATGCACCGGTTGGGAACCTTGTAAGCGACGGCAAAAACCTTTGGGTCCAAAATGCGAACCGCCTGCTTCGCCTCGAGCCGGCCGGTGGACCTGCAGAGAAGAAGACTTCCTTGCTCGATCCATCGACCGGCGTCGAAACGGATTCTGCGGACAAGACATCTCGAATCTCCCGCAACTGAAACCAGACAACTCTCAACGTGAATTACTTTCGATCGGAACCGGCTTGATGAACTTGCTCGTGGCACAATCCGGGTTTTGGGACTGGCTGACGACCAGCGAACAGCGCGGCGAAGGCGAACTGCGCTGGCAATGGGCCGGGCTGCCGGAATCGTGGGGTGTCTTCGTCTGGCTGGTCCTGACCGGCATCGCTGTGTTCGGGATCGTATGGATGTACCGCCGGGAAACCGGAGTTGCTTCGAAACGGGCCAGATGGGTATTGGCAACTTTGCGGGTGGCTACCATTCTGTCACTGGTGATGTTGCTGTTACGGCCGTCGGTGTTCTACCAGCAGGTCAGTATCGTTCGCCCGGTCATCGCCGTATTGCGTGACAATTCCATTTCGATCGTTCGGGGAGATCAGTACAAAGACGGTAATTTGCCGGGTCGATTGGCGGCAATTTCCGGGTTTGAGAAAGACCGAATTGCCAGCGGCGAGATCACCCGGCAACAACTGGTTGAACGGTTGGTCGGTGCGGGGAATCCGGATTTGATAAAACAGATCCGCCTGAAAGCAAACCTCGACGTCAGGGATTTCTCGGTCAATACGGTCAAAGCCGGGTCGATGATGACCCTGTTTGAGAAACCCGGAACTGCAAACGAAACTCCCGATGCCACCCTTTTGATTGCCGAACTGACCTGCAACGGCGCCGGTACGGATTTGTGGCAGGCTCTGCGCGATGCGATCGACTCGGGGGACCGCCTGGCCGGGATCGTCCTGGTCAGCGACGGCCAGCACAACGGAAGCGAAGACCCGCGGACCATGGCCAAACGGGCTGGCGAACTGGAAGTCCCGGTCTTCACAATTGGAGTCGGTGACCCCAACCCGAGACGGAATTTTTCCGTGGAAGAGGTCTTTGTTCGCAGCCAGGTCTATCCTGGTGAATCGTTCGAAATCGAATCCCTGGTCCAGGCCAATTTGCCCGATAACGACTCCGCCCGTGGCCAGGAAATGGAAGTCGTCCTGTTGCAACAGACGATCGGAAGTGATGGCAAGCCGGTGGGACAGGGAACCAGCGTGGCAAAACAGAATGTAAGCGTGCCGGCAACTGGTTCCAGGATGCGCATCGATTTTGACCACACCGTTATGGAGCCTGGGAACTATCTCTTTGCGGTTGTGGCTACCGCTATCGGACAGGAAGAAACGGACGTTGACAATACAAGATCCAGCCGCCCGGTCCAGGTGATCGATGAGCAGATTCGGGTACTCCTGGTTTCCGGCCAGCCCAACTGGGAATACATCCAGCTCCAGCGACTGTTGCAGCGTGACCCGACGGTGTCGCTCAGTTGCTGGTTGCAATCGATGGACCCGTCCCGTCCCCAGGAAGGAAATGAGCCGATCACCAACCTTCCCCGTTCGCTGGTTGAAATCGGACAGTACAACGTCGTCATCCTGATCGATCCGAATCCGGAAGAATTCGACAGTGAGTGGATCGCAACCATCCAGAACTATTGCCGCAACCAGGGTGGTGGCCTGCTGTTCATGGCCGGCTCACAGTTTTCCGCCGAGTTCCTGACCATGAACCGTTTGGGCGGAATTCGAGAAATGTTGCCCGTCCGGTTTGGTGATTCGGCGTCCATCACCGCCAGCCAGATTATTGCCGAAGCCAATGATCGCGGAATTGGCAGCATGCAAGTTGTCAGGCACAGCCTGGACCATGCGATCATGAGTTTTCACAAGGATCTTTCGGAAAATGAAATGCGATGGTCGCAGTTTCCCGGGTTCGCCTGGAATTTTCCGACGATGAGCGCCAAGCCGAATTCCCGTGTACTGATCGAGGCCGGGACGGGCCCCAACCTGGAAGACAACGAACCGGTGCTGGTGACCGGTCCTTACGGTGCAGGCAATGTTGTTTATTTCGGATTCATGGGAACCTGGTTGTGGCGCAGTGTCGGAGTCCAGGCGCAATACTATGACCGGTTCTGGATCCAGGTGGTCCGGTATCTGGTAGAGAACCGTTCGTTGCAGGGATCCCGCCGGGGAATTGTCGACAGTGACATGACCGAATATGAATTGGGTAGCCGGATAACGCTGACGGCTCGGATCAAGGACGAGCAGTTCCAGCCGCTGATTGCCGAATTCATTCCGCTGGTACTGACCGATAACGACGGCCGGATTCAAAAGCTGAATCTGCAACCGGTTCCCGGCCAGGCTGGACAGTATGAAGGAAGTTTGCTGGCCAGCAGAACAGGAACTTTTTCCGCCAACTTTGACGTGCCTGGAGTTTCCAACGCCGCGGAGCTTTTCGAACCCGCTTCGTTTCGCGTGGTACCACCCAGTGTGGAACTTGATTCCGACTGGCTGGACGAGTCAATGATGCGGGACATAGCTGCTTTCTCGGGTGGCGAGTATCTGCCACTGGACAGAATTGGAGAACTGCCGGACCTGCTGCCGAAACTGGAAACGCGGGCGGAATTCAACAGCCCTTCCCAGCCCGCCTGGGACCTCAATCGTTTGACCCGCTTCGGAATGTTTTTGATTCCCCTGATCCTGTTGTGTACCGAATGGGGACTGCGAAAGTGGTTCCGGATGATGTAATCGTTTTTTGTTTGGAACCCGTCCCAAAAAGTCCCAGTTCCAACGGGACAGCCAGGTTTTGTTTCCGATCGATTGGTGAGTATGAGTTCAATAGCATCCAGTTTTGACGGCAACCATTTTGCCAGCCGGATTTCCGCACTGCGCCGACACCTGCGGACGTGGTTGACGATTCGCGGCTTGGCCCGTGTGGCGTGGATCGCGTTGCTGGTTGTTGCGGTGGATATCCTTCTGGACCGGTGGTTTCGCATGGATATCCCCCAGCGGGGAATCATGCTCGCCCTGATGGTCTCGACCATTGGATTCACCATTTACCGGTTTCTGTTGCGGCCGGTTTCGAGACCGGTTACCGACGACGCGTTGGTGCTGGAAGTTGAAAAGCAGAACCCGGGCCTGGCCCAGTCGGTGATCACCGGATTCCAGCTGTTGAGGGATGCCCCAACCAGAACGTCCCGAACATCCCAGGAACTCGTTACCGCTGCGATTCAGCAGGGAATTGACCAGTCCCGCTCGCTCGATTTTGGTTCGGTACTGAACCATCGGGCAGGCAAACAAAACTGGCTGGTCCTCGTCTTCGGGATCCTGGCAATTTCCGCGCTGGTCGTTGGAATCTTCAGCACGACATTTTTGCAGACCTGGTTCCGACGGAATCTTCTGTTGTCAACCGACCTTTGGCCGCGGGCGACCCAGCTGATGATTGTCGGTGCGGAAAACGGAGAAATCACGGTCCCTCGCGGTGTCGATCACCGGCAACTGGTTCAGGTTCTGGAGTCCAGCCGGATTCAAAATGTCGTGGTCGATCTTGAAATCGATTCCGGGGTGACCCGCAACGTCCAGCGAATGAAACCGACCGGAAAACTGGACGGACTTGAACACGCTTTCGTCTTCAACAGCATCGCCTCGGATTGCCGGATTCGTGCGACTGGTGGTGACGACATCACCGAATGGGTTGCTCTGAAGCTGGTCGAGCCTCCCGCAGTCGATGAATTGCGGATCGAGGCCCTGCTGCCGAAATGGACTGGGCGGGAAACAGAACCGTTTTCGGGTACTGGTCCCCATTCGGTCCTTGCAGGGAGCCGATTGCGTGTCGCGATTACCGCCAACAAACCTCTGCAATCGGCGGTGCTGGCCCGGGGCGAGCAGGAGACGGGAATGGTTGCCGTGGAAGGAACTGCAAACAGTTTTGTTGCAGAAGCCGGAAGTGAACGCGGAACCGAAGCTGTTACCGGAGGGATGTGGGCAGTTCGCCTTGTCGACCTGTTGGGCCTGAAGAATATTCGCGACACCTCATTTGAAATCAGAATCCGCGACAATGTGCCGCCGTCGGTCCGATCGCGGCTGCTGGGAATCAGCGGACTGGTTGTTCCGGTTGCTATTGTGC
>Ga0163150_10006082_pt1 | contig 14994 bp, 8 predicted proteins | sample OliLakLV19P2IB_FD_148628 | JGI IMG/M metagenome (GOLD analysis project Ga0163150, IMG submission 148628) | Freshwater microbial mat bacterial communities from Lake Vanda, McMurdo Dry Valleys, Antarctica - Oligotrophic Lake LV.19.P2.IB | ecosystem: Environmental > Aquatic > Freshwater > Lake >...
TAGCCCCAACCGCCCCAATTCCAGCCAAGTCCGGGGACAGCACCCCACCAAGGTGAAAAGTTATTGGCATAACCATAGCGATTGAAGTTGCGATACCAGTTGGATTGCCGCCAGTCATTGCCATAGCTTTGGCCCCAGTAGTTTCCTGGCTGATACTGCCAAAGATTCTGGTTCACGTTGTTCACGTTGTTCACGTTGTTCACGTTGCGATTGACGCTGAAATTGCGCGAAACAAAATCTCGATATCCATCGGGTCGACGATCGAAGTTGCCGTATCGGCCCACATGTCGGTGGTCTCTGTCCCGATCGCGAATTGAATCACCATGTTGGTTACCGCCCCGATCGCGGTCGACTATGTTCGGCCGATTCCCGTCCCGAGCGCGATCAACGTTGCGGTCTCGGTCCCGGTTTTGGTCCCTATTAAGATCGTTGGGGCCGAATCTGCCGTCGCGATTAACATCAGGATTGCGGTCGACTATGTTCGGCCGATTCCCGTCTCGATCGCGATCAACGTTGCGATCTCGGTCCCGGTTTTGGTCCCTATTAGGATCGTTGGGGCCGAATCTGCCGTCGCGATTAACGTCAGGATTGCGGTTACCTTGACGAGCCGGGTCCACAACGCCGGCCGGTAAGCCGGGACGGGGGCCGTCTCGCCGGTCGACATTGGGTCGATTGACCTCGCGGCGCACGGCGTCCGTTCCCGCTACGCCCGGCACTCGCGGATTGGGATTAGACGGACGCAGATTGGGCGCCGTCGCGTTGATCGGAGGTCGCGGGACACTCGGCCGCGCCATCCCGGGACGGGGCGTTTCTCCTCGACGCACATTTTGGTCCGGACGGGTGCCAGTCGACTTGTTATCCGGCCTGTTTTCTGGACGGGCCACCGTGGGCCGACGGTTCGGCTGCAAGGTAGGATTCATATTCGGCTGAGTCGCTGGTCGCTGCACGGGTCGGTTGGTCTGCACCTGCGTACGTGGGATGTTTGCGTCGCGGTTGCGCGTGAAATCGCGTACTGGGGGAGCCTGACGCTGGATAGCGTTTGGCGGCGATGGATTTGCACGATTTGGAGGTGCTTGCCGGCCCACCGCAGCCGGGGGCTGCGTCGCCGGACGTCTTGGTTGTTGCATCTGCGGCAACGACCGGGGCGTGTTGGGATTTTGAGTAGACCGCGGGGGAGCGGCAGCGGGCCGTCCACCGCCGCTGGCCTCTGGACGACCTTGGGAGCGGCCCTGCTGACCGTCACCCGGACCGCGCTGTGCATTTCCACCGTCGGGTCGATCGCCTCCGCCTCGACGGTCTCGATCCCGACCTTGGGCAAACATGGGCGCCGTCGGAAGCGCCAGGATGGTTGACGTTAGCACCATCATTATAAGTTTGGAGGCTGTTAATCTCATGGTCAGCGCCTTTTTGAAGAGATAGCCCAAGTCGCGATCGGCAGCTTGAAATCCACTGCTGATATCCGGATTCGAGATCCACTAGTGCAAATAGTGCAAATGCTGCGCCACGTGGGAATGAACTGCGAATCCCACGAATCTCGCAGCGAAGACTCGCGGAAATGGTGCGCAGCGCATTGCCACCCAGATCATTGGGGACCGAATTAGAATCAATGTGATCGCGCGGCATCCAGGGATCGCGACAAAGCTGGCGAAGGCGAAAATGCGACTTTAGTGAGCCAAATAGCGCGCCGGAGCCTCGGGGGAGTACCGCCACCTCTGAACCACAGAGGCCCACAGAGGCGTAGTCATTCGGGCCGTCGAAAGGCATAGACGCAGGCCGTCTGTGGTATCCGACAGTTCAAATGCAGCAAGTTCGCGGAAAGGTTTCGTCTTGCCCAATCGCCGGATTGTCGAGCGCACGTTCTCTTGGTTCGCACGAAACCGTCGTCAGGCCAAGGACTACGAACGGAATGCCGACACCAGCGAAGCCATGAGCTGCATCACCACGATCAGTCTGAGGTCTCGACGACTCGCTCGACAAAAGTGGATCAGGACGGCCCTCAAAGCTGCGGAGCTTGAGAATCTCTCGCTGGCTTAAGGCAGCGGTTGAACAAAGGTCAACAAGCACCGCGTAGGGGCCACACAGCCACAAGAAGTCATTTAGCAAGCCTTAAGACCCGCTGATTGCAGCCCGGAACGACCTCGATCCGGATGACGATCCCGTCACAGAAACCGACGGACAAAACCTGGCCGATGCGGATATATTTCGCGCGTCTTTGAAGCCTGGTCCTGTCAACTGCGAATGGCATCGGCGGACTCGCTCCGCGCGGCCATTGGAGCGTCGGTCGTGAATGAGACGGGTAGTGCCTTTAACCCACGCAGCACGAGACCGGTGCGCCAGCGCAGAGTGTTGGGGTCGACCGTTAGCTGCAAATCACGCGTGCCAGCCAAGAGGGAATTGATTGCAATTTGTCCCTCCAGCCGAGCTAGCGAAGCGCCGAGGCAAAAATGAATTCCGTGGCCAAACGCGAGGTGCTTGTTCGGCTCGCGAGTGATATCGAGCGTGTCAGGGTTTGCAAATTGGCTTTCGTCTCGGTTGGCTGACGCGATCGCTGCGATTACCATTTCTCCTTTGGCAATTTTCACCCCCGCTAGTTCGACTTCCTCGCGCGCGAATCGTTCGGTGGCCGTCTCGACCGGCGCAGTAAATCGCAAAAGTTCTTCGACTGCCGGCTTAATCAGTCCCGGATCGTTGCGCAATCTTGCCAATTGGTCGGGATGCTGCAACAGAGCCAGCATGCCGCTGGCGATCAAGTTAACGGTGGTTTCGTGGCCGGCGACAATTAATAGCAAGATCATCGACAGCAATTCGTCGTCGCTCAAACTTTCGCTGGCCTCTTTCGCGGTGATTAAGGCGCTGATCAGGTCATCACGCAGGTTAGCTCGCCGGTTCTTGATGAGCTTGCGAATGTATCGCATGAAAAGCCAAGCGCTAGGCATCGCCCACAGCAGGCCAAAGCGCGATGCGCCAGCCGACAACATGGCGCTCGACCAACGATGAAACTTGTGCCGGTCGCCAACCGGCACGCCCAGCATCTCGGCAATGATTGTCGTCGGGATTGGCAACGCGTAATCGGCGATGAGATCCATTCGCCCACGGCGTTTGACGCTGTCCAACAGTTCGTCGGCCAGCGTCTCGATGCGGCCTCGCATGCCTTCCACCAGCCGCGGCGAGAACGCCTGCTGCACCAGCGCCCGTAACCGCGTGTGATCAGGGGGGTCACGGTTGAGCAAGTGCCGAGCCAGCGGCATGAGCAATGGCCCCAACAGCCTCGTCATCCACGGTGAAGCGGCTAGCTGTTCTTTCGAGCGCACGCGAAAGATGTCTTTGGCGAACCGCTCGTCCGTGAGTACCGTCACCACATCGTCATAGCGGGTTACCAACCATGCCATCTGTCGATCTGGCAGATTGACGCGGTAGACGGGGGCTATTTCGCGCAATCGGCGGTAGAACGGAAATGGATCCGCCTTGAACTCGGATGCCGCGATATTGACGTTCAAGTTGACCGTCACTGCTCACCTCGGCTGCAATGTTGGCGCGAAATACGAGGAGATATACAGGCAGCCTAGCATCCGTGACCGAGTCACTCAATGACCGTTTAGTCATACTCGCCTAGTGCACATGGATCTGCCCGCCGCAGTCGCATCAATCCAACCGTGCTGACCTTGGCCGTAGGTCGTGGGTAAATCGGTCTTGTCGAGCCGGCGGGCTTGACGCGGCGGCATTGCGAGGCGATAGGCCTTCGGCTTGGTCGCACGGCAGCATCATCGTAGCCCGAGGAGCGATCATCCTGGCGGGCAGAGCCGAGCTGAGAAGCAGCGGACCCTGACTGGTCTCCTGCGCTGCGTTGGTCGTGGTAGTGGTCGGGTTGCGCGCGGCATAGCTCATCGTGGCGCCATTTATTGTGACAGCGTTCGTGGCAGCGTTCGTGGTCTTGATTTGCCTGCCGGCTTGCAAGGGGCTGGTCTCCGGCACCAACTACCGAGCGGGTACCGATCGCGGCACGCCGTCGCGGCTAACCATAACCATCGAAAGATCGCTTGGCGAATGCCAAACACCGCGTACGGATCGAATGCTTTTCCACCAGCGAACCGCAGTTAATACTGGCACTGAAATGGGAGAAGTACCGCGCTGGCGCCGCTCAGTAATAACGGCTCGCGGCATTAAACGCGTGAGTCGCCAGTAACAAGGCGTAATTCGTAGCGTGGAGCGCGTCATCGTTTTGCGTCTCGGGATGTGTATATTTGGTCCTCCGCATCTTGTCATCGTAACTGGCGGTCTCGCAAGCAAATTCGTCCAGAAATGCATGCATGTCCGGTTGGGCCGGGAAGACAAGCTTCTTGGTTTTTATTCTCGTAAACAGGACGCCGATGCTGCTGGTGCGATCGACGGTCCACTTTGTGAGCACGCCATCGGGCTGCGGCGGATGATCCACAGTCGAGTAAATGATCGCATAAAATCCTAGCGGCACTCGGATCAGCGGGGACAGCTGCCGGTTGAACATGTTGCCGTTGCCGCGTCCATCCGCCGCGATTCCTACAATGCCGAAGGCGTTACAGCGGTTAGCCACTTCCGTGAGAATCCGCCCGGGCTCTTCGCGAGCGTGAAAAGCTTCCATGAACACGACGTGGAATCGGTAGTCATCACCCATGTAGCCAATCGTCAGCAGCGTGCGGGAACGCTCGCCGCCACCCCAATCGAGGCCAGCAAACAGGCGTTGATTACGCCATCTCGATCCTGCCTCGCCGGGGCGAGTCATCGCGGGACCGGTGCAGCATTCCTCCAGTTCGGCGCGCGTCACGAGTAGTTCGCCGATCGAAGTCGGCAGGCCCATGACTTCGTTCCGAAACCGAACCGGGTCGTAGCTCCGCTGTTTTTCGAGGATGTCATCGTGATTGAGCCATGGCACCATGGGATGGGAAATCGAGTATCCCTGGCCCCAGGTTGCCGTCGGGTTCCCGGCTACCCAGCGACCCTCGCTGCAGTTCACGCCGGCATCACATTTCGGGCAGACCAGCCCAGTCGCTCCCAGACAGCGTTCGTCGAGAGTGACGTCGTGTCCACAGCGTGAACAGGGGATCAGCCAGCAGTTGGCCGTCGATAAGTTAAACATGGCCTCCAGATGATTGTCGACCGATTTGGGCGTTCCGGTCAGGATGGTTCGGCCATGAGTTGCATGACTGAGGGTTTCCTGCAGAACTGGCAAATTGCCACTGGCGATATCCTGGAACTCGTCGACCAACAATAAGTTTGCAGAAATGCCGCGGCTGGAATCAGCCGAGTGGTAAGCGGCCCGAATCCACAGTCTCGCGCCATTGGAAAATTGCAAATTGGTGACTTGAATTTTGCTTCCCCTGCCCAGGAGCCGTCGGCGCAGGACCGGGCTGTTTTGGATGGCGGGAAGTAAGCGGACACTGCTGAACATGCTGGCTTGCTCATCGCGCGGCAGCACCAGCAGAATTTGCGCGTTCGCGTCGCAACAGGCCGCATGAATAATCGTGTTCGCCAGGAACGTTGATTTTTCCACTTGGCGCGATGCGCGGATCACCAAATTGCCGCGATCTACGGCATAGATATTCCGCAAGTACGGTCGGCCGGCAAACGAGAGTGGCTGACCATTCATGTATACGAACGACTCGCAAAATCTAAACTTGTTCATCAGTTTGCTCCGCATTAGGCTCCTCGTCGGCCGACTGCTTGAGCGCCAGCTCTAGCTGCGCGTCGGTCAAAAGCGGCGCTAGCAGATTCAGCATCTCGGGATTCGTGCGGAGAACCTTCATGACGTCCGCATCGCTAATCGCCGAAGCCACGCCGGCTGTCTGTGCCCGCTGGTGATGCTGGAGGATCACGCCATAGGCAGCGCGCATGGCGTTCGCGTCGTTCGCGCGGATCATCCCCAGAGCAATCAGTCCCGGTAGCTGTGTGAGACCCCGGAGACAGTCATCGGCGTCGTAGATCTGGCCGGCCTTGCGGCGTCGAGTTTTGTCGGAGCCCGCTTGGGGGCTATGCGCGGCCCGAGCTTCGTCGGTCGAGTCGCTACTGGAATCGCGCGGTATGAGATCATCCATGATCTACTCCTGTTAGTTAGGGGCATGCTCAGCCACCTGCACCGCCCGTCACGATGCAAAATGACTAGTAGGGACTGATTTAACTTGCTCGCCCACCTCGATGCCGCACCGCGGCTTATGGTTGTCGACATCTTCGTTTCGCAATCTGACGGAAAAAAGAACGCTTGAGGCAGGCTCTCGTGCCTAGGAGTGTCCGTACTGCCAGTCGAGTCCAGCCAAGGCGGCGCCGCCGGCGTCGATCGCCTGCCGGATGCGCCCCAAGATGGCTTGAACGGTGGCGGGGCGCGCGAGTGACAGCCGTTGGCTGAGTTCCGCGGCAGAGATGCCCGGGTTGGTCAGCACGTGACCGACGGCCGCAAACCAGGTAACCAGCGACAGCGGCGACCGAGCAAACACAGTGCCGTACCGCAGTGTCACTTGCGCGCGGCACGACGCGCACTCCCACTTTTCACGCTTATCGAGCCAGTAGCCATGACGATGCTGACACCGGGGGCATTGCCAGCTTGGCGCCTCGAATCGAGCGCGGAGCTGCGCTCGGCAGGCCGCCTCGGAATCAAAACTCTTCGGTCGACGGCCCACTCGGCGGTGCCGCGCAGCCTGCCGCTCGCGCAGTCGGTCCAGCGCCTGATGCATCGCTTTTTCATGAGCGCGCCGGTAGCGCGTCAGCCGATCGATCGAGTCGGTGGTCACGGCCGCGGCCAGCGCGGCGTCCATCGGCAGCTCACCCTCCGGTGAGGCCAGCATCGGCGCCAGGGACTCAGCGCCGATCCGCAGGACAGCCCCTTCGGCTTGCTCGGCGAGCTCGAGCATGGCGGCGTGCCGGGCAATCTCCCGTACCAGCAGCCCCTCGGTCTCGGACTCGGGACACAGTTCGCGCTCGAGCTTCTCAACTAAGGCCGCGACGCGACCGGCCTCGAGTATCGCCGGGATGTATTTCTTGCTGGTCAGGCCGTGTCGGACAGCGTTAGCCGCAGGACTGCCAGTGGCAACCGGCACGATGGCTACTGTGCCGGGACCCAGCCCGCTAGATCGGAAAATATTGTCGGTGTCCACTGCGTAGTCCCATTACAACCAAGGAGGTTTCAATTCCTTAGCTAATGCTACGATGCAGCGCGCGGCAAGTCGAACCCTCTACACACACAGCTCTCACACAGTAGTTGTCACACAATTGTTACCAACTCCCAGCGGATCCCTTCGCCCGTGCCGTCCGCGTGGAACTTCATGCCGATGAGCTTCGTGTTGAGCACCTCGATCGTGCGATGCAGCCGGGTCGGATTCCGGCCACCGGGCAATGGGTCGTCCATTCCCGCAGGCCAGCGCTGCTCTTCGAACACGTCGAGGATCGTCACCACGTTTTTCGATTTCTTGAGACTTTGGACGCGCCGGACAACCTGACCACCGAGCAGCAGCTCGCCGCGGCCGCGATCCTTGCGCCACACGGGAACTAGCCCGACGTCCGCGGAGAGTGTTCCCGGCAGGCTCAGCTCGCGCAGCAGCCAGTTTGCGTTAAAATAATCCACGAATCCCAGGGCACTGGCGACCTCGACTAGCGCGCGCTCAGCAGGGATCTGGCGCAGCTTCGCCCACATCCCGATCGTCCCGCCACCCGCGAATGCTGTGGTGAAATCTCCGCCCAGTTGCTCGCGCTGGGCAGCAGTCAGCCCGCGGTCCCAGAGCAGCTCGGCAGCTACTGGAATCTGGACGCACTGATACAGGTGTTGCAGCTCGCTGAGCGCGTCGCTGCACGGCGGATCCGTCGGTCTGTACATGATATTGCCCTCCTTGGCGAATGTATGGAACCGTCATCATCCTACTATGTCGGCGATGGCCGTTGTAGTCCAGTCAGCGGAACTTGGCGGGTCGCTTACCAATGTCTTGTCCCAGTGGAAATAAGACACCCCAAACGCCCTGCCGTCAGCCGAGCACGTTGGATGGGCTCCGTTTGGACGACGAACCAGATAGCCGTCGATCCATCGGCCCGATAGGCTTTGTCGCCGGCCAATTGCACCTGCCAGGCAAATGGTTCTCCGTTATGGTCGAACAAGTGCTCGTCGACCCAATCGGCAACTCTTGAAAGACTCTCTGCCCGCGAACGACTGCCGAGGCCAATAACGCCGCCTGCTAATGGCCCTTGGAGATGGCTTAATTTCTCCTTGTTTCAGCGGCATATTGATAGCAGCGATGCCTAGCCGGTAGGCACTGATGAGAAAACCCGGCCTGCCCTAGTTCACACCTGCGGTGAAGATCTCGGGCGATCCTCCAGACGCTGTGGCGCCCTGTGTGGCGACTGGTTCCCTCGTCCCGGCACGTTGCCTGGGGCGGTCTTGTTTTTATCAACAGGATCGCCCCAGGGCGGTCCGCAATCCCGAAGGAGATTTCCCATGATTGCGCCTGCGCAAACGAAGCAGCCTCAGATTCTCAGCGTCCGAAATAAAGCACAGTTTCTCCTCTTACTTCCCCAGATTCGCGACCTAGCGCGTCGGGCCTTTCGTCGGCTACATCCCGAGCTTCGGGATGATTTGATCGCTGAAGTGATCGGGGGTGCCTTCTGTGCTTATGTCAGCCTTATCCGGCGCGGGAGGGAAAACAATGTCTATGCGACGCCACTTGCGAATTTCGCCATTCGGCAAGCGATTGCGGGCCGACGGGTGGGTTCAAGTTCCAGGCTCTCTGATGTGAGTTCACCATTCGCGCGCGCGGCCCGAGGCATTCTCGTCGAACGGCTAGACGATGGGCACAGTGAATGGCGCGCGGCGCTGGTTGAAGACCGCCGTGCCACTCCAGCGGATATTGCAGCTGCGCGGATCGATGTGGCCGCGTGGTTTCATGCCATGCCCGACAGTCACCGCCAAATTGCCCAAGCGTTAGCGATGGGCGAAACCACAAGCGAAGCTGCCAAACAATTTGGCTTGAGTCGAGCGCGCGTTAGTCAGCTTCGCGGACAATTGAAGGCGAGCTGGGAGGAGTTTCAGGGAGAAGCAAAGCCACACACGGTTTAGTGTGGCAACGCAGGAGTTGGGCTCGATAAACTCCTAGTATCCGTGGCTCTGGAACCCAACGCTAGCCGCGTTGGGTTTCGGCGGCTCGGGGCTGGTCGCGCCTGCGAATAGCCGTGCCAGCCGTTGCCACTTCCGCCGCGAGACGATCATGGCCAGCGCGAGCGAAGTCAGGTGAATCACTTGTTAAGCCTGATTAGAAAGAGTGGCTCGCCCAGATGGACAGCGACGGGCGCCTGCCTGGTCGTGGTTGTCTAATTGCATCAGCGACGGCGGGAAATGGGCGTAGTCCCCTCTGGCAAGTTGGGGCGCAGAACCGTGATTTCTTCGCTTGCTGGTACACCTGCTAGCCATCGTGATGGGTCGAGCCGTATCCTTGGGATCGATCCATCCGATGTACCCGTCGAGCGATCAGTCGCCGTTGAGAAACTCAGACCCGCAGACTTGACATCGCCGAACCGAACCATCTCCCGTAGCGATTGCCGATGCGTCGCATTCTGGACAAGGCTTTCGCGACGGCTTAATCTGGGCATCGGTGATCAGCGGTTCGGTTGATTCCGGCCGATCTGTATCGAGTGGCGTAAATAGGGTCACGCTCATCAGCGCCGCAGCGATGGCGCCGATCAGCGACGTAATAGTCACACTAGGATTTGTGTTCATTGCAGGTCCGCGTCCGTCAAGGGAATTGCTGTCCACGGCAAACCGATTGAAGTTGGCGGAGTATTGGTACTGCCAGCGACTTTCGCATCGGCATTACTGGATGCCATCAGGGCCGCATAGATCGTGTAGGCCATATCTTCGCTGAAGAACTTGCCTTCACCACCACACATCATCAGATGAAAACCGCCCGGATGGGCACTCGCGGGACGTGTGAACCAAAACGATTGAGCATCGGTGGCCGTCATCGTTCCCGCGCTGGTGATCTGTTTATTCATGCCAAGCGTCGGCGCTGTAGGCGTTGCATATGCGAGCCATGTCAAACCGCATCGCCACGTTTCCAGGTCCCAATTGCCCGCTGGCGCCCATGTGAGCGCCCAATGCCCGGTCACGTCGACTGTCGAACTAAACGGCGCGGCGCTAACATTCTCGCCAAGCATGATGGTTCGCGATGCCCCGTCCTTTCGGGTCAGGTCGCTCAGGCTCAGTTTAATAGCCGGCTTGTTCCCACTCTGGCCCTTGTACGCCTGATTGAAGCTCACGCCGTTGTCGGCCCAGTCCAGAGGAACGGCCGAATTGTTATCGACGTCGGCCATGCCCGCATTTGGGAAGTAACTTAGCACATCAGGAAATGCGGCCAGCGTCAAATTGGTATCGCTCGGGCACGCCAGCACCTCGATTCGCGATGCGCTCGTAGCGCCAACCGAAAAAAGGTTGCCGGTTCCCTGATAGTTGCTGTAAATGTCATTCCGCTCCAGATACGGCAGAAGCTGCGGCACGTAACCGACGAAATTCCCCGTTCCAAGGAACGCCCGCTGCGTGACGTAGCCGGGGAGGTAATCTTTCGACGTCGCGAACTGAATCATCGCACCGCCGACGTTTTTCATATTGTTGAGGCAGGTGATGCGCTTCCCCGATTCGCGGGCCCGCTGCACCGCCGGGATGAGCAGCCCCATCAGCATGGCGATGATCGTGATTACGACCAAGAGTTCTACGAGAGTGAATGCTCGATGCCGCATGGCTTCATCCTTTATTGTCCTGTGCCCCTCAATTTGATTGTATCCTCAATCCAACCTACCGCCGCGCGAAGGGGCAAGCAAGCTTGATCGGGAAATTTGCGGGGGGAGCAAGCCGCCGTCCGAAGTGGTGCTTAGGAGCTTTACGGGGGCTGTCTGAATGGAAAGTCAGCCTGCTTGTACCTTCGGGGGGCGTAGGCTTAAAAAAGTATGCGGGCAATTCTCGCTCAGACATATCTTCGCCTACAGGACGGCCGTCGGAATAATCATGGCCTTGGTGTTGTTCAGGCGGAATCGGTCGCGAACCCGGTCGGCAGTAAGGCGCGCACAGGGCTTCCATTCGTCCAAGCCGTCCTCAGCCAGCAGGCGGTTCAGCCTCTTGTGGAGGGGTGACTTGGGCAAATCGGTCGTCGCCACTCAGGCCCCCTTGTTGTTCAGCTTGGCGTTTACCGAATCCCATGCTCGTGCGTCCGTGCTCTTGAAACAAAAATCGGCCGTGGCCGATAGCACCCGTAATGGCAGAGAAATTCGATAGGCTGCTAGCCTCCGATCTCTATTCAATATACCTCTTCACCAGAATTCCCTTCTCGAAGTTATGATCCTTGCCCGGCTCGAAGCAGACGGGAATGGTGCGATCGTACATATAGAAGGCCCGATGCCGAGTGATCTCCCCCGAGTCGCTCCCCAACTCCTGCCCCAGCTGATAGCCGTCGGGATAAACAGTAGAGACAGGAACCGCAGTCACCTCGAAATAGCCCACCGTAATCCACACCGCATAGACGTTGGAGCGCGTGGTGAGGAGGTTGTTGAGTCTTAGGTAGTTTTGATACTGGAAATACGCATTGCGATTCGGATCCTCGGCGGCCGAGGCACTTGTCGTCGTCGCAAACAATGGAGCCGTGCCACCAACCGACGTTGGATCATTCGACCGCAGCATCGACACTTCCGCTTCATTTCGCGGCGTTTGACCTGTTGCTGGAGGCAAAGACAGCGGAGGCAGTGTGAGCAGCGAGCCAGCGGGTGAACGAAATGGGTTGGAGAAGAAACTCGGCCACAGGTTGTTAAAACCCAACTCTGCCGTGCCCGATGTGGGCACGTACCCGCGGCGCGATTGAGAGATCGCGCTGAACTGCGGCGCAACTAACGCATTGGTCGTACGAATCACGCCTCGCCACGTTGGGCCATCGCTACCGGTGGAATTATCAGCCGGCATGGTGTTGATGTTCACCCGTCCCGGTTCGCGATAAGTCGAGACCTTGTTGAACGGTGCGTGGAACTGCGAAAGCATCTGTTTTTCTTTGGCCAATTCGGCCGCCGCCAACCCGGTAGTTGAGGTGGGATTGATCTCGATTTCGGTTCCCACGAAAGGCGACGGCACATGCACATAATCCAGCAGCCGGTAAAACGCTCCAGGAGCATTCGCCGCATCACCGCCCGTCGCTTGAAAGAAATTCAGCAAATGGCCTGATGGTGTGACGGGCGAGACGCGTGTACTACCCGCCGGAGCTGCATAGTAATTGGACGGCGGGCCGGGCATGTATTCCAACAGCAATTGCGACGATTGCGTTTTGGGAACCAGCATTAGCTCGGCGGCGCTGACGAACGGCCGATTGTTCCAAATCAATGATGTGAAAGGGTTGACCGCCCCGGCCCCGAGGGCTTTTGGTGCGCCAACGTATGCGGGTGTCACTCGTTGCGGCACTGCGGCCGCCGTAGTGTCGGTTTGGACAAATGCGGTCGCGGGCGGTCCGGCTGATGGCGAGTAGTCACCGTAATTGGTATTCAGAAAACCAAGCGAATGCCTGAGAGAGTAGTCATAATTGTGGGCCGGTGTGCCAGCGGGTACGGCAGCCGGCGGCGCCAATGGATCCCTCAATGGCTCGCGCCGCCACAGATTATTAGCATTTAAGGTCGAGTCCCCTCGCTGCAGTGAGGCAATGCCCACAATCGCAGCCGCCGAGGCGTTGAGGTCCGTGTCATTCGTAACGCCATTGAACGCCGTCAGATCCACCGACATCGTGTCAATGGTCCGGTACGGATTGGTTGTTGCATCCCACGCGATTGTCGGGTCGGCCAACCGCTGCAGGTGAATGATCTTATAGTTCAGCGTCGTGCCGTTTTGCTTCAATGCCGCCGCGGTGTCGAGTGGCACGTCTAGCGGCGGAGAATACTGCCCCTCGGAGCCAGCGACCGCCATTCCGGCGGGAGCGTTCCAATTCGTACCGGTATAGCCACCGTACGGCTCTGAGATGCTCAGCGAAGCGGGCTGCGCGACTGCCCCGACCAAGATCTGATCAATCACCGCTGCGATCGGGTATTGGATGTTGGGATACACGGGCTCAACGGGATTTCGTCCAGAATTGGCCAGAATCTGAACCTGGTCTGCCGTGTTGGGATTGGCATTGGGCGCGAGTACGATTTGGCGAAGATCCGCGCTGTTCGTGCCATCCTGGGCCGCCGCTGCGGCACTCGTACTCTGCTTCCGTCCGATAGTGTTCACGTACTCCGTTGCCGTATTGAGCCCTTCTTGCCCTGCCGGGCCAACGACCGCATACCGACCTGGCAGCAGCGGTGCAATCCTGGCCGACAATGCGTTCGAAGCAAAATGGGCCTGCCCATGGCCGGTGATGCCGCCCGGATTGACAAAATATATACTGCGTTCAATGTCCGTAAGCACCGGCTGGTTTGCAGCGACGGGATCATCCGGATCCTTTGGCTGGTCCGGCGCGGACATCGTGGAATCTTGTAGGGCAGCGCTGTTGAAAATCAACATTCTCCAGACCGGAGAGCCACCGGGTGCAGCCTGCAAATTCACGCCGTTGGCTACATTGTTCGTCACAGTATCCAACGTGTAGAACTCGCCCGAAGCCTCGGTCGCCGCGGGCCGTCCATCTTTGAGCGGAGTAGCCGATTGGTCTTTGTTCGACGTTTGAGTCGTCCACGGATTGTAAAGTTCGATAAACAGCGAACCGCGCGGCCGGAGCCGCTGATCAAAATCTCGATCGTTGTTCGAGCCCATTTCTCCGACGAACTCCGGTTCGCTGTCCGACGTTAATGGGACGGTGTTGTCGACAGTTTCCGTGTTGAGATTTTCTGTTCGCCGATCGTGAAACGCCAGCGTTTCCGTAATTAGCAGTTCCGGACGTTCGCATCCCCAAACCACTCGGCGCGAGGTTGCGGCTTCCACTGAACTCAGAAGACCATCGACGTCCCATGGATTGCCGTCGGCTGGTGTCGTTTCATCGGTGAAAGGAGTTACGTCGTATTCGAACGGAGTCATGATCGAATCGCGGTCGCGAAAATCGACGACGTTGACCGCCCACTGGGCAAAGCCGCGGGCCGTCTCCTCAGGGGTGTTGTTCCCTGTGTTCCCGTCAAAATCAACAAATCGGCCGCCATTCAACAGCATCATCAGCACATACAAGTTTTTAGCCAGCAAATATCGCGCCGTCCGTTCGGTCGGGCCGTCGGTCGCTCCTGTCAATCCGTCGTTGTCGTGATCGAAAACTATGTTTGAAAACTGTGTTGATATCGCCGCCGGCGTGGTGGGCGCGGTCGGCCCGGTCGCGGGAAACCAGATCTCCTCGGTGAGCGCTTCCGCCGGCTCGTCGACGATGCCGTTGCCATCATCATCGCGCCCGTTGCCGAACGGCCGGTTCAAATTGACCCGTTGGCCGGCAATTACTTCTGGCGTCAACAACGAATAAATCGCGGGCTCTGGCGGCGTTGGCGACAAGGTCCCGATGGTCGCATTCACCATGCCCACAATGTTCTGCGATGCAAAGGGAAGCGTGCCGCCACCAAAGGTAGCTCGCAATTCTCGCGTGGGCAAGCTGCTCGGCACTGGTAGGTCAAAACTGTCGGTGGTCACCATATTCCGCAGCGACGGTAGTCCTATTCCCGTACCCAGCAGCACGCGCAGCCGATCGGGTAATGCCGAGGCGTCGAAATCGAATTGCCGCAGAATGCGCTCGAGCTCGGCAGCTGTGAACGGTTCGTCGACAGCCCGCAAACTACGTTGGTTCAAGTTGATCTCATACGGATCGTCGAACGATTGCACGTCTCTGTCGGGATACGAAATCATCGGCATCCCGCGCACGTCCACGCCCAGGTAGGTGCGACCCCACAAATCGGCCGGCGTCGAAAAGGATGTCGGAATCGTGATGGGCGTTGCCGCGTAATGAGGAAGTTCGAACTGCTTGAGCATGCTCATCGCATCGTCGACGCCGGTCGTGCCCGGATACGGCGGCGAGGTAGCTA
>Ga0163150_10006083_pt1 | contig 14994 bp, 13 predicted proteins | sample OliLakLV19P2IB_FD_148628 | JGI IMG/M metagenome (GOLD analysis project Ga0163150, IMG submission 148628) | Freshwater microbial mat bacterial communities from Lake Vanda, McMurdo Dry Valleys, Antarctica - Oligotrophic Lake LV.19.P2.IB | ecosystem: Environmental > Aquatic > Freshwater > Lake >...
ATTTAATGCCTGTGTAGCAAGCCAAAAATATCTCTCAAAAATTGACTCGCAGGCGATGGAAGGCCAGTCAAATGGCGGCACCGGCACTCCGTTTACTGTGGTAGTTACAGGCGATACTCAAGTACCTATCAGTGGCGCGCTCCCGTACGCCCAGCTTATGGCTGTAATTAATTCGGTTCGGTAACGTCTCCCAAGTGAGCAATTAATAGTTAATATATAGGTATGTTTGATACATTTACGAGCGATACTACTATGCGCAAGTTCTTGCTTGCCATTGCAATAGCGCTCACCGCGTTTTTGGGTTTGAAAGCAGTAGGGGAGTTTATGGCACTACGCTACGTAGGCGCAGGGGTTATGCCTGCAAACACGATAAGTGTCTCGGGATATGGGGAGGCGGTTGCCGTTCCTGACATCGCCACCTTTACGTATTCAGTAGTTTCGGAGAAATCAACTGTGGCTGCCGCACAGGACGACGCAACCACTAAAGCAAATGCAATAACCGCCGCACTCAAGGCTGCAGGTGTTGCTGAGCGCGATATCCAGACCACTGGTTACTCGGTCTATCCGCAGTACGAGTACCAAGAGGTGCAGTGCATCCGTTACCCATGCCCAGGGCAGCAAAAGCTGCGTGGCTATGAGGTACGTCAAACCACAACCGTTAAGGTACGTGATACTGCCAAGGCAGGGGATCTCCTAACACAGGTCGGTGGTATGGGTGCTACTGAAGTAAGCGGTCTCAACTTTACCTTCGACAAACCAGAGCAGGTAGAAGACGAAGCGCGCGACAAGGCTATTGCTGATGCAAAAGAAAAGGCAGAAGTACTCGCAAGCTCTCTCGGAGTTACGTTGGTACGTATCGTTTCCTTTAGCGAGTCAGGCAACTATCCAATGCCCTACTACGCTCGGGATATGGCCTATGGTATGGGTGGCGCAGAGTCGGTGGTAGCTCAAAAAGCTCCAGAAATTTCAGTGGGCGAGAATAAGGTCACTTCTAATGTCTCGATAACCTACGAAATTCGATAGGCTACTTGACTGTAAGGCACAATAAGGTATGATAAGAAAAAGCCCCGTCCGAGGGGTTTTTTCTTAGGAGAAATACTAACCACTTATGATCCAATACCTCAAAGACGTACGTGCCGAAATGAAACATGTGTCGTGGCCTTCACGCTCTCAGACCATTCTTTCGACCATTATTGTCATTGCGATATCGCTCGCTGCAGCGGTGTACTTGGGATTGTTCGACTACCTCTTCTCCACCTTTATTTTGCGTATCGTCTAATTTAGAAATCTATGGCAAAACAAGACACATCTGTTGGCAGAGCGTGGTATGCGATCCACACCTACGCTGGTTATGAAAACGCGGTTGCAAGAAACTTGCGCCAGCGCATAGAGTCTCTTGGTTTGGGTGATAAAATCTTTCAGGTAATAGTGCCAACCGAGCGCACTGTTAAGATCAAAGGTGGCAAGCGCGTTGAGGAAGAAGAAAAGGTCTACCCAGGTTACGTATTGGTAGATATGATCGTAGACGACCAGTCGTGGTACGTCGTGCGCAACACACCTCGCGTAACCGGCTTCGTGGGTTCAGGCGTTAACCCAGTGCCACTCCAGCAGCATGAAGTAGATGAACTCCTTGGCCGCATGCAGGCAGCAGAGGGAACGGTTAAACACGCAATCGACCTCACGGTTGGTGATGCGGTTACTATCGTTGACGGGCCATTTAAAGAACTCGACGGCAAAGTGGGCGAGGTAGATGAGGCTCGTGGCAAGGTTAAGGTGCTTGTGGCTATGTTTGGCCGCGAGACCCCGGTTGAACTCGACTTTTTGCAAGTGAAGAGAATTTAAGGTAGTATCGTAATCTCTAAGTTATGGCAAAGAAAGTAGTTAAAAAGATCAAGATTATTGCAAACGGCGGCGCGGCTACCTTGACCCCTGCTATGGGCCAGGTACTTGGTCCTGCCGGCATCAATATCGGCGAGTTCGTTAAGAAGTTTAACGAAGCGTCTAAAGAGATGCGTGGCGATATGGTCCCTGCAGAAATCAGCGTTTACGAAGACCGCTCATACGACTTTGTCCTCAAAACTCCTCCAGTTTCTTCTCTTATCCTCAAGGCGCTCGGCAAAGACAAGGGGAGTGGTAAGCCAAACACGGTTAAAATTGGTACTCTCACCAAAGCTCAAGTTAAAGAGATTGCAGAAAAGAAGCTTCCAGACCTCAACGCTACCGATATCAACCAGGCAATGAAGGTTGTTGCTGGCTCTGCCCGCTCAATGGGCGTAGACGTTAAGTAATCAACGTTCTAAGTCTACCCACTTATATTTGAGACCATCATGCTCGCCGCTCTCTTCGGCGAGTTTTTTTGTAAATAAGTGTTCGTACTGTGGGAAGTAGGCGTCGCCAGGTTTTTCGTCGTCGATCAATGTTAAGTAGAGGCGATCGGTAGCAGGAAGAGCTTGTTCATAAATTTGTGCACCACCGCCGATAAAAATTTCTTCTGAATCTATTTCACTCGCTTTTTGAATGGCCTCGTCGAGCGAGTGTGCGACCACCGCTCCTGCGGGGGCGTAGTTTGTGTCGCGAGTAATAACGACATTGGTGCGACCTGGTAAGGGTTTGCCAAGCGCGGTAAGTATCGACTCAAACGTCTTTCGGCCCATGATAACCGGGTGCCCCATAGTGAGTCGCTTAAAGCGCTTCAAATCTTCAGGTATAGGCCACATCAACCTGTCCTGGCGCCCAATAACAAGGTTTTTCCCTATTGAGGCAATGGCACTTATGCGAGGTTTTTTTGACTCCACGAGTCGACTATATCATGGTGCGCTATCCACCGATTATCCACTTTTTTGAATGTGCGGCCGGGGTAGGATTGAGGCATGCAAAGCTACGAAGTTGAAGTTAAATCACTCTTGGGGAGTGCAGAACATGCAGACGCCTTGCGCAGAAAATTGCAGGAAGTCGACCCTGGCACTAAACTGGTTTCTCGCAATAAGCAGCTCAACCACTACTTTACCGGTGGGGCTATGGCTGCGCTGGTTAAAACGATGGAAGGAACCCTTCCGTTTCCCGTGCTCAAAAAATTGACTGATCTTATTGACCGCGTTACAGAGATCTCCGTCCGAACTCGCAACAAAGATGGTGTTGTGTATTTGGTAGTAAAAGCCTCGGTGGGAGACGACTCAAGTGCCAACGGAGTGGCACGTATGGAGTTTGAAGAAAAGGTAGATATAACGCTTGAGCAGCTCGACCGCCTCGTCTTGCGAGCCGGCTTTCGCTATCAGGCTAAGTGGTCGCGTGAACGAGAAGAGTACTTGTGTAAGGGGGTAAATGTGTGTCTGGACCGCAACGCGGGTTACGGCTGGCTTGCCGAGTTTGAAAAGGTGGTGCCGAGTGCGGATTTGCTAGATTCTGCCCGTGCAGAAGTTATACAATTAATGCAGATGTGCGGGGTAGCAGAGTTGCCCCAGGAGCGACTTGAGAGGATGTTTGCACACTACAACGCGCATTGGGAGGAGTATTACGGGACGGAAAAGATTTTCACGATTAACTGAAATGTTTCTATCTGACACTGACATTCTGGTTGAAGTAAAGCGAGGGACCATTACTCTCGAGCCGTTTGATGAAAAAAGGCTGCAGCCGGCGAGCTACGACATTTTGCTTGGCAATAAGTTTGTCGTAAACGACGAAAACGTTACGCCGTTTGTCGATCCGTCAAAAAAGATTTACGCAAAGACGCGCGAAGTTGTTGTTGAAGATGGACAGGAATTTATCCTGCATCCAGGTGTCTCGGTCTTAGGTATTTCCAAAGAGTTCTTCGGTTCTAACGACTTTTTAATACAAGTGGGGGGTAAGTCTTCTCTTGCGCGTGTGGGGCTCATGATCCACAACACTGCCGGCCTTATTAATCCGGGGCACTTTTTGAATATTACGTTTGAGCTCTGTAACCTTAATAACGTGCCGATAATTTTGCGGCCTGGGATGGAAATTGCCCAACTCACGTTCTCGAGACTCTCTTCGCCAACACGCCAAAATTACAAAGACATTGGTCGTTTTGCCGAAGACAATTGGAAGAATAATTTTGCAGAGAAGAAAAGTTTTACTCCCTTTTCTGCAACTCCCGTATCTAAACCAATCTCTGCCGCTCGGCATCCAGAACAGCAGTATCTCGATCTGTTGCGCAAAACTCTGGAAGAAGGGGAGGAGCAGGTAGATAAAGGCACTGGCGTAAAAACCTATAGCTGCTTTGGAGCACAAATCCGCTTTGACCTCTCACAAGGGTTTCCGATGCTCACGACAAAAAAAGTATATTGGCAGGGGGTACTCCATGAGCTCTACTGGTTTCTTTCTGGTCAGAGCAACATAAAGTACTTGGTAGACAACAATGTGCATATTTGGGACGACTACCCGTACAAAATTTACAAAGAGCGCTACGGCACCAGCCTTACGAAAGAAGAGTTTATAGAACTCATTAAAACTAATGGTGGCTTTGCGGCACAGCATGGAGAGTTGCCACATATTTACGGAGAGTTGTGGCGCCGCTGGCCTGCCAAAGACGGCCGACCCGTTGACCAGTTGGGGTGGGTCGTCAACGAGCTTTCTAAAGACCCAGACGCACACAATACGCTGGTGACCTCGTGGGACCCGCAGTATCTCTACTCTATGGCTAAACCGGGGGAAGGTGCGCGATTTCCAATTTGTCACAACCTCTATCAGGTAAATATCAAAAACGGCAAAGTGTGTCTGCAGCTCTACCAACGCAGTGCCGATATTTTTCTTGGTGTGCCGTTTAATATCGCAAGTTATGCGCTCCTTACCTGTGTGCTCGCTAAGGTGTTGGGTAGGGAACCGGGCGAGTTTGTACATACCTTTGGAGACTTCCATATGTATGAAAACCATCGCGAGCAGGTTAAAGAACAACTTTCACGCGAGCCGCGTCCGTTTCCAACCCTCTCAATTGAAGGGGCAGTACCGTCGCTCGATGCGTTTACGCCAAGCCAGGTAAAGCTCGAGGGGTACGATCCGCATCCGCCCATTAAAGCCGAACTCACGGTTGCAGGAGGTTACAACAAACAACTACACGGATGAAAGGAAAATACATTGTTATCGAGGGTGGTGAGGGCGCAGGGAAAGACACTCACATTGAACGACTACGAAAAGAGTTTGGCGATAAACAGTTTGTCTACACTCGCGAACCAGGTGGAACAGAATTAGGAAAAGCGTTGAGGGGTATGCTCCTCCACAATACCCACGGAGAAGTTAAGCTACCTGCAGAACTCCTGTTGTTTCTGGCTGACCGCGCTCAGCATGTCGAAGAGTTAATTAAGCCTGCGCTCGCACAGGGTAAACATGTTATTTCAAATCGTTCGTGGGTGTCGTTTCTGGCCTATCAGATACATGGGAGAGGGCAGTACGATTGGGAGCCGGTAGTGGTTGAGGTGCTCAAGAAAATATTTGAGGGCTGCCCGACCGACCTCCCCATTATTCTCGATGTGCCCTACGAGGTGGGGCACGAGCGCATGGTTAATATGGGTAAACTTTTTGACACGATGGAGAATATGCCACGAGAGTCGCATGAGCGTATCCGTCAGGCCTTTTTACATCTTGCCAAAGAGCTTCCGCAGGCACGCGTCATCGACGCCAGTCGCTCTGTCGAGGAGGTTTGGACAGACGTTAAAGCGGCGGTACAATCAGTGCTGTAACACGCATATGATCTAGGGATTTACAGAGGCCTCTTACTCGCTAATGGATTACTGCCATGAATTCCTACTCATTCGTCGAAAAACAAGATAAAGAAGTTTTTAACACTCTCGCAGGAGAAGAAAAGCGTGAGAGTGAAGGGCTCGAGCTCATTCCTTCTGAAAACTATGTGTCGCGCGCGGTGCGCGAGGCGCAGGGGTCAATTTTTACTAACAAATATTCTGAAGGCTACCCTGGCAAGCGCTACTATGGCGGCCAGCCGTTTACCGACGAGGTAGAGAATATTGCCCGTGAGCGTGCAAAGAAACTGTTTAACGCGGGGTACGCCAACGTGCAGACTCATGCGGGCGCCAATGCCAACATAGCTATGTATATGGCTTTGCTTGAACCAGGGGATACCGTACTTGGCATGGACCTCTCGCACGGCGGCCACCTGACGCACGGTCATCCGGTAACCTACATCACCAAGTTTTTCAACTTTGTGCGCTACAAAATGAAAGACCCCAACACGGGAGAAATTGACTACGACGACATGCTCCGCGTTGCTAAAGAGGCGCGACCTAAGATTGTGTTGGCGGGTTTCTCTGCCTACTCACGAGAGCTCGATTACCAGAAATTTGTAGACATTGCACGCGAGGTGGACGCCTATGCCGTGATAGACATTGCACATATTGCCGGGCTTATTGCCGGTGGTGCTGCTAAAAACCCTTTCGACTTCGGGTTTGATGTAATGACCTCAACCACCCATAAAACACTGCGTGGCCCGCGCGGAGGGCTGATACTTACTCGCGAGAGCGAAGACATTGCAAAGCGGGTTGATAAGGCTGTGTTTCCGGGCCTACAAGGCGGGCCACTTATGAACGCGGTTGCGGCAAAAGCAGTTGCGTTTGGCGAAGCCCTGCACCCGAACTTTAAAGTTTATGCGGCGCAGATATTAAAAAATGCTAAGGCGATGGAAGAAGTATTTCGGGCACGCGGAGTGAGGATGCTTGGTGGAGGAACGAGCAATCATCTTATTTTGGCAGATGTGTACGGCTCACTCGGCATTCCTGGCAAAGAGGCAGAGGCGCTCTTAGACCGGGTTGGAATTACGCTTAACAAAAATGTAATTGCTGACGACCCGAGAAGCCCTATGGATCCGTCTGGTATACGCTTTGGTACGCCGGCTATTACGACTCGTGGTTTTAAAGAACAAGAAAGTGCTCATGTGGCTGAATTGATGCTCGACGCGATAGAAAACAGAACTGACGAAGGTAAGCTTATGGCAATCCGGGAAGAAGTTCGGGCTGGATGTCTCAAATTTCCTATCCCTGAAGTTTTTGTGTAGGTTGTGATATAGTCGAAACGGACGCCCTTTGGTCAACGTAAGCTCCGGTTGGTTGCCTCAAGGCCGACCTTAGGGCGTCCACTTTTTCACCACCGAAAGGAGGTGATCATAATCTCGACCCGTCGCTTGCGGCGGGTCGTTAACTTTTTGTCTGTATAATCAAGCAATGGGAGTGCGCTCTTTAGTACGAAAACCAGTTGAGCTCTGGTGGCGTTATGAGCAGCATATGCGCGTACTCGGCCTTCTGGCCGGGTTTATTTTTGACCTTTTTGTTGCCGACCGACCAGACAGTCCATTTAATAATTTACTGCTTATCTCATACCTCGGAATTGCAGGGCTCCTTATCGTATTTCTTAACATCCGCACCACCCGCAGACACGATACCGAACCCACGTACCAGCCCTTGTTCCTCCTCTTTATCCTGCAGTTTTGTTTCGGTGGTCTAGCGTCTAACTTACTGGTGCTCTACGGACGTAGCGGCACGTTTGCGGCCTCAACGCTCTTTTTCTTACTCCTGCTTGCCATGGTAGTGGGGAATGAGTTTTTGCGCAGTCGCTATGCGCAGTTGCGCTTTAACATTGTGGTGTACTACACACTGCTCCTAACCTATCTCCTTATCGCGGTGCCTACCTTTATTTTCTATTCGGTCGGCACACTGGTGTTTTTGGCAAGCGGTGCCGTGAGTTTGGTAATCATAGGGATATTTTTAAGCATTGTGTATGTGGCGGTGCTGCGCGGGAGACAGCGCGAGCAACAGCTCTACGAAGTTTCTATTTTGGTGGGGCTAGTGTTCCTGCTTTACAGCGGGCTCTACTTTTTAAATATCATCCCGCCGGTGCCACTGGCGCTCAAAAGTATAGGGGTGTACCACTCGCTGGAACGTCTGCCAGCACCGGCGGGAGGGGACCAGGGGATTTATGCGGCAAGCTACGAAGAGGTGCCGTGGTATGCCTTTTGGCGCTCAACGAGTGCGGTGTATACCCTCAAAAATAGAGGAGAGGCCTACTGTTTTTCTTCGGTCTTTGCGCCGACTGGGCTCTCGGCTCCGGTGTATCACCAGTGGGAGAAGTATGACGAGATAGAAAAAGAGTGGGAACAGGCGGCAAAAATTTCTTTCCCGATTAGCGGCGGCAGAGACGCAGGTTTTCGTGGTTTTACCAACACCACGGTCTCTCCGGGCCGCTGGCGCTGCAATGTAGAGACACAAGGAGGCGCCCTTATTGGTCGGGTGTCATTTGTGGTGGTCCAAAGCCCCACTCCTCCGGTGCTTTCTCAAACGACATTGTAAATGCTACTCTTTTAGGGTGATTCGAGACACTCTAGAAAAGGCTATTAAAACGGCTCTCACAGACCTCGGGGCAGGAGAGAGTAGCTTTGTGGTTGAACGGCCGCGTGTTATGGCACATGGCGACTACTCTACCAATGCGGCATTGGTTGCAAAACTAGATCCCCACGAACTTGCAGGCAAACTTAAGATAGAAGGAATTGAAAAAGTTGAGGTAGTAGGGAAGTTTATAAACTTTTTTGTTTCTCGCGAGACGCTGCTGCGGGAAGTGGAGGAAGCGGCTCACCACAAAGAGTGGGGGAACAACGAGCTGTACAAAGGCAAAAAAATAATGGTCGAGTACACCGACCCTAACCCATTTAAAGAATTTCATATAGGCCACTTGATGAGCAACGCTATCGGCGAGGCGATAGCCCGCGTGCTGGAGTTTGCTGGGGCAGACGTTGTGCGAGCCAACTATCAGGGTGATGTTGGTGTGCACGTGGCCAAAGCTATTTGGGGTAAACAGCAAAAACCAGAAGTTTCATGGGGCGAGGCCTATGTGTACGGCAATAATGAGTATGAAACTCATAAAGAAGAAATAGACGCGCTCAACAAAGTGATTTATGACCAAAGCGACCCTGCGGTGAATGCACTGTATAAGGAGGGCCGTGCTCAGTCACTCGAACATTTTGAAGAGCTCTATAAAATACTCGGCACTAAGTTTATTCACTACTTTTTTGAGAGCGAGGTGGGGCCGGTTGGTTTAAGGCTAGTAAAAGAACACCCGGAAGTATTTGAAGAAAGCGAAGGAGCTATTGTGTTTCGGGGCGAGCAGGTGGGTCTGCATACGCGGGTGTTTGTAAATAGTAAGGGCCTCCCAACGTATGAGGCAAAAGAGCTAGGGCTCGTTGAAGCAAAAAAACAAAAAGGTACTTTTGATCTCTCCATCACTGTTACCGCAAATGAAATAAGCGACTACTTCAAGGTAGTGCGCGCAGCTGCTGAACGAGTGTTTGCTGACCTTGAGGGCAAGATGCTGGCGCGCTTCCATGGATTTTTGAAGCTCACCACTGGCAAAATGTCTTCGCGGTTGGGAAATGTGATTACCGGAGAGTCTTTGCTTAGAGATCTCACTGCCGAGGCACGCGGGCAAGCAGAAGTGGCGGTGGGTGCTATTAAGTACACAGTCTTAAAACAAGGGAGCGGCAAAGATATTATTTTTGATCCTGAAAAATCTCTTTCACTTGAAGGCGACTCGGGGCCCTATGTACAGTATGCGCACACCCGGGCGCTTTCGCTTGTTACCCAGGCCACTAATGCAGGAATTGGGGAGGGGAAGGACGATATGCCGGCAGAATCAAACACACTAGAGCGCTTGCTCCTGCATTTTCCAGATGCACTCGCTCGTGCTGCCAAAGAGCTCGAGCCACACTATGTGACGACCTACATTACGGAATTAGCCTCTGCGTTTAACAGTTGGTACGCGAGCGAGCGCGTTATTGGAGGTGAGCATCCACATTATGGTGTGTTACTCACAATGGCAGTTGAAAAGACTCTCGCCAAAGGTCTCCATGCGCTCGGGATCCCTGCGCCCGAGAAAATGTAATTTAGTGTATATTCTTTTCTATGTCTGTGCCTATTAAATCTGAAACAGCTAAACGCGAAGAGGGGGTAGTTTCGTTCTGGAAGGAGAACAAGATTTTCGACAAAACCCTCCACAAATGGTCTCCTAAGGGCGAGTTCATTTTTTATGACGGCCCGCCTTTTGCTACTGGGTTGCCGCATCATGGTTCACTTCTCTCTTCGATCATCAAAGACGTTATTCCGCGTTACAAAACCATGCAGGGGTACAGGGTGCCGCGTCGGTGGGGTTGGGACTGCCACGGTTTGCCTATTGAGAGTTTGATAGAAAAGCGCCTTAACCTCAAAACCAAGAAAGACATTTTAAATGTCGGGATTGATGTGTTTAACGAAGCGGCACGTGCGTCGGTGTTGGAGTTTGAACATGAGTGGGAGAAATATATCGACCGCGTGGGGCGCTTTGTAGACTTCAAAAACTCCTACAAGACCATGGACAACTCCTATATTGAGTCGGTCTGGTGGGGGCTCAAAAAAATGCACAGCAGAAAGCTCCTCTACGAAGGCCGTAAGGTGTTGATGTACTGCCCGCATTGTGAGACGCCGCTTGCGAAGGCAGAGATCGCCATGGACAACACCTACAAAGATCTCACGGAAGAGGCGGTAACCGTAAAGTTTAAAGTAAAAAATCCGCAGAAATATAATCTGCCTGAACGCACTTACTTGCTCGCGTGGACAACCACTCCATGGACGCTGCCGGGCAATGTGGGTTTGGCAGTAGGGAAAGATATTGAGTACCAGCTTACCGAAAAAGACGGGGAACATTTTGTTACTGCAGGCCCGGGGGGTGTAAAGGGCGCGCAGTTGCTGGGCATGAGCTACGAGCCTTTGTTTGATGTGCCTGCACTGCATGGCAATAAATCCTACAAAGTATATGCGGGCGACTTCGTAAACACCGAAGAGGGGACTGGGATTGTGCACACCGCAGTCATGTACGGCGAAGACGACTTTGCACTCGGCCAGAAAGAGGGTCTCCCTATGGTGCAGCTCCTCAACCAAAACGGTACCTACAACGACGTAGCACCAGAGCTTGTGCGAGGCGAGTATTTTAAAAAGGCAGAGAAAATTATTAAAGCTCATCTCGAGTCACAGGGTTTGCTGTTTAAAAAAGAGATGCATACGCACTCTTACCCGCACTGCTACCGCTGCGGTACGGCGCTTATCTATAACGCAGTGCCTTCCTGGTTCATCAACATCCAAAAAGTAAAACAAAAGATGTTGAGTGAGAACGAAAAGGTCAATTGGGTGCCCGAACACTTAAAGCACGGTCGTTTCAAGCACATTATGGAAAATGCGCCCGACTGGACGATCTCACGCAATCGCTTCTGGGCCTCACCACTCCCGGTATGGAAAGAGAAAGGCGGGAAGAATTTGATGGTGGTGGGCTCGCTTAAAGAGCTGCTGGATAAAACTAAGAAGTCGGGCAATGTCTACTTTGCCATGCGTCACGGAGAAGCCCGGGCAAATGCCGAACAAACTCTTGACTCTGGTGGGTGGCAGGACAACCACCTTACCGAAGCTGGGCGTGCAAAAGTAGAGGCAAGTGCCGCAAGTCTCAAAAAGCACACCGACATAGACATGATCGTGGTCTCGCCCGTACTGCGTGCGAGAGAAACGGCAACGATTGTGCAAAAAACTTTTGGCTTACCTCACTCGGCCATTATGGTTGACGAGCGTCTGCGGGAGCGATCAATGGGTGTGTTTGACCGTAAACTTATTGCAGAGTGGAATGCGTTCTTTCCAACGGTAAAAAGTCACTTCGAGACAGCGCCTGAAGGAGCAGAGAATTTGTTCCAAGTTCGCAAACGCGCGGCTGACTTGCTGTTTGATGTTGAACGTCGTTATGTAAATAAAAAAATACTGTTTATAACCCACGGTGATGTAGCGTGGACCATGCTCCAGGCGGCACAGCACACTTCGCGCGAAGATCTTCTTGCGATGGAGAAGAAAGAAGGCTACCTGCCCACAGGTACGTACGGAGCAGTGCCCTTTGTGCCGTTTCCTCATAATAAAGAGTACGAGCTCGACCTACACCGACCCTACATTGACGCTGTGACCTTGGTGGATAACAAGGGGCGGGGCTATGAGCGCACTCCTGAAGTGGTTGATTGCTGGGTTGAGTCGGGTGCAATGCCGTACGCCTCGAACCACTATCCGTTTGAAAACAAAGAAGTATTTAACCCGCGTCGTTTGTGGGGGCTTTGGCCTAAAGGTTTCCCCGCGCACTTTATTGCAGAGTACATCGCCCAAACTCGTACCTGGTTTTACTACATGCATGCAATGGGGGTACTACTCTCGGGGAGCCATGCGTTTAGAAATGTAGTTTCAACAGGAAATATTTTAGCGAGCGACGGCTCAAAAATGAGCAAGAGTAAGGGTAATTACACTGACCCCCTACTCATGATGGATCAGTTTGGTGCAGACGCGCTACGCCTCTACCTCATGGGCTCAGTTGTCATGCAGGGGGAAGATCTTGTCTTTCGTGACGAAGAGGTGCGCGAAGTTCACAATCGCACCATAGGCATCCTCTGGAACTCGTATAAATTTTTTGAGTTGTACAAAGACTCGTGGGATAGCAGTGTAAAAGCGAAAGACAGTGCACATATACTCGACACATGGATACTCTCACTTCTTGCGCAAACTGCTGAGACCGTGACCAAAGCTCTGGACGCATACGATACCCCTACAGCGGTTCGAGCACTCCGGGCGTTTGTAGATGACTACTCAACCTGGTACGTACGTCGCTCGCGCGACCGTGTGAGAGGCGAGGACACGCCCGACAAACACTACGCGCTCGCTACACAGCGCGAAGTGCTCTACACGCTCTCGATACTCTTTGCTCCTGTTGCGCCGTTTATTGCAGAAAGTATCTACCAGGGCTTGCAGGGTGGGGAAGAGAGTGTGCATCTGGAGTCGTGGCCTACAACTTCTGCACCCAATGCGCAGATACTAAAAGACATGCAGACTGCGCGAGTGGTAGCCTCCCGCGCACTTGAAGCGCGAGAAAAAGCTGGGATTAAGATCCGCCAGCCTCTGAGCTCGCTTCTGATAAAACAACAGGCCCTGCCGGAAGAATTTCTTGCCCTTATTGGTGAAGAAGTAAATGTAAAAAGTGTAGTAGCGCAGGAAGATCTGAAAGAGGATATTGTGCTCGACACTACGCTTACCCCGGAACTTCAGGAAGAAGGAATGCTTCGCGGTGTTATGCGTCGTATTCAGGAATGGCGCAAAGAACAAGGGCTCACTATTGCTGATCGCCCTGCACACACGCTCATGGTGAGTGCAGAGGAGAGGACCATTGCAGAGAAATACCGGGAGCAAATCATCAAAGAAACTAATCTCCTGTCGCTCGAAATAGTAGTTGAGTAATATGCACCGGCTTTATGTGTGCGAAGGTATCGTACTAGGAAAACGTTTTGTTGGAGAAGCAAACGTTCTGGTCTCAATTTTGACCCGCGACTTGGGACTGGTGCGCGCCATGGCGCGCAGTGCTCGTGTGGAGCACTCCAAACTCCGTTATGGTCTCGAGTCGCTTACCTGTGCACGTTTTAGTTTTGTTCGTGGCAAGCACGAATGGAAGTTAACCGGGGCAGAGGTCAAAAGTCGCCCATTTGGAGGCGAGGCTGGAGCGCGTACCCGACGAGCAGGTAAGGTGGCCAAACTCCTCTTACGTCTTATTCATGGCGAGGAAGTTGCTCCGGCTTTATATGACGACGTGAAGGTGGGGCTTGAAGCGCTCGCCCGGTCACCGGAGGAGAGTGGCGCACAAAGTATCGAGTCAGTGTTAGTACTTAAAATCCTTTTTCATTTAGGTTATCTCCCGCACACCAAAGAGCTTAAGGGCTTTATCGATGCCGACTTCTTTTCACTGGAGCTTGCCGATGAGGTTAATCGCAGAAAAGCCTTGCTACTGCGGGCTATTAATGAGTCGCTCCAGGCTACTGGGTTGTAGTACAATGTCAGAATGGTTCGCGAGGAGAAGAGTGGTGTAGAGAGGCTCAAAAACCGTCTCTATGCCAGGGAAGGAGTACAGAAAATAAAGAGAGAGGAGCGGACCCCGCTCTCTCCCAGTGAGGCTGATGCTCCAAAAACCTGGAGCACGGCAGAACCTGTTCTAGAAGGAGTGGCACCGTTGGTCCCAGTATCAGGAGACACTACAACTCCACCACCTCCGCCTACACCTCCGCGCCGCTCGCATATGTCGCTTGCTTTGAAATTTCTCATAGGGTCTATAGGATTTTTTGTTCTGGCGACTGCCGTTGCCGGGTTTGTCTTTTTTGGAGGGGTAAACACTACTTCGCCACGCAATATTGACCTTGAAGTGGTGGTGCCTTCACTTGTAGACGGTGGGGAGGAAGTTCAGTTTGAAATAGTTATCCGAAATCGTAATACCACCCCGCTTCTTCTTGCCGACTTGGTGATTGATTATCCGGACGGTTCTCGAAACCCCAATGACCCGGCTACTGACCTCTCGCACGACCGACTCTCAATCGGCACCATAGAGTCGGGTGAGGAATTAAAACGTACTGCCTCGGTAGTGTTGTTTGGAGAAGAAGGCCAGCAGCAAACTATCCACGTTACTCTTGAGTACAGTGTGCAGGGCTCAAACGCAGTATTTGTGCGTGAAGAAGAGGCCGTTATTTTGATTGGGTCTGCGCCGGTTTCGCTTGAGGTGAAAGGCCCTACCGATGTGATTGCAGGACAACCGTTTGAGTTTGAACTTACACTGCGTTCAAATGTCACCACCCCTGTTACGGATGTGGTAGTAAAAGGGGAATACCCATTTGGTTTTTCTGTCACCACTACAGAACCTAAAGCTGACACCGGTGGCATGTGGCGCCTTGGTACGCTCCAGCCTGGCGACTCTAAAAAAGTAAAAGTAAGAGGAACGATAGAAGGAGAAGATGGAGACGAACGCATCTTCCGCTTTATTGTCGGTTCAAACGACGATACTACTGACCCGCGGGTAAAGTTGCCGTATCTCACTATCCCGCAAACACTTACCGTAAAGAGGCCGTTTATTGCCGGTGGTATTACTATTGAAGGTCAGAGCGGCAAAACGGTTACGGTT
>Ga0163150_10006084_pt1 | contig 14993 bp, 16 predicted proteins | sample OliLakLV19P2IB_FD_148628 | JGI IMG/M metagenome (GOLD analysis project Ga0163150, IMG submission 148628) | Freshwater microbial mat bacterial communities from Lake Vanda, McMurdo Dry Valleys, Antarctica - Oligotrophic Lake LV.19.P2.IB | ecosystem: Environmental > Aquatic > Freshwater > Lake >...
GGTCTCAAGGTATCGACATTATATGTATGAATGGCTCGGCGTCGATAAGGTCGAGTTGGCCGTGATGACCGAGCTGTTGCTCCGCGGAGCCCAAACCGAGGGAGAACTGCGCGGCCGAGCCGCTCGCATGGAGCCGATTGCCGACGTCGGCGCGCTGCGGCCCGTCTTGGCTGCGCTGGCAACCAAGGGACTCATCGTCTCGCTCACTCCCCAAGGCCGCGGGCACGTCGTGACCCACGCGCTCTACGAGCCGCGAGAGCTGGAGAAGCTTCGCGCCGAAGCCACGGCCAACTATCGCGAAGCCTCGGATGCCGTCGAGCCGGCCGCAAGTGGCGCGCGAGCGCCGGAAGTAAGTCCGCCGCCACCGACCCCATCTCGAGCGCACGAAGTTTCGCCGCCCGCACCTGTGGCATCGAGCGCCTACGCCAGCAGCCAGTCGGTCGACGAGCTGCGCCGCGAATTGGACGAAGTGCGCACGGAGATGGCCAAGTTGCGCAAAGATCTCGACGATCTTTGGTCCAACTTCCGCTAGCAAGGCTAAGCGGACTAATAGCCTTGAGCGTTTTGCACGCTCACCATCCGCGGCGCGACGCGCGCCAGCTCTTGGCCTTGCTTGTCGTAAACGACACCCAGCAATGAGTGCGCGCCCGGCACGGCCAGATCGCTCGGCCACTCGGCCCTCGCTCGGGCGAACTTTCCTTCGGAGCCAAAGTTCTCGACGCGCCCTTCGAAATCGCCCAGCGTCTTGCCTTCGGTATCGAGAATCCGAAACACGACCTTGCCGACTTCGGCGGCATGATGCGGCGCGATCGCCATCAGTCCGGTGACTTGAGCGGGCTTCTTCTGCGTCCACGCTGTGTCGCAGCGCACCGGCATCATCACCGCGCCACACTGTTTCCAGTGTTTCGCTTCCAGCTTGTCGATCAATTGCACCTGGGCCTGCGAGGCGGGCTGCTGCACCGAGAGCGGGCTTCCATAAACGAACGTGCGGTTGACCCGAGCGGCGCCATCGCTGTAGCACAACTCGGCATCGAGCGCGATCACGCTGTCGAGCGCGACTTTGAAGTCGGGAAAGTTGGCCCAGGGCAGTTTGAACTCCACCTCCGCGCCATCCACGGTCCGCCGGGCCGCCACTTCGATACCCGTGCCCGGAATGACCTGCAACATATCGGGCCGCAAGCACCAGCGGGGCTTGACGTCGGCTCCTTTGTAGCCGGTCCAATACATGTGGACCGCGCCGGGGCCCCAGTGCATGGCACGAAAATCGGAGTTGCGCCGCGTGTCAAAATACCACTCGACGGCGTCCCCTTCCCACAGGCGATCGTCGGGCGCCGGATCGGCCTGCTTCTTGTCGAGCGTGCGCAGTGCGGCGTAGAACGCGCTGTCGTCCCACATATAGAAAAACTGCGCGGCGCGGTTTTCCAGATCGGGATCGAAATAGCCGACCGGCGTGCCAAACGCGTCTTTGAACTCTGCCAGATCGCCGTCGATCTTCATGTCCGCCGGCGCTCGAGTGGCCACGCCGCGCACGCCGCTTTGCAACTCGGCGGCCGACACCCTGCCCGAAACAAACAGTGCGAACACCGCGCATGCAAAGATCGCGATCGCTGGTTTCATCATCGGTGCCGAATTCCTGGAGGCGACTTATTGTTTCACGAAGCGGGAATGTTACTTCTTGTCTTGCGTCGTGATTGGGAACGAATCGGTGCGGAATGGCGAAGCGGGCAGGCCTTCCTTGTTCCAAAGGTTCACCACCGGATATGCGGCCCAGCCATAACGCACCTCCTTGGGCGCGGCCACCTGCTCGCTCGATACGACAACCGTGTTGCCGACGACTTTGGCGTTGGCGGCATAGAACTTCTTGTCTTCGCCGGCAATCGTAAAACCAGTAAGCGAATCGCCAGGCGGGTCGTTCTTGGCGACCAGACCCGTTCCGACGTGGTCGAAGCTGAGGATCACCTGGTTGCCGTTGATTTCCTTGGCTTTGTATTGCGGGCCGGAGGACTCGATCGGCATGCCGTACGCAAGTGTTTCGGCCGCGAGCGCCAAGCGCTGGCCGACCGGCTCTTTCTTGCGCGGGTGGATATCCTTCTCGTCGCCGACGTCGGTCGTGACTACCAGCGCCGTGTTCTTCACGTTCTTGCTGACGTGCAATTGGGCGTCGCGAATTTCGGCCCAGATACTATCGGACGGCTCGCGAACGATCGCCTCATAAGGGGCGATCTGCACGATCAAAAACGGGAAGTCGGGTTGCTCGAACGTGGCTTGCCAGTTCTTGATCATCGCGGGCAGCAGCGTGCGATATTGATAGGCACGGCCCGCGTTCGATTCGCCCTGATACCAGATCGCGCCTTGGATCGCATAAGGCGCCAACGGGGCGATCATCGCGTTGTATAGCGTTGTCGCTCCGCGCGTCTTGATGACGTCTTTAATTTCCGCATTGTCATCGATCGCCTTCTTGCTCATCCACTCTTCGGCCGCGGTGCCGCCGACGTTCGAGGCGATTAGACCGACCGGCACATTGATCGCCTTTTGCAAATCGCGTCCGAAGAAATAGCCGACGCCGGAAAAGTCGCCGACCGTCTGGGGGCTGGCCGCCGCCCACGCCCCTTTGACTTCGCTGCGCGGCTCGTCGGACCGCTCGCGCGGCACCGTAAACAAGCGAAGCTTGTCGTTGGCCGAATTCGTAATTGCTTCGCTGCCGCCTTCGCTCTGCTTGAGCGTCCACTGCATATTCGACTGGCCGCCACAGATCCAAACTTCGCCCACCAGCACGTTCTTGAGCTTGATTTCGTCGGAGCCTGGCTGGCTGATCGTCATTTCATGCGGACCGCCAGCGGCGAGCGGCTCGATGTCGGCGCGCCATTTTCCGTTTGCGGGGGTCGCCTTGGCAGTCTTGCCGGCGATCGCAACCGTGACCTCACCCGGCTGGTCGGTGGTGCCCCAAACGGGCACTTTTTCTTTTTGCTGCAGAACCGTGTTATCAGAAAATAGCGCGTTGGGCGTAATCTTGGCTTGCGCCGTTGAAGCTGCCAAAGACGCTAGTGCAAAGCCACTCACCCACCGAACGATCGTGTGCCTGTTCATGAATCTCATCTCCTGCATATTCGTTCTCGATTCCGGCCATGCGTCGGCCGGCATTTACTTTGGCCATTGAAAGCCAAGCGTCCGCGCTGGCTATTTCAGGCCCTAATCGTACACTCTCGCTGCCGCCACTGCACGCCTTTCTATCGGTTGAAAACCGAATGTTTTGCCGCCCTTCCGTTACAGCCTTCTGAAAAAAGCCATCGTGACTTTTTTCAACCTCGCCAAGTGCGGAGCAGAGCTCCGCACGGCTCGCAGAATAACGACTTGCGTCGCTATTCTGTCATCGCATCCCTGCGATGTAGCAGCCTGTTGAGTTACAGGCTGCTAACGCTTGCAACGTGCGTCGGGGCAACTCACAATAGCGCTGGTTTTCCAGGTTCAACCTCGGCTAATGATGGCGGAGAAATTGACGATGCAACGGCCCTTTTTGGCTTTCGCTATTCTGCTTGTTTTCACATCGGCGTCGATTCCGGCGCTAGCCGCCGACGCGCCCCGCAGCTCGGACCCTGACTTTAAATATCAGGGAGAATACTCCGGAGTGATCAAAGGCCCCGACGGAGAAACCAAACTGGGCGTGCAGGTCATCGCTTTGGGAATGGGCAAATTCCACGCGGTCGGCTATCTCTGCGGATTGCCGGGCGACGGTTGGGACCGCGGCGCGAAGCCCGAGGCCGATGGCGAGCTGAAGGATGGCGTCATCCGCTTCATGCAAGGCGAACACGCTCACGGCGAGCTGAAAGACGGCGTGCTGCGTCTGCTTTCGCCCGACGGGCAGGTTCACGGCGAATTGAAAAAGGTCGAACGCACCAGTCCCACGCTCGGGGCAACTCCTCCGGAAGGGGCGGTGGTGCTATTCGATGGCAAGAATGCCGATGCGTTTACACCCGCCAAAATCGAAGACGGATTGCTCGTTGCCGGTGTCACCAGCAAACGCAAGTTCCAGAGTTGTAAGCTGCACGTCGAGTTTCTGCTTCCATTCATGCCGGCGGCGCGCGGTCAGGGACGCGCCAACAGCGGATGCTATTTGCAGGGGCGCTATGAAGTCCAAATGCTCGATTCGTTTGGCCTCTCGGGCGAGAACAACGAATGCGGCGGAATCTATAGCATCAAGGCGCCCGACGTGAACATGTGCTATCCGCCGCTGGCGTGGCAGACCTACGACATCGACTACACGGCGGCCAAATTCGAAGGCGGCAAGAAAACCAAGAACGCCACAATCACCGTGAGCCACAACGGCGTTACGATTCAAAAGGACGTCGAGCTGCCCAAGAACACCACCGCTGCGCCCGTGCCCGAAGGCCCCGAGCCGGGCCCGATCTATTTGCAAGACCACGGCAACCCGGTTCGCTATCGCAACATTTGGCTGGTGGAAAAGCCCTAGGCCGCGAGTGGCTATTGGCAAAAACACCACAGAACCTGGCGGCTTTGGCGGCGGAGCATGAAACCACACGATAGCCGGCGTCTTAGGCAATTCCGGTTGTGGCATTTGCTGGTGCTGATGACCGGCGCGGCCTTGCTGTTTGGCGTGTGGGCGCCGACTATTCGGCACCTCGATCGCCCGGCCCAACTCGCTGCGATCGGGAGGATCGTGGTTTTCGCGTACTTGACGTTCGGCTTCGCTGGCTACCTGATTTTCATGCGACATAAAATCGAACGCATCGCGGGCCCGGTGATCGAACAGTTCGAGTCGTTCTCATCGCGCGTTTGGAACTGGGTGATCGGCTGCACGCTGTGGATCAGCTACCTGGTTACGTTTTGGGTCCAGTTTGAACCGTCGCGTGCGGGGACCGGCATTAATTTTGTGCCCGGCTCACCGGTCTTGCTGTTTTTCGCCGTCAGCTATGTTGTCGTCCGCGGCTTGTGGGGCATCGACCCCACGGGCCTTGTGGCTTGCGAGAACGGGTTGATCATCGGCGCGCTACAGTTTCTTCGTTGGAATGAAATCACCCGCTATTCCTGGTCCGGAAAATCCGCTCGAGAACTCAACCTGTTTCTCAAACAACGCAGCGTCTTGAACCTCAAAGTCAACGCCGCATTCATCGAGCGTCTCGATCGCATCCTCAGCCAAGCGATTGTGACGCCAAGCCAATCATGAGCGGGTTGTTTGAAGATTGCGACCACGACTGATCCGAGAACCATCACCATGAAAAAGTTCCAAGACCTTGCTGGCTGGCCAGGGTTGCAACGAGCACTTGTTTCCGTGCTCATGGCACTTGCCTCAGCAGCCGCATTCGGCAAGGAACCGCCTTCAGGCCCCGCCGACGTCGGGCAGTATTATCCGTTCCTGCAGAAGCAGGCCGCGCAGCACAGCGGGTCCTTGTCGTACCTCGCCAAGGACTGGAAGAGCGCGGGTGATTGGCGACGTCAGGGGCGCGAGAAGATGCGGGCGTTGCTCGCCTACGACCCGCCCGCTTGTCCGCTGAATCCCGAGGTTGTCGAAACGGTTCAAAAAGAGGGCTATCGCCGGCTGCTGGTTCGATTCGCGATCACCGAGGATCGAAAGGCCGAGGCGTTCCTGCTGATTCCAGACAACCTCAAGGGCAAGGCGCCCGCGGTTCTGGCGCTGCACGATCATGGCGGCTTCTATTATTTCGGCAAGGAAAAGGTCACTGCGACGGAAAATCCGCCCGAGGCGCTAAAGCAATTCATCCAGAAGGCGTATGGCGGGCGGACGTTTGCCGATGAGCTCGCGCGACGCGGCTTTGTGGTGCTCGTGCCCGACGCCTTCTATTTTGGTTCGCAGCGGATCGACCCGGCTCAGGTTTCCAAACACTACTCCAGCGTGCTCGACGGGCTCACGCCAGGCACGAATGAATTCGTGCTGGCCTTCAACAAGTTCGCCAACACTCACGAGACGCTGACGGCGAAAACCATTTTCACGGCGGGCACGACCTGGCCGGGCATTCTGTTCCACGGAGATCGTATCGCGGTGGATTACTTGCTGTCGCGCCCGGAAGTGGACCCCGAGCGCATTGGCTGCATGGGGCTTTCGATCGGCGGCTTCCGCAGCGCTCATCTGGCCGGCCTCGACTCGCGCATCAAAGCCGCCGCCGTGGCCGGCTGGATGACAACCTACGAATCGCTGCTGCAAGATCATCTGCGCTCGCACACCTGGATGATCTACGTCCCAGGCCAGTTGCCGTTCCTCGATCTGCCAGACGTGGCATCGCTCAACTCGCCCAACCCGCTGTTGATCGTCAATTGCAGCCAGGACGTACTGTTTCCGCTCGCCGGCATGCGCAGCGCCGAAACCAAACTGCAAGCCATCTACAAAAAGCTAGGTCACCCCTACCGCTTCGACTGCCGCTACTACGACGTGCCGCACAGCCTGACGATTCCCATGCAGAACGAAGCCATCGCCTGGCTCGAGCAGTGGCTCAAACCTGAAGCGAAACGGCCGTGAATCTCAACAAGAGCCACAATTCCCCGCTCACGCCGCAAACGGCAATCGGCTAAACTAGACGACACAAAAGCGCCCGTAGCTCAACTGGATAGAGCAGCGGACTTCTAATGGAAACGGGCCGCTGAGCGGAACTTGCGGTTTTCGGCCATAAGTCCGCATATTTCAGCGACTTCCGGTGAAATCGTCTCTTAGCCGAAAGACCCCGCGAGGCTCGGAAAAACCCCGGCGCGGGTGTAGCTACACCTGGTGCGGCCGCGGATTTCGGAGGCAACTCAGGTTTAGACTACTTGACATGTCGGAATGTACCGATACAATTGAATATGAAGGGGGAAGAAATGGCTGCTACAAAACTGCGACTTACTGAATTGGACGCCCTCGGGGAGGCGGCGGAGTGCCTCCGAACGCTGGCCCATCCGCATCGATTGCGGATGGTACAGATGCTGCTTCAAGGGGACTACACCGTTGGCGAATTGGCCGAGGCGTGCGAGCTGCCAAGCGCGATGGCCTCCGAGCATTTGCGACTGATGCAACGCTGTGGGTTTCTCACCAGCGAGAAGGTTGGACGTAAGGTGTTTTACCGAGTCGCGGAGCCCCATTTGAAGAGTATCCTCAAGTGCGTCGAAGGTCGTTTTGGAGTCGCAGGCCGCCAATAGCCCCTTTTTTCGCCGAACATGTCGACAGGTTCCGACGTATCAATATTAAAGCTATCTACCTGAATGAGAGACAAAGCCATGACGATCACCACCATCACCCCGCATCAGTTGCACGACGCCGTCCAGGCTGGACAGGCCGTGGAATTGATCGACGTGCGAACGCCCGTTGAGTTCCGCGAGTTCCACGTGAGCTTCGCCCGCAACGTGCCCCTCGATCGGTTGGATGCGGCGAAATCCGCAGCCGGACGGAACGGCACGAGCCAACCATTGTATGTCATCTGTCGGTCTGGCAGTCGCGGCAAGCAGGCGTGCGAGAAGCTTGTGGCGGCAGGCTACACAAACGTGATCAATGTGGAAGGGGGCACGCAGGCCTGGGACGAAGCTGGGCTGCCGGTCGTTCGTGGTCAAAAGGCAATCTCGCTAGAGCGCCAGGTGCGTATCGCAGCCGGCGCGCTGGTACTAATCGGCGCACTGTTGGGCTATTTCGCTCACCCTTATTGGATTGCATTGGCGGCTTTCGTCGGGGCTGGCCTCGTGTTCTCTGGGATCACCGATACTTGCGGCATGGGCATACTGCTTGCACGGATGCCATGGAATCAGGTCGCCAAATCGCCGAGCTGTGAATCGCAATCTCCAACCTCTTGCTGTGGCTGACGATTCCAAACGAACGCAACGACACCAAGATCTAAAATAAGGAAAACATCATGAATTCTGTAAAACACGTGTCGAAAGCGACCTTCTCGCAAGAAGTGCTCCAATCTACGGCTCCCGTGTTGATTGATTTTTACGCCGACTGGTGCGGTCCCTGCAGAATGCTGGCTCCGACGCTGGAACGATTGGCGGTTGAGTTCGCAGGACGGGCCAAGATCGTCAAGGTCAACGTCGACACGGAGCCGGAGTTGGCGAGCCAGTTTCACGTGGAGTCGATTCCAACGCTTGCATTCATCGCTGGTGGAAAGGTAGTCGGCAAGACGTCGGGGCTAGTGCCCGAGCCAAGTCTTCGACAAGCCTTGAGCCAACTGGTGGGCGAAACGTCTACTACGCGTCGCGTGGGCTGAGCATTGAGCCTGCCTCGCGCCCCGACCGGTTACAAGACATATTAGGAGCTTTCAGATGATCCTCAAACAATACTACCTCGGCTGTCTTTCGCACGCGTCGTATCTCATTGCCGACGAACGGACGAAAGTCGCCGCGGTTGTCGATCCGCAGCGGGACATCGAACAATACTTGCGCGATGCCGAAGCCGGCGGATACTCGATTCAGTACGTTTTCCTCACTCACTTCCACGCCGACTTCCTGGCCGGGCACATCGAGCTTCGCGACCAGGTCGGCGCGAAGATTTACCTCGGCCGACGCGCGGAAGCGGAGTTTCAGGCAATCAAGGTCAAGGATGGTGACCGGATCGAGTTTGGCGATGTGCGCCTGGAAATTCTAGAGACCCCCGGCCACACGCCGGAAGGCATTTCGATTCTGGTGTACGATCTCGCCAAGAGCACAGAGAAACCTTTGGGCGTACTGACGGGCGATACGCTGTTCATTGGCGACGTGGGACGACCGGACCTGCTCGCGTCCATCGGTGTGACGGCCGACGAGTTGGCCGACATGCTCTACGACTCACTGACGAACAAGCTCGTTAAGCTTCCCGATGAGACGCTCGTCTACCCGGCCCACGGCGCGGGCTCGATGTGCGGCAAACACCTCAGCAAGGAGACGGTCTCGACGATCGGCGAGCAGAAGAAGTTCAATTACGCGTTGCAGCCGATGAGCCGCGAGGAGTTCAAGGCAATCGTCACTGCCGAACAGCCGGAGGCCCCCAGCTACTTTGTGCATGATGCCATCTTGAACCGTCAGGAGCGGGCGAACCTGGCAGAAACGCTGTCGGAATCGCTCAATGCGCTGTCACTTGAGGAGGTGTTGCGACTGAAGAATCAAGGCGCGCAACTGCTCGATGTTCGTGAAGCCATCGACTTCGAGGGAGCCCACCTGGCCGGTGCAATCAACATCGGTATTCAGGGGAAGTATGCTACCTGGTGCGGAACCGTGCTCGACCACCATCACCCCATCGTCGTCATTGCCGACGTTGGCACGGAAGAAGAAGCAGTGATGCGGCTGGGGCGTATCGGTTTTGACAACGTCGCCGGCTATCTTGCTGGCGGAATGGACGCACTTCGCGACCGGCCAGACCTGGTGTTGAAAATCGACCGCATCACGGCCGTGGCGTTATCCGAGCAGCTAACCACGACTGCCGCGCCCACTATTGTCGATGTGCGAAGCGAAAAAGAGTGGGCCGCCGGTCATATCGCCGGCAGCGTGAATATCCCGCTGAATCACTTGCATGATCGGGTGAAGGAGATCCCGAAGGATCGCTCGGTGCTCGTGCATTGCGAAGGGGGCTATCGCTCCGCCATCGCGGCCAGCGTTATTGCGAATGCAGGTCGACCCGACGTGCTCGACATGGTGGGGGGCTTCAAAGCCTGGGCCGCTTCGAAGCTACCCGTGAAAGTCGAAACAGCCATCAGTGCCCAATCTTAGCGCAAGTTCACGCGAAAGGGCGATTCGTGTTACTCCTGACTTTGCTATTCGGAGCCCTGGTGGGATTCTCCCTCGGGCTGACCGGGGGAGGAGGAGCAATCTTCGCCGTGCCTTTGCTCGTCTATGGATTGGGTGTGCCGGCGCGTGAAGCGGTGGGCGTTTCGCTGCTGACGGTCGGGAGCACTTCGCTTGTCGGCTTCCTGCAACGTGCGCGAAGCGGTATGGTCGAGTTTCCCACCGGGTTGTTGTTTGCCGGTGCGGGCATGGTCGGCGCGCCAGTGGGAGCCGTGTTGGCCGATCGAATCCCCGAGGCCCTCCTGCTCGGTTTGTTTGCCGTGCTCATGCTCGTGATCGCTGCGAGGATGTGGCGAAAGGCTGGAGATTCAGCCGCGCGCTTGCCCATCATCATGGACGAGAACGCTGGTCCCACCTGTCGCCGCGATCCTGAAGGTAAACTCCGGCTGACGTCCCAATGCGCCATGCTACTCGGAATCGTGGGATTAAGTGCGGGGGTGTTGTCCGGACTGTTTGGCGTCGGAGGCGGCTTCATCATCGTGCCGGCGCTGATCATGTTCAGTGGAATGGGGATGCAACGAGCCATCGGCACGTCGCTCTTAGTCATCACCCTGGTAAGCGCCTCTGGCGCCGCAAGCCACCTGCTGGCGGGCAAGGATCTTACGCTGGCGACTGCGGGAGTGTTTACCGCGGGAAGTGTCGCTGGCCTGTTTGCCGGAAGCGGACTCGCACAGCGGTTGGCTGGTCCAACCCTCCAGAAAGTCTTTGCGGCCGCGATCGTGGTGGTCGCGCTATTTGTAATTTTTCGCACCGTTTCACACTAGGAGACTTCCATGCGTGGTTTGGCATTGATTCTCGTGGGACTGGCCTCCGTGGCTGCCTATGGGGCGGTTGCCGACGGACCTGCTTTTCTATTTCCGCAGGTGTCGTCTTATGGCGGAATCGTTCGGACGCCCGAGGCGGCTGAACCGCCACGGCGAGGGGTCAAGATCGTGTTCGACATCACGGCCGACTGCAAACCCGAGGAACTCAACAAAGGGCTCGAAAGCGTGGCCCGTTACTTGAACCTCAACGCCGAAGCGGGATTTAAGCCGATGGACGTGAAACTTGCCCTGGTCCTGCACGGTCCCGCCACCAAGGCGGCGCTCGGTGATTCAGCTTACGCCAAACATGCAGCCGCGAAGAAGAACCCCAACCTGGAGCTGATTCAAGAACTGAAAGGGTGTGGCGTCGAGGTCTATGTCTGCGGACAGTCCTTGGCCCGCAACAAGTTTGCACCGGCAGACGTTGCCAGTGAGGTGTCCATTGCCGTATCGGCCATGACCGTCAACGCCAACAAACAGCAGGACGGTTATTCCTATCTCTCCATTCACTAACTCGGTGATACCACAGGATCAATACATGCACGCTCAGCATTTCGGATTGGGATTATCGTTGGCAGCCATGTTGCTCCTGGCCTCACCAGCCATGGCTCAACAAGGAAGAGGCAGAGGTCCGATGGGCAAGGGGCGCGGGAGCGATCCGGCTTTTGCGGCGGATCGCGATCTCTTTCATGAGCTGTTGCAACATCGGGCTGACATTCGCCGCGAGGTCAAGAAGACCGATCATGGCGTTGAAACATTGACGGAATCTGACAGGCCAGAGGCTGCGGCGGCGATCCAAAAGCACGTCGCCTCGATGGAAAAACGAATCAAGGACAAGCAGCCGATCCACCTTCGCGATCCTTTATTCGCTGAAGTGTTCCGGCACGCCGACCAGATTAAGTTTTTGTACGAGAAAACGGAGAAGGGAATGCGAGTGACGGAAACCTCAGACGATCCCTACGTTGCAAGACTCATCCAAGCGCATGCTGAGGTCGTGTCGCTGTTCGTCAAGAACGGATTCGAAGAAGTCCAGCGCAATCACGACCTGCCGCCGAAGCCGTAAGAAAGACGATTTATGACCGCCTCAGCGTTGAAAGATCACTATCAAGTCTTAATCCTCGGTGGCGGCACGGCTGGCATTACCGTGGCTGCGCAACTGCGCCGCAAACTCAAGGCGTATGACGTCGCCATTGTGGAGCCATCCACGAAACACTACTACCAGCCGCTGTGGACGCTGGTCGGCGCGGGGGTGTTCCGCAAGGAACTCAGCGAACGATTAGAATCCGCCTTCATTCCCCAAGGGGCAAATTGGATTCGTGAGCATGTCGCCGAGTTTCATCCCAACGAAAACTACATCGTCACGCGGGAGGGACGGCGTATCGGCTACGATTTCCTGGTGGTCGGACTCGGGATACAGATCGACTGGGGCAAGATCCCGGGACTCCGGGAAGGCATCGGCCGTCAGCAGATTTGCAGCAACTACTCCTACCAGCAAGTCGACTACACTTGGGAATGCGTCCGCAGCTTCAATGGCGGCACGGCCCTCTTCACGATGCCGAACACTGCCGTCAAATGCGGTGGGGCGCCGCAGAAGATCATGTACCTGGCCGACGATCACTTTCGCCGGTCCGGCGTACGCGATCGGTCCCAGGTCATCTTTGCCTCGGCGCAGGGAAGCCTGTTTGCTGTGGAAAAGTATCGCAAGACGCTGGAGAAAGTTGCCCAGCGCAAAGGGATCGACATTCGGCTAAAGCACAACCTGGTCGAACTCCGACCGGAACAGAAAGAGGCGATCTTCGAGCATCTCGACACTCACGAGCGGAGCACAATTCCGTATGACATGATCCATGTCACGCCGCCAATGAGCGCCCCCGACATCATCAAGGCGAGCCCCCTGGCCAATGCAACGGGTTGGATGGATGTCGATAAATACACGTTGCAGCATCCCAAGTTTCCCAATGTATTTCCAATCGGCGATTGCAGCGGTCTGCCTACGTCGAAGACTGGAGCGGCGATTCGCAAGCAGGCCCCGGTGCTGGTGCAAAACCTCCTCTCCGCTATCCGTGGGGAACCACTTCAGGCAAAGTATGACGGCTACACGTCGTGCCCGCTTGTCACGGGCTACGGCAAGCTGGTTCTGGCGGAATTCGACTACGAGGGAAAGCCCCAAGAGACGTTCCCCTTCGATCAATCGAAAGAACGCCTCTCGATGTATTTGCTCAAGGCCTACGCCTTGCCGCGCCTTTATTGGAATGGCATGCTGCGGGGGCGTGGTTGAAAGGCCATTTGCAGTCCACCAAGAATGAAACCGTTACACACCTGGTAGGATCGTTAACCCATGTCTTGCCGCATACGATTCTTGGCGACGCTCGCCATTGTCTTTTCGCCGTTCGCGGTCGGTTTCGCGCAAGAAAAAAGCGTGAAGCCAGGCGTCAACGGGCCATTCAGGAACGCCGATGTCGCCGAATGGGTGACGAAGTTCGAGGGGGAAAGTCGAGAGACCTACCAAAAACGCTACGAGATTGTCAAGGCTTGCAAGCTGGAGCCCGGTATTGCTGTTGCCGATGTGGGAGCCGGGACCGGTTTATTCTCCCGGCTGTTCGCCGAGGCTGTCGGCAAGGAAGGAACGGTCTACGCTGTCGATATTTCACCCAAGTTCCTCGAACACATTGACGCGTCGGCCAAGAAGATTGGGGTCACCAACGTCAAGACCGTCCTCGGCACGGACTACTCAGTCGAATTGCCAGAGGCTTCGGCAGACGTGGTGTTTATCTGCGACACCTATCACCACTTCGAATACCCTGCGAGAATGATGACCTCGATCCACAAGGCCCTCAAGCCGGGCGGGCAAGTCATGGTGATCGACTTCATTCGCGTTCCGGGCAAAAGCTCGGAATGGGTCATGAGCCACGTGCGTGCCAGTCAAGAACTGGTCGAGCAAGAGATTGCCGAGTGCGGCTTCAAGAAGACCGCCGAGATCAAAGACCTGCTCCAGGAAAACTACGTCGTCGTGTTCGAGAAAGCGCCGAGGACTCAGCCGCGCGATCAGTGAACGAGATGGCGATCCAGTTTCCCGGCACAAGAGATCTGCTGTGGAGAGCAGATGAAGCTCGTCAAGGAACAAGCGACGGGCAAGACAGACAAGAAATGATTTCTTTAGCCTTGGTGGTCGTCCGCGCTTGTCAATGGATGATGGGGGGGATTGGTGTGTTGCGCGTCCAGGTCTAGCAAGTCTAGGGCCACGAACTTGGCGCGTCGTCGGCGATGGACCATCACCGACGGCGTGCTATTTGGGAAGGTGTAGCAGCGCTCCCGTCAACAAGCCGACTTGCTCCACATGTCCGGTGACCCGTTTGCCAGAGGCTGGGTCGTTGAAAATCACATGCACATGACACGACGTGTCCGGGTGTGTCAGGTTGCCTACCGCGTCCTCTGCATAAACACCGACAAGTGTTCCCCGGACTTTGTCGAGCGTGCCCTCAAACGGTTGCTGATCTTTTGGAAGCTCAAGCTTGCGCAGCCTAGCATGCAAGGGACACGCTCCGTTGATGACGTGCCATCGCAGATTGCTGAACTCACCTTCCACGGTGAACACGAATGGCTTCGATGGCTGAATGCCACCTTTTTTGGCGGCCTCGGCCAGGTACTGGTCGAAATCCTTCGCATCCACCGGCCTCATGACCTTCTGCTCCGTCCACGCCGAAACATACGCGCCCACCATCAGGGTGGCTTGGACCGCCGGGGTGTTGCTCTCGCCCGGCGCAAGCTCTCCCTGGGGACCGACGCGGGTGATCGTGACTTCCCCATCGCGGATGGTCGCCTCACCCGAGAGTGACTCCAGGGCCGCCACACCAAGGAAGTGCGGCTTTTGAACGAGTTCCTGGATCTTGACTCGCCCTTGATGCTGTTGCCTGCCGATGGCGTCGTGCATTCGTCCGTATTGCACGATCTTTCCATCCCAGGTTTCCGCAGCCGATGTCGACAAGAGTATAACTCCAAGCATCAATAGAAGGAGGCCCAGATGGTTCAAGAGGACTCTAAGTTTCAGCATAGCCCGTCTCCCGAGGTGTCGAAACTGGCAGTGGCTTCTGCCTCTTCTCGGATGAGCAATATGCATGCCAAATCCCGGTGCCGGACTGAAAGTCGCTGAGGCGTTTTTCGGCAGTGCGTCAGCCCAGTTCCGCGATGCAACAGCGCTGCATAATTCGCGAAAACGTGCGAGAGGGAATGATGCCGTGGACGTGCTATTACCCATGGGCTTAACAACGTTTTGACGTGGAGCAGAATCATTCTAGGCGGAAAATTTCACCTAGCCCGCATTTCCCAGATGAGTTCCCGATCTTCGGTATGCGATTTGCGCTACACCCTTGAAAAACAGGGGTATTCTGCCAATTCGTGCCATGCTGACGGGGGAACCCAATGGGTGACTGCCAAAAGGGC
>Ga0163150_10006085_pt1 | contig 14992 bp, 14 predicted proteins | sample OliLakLV19P2IB_FD_148628 | JGI IMG/M metagenome (GOLD analysis project Ga0163150, IMG submission 148628) | Freshwater microbial mat bacterial communities from Lake Vanda, McMurdo Dry Valleys, Antarctica - Oligotrophic Lake LV.19.P2.IB | ecosystem: Environmental > Aquatic > Freshwater > Lake >...
CCGCATTGCCGACCGCACGCTGGCGTGCGATTTCAAAAATGCCTTTAAAATTGCGGAAAAATACCATGCCGAGGCGTTTTGCGCCGAGGCTTCCAACCTTGATTTTTCCAAATGTGTTTCTTGGCGGAGATGCCGGGAATCGAACCCGGGTCCAACGTGTACGAAGAAGGTTAGTACGATTATGTTCCTCTCAATTCTCTTGGCCCCTGAGAGAGAAACAGAGAAAGGGCAAGAGGGTTGACGCAGTAGTCAGGAGTCCGTCACGTCAGTCGGAATCCAACCTCGCTAGTGACGTCTCTCCAATCCAGCGAGGATCAAAAGGGAAACGTGGTCCGATAAAAATCAGACCTTAGGCATACGCAGGAGCGAATGCTGGGAGCTTTACGCTACCGGCGATTTCGCGTACGTACGCCATGAAATTGCTTTTTGCAATTATGGTGTGCGCATGTGGGTAACGGGTACACAGGCAAACCCGAATCGAAACACAAACAACGTAGAATCACGCTGTCGAGGCCGTTCATCCCCACGAATTCACGAAAGAAAAACTTCAGCCGACGCCAAGGGCTATGGCCGACAAGCCAGTTTTTCTCTCATGGGCTCTCATTTCCCTTAAAGTGGTTGCGCTCCGACCGAAGCAAGTTCGGTCTTCGCGCTCTTTTTGGAGAAAATGAAGGCGCACGTGGTGTGCGCTGATGTGAGAGAGCAGACACACAGTATAGCAGAAAAGCGCTCTCTGTGTCGCCAAAACCATTGAGTTTTTTCCTTCAGTCTGTACCATCACTCGGCTATGGATATCGACACACCTCACGCGAAAGATCTCACAACAGGAAATTTGCGAAAGCAAATCTGGTCACTCTCGTGGCCCATGATGCTCTCCATCTTTTTTTATACGCTGTACAATCTCGTCGACACATATTGGGTAAGTAAATTGTCTCCAGAATCCATTGCTGCGGTTTCGATTTCACAGATTTCACTCTTTCTGATGATCTCCATTGGGTTTGGTATCACCGCTGGTTCTGGTGTCGTGATGAGTATGGATATCGGAGCGAAGAATAAGGCAGAGGCTGAGCGAGTGCTGGGGCAGTCTTTTGTCCTGACAGGAACTGCAGGAGTGATCTTCAGTATTCTGGCACTTCTCTTCCGTCATCAGTTGCTTACTTTTTCTGGTGCGTCGGGAGCCATTTACGAGCCTGCACTCGCCTACTTCAATATCACTGCAGCGGGGGCCATCCTATTCTTTATCATGATCAGCATCATGTTCGCGTTCAACGCGCAGGGTGATACATTCACACTGACCAAACTCTTCGCCTTCTCGACATTGATCAATCTGGTCTTGGACCCCATCATGATCTTTGGATGGTACGGCATGCCAGCGTTTGGCATCGGTGGCGCCGCATACGCAACGTTGATTTCACAGGCAGCGTTCATCATCGCCGCCATGCGTTCTCTGATGCACCCAAAACGAAGCATCCGTTTTCATTTCTATAATTTGAATGCCAGATGGGACTCGGTAAAGCGGGTACTGAAGATCGGTATTCCTGCCGCTATGACACAGTTACTTAATCCTGTCGGTACAGCGCTCCTGACTTCCATCGCAGGAATCGCATTTTTGGAGCCAGGTGCTATCGCGTTTAGTCTCGGGTTTCGCATCGAATTCTTTGCGTACCTTCCAGCCATCGGATTTGGATTCGGCGCCATGGCCATCATTGGTCAGAGTATGGGTGCGAAGAAGATCGAACGTGCCAAGGAAGCTCTAAAAACAGCGCTCATCATGGGGTGTAGTATCGCACTTGTACTGGGGCTGATCGCAGCCATGTTCCCACATGCAATTATCGGTGTATTTACAGAAGATCCACAGGTAACAGGCTACGCTCTTCTCTACTACCGCACCGTGACATTTAGCTACGTCTTCCTCGCGATGCTGATGATCTGCTCGAGCACGTTTCAAGCTATTGGCAGATCATGGCCAGGATTCTGGATTTCATTTTTGCGTCTATTCGCGATTTCTCTCCCTCTCGCGTACGTGCTGAATATTGTGATGGGCTATCCCATCGTCTATTTCTGGATGTCGATCGTCATCGGGAATGTCATCGCTGCGATTGTTAGCTTCGTGTGGCTCAGAAAACTCATGAATACATTCGACTTCACGGAGGTCGAGAAAACAGTACATCCTGCTGCTACGTAAGCGCACAGAACGAGTACAAAGTACAGAACGATGTAAGAGGAGATCATGTGACTTGTCGTATAGTGTGTAAATACTACTTCTTTCACATTCTTTGTATGAATATTCTTTGGGCCATCGTCGTCGGCATTGTCGCAGGCTGGCTCGCTGGCGTCCTTGTGAAGGGCGGCGGCTTTGGTCTCCTTGGTAATTTACTCGTCGGTATCATCGGCTCATTTGTCGGTGGCTTTGTGTTCAATGCGCTCAATATCGCAGCGTATGGTTCTATCGGCTCCTTTGTCACGATGGTAGTCGGTGCAGTCGTCTTTCTTCTGCTTATCAGTCTTATTAAAAAAACGGCATAAATTTCTTTCCCCCTTTTTATTATGGAAAACAATTCAGGTAGTTCAAATGCTCTCGTGGCCATTATCGCCATTGTCGTTATTCTCTTTATTGGTTGGTACGCAGTACAGTTGCTAAGCAAAGAGCAGAATGATGAAACGCCGATCATCAATGTAAGTCTTGGCAACTCAGGCGGCACTTCTGCTCCGTAACTTCTCTCTTCCTATGGTCTCTCCTACCACTCGAACGTTTGTCAGAATAGTCTACTACGTCGCTGATGTTATCATCGTGACGCTGGCGATTCGTATTGTGCTTCTATTTTTCGGCGCCAATGCTGGAAATATCTTTGTACAATTTATCTATCGATTTTCCGATATGTTCTTGGCTCCGTTCCGTAACATCTTTCCTTCAAGCATGTTGGAAGGCGCCAAATTCGAGTGGTCGACCCTTCTCGCTATGGCAATCTACGGTATCGGTACATATCTCATCAATCGATTGATTATCACACTGACGACAACGAGCGACGAGACTGACATGTCCTATGAGGAGATGAAAGAAGAATGATTACTCTTCTTCTGTCTCCCAATACGGCGTCTCACCTGGTGAATCGATAGGCAAATCGATAAGAGCCTTATGAAGAAGTGACTGCGGATCGATGTAGTTCTGCAGCTCTTCTTCTGTTTGTACGTAGCCGCGCAGATCCATCTCTTTCCCTTTGTGAATACCGAGGTGCAGATGCTTTCTATTCTGATCACTCTCATAGCTTTTGGCATCAGCCAGAAGTCCGAGAGTATCCCCTGCTCGCACTGTCTGCCCCTCTTTCGGTAGTCCAGTCAGGCTGAGGTGACCATACAGAACAGTAACTGTTGTACCTCCGATTTTGCACGTATGCACCACAAGTCCACCGTATCCATGAGAAAATCCGCTAAATCGAACTTTGCCTTTGCAGATGGCATACACAGGAACATCTCCCTCTAGTTCTCCTTCTGAGATCTCGAAATCAGTCGCTGCATGAAAGCCTGAAAAACGTTCTGGTGGATCGATGGGATTATCATCGGGATCCGGAGTGACGTGTAACCCAAACGACAGTGGCGTTGCTCTGGTACTAGTCGATGGGAGTGGCTGGTGCAACGAGTTATCGAAAGAACATGCGGAAAGCATGCCAGAAGATACGATCAGCAATGATAGAGACAGCTTCATAATGTACTGGGGGAACACTATTATGACATGTAAATGCTGTACTACTTACGCTTTGTAGCGACGAAACGCCCAGTACGCCCACGCCCAGATGGCGACAAAGACGAGCATGAACGCTGCATTGGCAGGTGGCATCATCACGAAGACTGCTTGGGTAGCAAGCAAGATGATGTACAGATACCCAGCATACGCGAACTCTTTCATCCAACGTGGAAACACTGGCAGTGCAATTGCGAGTCCACCGAGAATTTTGGCAGTTGCGTTGAACCACATGGCGTACGTCGGATACCCGAGATCATTGAACGCCTTCGCGGCACTCGCAGGATCGAGAAAGTAAAAGACAGCAAAACCAGCCATGAAGATGAGAAGAAGGGTGTTTGGAACCCAGAAGAGGAGAAGTTTTTTCATATGATACGCATTGTACGCTGAGGATATCGTCTGTCGAGAGGGCTATTGAGTCGTGTATACTTTTCGATGATGACTACTCCTTCTATTATTGGCATCGTACTCGGAGCCATCGTCACACTCGTGATAGTGTGGTGTGGCATACTCTTTCTGTTCTCTCGACTTGGGTGGAGCACACTTGCGGAGTCGTATGCGACTGATATGCCAGCACCAAAAGAGCTGCTGCATTTTCGTACACTCTCCTTCGGACTCATCGCGAGCTACGGACGTGCAGCGAATTACGGGCTGACCGATGACGGGCTCTATCTTTCTCTGCCCTTGGTACTTTCCATTGGCCATCCCCCTCTCTTCATTCCGTGGTCTACGATCACTGGAACAGAAAAACGATGGGGACGATTTGAGGTGTTCACATTCGGGACAACCGAGGTCGGATTAGTCAAGAGAGATGCTGCGTTGATTCGGGAGAAAATTGGAGTGAGAGGAGCTCTCTAGTGTAAAGAGGTTAATTTCTCTATACTCTTCTTTGCATATCTTTTCCGCTCTCCATCACCGCCTGCTACCACTTTTCTGCGCTTCCAGAAGAGCGGGTAAAGCTGCTTCGAGAGAAGTTGTATGCATTTGGCAAAGAGCAGGGCATGCGCGGACTGGTACTAGTCGCAACAGAAGGAATCAATGGAACGGTGTGTGGAACACCTGATGTCATCACGAAGTGGAAAGCAATTGTCTCGAAAGATTTTCCGGGCATCGACTGGAAAGATAGTGGTGCTGAGTCTCTTGTCTTCCCTCGTTGGTTTGTGAAGATCCGTACAAGGATCGTTGGACTCGATGCGAAAGAATTGAAGCCAAGTACAGATCATAATCATCTCTCACCTGAAGAGTGGAACCGCGTGATGGAAGAAGAAGATACGGTAATCCTCGATGCCAGAAACTTTTATGAGACAAAGATCGGGATGTTCGAAGGTGCGGTGGATCCGAAGATTCGTACATTCGATGAGTTTCGTGATTTCGCGAAGACAACTGATCTACCTAAGACCAAAAAAGTGCTGATGTACTGCACAGGAGGCATTCGCTGCGAGCGTGCGATCTTGGAGATGGAGAAACAGGGTTTTCAGCATGTGTATCAGCTACAAGGCGGGATCCTCGCGTACTTGAAACAGTTCCCGAATGTGAAATTTAAGGGCGAATGTTTTGTGTTTGATCGACGTGTTGCAGTCGATCAAAACTTACATCCATCAGAACACTTTTCGACCTGTCCGCACTGTGGCAATCCTGGAGATATCGATCTTTCTTGTTTGAATTGCAAATCAGATGCTGTGGTATGTGACGACTGTCACAAGGAAGAAGTAAAGCGAACATGCACGAAGAATTGTCGGTATCGGTTGATGCAGATTTGGGAGAAAAAGAAAAAAATGAAGATGGCGTAGGCGTCTAGATTGTTTTGACTCTGAGTCGCACGAAGCATCGTGCTCTCATTGAATGTAATGAATGAGAGCTCTCATGGGGACTATCAATGAGAGCGGCATGCTTGCCGCGACTCAGAGTCAATCCGTAACGAACACATCGTCCGATATACTGAGAATGATGAATAGAAAACGAAGTCTTTCGTGCATCATTGTGTGCAGTCTCCTAATTTCAATCATTCCTGAGACGCACGCCGCCCCACTCCCCTTTCCAGATATGGAATGGAGCTTTTACAGATATAAAGAAGCGGTTCAGTTTCTCAAAGTCAGAAGAATCATCCAAGGAAATCCTGATGGAACATTTCGACCGAAGGACAATGTGAATCGTGCGGAATTTTTGAAAATGCTGCTCTTGGAGGATCGAGACATTATCGATCCAGACAGGCGTTGTTTTAGTGATGTAAACCCAAAAGAGTGGTACGCACCTTTTGTGTGTACCGCAAAACTACGAACATACGTTAAAGGGTATAGCGATAACACGTTTAAGCCCGGACAGTCCATGAACATGGCAGAGGCCATCAAAATGGCGATGCGTGTGCATGGCATGAATGTCACAGAAGGCACCGGAAACACGTGGTACAAGCCCTATACACAGGAATTAGATAGTAAAGGCATCCTTCCTGAACATAGTTATGTTGCGTGGGAACCGGTGAATCGAGAGCGAGCTGCGGATCTGCTTTGGAGAATTCTTCGTTATAAAGAAGAAGGATTCGTTGCGAAAAAATCTCCTGGATGTACAAACGGTAATGCATCCGTACCGACAACGCTCCGTGTGTTTGATCAAGATCGATCATTTCTCTTCACGCAACCACGCACTGCATCGAAAACAAATCCTTCGCCACTGATTATTGCGTTTCACGGACGAACAAATAGTAATGAGCGAGTACGGGGTTATATGGGGTTAGATAAAACAATGACTGATAGTTTTATCGCGTACCCTGCTGCGCTTCATAATACTATCGGCTCCTACTCGTGGGTAGATCCTGGAAATAAGGCGCACGAACTACGTGATGTTGCATTCTTTGATGCGATCGTCGAAGCGATTGGAAACGCACATTGTATTGATATGGACAGGATCAGTACTGTCGGTCATTCACTCGGAGCGTGGATGGCGAATTCGGTTGCTTGTGTGCGTGGCGACGTTGTCATGGCATCAGCAACGGTAGGGGGAGATTCTGTGATTTCGAATTGCAGTGGACCAGCATCAGCGCTGATTGCACATAATCCGAGTGATGACTTGGCACCATTTAGTGGCGCAGAAAAAGTACGCACACTGCGCATGGAAGAAAATCAGTGCGATTGGAGTAAAGCGAAAAGTGGGCCAGTATCACTCAAGTGCACTCGGTACCCATCATGTGCTGGAGGGACCGAAATTCTCTGGTGTCCACACACAGAGGATCGTGACTTTCAGGGGAGTTACTATCCGCACACATGGCCAGATAGTACTGCGAGTGAAATCAAGAATTTTTTGGAGGGGCTGAAGTAGGCCTCATGTCGAATTTCGCTGCGCCAAATGAGGCGGAGTGAGAGTTTTTTAGCATCAGAAAGCCAAATTTGCCGTTCTCTTAGATCGGAGTAAAATATGAAGTTGCCTTTCCCCACTGTTTCTATGTCTGCTCGATCAACGCCAAAAAAGAAAGTGATGAAAAAGAAAGTGCTCGCAAAACGATCGATCAAAAAATCTGTCATCAAACAAATCATCAAACCGAAAGTACTCGGAAAAGTAGAGCACTACTACGATCGCATCGGTGTTGCGATTGTGAAGCTCATCGCTCCACTCTCCGTTGGTGAAACGGTGCTCTTTCGTCACGGCGAACACAGTGTCGAAGAGCATGTCGAATCCATACAACTGAACCACATCCAAGTGCCGACAGGGAAGAAGGGGGAAATCATTGGTGTAAAAGTGCATCAGAAAATTTGCGATGGATCGCTAGTTGTACCCAAAAAATAGGCAGCCTGGCGTCCCTCTTGATCTTTGTGTTACACTCTCCCTCCTATGCTGATGTCTGCACTCCCCCACCGGCTCATTGTTCCAGTCGTTCTCTTTTCGCTCCTTCTTCCTGTTTCTGCACTTGCACTCGATGTGAATCGCTGTCTCGATGATGCGGTAAAAGTGCGCACGGAAGATCTACGAGATGCGAATGCTACATATAGCGATTTACTCGAATCATTACTCAAACGATTTGATCGTGTAGAGCGCGATGCGTACAAAGAAACTGTTGATTCTCGTTACAGAAGTGGAGAGGTATATCGTGGACAATCGTCTTATGCAACGCAGCTACAAGAAGCTAACCGTAGTTTGAATGCTCGTGTTGGGCAAATTTGGAACGATTACTCCAATAAAATTTCGCTTTGTAACAGCAGTACCTACAATGATTCACGCTATAACTACGATACAAATTATCCAACACAACCCTACAACTATTTCGACATGTATCCGAGCACGTCGTATAAGACAACGAGTCGCACTTCGCGTACATCTCCGTACTACTCTTCACCGTATCTAGAAAGCTATCCATACACCACGGTAACACCTTCAATGAGGTACTACACCTACCCACAGTCTTGGTATAACTTCTATCCATACTCTGGGTCATACTCCTATCCATACAGTCACCCTACGACAAATGCACGACGCGACTGGTGCCGTTTGCCAACACTACGTTCCGATCCTGGATGTGGCTACATCTGCACTGTGGGGAGTGATGGTTGCTACGAATGTAGGCAGTACTGCAACTAAGTAACGATCGTAGCTTGGGGCTACCTAAAAGTGGAATTTTCTGCTATACTGAGAAGAAATCTTTATGTCTTCTCATGCACGCTCGCTTCCACCGGTTGTTCTCGTTGCCATCATGTCAGTTGTGTCGCTCACGTTTGCTGGAATAATGCTTTTTGCACGAGGAAGAGCCATGATGGAAGATCAGATCAAGGAAAAGCTGCGCAATACTGCAACGGCTGCTGCCATGCAATTCAATGGGAATCTCATTGATCAGGTGACAAGTAACAGCACGATGGAAAACTCAGTCGTCTTACAAGATCTCGTAAGAAGGCTCGATGCTTTGCGACAAGAAGTAGCAAGTGTTCGTTTTGCCTATATTATGGAAAGGACAAGCGATCCAACGCATCATGCGTTTGTCGCGGATGCTGACATGGCTCTTAGTGTGGAAGAATTGGATGAAGATAAGAATGGCGTACTCGATGAATCTGAAATGCCAGCGAAACCCGGAGATCTCTATGACTGGCAACAGTTCCCAAAACTTGGCGAAGAAGCATTTATGCATCCTACTGTTGATGATCACATTGGAGAAGATCGATGGGGGCCGATTATTTCAGGCTATGCACCTATTCGACGTGACAACGGACAGGTGGTTGGCATCCTCGGTATCGATATGGATGCGCATGAATTTACCAAACTGAGCACGAGTATCTTCTCTCCCATTGCGTTACTTCTTGTCATACTCGCTTCTATCAGTATCGCATGTGGTACAGTTCTCGCTTTTCGTAGACGGCGTATTGAAGAGTTGGAAAAACTTGAAACTGAACGTCTCGGGTTGCTCAGACTTGCATTTCATCAGCTGGGTGGACCATTGACTATCATTAGTTGGTCGATAGAAGAACTAGAAAATGATGGACCTGCTTCCATTCAACGAGCTGTTGAAAATATCCATGAAGGAATCAATCGCTTGTCAGTCATTTTAAATACACTGAAAGAAGCAGATATGGTTCATGCAGGAAAGTTGGAATACAAGCCTGAAAAACGGCTACTCAGTACCATTCTTCGAGAAGTAGTCAGTAACTCCACAAACAAGTTGCACTCTCGTAAGCAGCGCATCGAATTCGACATTGAGGAAGATATCACACTCAATCTTGATCCAAAATTGATGAGTAGCGTTGTACAGGAACTGATGAATAATGCGATGGACTTCTCACCAGATGGCGCAGTGATTCACATCGCTTCGAGTGCAAATCTTCAGTATGCGACGTTCACGGTTCGTGATGATGGTTGCGGCATCCCAAAGAAAGATCTGCGTTCAATTTTCGATGAATTCTCTCGTGGATCGAACGCTCCCAAATACAAGGCGAATGGCAATGGACTTGGACTTTACATCGTGCAAGGCATTGTACAATGCGCTGGTGGCTCAGTATCGATCCAAAACAATAAAGATGTTGGCGTTACAGCAACGGTAAAACTGCCTCTGGCAGGGAAGGAAGCGATATTGACTGCATTGTAATCACGCTCTAAGCTACGCCTGATTTGGCGAATGACTTCACATTCGCATTTCGCTCTCTCCTATGTTGACTACAGCCATCATCTCTCTTAGAGAGACCTTCGAGACTTCGCTTATTCTGTGTGTACTTCTCGCGTATCTTGCGCGCAAAGGTGAAGAGCGCGCGGCACTGTGGATTTGGGTTGGAACTGGGATTGGAGTGATTTGGAGTATTGCGATGGCAATTGGTCTCACGATGTTCTCGACTTCAATTTCTGGCGAGTTTGAGGAGATCTACGAAGGCATCATGATGGTCACTGCGGCAGGTCTTCTCTCGTGGACGATTCTCTGGATGGCATCGCATGGACGCTCGATGAAGAAGTCACTCGAAAACAAAATGGCTGATCATATCAGTAAGGGATATATTTTTGGTATTGCAATGACGAGTTTCGTCGCGACAGCGAGAGAAGGAACTGAACTCGTGCTTCTAACGCATGCGGCTCTCCTCTCTTCTGCGAGTCCCATGCTTAGTTTAGTAGGCTCTGGCATTGGCATCGCGCTTGCTATTGGTCTCGCGTGGATTCTGTTTAAAGGAACGAGACGTCTCCCAATCGGTGCGTTCTTCACAGTAACGAGTGGCATCTTGCTTGTGATCGCACTTCTCCTCCTTCGTCATGGTATTCATGAATTTATGGAAGCAGGAGTATTGATTGAAAGTGATCTCTTGCAACTGAGTCTCCTTGCTGTGTTCGGCCTTGGTCTTGGAGGCATGTGGCTTCGAATGATGCGTGCTGTCTAATCTGACAATGCTGCAGCATGAAAGATGGTGCCTATTCTTGTCTGCTCTGTGACGAGTGTTGAACGAGCAGGAAGTGACTTTGGAATAGCTTTGTAGCGTGCCAAGAAATTCTCAGACTTATTCTCTCCTTGTGGCATCTCTACTGTGCGCTGCCAGAGAATTTCATTGCTGCGTACCTTCTCACCTTCGGGAGCTGTCGATGTAAAATACGGACCCGACAGAGCAACGCGTCGACCATCGTCCTTGCCATAGAACTTCACAAACGCTTCATCACCATCGTTGTACGATTGAATGAGGAGTGGCGCTCCTGTGTCATTCAGGAAACGTAGATCTTGCTGTCCAGGAAAGATCGTAGCATCTTGCCCTACACCATGTGCTTCGTAGTACGTGACATAGAGACTATGGTTTTTCTGCTTCACAATCGGTAAGCCCGCTCGTAAGGCAGCACGATAGACGGTTGTCGATGCTTGGCAGATGCCACCACCAGGAGCAGGACGAAGATCCACACCATCAAAGATCGTGAGAGCCATCTGCCACCCCTTGCTTAGCGTTACGGGCCCCAGTGTTTGGTTGAACGAAAATGTCGCTCCCTCTGGTACAAGAATATTGTGCACACGTTCATTGAGTGCTTTACGCACATTGCTTTTTCGATTTAAACCCGATCCTTTGAAATCTGAATGACCAGTGGAAAGTAATGTAAGTTCCTGCCCTGCAAGTAGAGTCCCCTCCTGCCCAGTAATGGTGGAGGCAACAAATGTAAGCGGGGCGTTTATTTCTGTCTTCCCTTGTTCAAGAGCTGCACGAATGCGCTGTACAAGGTTCTGCTCATCAATCGTATAACCATCCTGTGCAATGCATGTTGTCTGCGCTCTGAGAACCCCACCATCTTCCCATTCCGAGAGGAGTGTGCACGAACGCGGTGCTGGGAAAAAGTATGGTTTTTCGTTCTTCAAAAACTGCATAATGCGTTTCTCACTGACGACTGCTACCGGTGTGTCATTTGGCTTTGTATCAAAGACGACCCACAGTGGGTGCTCTGAAAGTTTGATCTCAAAGGACGCGAGTGTTTTCGCCTCTGCCTCTCCACTTGCAAGTAGATCAACGCTCAGTGATCGCGTCAGAAGCGTACTTCGTTCTTCGATCGCCGCAGAAAACTCTGGTGTGTTCTCAGCGAAAGAAGTTCGTGTCTCTCGAATCGTTCTTTTTGCTTGCGAGAGAACGCGCTCACCTGTTTGCATACTAGCCGTTATTCCACTTGCGCCACCAAGTGAGGCATGAAGCGACCATGATGCAGAGAGTAACGTAATCACCAAAAGCGAACGTAGAAGGTGCGAACGACGCTTGGAAGTAGAAGGAGTTTTAGACATAGATTGGGGTGAGTTGTGTGTGTACAATGCTTATTATAACATATTTATATATAATTGCAAACACACTTCTTCTATTAAATAAAAAGTCACTTTGTAGCCATTTTCAGGTCGCTCCTGTATTTATTGAGACATTCAACAGAAGGAAAAGTTTCACATTTTTTGTCGACGCCGGAATGTATTCATAGTCCGATGGACTAATAAAGTGTGTTTTTTTCTACAAGAAAAAATCAGGAGTCAGCAAAAAAAGAGACCCTTTCGGGTCTCTCTTTACATTCTTAATGATCGTTTCTCTTAGCCAAGTAACATCCCTCCTCCTGTCAGGAACTTGCTTGCTGCGGCAGAGCCGAGGGCGAGCATCGCGACGAGTGTGGAGTAGAAGACAGAGCTAAATGGACTGCCCTGCTCGGAAGTGTCGGCGATAGCAGTAAGGCCATCAGCATCCGATACTTCACCGTAGAGTGCCGCCTCTCCACCTGTCTCTGGGTAGATATAGATTGGTGGGATGCTACCCTTTGGCTGTGAATACACAGGAGGCTGCACTGGTGGGTAATACACAGGAGGCTGCACTGGTGGGTAATACACAGGAGGCTGCACTGGTGGGTAGTATGTCGGTGGCTGATATGGAGGGTGATACGGAGGCTGGTATGGAGAAGGGTTGTAGGTTGGGATCTTGTTGATAGTCGTCTGATCCGTCGCCTGCTTCGTACCAACTGTTGCTGTGTTTGTGATCACAGTACCGTTGGCGACACTCTCCTGTACTTCAGCATCGATATAGAACGTGCGGCTTTGGTGATAGCTGCCAAATGTCTGATTGCTCCACGTCACTGTCTGGCCACTGATCACACCACCATCGGATACTGAGATAATCGTCAGACCAGAAGGGACGTTGTCTGTAATCGTCGCGTTACTGACAGTGGAAGAAACGTTGTTATTCACGGTGATCAAGTAACGAAGACGTTCACCTGTGTACGCACTCGTTCGGCCATCTGTCTTGTAGATGGAGAGCTGATCCAATGTTCCATTTCCACATGTGAGTGTGGAAGACACTGTGGATGAGTTATTTCCAGTAGAAGGATCGGTGTTAGCGGCAGAGACAGTCGCAGAGTTTGTGATGGTCGTGTTCGAACATGACGCTGGAGGATCACCGACTCGGAACACGAGTGTGAATGTTGTCTGCTGTCCTGCGTCGAGTGAATCCATTGTGCATTTCACTGTATTCGTTGCAGTCGCAGTACATTGTGAAGAGCTAGAACTTGAGAGGTACACCATTTGGCTTGGGAATGTATCTGTTGCGACAACACTGGTTGCAGCTACGTTCCCGTTGTTTCGAACCGTGAGTGTGTAGGTTACGTTCTGACCAAATGTGATGCTGCTTGGACCCGTCTTCACAATCGAAAGATCGGTGTCCGTGTTCGTCGAAGGACATGTAAGTGAGGTAGTCGCAGTTGCTGCATTGTTCGCTAGGTTTGGATCATTCGTCTGTGGGCTCACAGTTGCACTGTTCGTCACAGAAACTGCACTGCACTGTGTCGGTACAGTTGAGGACAATGTGATCTGAACTGTCTTGGATGTTCCAGAAGCCATCGTGCCAAGATCACAAGAGAGGGTTCCGTAGAATGTTGGAGTAGTGCCACCTGGTAATGCCAACTGACACGTTGCACCAGTCGCAGAAACGTATGCGAGATTCAGTGGGATTGTATCGTTCATGATAACGTTCGATACACTTGCAGGGCCGTTATTGCTGACCGTCACTGTATAGACAACGTTGTTTCCACGGATAGCTGTAGTGGGTCCAGTTTTGGTGATCGCGAGATCAGCATGCTGGTCTACGACTTGTACGGTCGTTGTGTCGGTTGCCGTCTGCTTACCAATCTGCGCTGTGTTCGTCAGGACCCTTCCATTCGCGAGGTCGTCATTGACCGTCACTGTCACAATCTTCGTGAGAGTCGCGCTGGCTGCAATACTCTGATTACTCCATGTCAGTACTCCATTAATGGGGGTCACTCCATCGGACGCACTTACAAACGTGACTCCTGCAGGCAGTGAATCGGTCACAGTCATACCTGTTGCATTCGTGGTCGATGTATTCGTGACCGTCACTGTGTAGGTCAATGTCTCGCCAAGAGACGCTGATGTCTTTCCATCTGTCTTGTTGATGCTAAAGGTTGCTGTAGGACAGTTCACAGTAGACGAGACTGTCTGACTCTGGTTGTTGGAAGAGTTTGGATCAGTCGTTGATGAGGAAACACTCGCAGCATTGATGATCGTGCTTCCACATGTCATTGCTGTAGGAACGACGAAGGCGACGTTGAATGTCTTGCTCTGGCCGACTGCAAGCGAGAAGTTGTTACAAAGAACGTTGGCACTATTGAGCACGCACGATGCATCGGAACCTGCAGGGTTGAATGTAAGACCGGCTGGCACTGGATCAGCAATCACAACGTTCGTTGCGGTATCTGGGCCATGATTCGTCGCCGTCAGCGTGTAGAGAATATTTCCTCCACGGATGACAGATGCTGGACCGGACTTCACGATACTGAGGTCGGCACGAACTTGAGGTGGATTGCCCACTGTTGTTTTGTCTTCAGCGAACTGATTGCCGATAGACACTTTATTTGTGAAGACTGTGCCGCTGATCGCAGTCGTTCGCACCGTTGCCTGAATAGTAAATGTGATTGTCTGGCCAGCTGCAACAGAGACACCATTCCATGTCACGATGCCACCATTGTTACTTCCGCCGTTGCTTGCGGAAACGAATACAACATCCGAAGGAAGGGTATCGATGACGTTTTGGTTTACAGCATTGGTCGCAGATGTATTGGTGACAGAAATGATGTACGTCAGTGTCTCTCCAGGATTAGCGACAGTCCTGTTATCAGTTTTCGAAATAGAAAATGTTGGTTCTACACATGTCACCGTAGACTGCGCATGGTTACTCCAAGAGACAGGAGTGTGTGGACCGTTGCCTGCTTTCTTCTGGACGTCAGCAAAGTTATCGACAACTGCGTTACAGGTTGCAGTTGGGTTCACCTTCATCTTGAGCGTGTAGGTGC